>Ga0187893_10010212_pt1 | contig 14104 bp, 13 predicted proteins | sample MA1701074metaG_FD_139574 | JGI IMG/M metagenome (GOLD analysis project Ga0187893, IMG submission 139574) | White microbial mat communities from a basaltic lava cave in the Kipuka Kanohina Cave System on the Island of Hawaii, USA - MA170107-4 metaG ...
AGAAGAGAAATTTTGCATCATGGTTTGTTAGTAGATGTATAAAATTACTTCCAAACCAATATACAACAATTATCTCTTACACAGATACTACTTTCAATCATAATGGAACAGTCTATAAAGCATGTGGGTTTAAATATGACCATGATGTGCCTGCTGACTATTGGTATGTTGATAAAGATGGTTGGGTGATGCATAAGAAGTCGCTATATGATCATGCTAGGAAAATGCAAATTAGTGAAAATGATTATGCTGATAAGAATGGTTATAAGAAGATATTTGGTAACAAGAAATTAAGATTTATTTTTAAAAGAATAATAAAGTGATTAAATACAAACATACGGTATGGCCATATTAGGACCAGCAGATCTTCCGGTTGTTCTCAAGGTTTCATCAAACCAACTTAAATTTCACGCCATTTCGCAGCTTGGCCATCCCGTATGTTTAATTGAAATTGGCGAGGCCCAAATGGAGCAAATTTTGAGATCAACGGGGGACTGGATATCACAATATTTCCCCTTAGAAGAGCGTTACGCTTTCTTTATGACACAACCCCTCCAAGCAGAATATCCCATTCCAGAAGGCGCATATTGGATTAGGAATGTAAAGTGGGATCCTGCTACCACAAGAATTGATGATATCTTTAGTGCTGAGTCCTTCCTCTTTTCGCACAGTGCGTCTTCTTTTCTATTATCTAATAAAGGCCCCAAAAATGCAGATGAGCTTTTAGCTGATAAAAAATTAAAGCTTGTAACTCCATTTGGTCTTCGGAAGCCGCTTGTTAGATGGAATGAACGTAAGCAACCAGCAGTAACAATTAAAACAATTAATGATGAACTGACATGCACAATCAATCATCCTATAATGTGCAATGGTGACTATATTCCAGCAGGAACATGTAAAGTTGGTGATGTTTTGTCAGATAAAGATTCAGCCGACATAACAATAACTGAAGTTGTCAAACATGAAATTGACGGAAGTTGGAGTATACAAACCAATGTCGGTTGTTATTATGTAAGTACTAATTGCAATCAGTTTTATCTAGTCCATTAGTTGTCCGTAGTGCAATTCCATGATGTTTTAGTTTCTTGCCAATTAAGCTACCAGATTTTCCAATCGATTTGCCAATTATACGAGTGCTTAATCTTTTGGTGACATAATGGTTGTATAACCAATCATAAGTGTCCCATTCATGCTTTACTCTTGATATAAATTTCTTCTGTTGTAGTTCTTCGATTGGCCAAATTTTTTTCGTGGCATGGAATATTTGATTATATCGCCTGCTGGTTTTCCATCTGACTGTATAGCTATTTCGTTCTAAGAAATTAGTTATTGTCTGGCCTTTGACACCTTTCAATTTTGCTATTTCTTTTAATGATAGGTCTTGTTTGATTAATGATAAAATATCATTAATGTCAAAATTTTTCCGATTGGCTGGAGTTATTGTTTTTTGAGCGGTTTCTTTTGAAACTGACAAAATTTCAATTTTATGAATGTAATAAACACCATATTTTGTTCTTGATTTTACTGCCCAATCCTGATTTGACGGTTTGTAAATTTTTTCAGTTGTGTAAAAATTAAAATTTTTACAATTTTTAAATGGAGTATTCAAGAACTGAACATGTTCACTTCTATATCCAGATTTGAGTTTTGAATAACTATCTGCAATTTCAACATTTGTTGACCAACGCCACCCAGTTACACAATTTTTGGCATATAGGTATTTATCTAATGGTAATTGTTGGTCTATTGGTTTAACCTCAATGAATTCTACTTTGTTATTTCGTGTGATTGTAAAATCACAAAAGTATCTTCGTTGTTTTCCGGTAAATCCATCAAAATATGTTATTGGCATTGTTTCATAATCCCATGATGATACTGTATCATCTGCATCTAAAAGCATTGCAAAACCACATTCTAAGAAAGATCTGAAGCCAATTAATTTATTTGGCTTAAGAGCAAAATAATTAATGGTACGGCCTCTAGTTGATCGTACTTTGTTTTTTGAGAGCGTAGAAAACAATTTTGCTGGTCTAATTGGTATTTTGTATTGTTTTAAACGTTTGCGGACAGCTGTAATTGAACATCCAATTTTGGAGGCTACTTTATCAATAGGCAAAATTGAGTATTGTTCTCGTAGCCATTTTTCATCTGCTAATTGTGGAAATTTTTGTTCAAATTTTGATATCCTCGCGGCTAATGATTTGTCTTTCCAAGTTTTTAATGGTATATTATTTGTTTTCAGTAATTGAACTAATGTTCGACGGTCAGCGTGATATTTCTTGGCAATCTCTGTTAATGATAATGTTTTGTATTCTTCTAATAACCAATTAATGTCTTCAGCTATTGGTTTTTTAGGGTTTGGTTTGTGTGATGCTTGTACTAATTTGAATGATTCTTCTTTTGATAAGATCTTAACACCGTGTCGCCGCGCCCATTTATAAATAATAGCATTGCTGATATCACATTCTTTTGCAATATCTGTAATCTTTTTCCCGCTGTTGATCTGAGCAAGAAACCAATCTTTATTTCTATAATTCATATTTCAAAGATATTATATGTTATATTTATTTCCATTTAAATACGTAAAATCATTTGCTGATCTATCTACGGGTGAGGTTTTTATTAATCAATCAGAAAATAGTTTATCTGATATTATAAAACACGAACAAGCACATTTAATTTCTAAAGATAAGGATCATGCAGAATCTTGGAAATATGTTGCGAAAGAATTTGGGCTTGATGAAGAACCAAGTGAACTATTGAAACTTGGTCGTGAGAAATTTGGAATTCCACAATATATTGCTGGTAATATTGGAAATATTTCAGGAATACAGAATTTATTAACTGATTACTGGTTACTACAGGCATATCGCAAGTTCAGTCAGAGATTGTTGGGTAATGAGGGTCAATGGGAATTTAAAGTTGAAGCTAATACAATTCGTTTATTCCCAGTTCCTAAGGGATCATTTCCAGTTGTGGTTGAATATTTACCATCAGTTACTGAATTTAAATCCCCTCAAGCTAGAGAGATAACTTATAGGTCGTTCCTCTCAAGGATGAAGGAAGCATTGGGGCATGCTCGGCGTAAGTTTGGTGGTATTCCAGGACCAGACGGGTCAACTATCACTTTTGATGGGGATGCATTAGTAACTGAGGGGCGTGAAGAATATGAGAAAGCACAACAGGACGCAATCTTGTTATCTGAACCTTTAGGTCCATATCTATTCTAATACAAGTATAATTTGTGTAAATAAATCAATCGTAAATATTATATGCAGCGAATTGCTGATATAGATAAGTCAATTATAGATTCTATTATTTCTTCCTATAAATCTGGTATTGCAACTTTTGATATAGTTAAAAAGTATGGTGTTAGTCAATGGAATGTAGTAGTCATATTGAAAAAGGCTGGATTAAAATTGATTAATACAAGATATAGATCGGGTTATAAACCACATAATAAATTGCCGATTAGTGATGATGAAATTAAACTATTACATTCTCAAGGATTATCCAATACTGATATAGCTACTAAATTAAATTGTGAATGGCATGTGATTATACAACGAATTAGAAGTATGGGTTTAGCATCAAATCGATTTCATTTTAATGAAGCAACTAATTTGAAATGTCAAATTGGTGAATTGGCGTATAATAATTTATCAAATAAAGAATGGTTGTATGATCAATATGTTGTTCAAAATAAGACTACTAGGGTTATAGCAAAGAATTTAAATTGTGGTAAGAAAACAGTTACTACTTTCTTAAGAAAACATAATATTCCTGTTAAAAGAATTCATAGGGGAGTTTTTAAATCCAAGAATCACAAATGTAAACCGTTCTGGTATGATTCATATTGGGAATATATGATAGCTGACCGGTTAGATAATGATTCTATGGTATTGAAATTTATTAAAGACCCATTTCCGATTGATTATGTGGCTGATAAGTTGCGTGAATATTATCCTGATTTTCTAGTCATGTTATCTGATAATGATAATTATTTACTTGAAATAAAACCTGATGGGTTATTATCATATGTAGAAAATAAAACCAAATCAGCTATGAAGTTTAAAAATTATGTTGTCATGAATGTGGATGACAAATTTCCATGGGTTGAATAACATAATTTCAAGATTCATATCTATTTTAACTAAATTAAAATATAGTTAAAAATATTTAACATAATTTCCTCATAGATTAATATTTATGCCTACAACAGTATATAAAATATATGAATAAAATTAATGCGAAGTGTGTACAATGTGGTATTGAAAATTCTATTTTATTGCGGTCTTATAAATTATCAATAAAGATTAATGGTATGTATTATTGTTTAAATTGTAAAATGCATCAAAGTTCGCAGAAAATCTCAACGGCGTCTAAAAAGGCATGGCAGAATCCTGAACGTCGAGAACAAATGCGTAAGATAACTGCTGAACGACATCGACGTGGTGGAATCGATTTGACGAATTTCAAAGCCACTAATTCTGATCCAAATAAACATAACAAGATTGCTGATACAATTTCAAAGATGTGGGAAGCTGGTCATTATAAAAATGCTCATTGGGGAGCATCTGACCCTAAGAAAATTGCAGAAGGTGTAAGTCGTTCAATGACTCCTGAACGACGTAAGAAATATTCAGAACAAGCTAAAAATCTATGGAAAGATGAAGCATGGCGAGCACGTCATGCTTTGGCGCAAGCAGAAGCGGTTAATAAACCAGAAATCAAAAAGAAATTATCTGAGGCCGCTAAGAAACGCTGGCAGAATCCTGAATACCGAGCCAAAATCAGTGCGTCGCTTGCTAATCGAGATGATTCTGTTCTAGAGCGAATTGTTAATAAGATTTTACGTGATTTAAAATATAATCCATATAAATTAACTCATGGCGGGTGGACATTTGATGTTGCAGTTGAGATTCCAGGGCGAAAGGGAATCTTGTTAGAAATTCAAGGTGAATTTGTTCATGATCTTCCGGGTGTTAAAAATCGTGATAAGTTAAAATATAACTATTACTTAGAGCATCTGTCTAATCTATATGATTTGCATTATTTAAATGAACATGATTTTTATGCATTAGGTAAAATTCGCCAGAAACTTGGGCGGCTTTTCAATATTGTACGAAATGTTAATGATTTTAATCTGACTTCTGTAGTTGTGTCGCGCGATCAAGAGGCATTTAAATTTCTATCAGCGTATCATTATCTTGATACTAAAAGAGGTGGTATTCCAATTGTTGCAAAAATTAATGATACGATTATTGCAGCATGTGTATTTTCCCCTCCTATTAGACTTGAATCAGCTAAACGTCTTAAAATCGCCCACAAAGAATTAGTTGAATTATCACGATTTTGTATTGATCCATCATATCAGATTCATAATCTTGGTAGTTGGTTTATTTCGCGTGCTATCAGCCTATTAAAATCAATGTTGCCAAATGTTAAAATGATTATTACATGGGCTGATTCAACCATGGATCATACTGGTACGTTATATAAAGCATCTGGCTTCATAGAAGATGGGTTTGCTCCACCAACATACTGGTATATTGACCAATCAGAATGTTGGTTACATAAGAAATCTGTTTGGAATCAGGCAAGTAGAAATAAGATGACTGAGAAGCAGTATGCTGAAAAACATCATTTAATTAAGATATCTGGACAAAAATTGCTTCGATTTATTTATCGGATAAAATAATTTTTAACCTTGACAACGGTTAATACAAACATTGTGATCCAAATATAGTATATGATTGGAAGTGATGTATCAATTGCTAATAAATTGGAAGTTAAATTGGGTAATATTATTCTTGTTCCAGGATGTGAACCTATAAGTGATTTTACTTCAACTTCATTAGCAGTTAATATTGATTGTAATTCATCATTTGTTACTTTACGAGATGCATTAGAAGCAATTCCAGGATCTACAATAGTTCGTCAAACCAATCCATCTAGATTATTTTTCGTATTGCCAATTGGCCCTCCTGTAAAACCAGGATGTCAATCATGCCAATCAATTGATGATTATTATCAAATATTAAGAGACATAACTCCTACTAAATCACAAACATCAACAGCGGGAGCTTGCGATACTTTCGATTATGGAGTTTGTTAATGATTAATGAATTTATACAAGTATTGCGATCGGTTCTAATGGAAGCTTTACAAGAGCAAGTTATAGTAGTTATGACAGTTTCACCTGGTGGAAATCCAAAATATGAATCACTTTTAAGAATTTATGGTTTGGATAAGGCAACGTATAGTGGGGGCGGGACTGGTGGTTTTGGTGGTGAAGACGATGAAGATCTTGGTGCTTGGAAAATTTTAAATTTACCAACTGAAACTGAAACTGGCATGAGGAATCCTCCAGCATGGGTTCTATTCATGGATTGGTTATGGAAAGCATTGAAAAGTAAAGATTTAGAACCTGCACCATATTTAGGTTTTGGAGATATCTCTAAACCATATTCAGAACTTCCTATTCATGGTAGGCGAGTTAGAAAATATGGGGAAATGGCAAAAGGTTCCTATCAATGGTGGGATATTAGACCAATGATGAAACGTGGGTCTGGTGGTAATGTATTATCGTGGCAGCAACCTGGTAAAGAAGCTAAAAGTGAAAAAATTTCGATAGGACAAGCTGGTATTAAAAAAGATGTCACTGTAACAATCACGTCATTAGGTATTGCACAAGATGAGATTGATGATGGATTTAGAAAACTTTTAAAATCAGTTAATAATCCTGGCTGGTTTAAAATTAAGGAAGAAGAAGGTCGTTGGTTTGTTGTTGTACAAATGGAAGCTGAAGAACCAGAAGGATGGCAAGAAAGATTGAAAACTGTGACAGCTTTTAAGCGTGAAAATCGTGAAAAGTGGAATGAAGCTTTGAAAGCGGTTGCAGGAGGTAGAATTTATCCTCAACAATTGCATTATATAGTTGCTAGATATTTAATTGCATACCATGGATTTTCCACACCATTCAATGTAGATCTACTTGAACAATCAGAACTTGATAAAGCTTTAAATATTGTAAAATCATTAACTTTAGAAGAATTGACTAAATTTGCTAGTGATAAGAATATTAAATTACCACCAATTGGTGCTACTAAACAGACTGGAGCTGCTTCAATAGTTGATTACAAATGGGATAGTGTAATTTCTAGATTGGCAGAGGAAGGGAATGTTGAAGAACCAGTTGTTCAAGTAGCTTTGAGTGATTATCTTGCAGCTAATGGATTTAATGATCCATTTGATTTTGATTTATTATCTCCAACTAATAAAATTCGTGCTATTCGTATAGCTGATAAATTAAGATATTCTGATATTAGTTCATTTGTTGAATCAGTGCAAAGATTATTAAAATCATTAAAAGAATAATTTTAGATAGTTTAATGAATTCTTTGTGCAAAATATTTAGTTAAAATATAATTTGTGACTATCTACAATTTTGATATAAAGGAGAAATTTACTACAATAGATTCTGTTCCAGACTTTCGAAGTGATGTAGAAAAGCAATTTTCTCCTCTGTCGACTTATAATCATGATAAACCTGATATCGCTTATGCTGAACGTCTTGCTGAAGAACTTATTAACATATCTGGAGCTTGGATTACATTATTTCTAAAAGAGCCTAAACAAGGCGCAGTTACAGAAATATGGGATGAAGATGCAGACCCATTATATCGTGCTGGTAAGAAAATTAAAGCATATTTTAAACCAGAACCAGTGATGACAGAATTGACTAGATGGGGTATCGATGTTCCAATTCGTATTACTGTAGTGTTTTCACGTGCTATGTTGATGGCAGATCGTAGTATTGGAGAACGATTGTTATTACCTGGTGATGCTATTGAAGCTCCATATAATCTACCTACGATATTTGATACTGGACCATTGAGATTTAGAATATTGAATTCAAAACAAGATGGTTTCTTTCAATATAGATGGCTTTATGTTAATACAATATGTGAATTACTTACTGGCGATGAAGCATTAAAGGTGCGCGTGAAATGAGAATTCCAGTTAAAAATTTGAAACATCTCATTAATGAGATGACTAAAGATATAGCCAAGATAGGTGCTAAAGTTTTAGATGGCTTAGGAACTCATATAAATGAGACTGTTGTTGATGATTATCGAACTCGTGTGCAAGCTAATTATTATCCATTAAGAAATCCAATTACTAAGGATGTTATTGATAGTATACCACCTATAGAAATTTCAAAATCAATTTTGATGATGTCAATGGCGGATAGAGTAATTAATTATATTCAACCTGGCACTGAAGTTGAAAAATCTGCAAGATTACAAGAACTTTTTGGTGGTAAAACTTGGCAGATGATACGTACCAATATGCAAAATTTTGAATATGTTAATAGAATATTAACTAATTTAGGTATGGGCAGTATAACAGCAAAGGTTAAGGTGTAATTTGGGTATTTATGAGTTTACTGGATCACCGAAAGCGCCAGATGGCATAGCACCACAGCGTGATCCTATTATACCACCTAATCTTCCTAACCATCAAGATCTGGTAAAACAAGATGAGTTGATTAATAATGATCTAAATTTAAATCAACCTGAAGATGTTAGATCATTTGTAGTTCGTGGTTTTTATTCTATGGACAATGGGTTGTTACAATATTTTAGTGATATCCAAGTTCCAACTCAAGATTCTGTCAGGCCACTTGAAGTACGTGTTGCAGGTGGAGATAAAACTTTCTTAGTTTGGCAACAAGATGTTAGATCCGGACGTATTAAATTACCGGTGATGTCGATTAATAGAACTGGTTGGAGATTTAATGTTGAAAAATTTAGCCCACCACACATAAATATGACGAGACGATTTGCACATAATGATGGTTCTCGAATTGTGTTAACTTATAGACCATGGCCTGCGTTAATAGATTATACGTTATCAATGTGGACTGAGCGTAAACGTGATATGGAATTTATCATGCATCAAATATTGATTAGATTTCATCCTTTGGCAGAATTTATTGTAGATGATGAATCTGGAATGCGTGGAAGTGTTCAATTAAGATTTGGTGATGCTATTGATAATAGTGATGTAGATATAGGTGCAGAAGAATTAGCCAAAGTTAGATATGATATAAATGTAACAATGGAAGGATGGTTACCATTACCAGAAAAAATACTTCCAACGGTATTAGGGAAAGTTGTAACATTACATGAAAATAGTGGAAAATTTTTAGAAGTTGTTGATCCGAGCAGAAATATAATAGTAAATGAATTTAATAAACCACCATTATTATGAGGATACTATGAGTAAGAAAGTTAAGAGTAAAGAGAGCTTCGTGACATTATACAATCGCACTAAGAATCAGCCGGTTTCTATTCAACTACGTGCGCCAGCTGGCGTTGATTTTTATCTTGGCGAGCAAACGGTTGTATTACATTGTGGTAAGATGGCTAAGTTTCCTGTTTCGCGTTTATATAAGGAACAGATCACTAATCATCAAAAAGCTGGTAGAATAACATTATTATCTGGTAATATGGAATAATTTATAATCAAAGATATTCTGAGTTTTTATTACTTAGTATACAAAGTAAATTTTGGAGATTGATATGGCGGTCTTCCTAAGCCCAGGAGTCTACCCTCGCGAAATAGATTTATCTGCAATACCAACTGCAGTTGGTCCATTACGTCCTGTATTTATTGGAACTGCCAAAAAGGGGCCAATGAATACACCAACTTTTATATCTAATGCTCAGCAATTCATTGATAAATTTGGTGAACCGATAACAGAATCACCTTTAGGATTTGCTGTGCTTAATTATATGGAGGAAGGTAATCAGGCTTATATTTTACGTGTCGGTGTTGAAGCTGAAGAAGGCCAAGATGAAGAGTTGGCCGCTATAGCAATTGATACAAGTGGTACTAATGTTGAAGGATGGGGCCGCATTCCAGTTTTTACTGGAATTGATTTTGGACGTTTAAAACTTCGCGAACCATCTGTTGATGCCCCATTTGTATTTCATGATGATGCAGTTGAGAATGTCGATTTTAATGATATTGATGTAAGTACTACTGACGGCCCAACTGTTGCAACATTAGATTTCTCTGGCGTAGGATTAAGTGATATTTATTTAGATGCTATTGATGATAGTTTTACTGTATTAATAACTGAGGGCCCATCAGTAACTGTTGATTCAACAATTGATGGGGCTAAGTTTCAAGTAATTCGTAATAGTGATGGTGCAATTACAAATTCTGGTACAATAGTTGAAAGTGGCACAGCTGGAAGATCTGAACCAATTCCAGTTGGGGCTGGTGATGATGATAACGGTTTGATTTTTGCAATAGTTGTGACTGGTTCTAGTCCACTAGAGGCTAATGATACTTTCACATTTACTGTTCGTCCAGATAATCGTTCGTTCTCGGTATCAGTTGAAGGGGATGCAGCTACAGTTTTCTCTTTTGCGGCTGCAACCTACGTTGATACTGACACATTTGTTGATGATTTTAATACTTTAGTTGGTGCAGGTGAAGATTATGCTGCACAGAATGTAGATGGTAAACCACAAATCGTTACAGATACAGCTGGTGATAGAATTCAGCTTATGACAACTGAAGCTTGGGCTTTGGAAGTAGGATTATCTCAATTCTCATTTGATATTCCTCGCAGTTATCTATTGAGTAATGATACTGGTCCGTTTAATATAACGACTGTAAACAATAGAGTTAAGATATTATCAATTGAAGGCAGCAATACAGTTGAATTAGAATTCTCAGTGGCTACTGGATTAAATCTTGATGCTGCAGAAGTTGCTGATTCTGTAAATTTAGGTGGAGTTAAGGCCGGGCAACGCTATTTTGATGCATTTGCATTGCAAATCTCTGAAGATGAATTTAGAGTTGCTATAGTAGCATCTGATGAAGTTGTTATGTCCACACTTAAGATGCTTGCTAACTTCTCTAATATAAAAACATTGAAATTTGCAGAAGAATTAGATATACCATTCCCTTATACTCGTAATTTCCGTGGTTTTTCTGATCCACGTGTTGAACTTCCAGCATCGGGGGAAATTACTCCAGCAGTACCTCTAAGTTGTGAAGTTGATTCTTCTAGCGATGAATGTGCGGCTGATTCGGCTTATTACGAGAATATAGTTGGATTTATAGTTGTAAAATCTCCTGGTACATGGGTCGAGGATCTTAGAGTAACATTAGAATTATTTAATAATCAGGGAGATCGCTATTCACTTCGTATATTCGATAATGGCGTGGAAGTTAATCGTACTGATGATTTGAGTTTTGATTCATCAGAAGATCGTTATATTGCCAATGTACTTAATAATGGAAGTACATTAGGTGGTGTTAATGGTAATGAATTTGTACAATGGGAAGCTCGTCCAGATTTCTTAAGTGATGATGTTAGAAATCCTACAGCTTTTAATAATAGAGAATTTACTGGGCAGGCTAATGGTATACCTACTGATGCTGTTTTTAGCTCTGAGCTAGATAAAGCAGTAATTGGTAATCCAGCAGTGTCATCTGGAATTTTTGCTTTCCAGAACCCAGAAGTTTTTGATGTCAATCTATTAGTGATTCCTGGTAATAGTTCTGGTGCAGTTATTGGACAAGGACTGCAGCTATGTGAAGGCCGTGGTGATATGCTTTACATAGTTGATCCTCCGTTTGGTCTTCGTCCACAGCAAGCTGTTGATTGGCATAATGGAATGTTGTTAAGTGATTTGTCAGCTGCTATTAATTCTAGTTATGGTGCGTTATATTGGCCATGGATTAAGATATTTAATCAATTTGATGGAAGTGAAATTTTCGTACCTCCATCAGGTTTCGTAGCTGGAGTTTTCTCTCGTACAGCTCGTGAACGTGAGCAATGGTTTGCACCGGCTGGATTGCAGCGTGGTCATTTAATTACTGCCCTTGACGTTGAATATTCAGCAACTCAAGGTGAAAGAGATTTGTTATATGGAAGTGGTAATGCTGTTAACCCAATCGTTAAATTCCCACAGGATGGTATAACAGTCTTTGGTCAACGGACTTTACAACGTCGTGCCACAGCATTGGATAGAGTTAACGTCAGAATGTTGTTAATATTCCTTAAGAAGAATTTAGTAAGATTACTTAGGTTCTTCTTATTCGAACCCATTGATAGATTACTATTTGCAGAAGTGAGGAGTGCCATAACACCGTTCTTAGAAGATGTAATGGCCAGACGTGGACTACAAGCGTTTAAGGTGATTTGTGATGAAACAAACAATACTCCTGAACGTATAGATCGTAATGAACTTCATGTCGCAGTATTAATCAAACCAACACGTGCTGCAGAATTTATAGTTCTGAATCTAGTAATTCTGCGCAGTGACGCTAGTTTTGCGGCTGAAGAAGTTCTTGCTGCAGCTGGAGTCGTTGGAGCAGGTAACGCAGTAGTATAATTAAGATTGGCCCATACAATTATATGGGCTTAATTCATATGTATTTAACTGTTATGAATTATGAATTATATTGGACTAATCTTAAAGCCACAGAACATGCCAATGTAATTTGTAAGATGTGTAACATGACTTTCAATAAGAAAGTTAATTCCATACGTGTCAATATCAGAAATAATGGTTTTTATAGATGCCAGAGATGCCAAGTTGCAACCAATAAAGATTTAGTGGCATCTAAACTTCGTAAAGAAAATTCTGTTAGATCTATAACAAATGCGATATGCACTAGGTGTAATAATAAAATTTTGATAACTAATAGAAATTATAGCAAGAATATAGAGCGTAATAAAGAATTTGTTTGTAAAACTTGTCATTGATTTATGGATTTCAAAAAATTAGCTAAAGAAGCTCATAAGAAACACACATCTGAAGGTCTTCGTAAGTTTTATAGTAACTATGAAAATAGGAAGACAAAATCTGATCAGTCTAAGAAATTATGGCAGGATTATGATTATGTTAATAAAATTAAACAAAGTTGGGATGATAATAAACGTGCTAAGGCATCTACAGATGGCAAGCGAGCTTGGACTGATGCTTATCGCCAAAAGATGAGAGAGTTATGGCAGAATCCTATATATAGGAATAAAATGTCCATATCAAGAAAGTGGGACATGGCGATGTATGAGGCATCTAGACATTTGTGGGCTGATTCAGAATTTAGAAGTAGCATGGAATTGATATGGCATAATAAATCATATAAAACGCTATTAAGTGATCGATCTAAAAAGTTTTGGATAGAAAATCGTCAAAAAATGCTTGAATTATTCCATAGCGATAAATATTTAGATGCGTTTATGTCGGCTGTGACTTCGCAGGAGTATAGACAGAAAATTTCAAGAGCTGTTAAAAAGAATTGGGAGAATCAAGAGTTTGCGAAGAGGATGATTGAATTACGCAATAAGCCAGAATTACGTCAGAAGATGGCAATTGCTCGTCTTAATCAGCCTCGTGTCTCCTCTATTCAAACTATCCTCTATTCTATTCTTGATGATTTAGGTATTAAATATTATAGAGAGTATCTTGATAGACCATCAGACTTAGAATGTGCTATTGGGCCATATGTTTTTGATTGTGTTATTCCAAGAGAAGGTAAACCGACTTTATTGATAGAATGTCAAGGTGATTACTGGCATTCAATTGATAAAAAGATTAAACAAGATCAATCTAAGGCGACATATATTAATAATAATTTATCAAATCAGTACGAGCTTAAATGTATCTGGGAACATGAATTTCAATGCAAGGATAGGGTTGTAGAATTAATTAAGTATTGGATGGGAATAGCAAAATTAGAACTTATAGATTTTGATTTTAATAATGTTAAAATTAAGGAATGCCCTGCGTCAGATTATAGATTACTTTTATCTAAATACCATTACTTAGCTAATGCATGTAGAGGTGGTATAACATACGGGGCTTATTTGGATAATGAATTGATTGCAGTTTGTGGATTTTCACCATTAATTAGACAGAATATACCAGAAGACAGTAAAACTACTAGAGAACTTTCTCGTCTTTGTATCCATCCTAGATATCAGAAGAGAAATTTTGCATCATGGTTTGTTAGTAGATGTATAAAATTACTTCCAAACCAATATACAACAATTATCTCTTACACAGAT
>Ga0187893_10010213_pt1 | contig 14101 bp, 17 predicted proteins | sample MA1701074metaG_FD_139574 | JGI IMG/M metagenome (GOLD analysis project Ga0187893, IMG submission 139574) | White microbial mat communities from a basaltic lava cave in the Kipuka Kanohina Cave System on the Island of Hawaii, USA - MA170107-4 metaG ...
ATGGTCATGACGTTCCCGTCACGAAGGGCCCGATCGGTGCCGGCGTGAAGCAGAGCAGCAGGATCACCATCGCGATGGCGGCGACAATCAACCTGCGGCGGTCGAGCCGTTGATCGTCATCCAGGGTCGGCGGATGCGCCGGGCCCATCATCACAATCATCGCCACGAGCAGCACCGTCCAGACGACCCAGCTCGACGACACGAACGTCAACCCCGATGGCGACGCCGATCATGATTGCCGTGACGATGATGGAGCGCCGCCCGAGCACGGCGTAGGAGATGTGACCGCCATCGAGCTGCGCGATCGGAAAGAGGTTGAGGGCAGTGGCGAGCAGCCCGAACCAGGCGGCGAACGCCATCGGGTGCATGTTGATGGAATAGCCGTCGGCGACGTCGCCCCACACCAGCCACGCGGCAAAACGGAAGAGCAGCGGCTCGCCGAGTTCGATCAGCTGCGATGAATCGTCCGGCAGGCGATCGATTGCGACAGCAGCAGCCCGATGAACAAGGCGGGAACCGCGACCACGAAGCCGGCCAGCGGCCCGGCCACGCCGATGTCGAACAACGCAATCCGGTTCGGGATGCGCGACTTGATCCGGATGAACGCGCCCAGCGTGCCGGTCAGCGGCAGCGGCGCCGGCAGAAAGTACGGCCGCGTGGCGTCCACGTTGTAGCGCAGACACATCACGTAGTGACCCATCTCGTGGCAGCCGAGGATCGCGAGAATCGTCAGGCTGTACCAGAGCCCGTGCAGGTAGAACATCGGATCTGCGAACAGCGAGGCGCCGAACTCCGCGGCATCCGCCTCGTTGAGTCTCGAGAAGTCGATCGTGAAGCTCGCGTAGTGGCAGCCACCCGTGATCGTTGTCGTGACAATCGTTGCCGCTAACAGAACCAATTGGATTCCGAGCCGGCCGTGTCGCGGCGGCAGCGGCTGCGGCAGCACGAAATCGTCGTCGCGATCGTTGGGATCTTTCGGCAGCAGTTCAGGGAACGGACGCGTGGGATCTGGCGACCCCGAAGGCGGGTACACGGCTTCTCGGAGATTACTCGATTACCCGATCGTTGATTACCCGATGTTTTGCAGTTCCTTACCGGGCTTGAAGCGGATGGTGCGTCCGGGCGGAATGCGAACTTCCTTGCCGGTCCGCGGGTTGCGGCCGATGCCGCGCTTGCGCGGTTTCACCTGGAACACCCCAAAGCCTCGTAACTCAATGCGCTCACCGCGTTGCATCGAGTGCCGCATGGCTTCGAACACGGCATCAACGGCCAGCTCGGCCTTGACTTTGGTCACGTCGGCCACCCGCGAAACTTCGTTGACGATGTCGACCTTGATCATTGGCTGCTGTTCAATCGGTGTAAATAGCTTAAATCAGGGGACTTACGGTGTCAAACGGATAAGTGCTTTATATCGATGTAGTTATCGGCATTTATATGCAGTCACAACACCGCCCCTGGGCGAGAAATCCTTGCCTCTCTATAAAATAGGAGGATCGTGCGGCGCCATCGCCTGCCCCGTGTCGTGCTGGTCGGACGCCCTAACGTGGGCAAGTCCACTCTGTTCAATCGGTTGAGCGGCAGCCGCCGCTCGATCGTGACGCCCATTGCCGGCACGACGCGTGACGTTATTACCGAGCCCGTGGAATGGGGTCGGGTCCATTTTTCGCTGACCGACACCGGCGGCTTGTTTGGCGCCAGCGAGGATCCGCTGCATCGCCTAGTGATCGCGCACGGCACCAAGGCGCTGAAGTCCGCCGATGTGATCGTCTTCGTCGTCGATGGACGTGAGGGTCTGATTCCTGGCGACCAGGAGATCGCCGAAGCCGCTCGTGAAGTTGGCGTCCCCGTCATTCTGGCGATCAACAAATCCGACGACCGTCGCGCCCGGGACGCCGCCATCGAGTTCTCGCGTCTTGGTTTCCACACCATGGTCGAGATCAGCGCCGAACACGGCCACGGCGCCGGTGATCTGCTCGAGGAAATCAGCCGGCACCTCGGATCGAGCGCCGAATCCGAAGCACTGGGCACGACGCACGAGGCACGAGGCACGAGGCACGAGGCACCAGCAGAAACAGCCCTCGCCATTGTCGGACGGCCAAACGCGGGCAAGTCGTCGCTGGTGAATCGGCTGCTTCGCGAAGAACGGATGATTGTTTCCGAAGTGCCAGGAACAACGCGGGATTTCGTCGACTCGTTGCTGCAATGGCATGGCAAGACGCTTCGCCTCGTCGACACCGCCGGCATCCGGCGTCCAGGCAAGGTCGCAAAGTCGCAGGTCGAATCCGTGAGCGTGCTATTGGCGAAGCGGGCGATCGAGCGCGCCGATGTCGTCGTGCTGGTGATTGACGCAACGGTCGGGCCCACCGATCAGGATGGCGCAATTGCCGGCGCGGCGCAGGAAGCGGGCCGCGGCATTGTCATCGCCGCCAACAAATGGGACCTTATGAAAGAGCACGGACCTGACGCGGCGAAGATATTCGACGAGAAGCTGCGTTACCAGCTGAAGTTCCTCGACTACGCGCCCATCCTCCACATTTCCGCGACCAGCGGTGAGCGCACTGAAAAGCTGCTCGAGACCGCCAATCGTGTGGCCATCGCGGCTCGCGCGCGAGTACCGACAGGCGAGCTGAATCGTTTCATCGAGAAAGTGACGACCGCATCACCGCCCGTGACGGCAGGGAAGCGCAACGTGCGCGTGATGTACGTGACGCAGTCGAGCGTGGCTCCGCCGACGTTTGTGCTGTTCACGAACACCACGACGAAGCTGCATTTCTCCTACGAGCGGTTTCTCGAGAACCGCCTGCGCGAGGCCTACGGTTTCTTCGGCAACCCGATCCGCATCCAGGTTCGCGGTCGCAAAGATTCGCGTGCGGAACGAAGAACGGCTGCCGCGCGCGCCCCCGAACGGCGTAAGCCTGTGAAGAAGGGGCCCGGCTCGAGGCCGGCGAAGCGGAAGCGCCGGCGCTAGCGCGGGCCCACGAATTGCTACGGCGTCACGCGGCCGGAGGCATCCACCGAAAATGCCAGGCCCGGTTCAGCCCCCGCGCTCGTCGTCACGGTCACGGTCTGGACCAGCTGCACGTCGTTGGCGAACACACCCTGAGTGGCCGCGCCTGTCGGGTTCCTGTCACAGGCATTGCCGTCATGGACGAGTATCGACAGCCGCTGGCCCACCGGCGCGTCGCTCAGCGTCAGTTCCCACCGTTCGGCGGCGGCAGCGCGAAGCGCAAAATAGTCGGGATTGCGCCAGGTCAGATGCACATGCGTTTCCCCGACGCCGGTGACGCAGGCCTGCGCCGATGGCGGCAGATAGGTACGTGGCCGTGTCGACGCTCGGTAACTCATGACGACCGCATCGCGGCTCTGGGTTGGGCTGGTTGGGTTGCCGCCACCGCATGCCGCGAGCAAGCCAATCAAAGCGAGTATCAAGCCGGACCGGAACGTCATGTCGCTCATCGAGTGCCTCCGCGTCAATCCGACACGGGCGGCCGCGAAAAGTCCTGACGAAAACCTTCACAAAATGTTTCTGATCGAGTCCCGAAGGCGACAGATACCGCTGAAAATGGACCCGACCCCTTTATACTGGCGTTCAAATGGCGGCGCCGAAACGCGAGCTGTTTAAGGCGGTTGAAGTCTGTGAAGTCGTGCAACTGCAGCCATACGTGTTGCGGTCGTGGGAGGCCGAGTTCCCGCAGATTGGCCAGGCGCCGGCGGGCGGCGGGCCGCGTTTGTATCGCCGCTCAGACATCGAACTCGTGCTGCGCATCAAGCACCTCGTGTTCGATGAAGGCCTGACGCTGTCGGGTGCGCGTCGGCGGCTCGAGGAGGAACACGATCGTCACGATCCGCCGCCGATTGCCGTCGATGAAGTTCTGGGAGCCCGGGTACGCGACAAACTCCGCAACGTGAAAACCGGACTGCAGTCGATTTTGCAGCTGCTGGCAAAGGACGGCGAATCCGAACCGACCGAATTGCGGCTGGTAGCACCCTCGGGGCGAGTGGCCCCGAAGAAGAAGACGGTCGCCAAAGGGAAAGCGAAGAAGTAGACTCTTAACTGACTGTTGACTGCCAGTGACGGGATGTAGCGCAGCCTGGCTAGCGCGCCTGCTTGGGGTGCAGGAGGTCCCGGGTTCGAATCCCGGCATCCCGACCATTCCACTGAGAACCGGTCCGCAGATTACACACATTTCACAGAACACCGGACCGGCTCCCACTGACGCTCGCTAAACCGAAGCGCGACGGCGGCGCGTGCGCGCGGCCTTGCGGGCGGCCCGCTGACGCGCGCGCGGTCCGCGCTTCCTCGCTGACGAACGGGCCTGCCTCGCCAACGCCTGGTGTGACACGGCGCTGCGCCCTTCGCGCTTGAGCCTCCGCAACATGGCGCGCGAGTGCTTGGCCGAGACCTTCTTGCCCGCTCTGCCCCGGGCCGACTGTGCGCTTCGCTTGGTAGCAGCCGTGGCGCGCTTCGGAGTGCCGAGCTTGACGCCCGCGTGACGCGCTTTCGACAGACCGATTGCGATAGCCTGCTTGGTGCTGCGCGCGCCGTGTTTGCCCTCACGGATGTGATGAATCTCTTCGCGCACGAACTCGCCGGCTTGCGTACTCGGAGATTTTCCCTGCCGTTTGCTTCGGCGTGCGCGTTCCAGGGTTTTCTTCTCGGGCATTGCCGCCTCCAGATTGGTCACGTCTGCAACGCGGGTGCCATCACGGATAATCAGGCGAGATGATTGGAATCAGGCGGCTCTTCCAGCTGATCACAATCGGTGCCGCTCTGCTGGTCGCCATCTTCCGGCCCGGCCGGCCGACGGTGGAGGGGGTGTACGCGCAACGCGCATATCCCGTCATCCAGGCCAACCTCACCATCCTCTCGAACCAGATTCCGATCGCGCTCTTCGACGTGGCACTCATCGCGCTCGTCCTCGTCGTGATCGCGATGTGGGTGATCGCGCTGAAGCGCGCCAAGAAGAAGCGAGTCCGCGGCGCCGGCCAGGCGCTGCTGTCAACGCTGACGATTGCTGCGCTGATCTACTTGTGGTTCCTCACCACGTGGGGGCTCAACTACGCGCGGCAGCCACTCGAAGCCCGACTCCCATTCGACGCGACGCGCGTGACGCCGTCGGCCGTGCGCGCGCTCGCGGAACATGCAGTGCGCGAAGCCAACCGCACGCACGCAGCAGGGCATGCCGCCGGATTTCCCGCCGTCGACGCAATGCCGCGGGCGTTGATCACGGCACTGCAAGAGGTGGAACGCGAGCTCGGCCGTCCGCGGACAACGGTGATGGCGCGGCCGAAGTCTTCAGTGCTGACGCCGTTCTTCCGCGCCTCGAGCGTCAGCGGAATGTGCGCGCCGTTCTTTCTCGAGACGCTGGTGAATCCCGACCTCACCGGCCCCGAGCGTCCGTACGTGCTGGCGCATGAATGGGCGCATCTGTCGGGATACGCACCGGAAGACGATGCAAGCTTCGTGGGTCTGCTAGCCGCGCTGCGCGCCGGGCCTGCGGCCGAATACAGCGCCTGGCTGGAGCTGGCCTTCACGGCGATCGGCCAATTGCAGCCGGTGACGCAGCATTTGGTGCTGCAGGATCTCGCCGAAGGCCCGCGCCGCGATCAGGCGGCGATCTACGAGCGGGTCATGGGGTCGCGCATCGAACTGGTCGACCGCGCCGCGTGGTGGACATACGATCGGATGTTGAAGTCGCAGGGCGTGGAGGAAGGCGTGCGGAGCTACAGCCGCGTCATTCAGTTGCTGCTTGGAACGAACGCGTTGGCCATCAGGCCATCAGGCCATCAGGCCATCAAACCAACGCCATGACGACGCGCGTGTTAACGGTGGATCCGCAACACCCCGATCCGGCCACGATCGAAGAAGCGGCAGAGGCGCTGAAAGCGGGGAAGCTCGTGGCCTTTCCGACGGAAACCGTCTACGGCCTCGGCGCGAACGCGCTCGACGAACGCGCGGTCACCAAGATTTTTGCGGCAAAAGACCGACCGTCGAACGATCCGCTGATCGTGCACATCGCGCACGTCGGTCAGGTGGCGCAGTGTGCCGCCACGTTTCCCGCGGATGCCCGCAAGCTCGCGTTGTCGTTCTGGGCCGGCCCTCTGACGTTGATCCTCCCCAAGAAGCCTTCCATTTCTGACCTGGTGACCGCGGGTTTGCCCAATGTGGCGCTGCGCGCCCCCTCGCATCGCGTGGCGCGGGCGTTGATGGAAATGGCCGGTGTCCCGATTGCCGCGCCGAGCGCGAACAGATTCTCGCGCCCGAGCCCCACGACGGCGGCACACGTCAAGGCCGATCTCGACGGCCGCGTCGACTTGATTCTCGATGGCGGCGCCACGGACATCGGACTCGAGTCGACGATTGTCGACTTCACCGTGACTCCACCGGTGGTGAGGCGTCCGGGTGGGATCACGGTTGAACAAGTGCGGTCGCTGGTCCCGGATGTCGTGCTGGCGTCGGACCACCATCACGTGTCCGCCGAAGGACGAAGTGCCGAGAAAGACGAATCGGCGCCGCAGCCGGCCCCCGGTCAGTTCGCGCGTCACTACGCGCCGAGGGCGCAACTGACGCTATACCAAGGCTCTGCGGATCGCGTGGTCGCGCGCCTCGGCGCCGATGTGCGGACCGCCGTCGCCACCGGTGCGCGTGTCGGGATCCTGGCGCCGCAGGAAGATCTCAACGCGCTTGCGCCAATCGTGGCATCCGCGGCGGCCGCCGGCCGCGTCGAAGTGCGGCCGTACGGCGCTCGTAACGACTTGGATCGCGCCGGCCGGGAGCTGTTCGCCGCCCTCCGCGACCTCGACGATACGGGTGTCAGTCTGATTTTTGCCACCTCGGTCGGAGACCAGGGTTTGGCGCTCGCCATTCGCGATCGCCTTGCCCGTGCCGCCGAGGGGCGCGTCCGGATGGCCTGAACGATCGTTCAAGACGGAAACCCCGACCAGAACCAACGGATTTGCGCCTCACGGTTGGTGCTATCATGCGCACGCGGGAAGTGTGTCCTTTCTTTGGGGGAAGGCTCTATGAGTCAAGAGAGCATTGCGGATGCTCCGGTCACGCCGGGCCATTCACGACGTAATTTCATCAAGGGCGTAATTGCGGCGGGCGCGACCGTTTCTGCGTCTGCGTATCTGTTCCGTACCTCCATCGCGGGCCAGAACGAAAGCATGGCCGGCGCGGTGGAGCGTCTCATCACACTCGACATCAACGGCCAGCAGCGCCGCGTCGACGTGTCGAAGAACGAGACGCTGGCCATGACGCTGCGCTACAAAGTGGGACTCACCGGCACGAAGCTCGGATGCGATCGCGCGGAATGCGGCGCGTGCACCGTGCTCGTGGACGATGTGCCGCACTATTCCTGCTCGGTGCTGACGCACAGCGTCCGCGGCAAGAAAGTGGTGAGCATCGAGGGGCTTGCCAAACCCGATGGCACGCTGCATCCGGTGCAGCAGGCGGTGGTCGAAGGCCAGGGCTTCCAGTGCGCGTTCTGCATGCCCGGGTTCGTGATGGCCACGGTCGGCTACCTCAAGACCAATCCCAATCCGACCCGTGAACAGCTGGCGCACGGCATCAGCGGCAATCTCTGTCGCTGCGCCGACTACACGAAGATCCTCGACTGCATGATGCAGGCAGCCGAGCTCTCGAGGAGGGCCTAACCATGGCGCAGGAAAAGCCCGCCGCTCCGCCGGCCATTCCTCCAGTGCCGAAGTCGTTCAAGCTTCTCGGCCACAACTACGTCACGCCTGATCTCGTCGCCAAGGTCACCGGGCGCGCGAAGTATTCAGAAGACTTCCGCGCCGAAGGCATGGTGTTCCTGAAGCTGATGCCGAGTCCGCGTCCCCATGCGCGCGTGGTCAGCATCGACGCGTCCGCCGCGCTCGCGATGCCGGGCGTGCACGGCATCCTCACCGCCGACGATCTGCCCGTGCCTCCGCCGCCACCGGCGCCGCCGGGAGGCGCCGCGCCGCCGGCCAAGAAAGCTGAAGGCGGTGCACCTCCTGCCAAGAAGGCCGAGGGTGACGCCCCGCCGCCGAAGAAGGCAGCCGGCGCTGCCGCTGGTGCTGCCGCTGGAGTGCAGGGAGCGCCGGCCCCGGCAGGCACGCCTGCAGCCGCGCCCGCACCTGCGCCGGCCGCGCCGCCGATGCCCGCCGAGTTCGCGCTGACGAAGGAGCCGGTCTACGAAGGCGAACCGATTCTGGCCATCGCCGCCGACAGCGAAGAGCTCGCCTCGGAAGCGATCGATCGCATCGTCGTCACGTTGGAGCCGCTGCCGCACGTGATCGATCCGCTCGAGGGTCTGCGTCCAGGCTCGCCGAACGGCCGTGTCGAAGGCAACGTCTTCGTCGGCCCGAGCATGCGCACGCTGAAGTGGACCGCGGCCGACATGGCGCTCGTCGATCAGGGCAAGTTCCCGAAAGACGCCGAGGCGGCCGAGACGCTGTCGTTCGGTGATGTCGAGAAGGGTTTTGCCGAGGCGGATCTGATCATCGAACGCGACATGCACCAGCAGACCACGTCGCACCAGCCGATGGAATCGCGGTCGGCGATGGCCTATTGGCAGAACGGCAAGTGCCACCTCCACGTCTCCACGCAGTCGCTGGCGCGTTCGGTCGCGGCGGTGGCGGCGTGGGTGGGCGTGAAGCCGGAGGAGCTCGTGCTGGTGAGCGAGTACACGGGCGGCGGCTTCGGCAGCAAGATTCCGGGCGCGCAGACGATGGCGATTCCGGCGTTGATGTCGAAGAAGCTCAATGGCCGGCCGGTGATGATGCGCGTGTCGCGCGCGGAAGAGACCTACATCGGCCGCGTGCGTCCGGGCTATCAGGGCTGGGTCAAGATGGGCTTCAAGAAGGACGGCCGCGTCACGGCGATCGACACCTTCATCGTTGAAGCCAGCGGTCCGTACCGCCGTCAGGGCGATCACTCGACCAGCGCGAACATCGGCTCGTTGTTGTTTCAGGCGCCGAACATGCGCTTCCGCGGCATCTCGGTGGCGACCAATACGCCTCCGGGCGTGTCGCAGCGCGCACCAGGCGGGCTGCAGGCGTCAGTGTGGTTCGAACCCTTGATGCACGAAGCCTCGAAGAAGCTCGGCATCGATCAGGTCGCGCTGCACTTGCTCAACGCCCCTGAAGGGCAGGCCCAGTTTGGCCTCGTGCCGCCCAACACGCCCCCGGGACGTCCGCGCAATCGGCTGACCAGCTGCTTCGTCAAGGAATGCCTCACGCAGGGCGCCGAGATGTTCGGTTGGGAAACGAAGAAGGCGGTCAGCGGCCAGCGGACGGGAAGCAAAGTCCGAGGCGTAGGCGTCGGTATTGGCGCTTACACGGCCGGATCGATTGGCGTGGATGGACTGTGCATCCTGCGCCCGGACGGCAAACTGGAAATCCATCAGGGCGTCGGCAACCTGGGCACGCATTCGACGTTCGACACCGCGCGGGTCATCTGCGAAGTGTCGGGCTTCCCGTGGGCCGAGACCGAAGTGGTGTGGGGCAATACGTCGAAAGGCCTGCCCTGGTCGTCGATCCAGGCCGGCAGCCAGACGACGTATGCGCACACCCGCGCGAACTACGCGACGGGCATGGACCTCAAGAAGAAGCTCACCGAGATCGCCGCGAAGACCTCCGGCGGCAGTCCCGAGAGCTACGACACCAACGAGCGCGGCGTCATCCGCAAGGGCGGCGGCGTGGTCATGACATGGGCGCAGGCGGCGGAGCGCGCGATCAAGCTCGCCGGCATCTACGACGGCAGCGAACTGCCGAAGGAGATCAACGCCATGACACGCGCGGCGGCGAACGCGCACAAGGGCCGCGGCCTGATGGGCGTGGCGCGAGATAACCTGCCGCGCGACGGTCAGACCTACGGGTTCATGTCGGCGTTCGCGGAAGTCGAGGTAGATGTCGAGACTGGCGTCTGGACGATCCTTGACTTCGTCGGCATTGCCGACGTCGGCACGGTGATCCATCCCGCGAGCTTGAGCGGACAAATGCTGGGCGGCGGCATCCAGGGCATCGGTCACGTCCGGAGCCAGAAGCTGGTGTACGACCCGCATTACGGCGCCGGGCTCGCGACGCGCATGCATCACAACAAGCCGCCGACGATCCTCGACATCCCCAAGAACTCGCGATGGGGAGCGGTCGGGTTGCCGGATCCGACCAATCCGATCGGCGCGAAGGGCATCGGCGAACCGTCGACGGTGGCCGCAGCCGGCGCAGTCCTCAATGCGCTCGCCGACGCGATCGGCGACGACATCATCCGCCGCACACCGGTGCAGCCGGAAATGATCATGGCGACGCTGGCCAATAACCGCCAGATCGCGTACGAAACGTTGACGGCGTTCATCTAAGGGGAAAACGAAAATGCCACCGATTCGCGATGTAATGCCGGCATTTGAGCTCTTCCAGCCCGCGAGCGTGACCGACGCGCTCGGGATTCTCGATCGTCACGGCGCCGACGCGTGGGTGATGGCGGGCGGGATGGACACCTTCGATTGGCTGAAGGACCGCATCAAGAAGCCGCGGGTCGTGGTCGACCTCGGCCAGGTGAGCGAGCTGCGCGGCATCAAGGATGCCGGCGGCGGCGTCGAGATCGGCGCCACCACGACGCTGACCACGATCGCCAACAACCCGCTCGTGAAAGAGCGGTTCCCGATGCTGGCCGAAGCGGCGCTGATTGTCGCGTCGCCGCAGATCCGCAACCAGGGCACGCTCGGCGGCAACGTCTCGCAGGACGCGCGCTGCTGGTATTACCGCGCCGGTTGGCCGTGTTACCGCGCCGAGGGCAACATCTGTTACGCCGACACGCCGCAGGCGGTGAATCGCGAGCACGCGATCTTCAACGCCGACCGCTGCGTCGCGGTGAACCCGTCCGACACGGCGCCGGCGTTGATCGCGCTCGACGCCGAGTTCGTGATCAGACGCGGCTCGCAGGAGCGCGTGGTGCCGGCCGAGCAGTTTTTCATCGGGCCGGGCATTGACATCACCAAGTTGACGATCCTGCAGCCGGGTGATCTGTTGACCGCGATCCGCGTACCCGCGACGTGGGCCGGCAAGGGCCACTACTTCGAGAAGGTCCGCGACCGCATGGTGTGGGACTTCGCGCTGGTCAATATCGCGGCTTCGTTGAACGCGTCGGGGTCGACGATCAACGACGCGCGCATGGTGGTGAACGGTGTGGCGGCGACGCCGTACCGGCTGCACGCGGTAGAGACGTTCATCAAGGGCAAGGCGCGCGACAAGGCCACCGCCGATCAGGCCGCCGAGATCGCCGTCGAAGGCGCGGTGACGCTGCGTCACAACGCCTACAAGGTGCCGCTGATGAAGTCGCTGGTAAAACGGGCGATCCGCGGAGACGCTGAATGGACCTCTTAAGCTGGGCGCGCAGCCCATGGGGTGAGTCGGTACTCATCCACATCTCATGGGATCTGTTCTGGGCGTCGCTGGTCGGCGGTCTGCTGTTTCTGCTTGCGCACGGCGGCTACATGCTGTTCTCGCAGCATCGCCGGCGGCCAAAGGAAGAAGTGGATCGGATGGAAGCGGAGCGCGCCGGGCTGCCGGCGCGCATCCCGCGTCACAGCTTCGTGGCGCGCGTCTTCCACTGGGTGATGGCGATTGCCATGCTGACGCTGCTCGTCACCGCGTTCCTGCCGATCGTCGGCGTGCGGTTCGCGTGGGTGCAGTGGCACTGGATGGCAGGCATCCTGCTGACCGCGTCGATCATGTTCCACATCATTCACTCCACGTTCTTCCTCGACTTCTGGTCGATCTGGGTTGGGCCGAAGGACATTCCGGAGCTGAAGACCGAGTTCCTGCGGGAAGTCGGCAAAGAAGACACGCCAGGGCCCAGGCCGGGCAAGTATCCGCTCGGCAATCGGCTGTATCACCTGGCGGTAGCGGTAGCCGGTCTCGTCGTCATCGGCACCGGCATCGTGATGATGTGGCGCGTCCGCACCGGCATCGTCGATCGCAACCCGTACATCATGTCGGACCCGGCGTGGGGCTTCACCTACGTGCTGCACGGCCTGATGGGCGTGGGCTTCGTCGGCCTGGTAATCGCGCACATCTATTTCGCGCTGCGGCCGGAAAAGCTGTGGATCACCTATTCGATGATCTTCGGCACCATTTCGCGGCGTGAGTACCTCGAATACCACGACCCCGATCGCTGGACGACCGACGATAGCCGCAAGTCGAATGTCGCCTGATCAGGCGAAAGAAGAGCTGCAGCGGCGCGCTGACGCGATCGAGGGCGGCTACGAATTGATGCTGGCGTACGCGGCGCAGGGTCTGAGTTCAGACCGTAGCGCCGCGAACTCCTCCCAGCTTCGCGATCATCTCCAACGCTTCGAGGCGGCGCTCACCGGTTTGCCGCAGGTCTACCGGGGTGCGGCGGCCGCGCTCGGCATTGGCCCCGGCGACGCGCTCGAGGGCCTGCTGGCATCGCTCGAAGCCGACGCCCGGTTCACCCAGTCGGCGCTGCGGATGGCGCTGGCGCAGCCGGGCGGCATCAGCTCGCAGCTGATCGACAACATCAACGCCTCAATCCACGTGCGGGCCCTGCTCACCGATGTGTTCGTGATCGACGAGCTATTGACCGGAGCGGTCGGGGAATAGGAACACCTGCCGCGCGAGATCTGATTTCAGCACCCCGCTCGAGTAGTAGCGATCGAGGATCGACGGTTTCCACACCAGCAGATCCGGATTCGCCGCGGCGAAAGCCTCCCATGACCCGGCCTCGCAGCGGGCCTGGCGCTCGGCAATCAACAGCAGGAACGCCCAGGTGATGGTTTCGTGATAGAGACCGGTCGCGCCTTTGGCCTCGGCGAACCGCTTGATCGCCGTGGTGAACTCGGCGAGCGCGGGCGGCATTCCATACTTGCGGACGAACAGCCATGCGACCTGCACGTGTTGCTGGTGATGGAACTGATCGGCCGGAAGGGTGGTGTCGAGAAACCCCTCCCACAAGTCAGGGTGGTGTCCGGCTTCAGCCGGATTACTTAATGGCACGGCTTTTCTCCTTCAACTTGTGGGCGTGCGACGCGTCGAGCGTCAGCCCGAACACCTTCTTGAGTTCGCCGACCTTCTGCAGCGTCGGCTTGGAAAAGGCCGCCTTGCCCTCGAAGGCGTGCAGGACGATGCCCTCGAGCAGGTCGCCGAGGGTAATATCCAGCGAGTCGGCGAGCGCTTTCAGCACTTTCAGCATCCGCTTCTCCAGGCGGACGCCGGTCTGGACCCGTTCGACGACAATCGTGTCTTGTGACATAGGTAACTTGGTACCAATATACCAGTGTCGGATGAGACATGTCCACGACCACAGCCGCTGAGGCGGTCGCCTGGCTGAAGGCCCGCGGCAACCCGAAGTTCCGCGCCGGCCTGGCGCGCTACGGCCTGCCGACCGAGAAGGCGTTCGGTTTGTCGGTGGCCACGATCAAGCAGTACGCGAAGACGCGTGGCCGTGACCACGACCTCGCCGTGGCGCTGTGGAAGACCGGCTGGACCGATGCCCGCATGCTGGCGGCCATGGTCGGCGATCCCGACCGGGTCACCGCCGCGGAAATGGATGCCTGGTGTCGCGAGTTCGACAGCTGGGGCATCGTCGATACGGTATGCTTCACCCTATGGGATCGATCGCCGCTGGCGTGGAAAAAGGCGACGCAGTGGGTGAAGCGGAAACCCGAGTTCGAAAGGCGCGCCGGCTTCGTGCTGATGGCGTGCCTGGCTGCGCACGACAAGACCGCGGAGGATCAGCGATTTCTGGAGTTCCTCTCACTGATTGAGAAGGGCTCGGACGACGAGCGCAACTTCGTCAAGAAGGGCGTGAGCTGGGCGCTCCGGCACATCGGTCATCGCAACGCGAAGCTGCACGCGGCGGCGATTAAGACCGCGACGCGACTGGCCGCGTCTGACGATGCCACGCGACGCTGGGTCGGCAAGGACGCGCTCCGCGATCTGACGCGGCCGGCCGTGATCAGGAAGGTGACAGCGCGCTAGTGTCCCGTAACCGTAGAAGATGAAACAAATGGCGCGGCCCACTCGTACTCCTTTACAAGGAGGCGAGCATGCGCAAGGGACGCCCGAAGGTTGCATTGATCTTGACCCCGGAGGAACG
>Ga0187893_10010214_pt1 | contig 14100 bp, 16 predicted proteins | sample MA1701074metaG_FD_139574 | JGI IMG/M metagenome (GOLD analysis project Ga0187893, IMG submission 139574) | White microbial mat communities from a basaltic lava cave in the Kipuka Kanohina Cave System on the Island of Hawaii, USA - MA170107-4 metaG ...
AGACACTCGTGCTGCCAAAGCGCCGGCCCCCACGGGCAGCGGCGAAACGCGCGGCCTGGGTATCGAAAGCGCCATCAGTGATGTTACCGGTCAAGGGGCGGTTGGCACGGCGCAATCGGCCAAGATGCAGGGTTTGCCTTTGTCGAGGCTGCCAGGCACCCGGGCTGAGGCGGAACAGATTGCCAAGCTGGCTCGCGGTGCCGGTGGTCAGAGTGATGTTTGGCTTGACCTGGAGGCCAACGAAGACAATCTGGCGACGCGGGAGTTATCGAAGTATCGGGTGCTGCATATTGCGACTCACGGTTTACTGAACGCCGAACGCCCGCAATTCACCGGGTTGGTCCTCTCACTCGTTGGGAACCGCAACTCAGATGGTTTCCTGCGCACCGACGAAGTTTTCAACATGCGCCTCGGATCACCGCTGGTTATGCTGTCAGCCTGCGAAACAGGTCTGGGCAAAGAAAAGCGCGGCGAGGGTGTCATGGGCCTGACACGCGCTTTTATGTATGCCGGAGCACCGACGGTTGGAGTCAGTCTCTGGTCGGTGGCTGACCGGTCAACCGCGGAGTTGATGACAGACTTTTACAAGCGACTGCTGGCGTCCGAGCAGGTCTCGCCCCCGGCTGCCTTACGCGATGCTCAGCTGACGATGATCACCGGCAAGAAGTACAGCGCGCCATTTTACTGGGCCCCATTTGTTCTGGTAGGTGATTGGTTGTAAACCGACCATTTCTTTTCCTTTAATTCTGATCGGCTCCTGCCAATCAGTGCCGGCCAGACTTTTTGCGACGCAGCACGGCAACCAGCGTCGATAGTCCGGAACCGAGAAGCAACATCGCCGTTGGTTCAGGAACAGCGGTCACGCTTGGTGAACCTGTAACAACCAGGTTATCGATTCTGTTTGTGCCGGTAGCCGACATTGCCCCACTAAAGATGATTCGGAATGCTGCGCTGGCATTGTTGTCGAGACCCGTTATAGCGCTCAGGTCAAAGACCACCGGCACCGAACCAAAAGCCGAGGCCGGGACATAAGCTGGCCCGAAGTCGACAAATGTTATGCCGTCAAGGCTGTACTGAAATTGATTGCTGTTAAAGCCTGTCGGCGTTCCCTGAGTGGCCAAGCTCACAAAGATACCGGAAAAGCCCACGGTGCTGACCGCGATTGTCAGGTTGCGACCATTGTTTGCAGTACCGCTGCCTCCTTGCAGGGAAAGCGCCAGCCCGGCTGGATCTCCGAGTCGAGCATTGGTGGTGGTGCCGGCTGCAAAGAGGACGTTAACCAGATTGATACTGGTGCTCAGACTTCCCGCCCCGTGATCGACCGTGAGATCGGAATCGTTAAAGTTCCAGATTGCAATCTCGTCAGCTTTCGATTGTTGACTGGGAAAAGTCAGAAGCAGCAGTAAGAAGGTGAAGTTGAGGATCAAGGACGAACGCTGGTTGAGGCGACGTTTCGCTCGAGTAGCCATTATTTTTTCTCCTTAGGTGAGGTTGTAGCTCACGCACAATAGGCTCGTTCCGCTGAACCGTCAACCCCGATCCTCATAAGACCTCGGCTACGCAAGGACTGAAAAAGGTCTTATGGAAGAGATACACCTGATTTGTGCAATGTTTGACCGCGCCGGGACATTAACAGTCGTTCTCGAATAGACTGAAACAACGGGCTAATACCCGGGTTTTCACTACCTTTTCTTTAGAACAAAAACGCGTTTGTGCTCCTGGAAATCGTGGGCTAATATCGATGAAACTTTGTTAATTAGGATACTGAATGGAAAACGAATTCGCGCGGATTATAGATAAATCAGCTTTAGAAGAGTTGATTGCCCGCTCAGCGGATGAGCCGATAATAGTTTTTAAGCATAGTAATAGTTGTTCGTTAAGCGCCACGGCGTTCAGTGAGCTAGCGCCCCTTGGCAAACAGGTTAATTTGATTGAAGTGCAGCGCACCCCGGGCCTGTCTCAGGAAATCGAGAAGCGAACCGGTTTACAGCATCAGTCGCCGCAGGTGATAGTCCTGCGGCAAGGTAAAGCTGTTTGGGATGCTTCACATTTTAAGATCAAAATAGAGGCGGTCAGGACCGCTGTCCGTAATAATGCCTGACCAGGGTTATCGAATAATGGCTCAAAGTTCAGAACTTCGCGGCCCGCTAATCGAGCCGCGAGAAATCAAGCAGGAAGGAAGTTCCACGCTTAGTATCACCTGGGCTGACGAGCATCGGTGTCAATACCAGGCTACAGAACTGCGCCGAGCTTGTCCTTGTGCCCAATGCGTCAACGAATGGACCGGCCAAAGGGTTTTGCAGCCGGAATCGATCTCTGAGGAAATAACCATAACCGATCTCCAGGTAGTTGGACGTTACGCGCTCAATTTTCGCTGGAGCGACGGTCACGATACAGGCATCTACAGTTTTCGTTACTTGCGTGAGTTGTGCGCCGGCTGAGCTTTTGCAAAAGATCATGAACGAACAAGACTTTTTCAATGAAAAGCAGGAGGTTAAGAAGGCAAACTACAGTTGCCCTCACTGCCGGGAACGTGCTGAGTATGAGGTGCGCTGGCTAAGGCGCACGAAAAAGGCAAGTTTGCCCCGCGGAGCCAACGAGCAGGATCGTTTGCGCTTTCAAAAGTCTCGTGACTACATGGTTCGAATTGACGACATGCTGGCGTGCAAAAACGCGCGCTGCCGCCGACGCTTCGAGATCCCAAGTTCGCAGTCGGTCGTCTTTATTTGAATACCTTGTAAATCCCGGCCTACTTTTCCTCGACTTTATTTCTTCCAGTTTGGTAGTGGGGTCAGTTGACAGGTGTGGAAAAAGGTGGCCTTGCCCCCGCTGAAATTTCGCTACCAATCAAACTTGAAAGAACCATTCAAGTCTAGTTAATTAACAGGTTGGGAAGGTGGGCTTGCCCCCGCTCAACTCACGCAACAGATAACCTGAGATATAGATTCAAGCTTGCCTAATGATTTAACTCTTTAGAGTTTCTCGTGTGTTAACTCCTCCACCCAGGAGCCTGGCCTTACTTAAATTTTCTGAGCCAATTAATTAAACTTGAGCAATTCATTTAAGTTCTATGGTAGCGAAACTTGAGCGGGGGCAAGCCCACCTTCCCAACCTGTCAATTAATTAAACTTGAAAAGCTCCTTAAGAGTAGTGTGGTAGCGAAGCTTAGAGACGGGCCCAGCCCACCTTCCCAACCAGTCAACTGACCAATGTTGGCTTCAACTCAGCTCGCACAGGCGAGCTTGTTCCGTGACGTCCAGCGTTGTCGGGAAAATACTTCAACTGAAAGACCTATCTTTCTGAACCGAGCATCCTGAGGAGGCGAATGTGCTCAGCTGCGGCCAGGTTCCAGATGGCCCGAGGTTTGCCCTGCAGGTCAGTGTAAAGACAATTCTTTTGGGGAACTATGCAGCATCAACATTTTGCCGGCACCACTAAAATCAACAATTCACTCCTGTCTCCACTGGAGCGCCGGATCGCGCCGGCTGTCTTACCGTTCATACCGGGATGGCTTCAGACTTACCACCTGACAATGCTAACGCTGCTTTGGTCAGGCCTGATTTTGGTCTTCAGTTATCTGGCTGCCCGCGATCTGCGTTGGCTCTGGCTCGTTTCGCTGATGATCTTATTGCACTACATTACTGATCATCTGGACGGAAAGGTTGGAAAGTATCGTAACACTGGCTTATTGCGGTGGGGCTACTACATGGATCACCTGCTGGATTACTTCTTCCTCTGCTCGGTGATCATCGGTTATGCATTTATCCTGCCGGCCCACACTCGTTACCAGCTTTTGTTCATGCTGGCAATCTTCGCGGGATATGAGATGAGCACCTTCCTAGCGTTTGCGGCAACGGACCGGTTAAAAATCAGTTATCTGAGGTTCGGCCCAACCGAGTTTCGATTGGCAATCATCATCATCAATACTCTGATCATTCTTTTTGGCCTGCGGTATATGGTCAGTGGCTTGAAATTCGTGAACCTTGGCGGATTGATTGGGTTGGCCCTGCTGATTTACCGGACCCACCGGAAGGTCTGGCAGATGGATATGCACCGCAAACAAGCTCAGACAACCTAAGCTGCCCGCATCTAAAATCAGAAGGTTAGCGGCCGTCAGAGTGTGGGTGCTGTTGGTAGTGCTGACGGAGCAAATCCTTTCCATAGTCGTTCCCGTTCGGGGTTCGCATTACGGTGTGGACGTGCTCGCGCGTGGGCTTACCGCGTTCCAGATGCCGCAGCGCAACCGGAGACTGGTGATCGAACTCGATCAAGATCACGGGGCTGTGCACCCGATAATAAAAGACGCTATCCGAACTCGTCCCACCGATCCAGGCGAATCGGGTGTCGTTCAGATGTCTCCGCACCTCGTCCAGCTTCAACTTTGCGTGCCCGTCGCGCATGTTTCCGACGAACTCGGCGATCAGGTCGAGTAGTTTCTGTTTCTGATTGGCCGTCAATTCGCCGGCCCGGATGCCGGCATAGTCGAGAACGAGGTTGTCCTTAAAGGCTTCGGCCACGTTTTCGTTGCCAGTCTTCGAGACCTTGATGATCGCTTTTTGTCGCTGCGAATCATCCAGGGCTTTGATTAGCTCCAGGCCACGGGCCTGCTCATCCTGTAATACCGTAGTGCCTTTAAACTTTCCGGAAAGGGCCGTCACCGGCTCCGAGCCCATGAAGGTTGGTGTCATCACCACCTGGTCGCCGAGGACGAAATAGTTGATGATCAGGTGGTGACCGTCGAGCTGCCAGCCCCACGGTTCCTGGTCCGAAGGTGCGCCCATTACTGTGATCCAGTAAAGCCACTCGCTGTACTCCTCGAATTTGTTGTTATTCAACTCCCCCAGCGTGTGATTGAGCCGCATAATGTCCCGCGACTGCTTCAATCCCTTGGCGCTGAGCGAGGCGCGCAAGAGGCCGAAAGCCGCCTCGCGCTGTTTGTCGCTCAGCTCGCGGAATCCAGTACCCTGGCGGACGTAGAAGTGTTGGTTCATCCACTTACGCCATTCCGGGTCGTCAACGGAAAAGATAGTTTTGGTGCGCTGCTCTGGAGTCAAAGTACGGAGGAAAGCTTCGGCGGCCATGCGGACGGGTGCGGTTGAGACCCCGGTAGAACGGACGGAGAAGAGATCCTGGACGACGTTGCCGTCCGTCGTTACGCCCTTAAACGCCTGAGCCAGACCCCGCTCTTCGGCCTCTCGCGACATGCGCTGGGCTCGCTCTGCTCGGTCGGCAGTCGGCTGCTGCGAAATGCCTTGTGTCAGAGCCCCTATGATCGCCGTAAGTCCGATCAAAGCCAGAAAATACTTATTAGTCAGTACTGAGACTGGTTTGCTTCGGTTTTCCATATCGTCGCGACCCTTATTCTTTAATCAGGCAACCCAAAGATGAACGTAAATAAGACCGGGTTCGCCCGACTCTTCATCAATGAACTGTACCGTTTGCGATCAATCCTCCACCTTTTGGGCTAAGTGCTTTCGTCCGACTTGTCAAAACATGTGAGTTTTCGCTCATTCTCCCGCAATTTAACCTGTGGCCTATCCTTTGCAAGTAGTTTAGGCAGTAACGTTCCTGCAGTAAAAATAGGGAACCAAGAGGTTCTAAATTCGTTCGGTATAGCACAGGGTTTCTAGCAGTTCGGGAACAGAGACTAATTCATTAATCCAAGGGTGACAATAGAATGTCGGTCAAAAAGAGAGTACGTATAGTCAAAAAGGGTGAGAGGCCCCAGAAGCAGAGCGGTGCCGAAAGGAAGAATACCGCTCGGGAAACAGCCCGCGATATGGTGTCGACGGTGACCAACTGGGTAACTGAGTTCAAGCAAAGACGCCGCGCGGAGTCCGCCGCGGCTCTGAAATTACTCTCCGAAACACCTCCCGCTACGGGTGCTTAAAACCTCCCCAGCCTCCAATCCAGGTCAGGATATTTTTGTAACGCAAAACCTCAAAGCCTCTGCGGCCGAAAACCGCGCCGGCTTCAGTGCGGAGGTTTGCGCATTTCTATCGAACTGGAATAAAGCGTTTTTTAGCTTGAGATTGACACTCGCCTGCGTCGGAGGATAGCATCCAGTAAATCGGAAAACTCGTAGTGGGAAACCAACCCCTGGGGGCTTCCATGGCAACACAAAGAGGTAAGGACGCGAAGAAACGACAGCAGAGGCCAGTTTTTGAGAGCATTCGAAAGCCTGGCGCCCCACCGGGACATCCCATGTCAAACGCAAAACCGGACGAGAAAGCCAGGCCGGCGGGACGCAAGGCAAAACACAAGCGTCGGCCAGGGGAAGCTCCCTTTGAAGAAGACTAATTTTGGAGTGCGCTGCCTTGTCAGCGCTTTAGTATCGATTGTTAAGGTGCCCTCATATCGATAGGGCTGAATCCTGCTACGGGATACGAAAGCGGCGACCAGGCGCCGCACTCCAAAAGTCGCACTCCAGACCATGCAACAGGCCCCAGTAGAGATTGCTACTGCTCTTGTATCGCAGACCCGTCGATTACTCCGTGACGAGTATTTGCCAAGGATCGAACGCTGTCTGGCGCAACTGTCTGAACAACAGATTTGGTGGCGCCCAAACGAGGAATCCAACAGCATCGGAAACCTTACGTTGCACCTGGCAGGCAATGCCCGGCAATGGATCCTCTGTGGGTTGGGTGGAGCCGCAGACCAGCGGCAGCGAGACCGGGAATTTTCCCAGCGCGAAGAGCTCCCCGGTGCAGAGCTGATTCGACGGCTCACCGAGACCTTGTCCGAGGTTGACCGGGTTTTAGCCCAACTCGACCTTTCCCAGATGCTCTCGGTGCGGGAAATCCAGGGACTTGAAGTGACCACTCTGGAGGCAGTTCTTCATGTGACGGAACATTTTTCCATGCACACAGGGCAAATAATTTTGCTAACCAAGCTCCTGACTGGCAGAGATCTTCATTTCTATGATTTCGACGGCGGCGTCCCGATAAAACGATGGAAGTAGAAATCCGTTTGCGGCGACCGTTTTCAAAACCAGGGGTTTCATGCTTAATATAGTTGCTGCGGATGTTGACTTGTGCGCGAATGCTTTGCCCTTAAGCTCTTCTCAAGGTCCTGCGGAGCCTGGGAGACGAAACCTATGACCTATGTGGTAGCCGAACCCTGCGTCAATTGTCGCTACACGGACTGCGCGCTGGTTTGTCCAGTGGAGGCTTTCCATTTGGATGATGACATGCTCGTGATTCATCCCGAAACCTGCATTGACTGCGATGCCTGCGTCCCAGAATGCCCGGTCGAGGCCATCTTTGCCGAAAATAATGTTCCTCCCGAATGGGCAAGTTTCACACCGCTCAATGCGGAAAGGGCGCTCAGCGGACTCCCGACGATCACCGCGCGATTAGATCCGCTTTGTGAAGCCAAATAATGGAGAAACGCACCAAGCGGCTCTTGGGCGGGCTCGCCTTGGCCGCCGGGGCAATGGGTGCCATCGGCGCCTTCCTCAAAAAGAAAAGGCAAGTGCGAAGCAAAAATAAACAAGCCGTTGGCCGGGGTGATGTTTGGGCCAGACCGGGAATGTTTGTGACGTTTAGGGCCGAGCTAATGCCCGGTCGCGACCGCGCTCAGAGGACCTTCAAAGTCCTGGAGCTTCTTCCGAATGGCCGCGTGCTATTGGACGGTGCAGCGGGAGAGCATGCTGAGAATGAGTTCGAGCGAGCGCGCTAGTCTTTCCTGAGTCCTACCAGGAATAGGTCGTACCCGGTTCCATAATCCGCAACCTTGGAATGTTCAGGGCCTGAAGTTCCTCAATGACCGTCTCTCGGTAGGCGGGCTTGATGTGGACCGCCATGATGTCCAAACCATTATGCCGAAGCTTTTTCAGTTCCTGGTTGAGCGAATGAGGCGTAAAGTGGCGGGAGATTTCGGCCAACTCGGCCATTTTATTGGGAAACGAAGCCTCGATAAGTAAAGCATTCAAGTCTTCCGCTCGGTTGACCACCTCCCAAAACTCTTTCGTCTCAGCGGTGTCCGAGCTAAATGCCACCGTGGTTGTGTTATCTGCCACAACCAGGCCCACCGTCGGCACGATATGGTTCACCGCAACGGCGATGACCGTCAGATGGGCCACCCGGAACTCTTTTCCGGTGGCTATGGGTATGTATTCCATCACCGGTCCGTACTCATTCTTTAGGCCCGAGAACTTCGGATAGACATTCCAGTTGAAGACATCGCGCTCCAAAAGCTCGATCACTTCGGGCGTGGCATGAATGCGCATCGGCTCCTTGAGGGTGGCGTAAAGATCGTCGATGAAAATTGGCAGGCTCGCGATGTGGTCCATGTGAGGGTGCGTGACGATAATGTCTCGAACCCTTTCTCTTTGTTCAGCTGTCAGAGCGATTGCCAGACTGCCAGCATCAACCGCCACGCAGTCGTCAATGAGAAAGCAGGTTAGCCGTTGTTCGAGCGTGGCCCGGCCATTGCCGTCAAAGGTGCTGGGTAGGAGTTGAATTCTCACTAGCTGGCTCGAGTGAAAAGGAAGCCCCAGGCAAATTCGCTTTTAGTATAAGCCAACCTCGGGGTAACTGTCTCATGGCCCAACTTTAACTAGCTATATGCCGGGTTCTGAGGCGACTGATCAAGTCCTCCATTAATCGCAAATAAGCTTCCTCGCGAGTCTTTACGTCCGTGCGATCAGCGCCGATCCCCCGGGCGATTCTGCTACGGTGAAAGGCCAGCTCGCTCGCCGCCTGATTGAAGCGCATGCTGTCTCGCCAATGCGAAAGACCTCCCCGGGAAAGGGCCTGAAAAGAGGCGCCCATCCGCCCTCGCACCGAGCAAAGCCTACCGTATTCCTCGGGGGTCAACAGCCCTCGCTGAAAATCCGGGAGCAGAAAGTCGCGAACGACCCGACCCTCACGGCGTAACGACACAAAAATCACCGCCAAAATTACAAAGAACATGGGCACCATGAACAGCACATAGATCAAAACAAATCCCAGAAACCCAAAAACTATTGCCGAACCATTCCAGAGTGCGTGAAGGAAGATTGCGAGTCCCAGACCAAGAACTGGAGAAATAATTTTGATAAGCGTGTTCCTTGACTGACGCGCAAGCCCGAGGCCCATACCGGTCATGGCCGTAAACAGTGGGTGGGAAAAAGGAGCCAGCATCCCGCGAATTATAAAAACTAGTGTCAGCCCGCCACCGCCTCCCTGCAGAACCGCTCGTCCGTAGTATTGAATGTTTTCGGTCATCGCAAAGCCCAAACCGGCCATCGATGCATAAATGATACCGTCCACAACTCCATCAAACTCGTCCTTCTTAAGAAAAAAGAAAACGAGCAGGATGGCAGCCTTCGCCGTTTCCTCAACAATCGGGGCTGAGATACCGGCACTGAAAGCTTCGCCGGCGCTGGCATCCCGGGTAAGTCCCGCAACAATCAGGCCGCTGGCAGTATTCAGTATGAGAGCGAAGAATACAGCGATGAGGGCGCCCCAAAAGAAGGCGGTGGCCAACATCCAAAGGGGTTCTGACTCGTATCGATCAACCCACAGAACGAGCATCACGTACAGCGGAACCGGAATGGTAGCTGACAGCAGGCCCATCAAAAAGCCCACCGGTCCAGTCTCGAATCCGATGAGCAGCAGGACAATCAGACCAAGCAGGAGGGCCATCAGCACCACTGTAATGGCGGCCACGGTCTTTATGGCAGCAACATGACCCGATGATTGGAGCTTCGGGGGCGGCAGGAGATTAGAGTTGGCCAAACCAGGCTTTAGCATTTTGTAGTTACCCTGGTTAAAGTGCGCTGAGGCCCGATAGATTCAATCAGCAGCTGAGTATAGTGTTTCGACGTCTCGAGCCCCAAGTGTAATGTTTCTAAAGTTCGTTTAATCAAAAGCGAAATCATCGATCCAAAGTTTTTTCACCTGTACAGTCTTCGAAAAAAGACTTCACCCCGGATTGCAGTCAGTCGGGAGAATATTGTCTGCCGTTCCCTCTGAACGAACGATCCACGAAACAACACGAAACGTCACGAACGACATTTCGTGTTGTTTCGTGGATCGGTCTCCTTGGTGACTCAAGAATCTTCCTAAAAAGAAGTAGTTGGCGACTTAAAATCACCTCTCCGGGCTGAACGGCAGATGGGTTATTAAACGAACCATAGAGACGGGACCCAAGTTTTTTTGACAACACCCAAAGCTTGAATCCTAAATCCCAAATCCTAAATCCCAAATCCTAAATCCTAAATCCTAAATTTCTTGAGGCTTTTTTATCTCGCACACGTCTGGGCACGTCCTCCATCAATCGAGTACGTGGCGCCAGTAATCCATGAGGCCTTCTCAGAGGCCAGATAGGCCACCAGTTCGGCGATTTCGGAGGGGGCACCAACTCGACCCAGCGGATGTGTTTGTTTCGACCGCTCGAGAAAAGCCTCGTAATCTGGCTCAGACATCCCGCCGCGGCGATGAATTTCCGTAATCACCACCCCCGGATTGACCGCGTTTACGCGAACTCCTTTGGGAGCCAATTCGAGAGCGGCACAGCGAGTCAGCTGGTCCAGTGCCGCCTTCGAGACGCAGTAGGCGAGCACGCCCGGAAAGGCTCGCAAACCGGTGACGCTGGAGATGTTTACGATATTGCCTCGCTTTTCTATCAGACTGGGTAGCGCCAGCTGCATAAGTCGAAAGACTACTCGGAGGTTGATATGCAAAAGTGCGTCCCAGGATTCCAGGCTAGTGTCTTCAATTGTCCCTGTCGAAATATGACCTGCGGCATTTACCAGGACATCTAAACGTCCGAATACCCCTACTACTTCAGAAACGGCATTTTCCGCCGAGGCAGGGATCGCTAGATCTATGGTCAAAGACAAAGGCTCGCCTCCGCGTTCGGCAACTTCGGCCTTAACTCGCGCCAACTCACTCTGGTTGCGTCCAAGGATCGCAACTTTTGCGCCCCCTGAGGCGAACCGCAGGCAGCAGGCACGGCCAATTCCCGAGGTGGCGCCCGTAATCAGAACAGCCTTTCCGCTGAACTCTCTGTTTTCTGTCATTGTTAGTTCTCGCTGGGACAGTGTTAATCTACCAGAGCAATATTGATCATATATTGACACGCGGATCCTAAAAAGTTGACTATTAGTATCCAAAGAGCCTTTTACCAACAGGGCGGCTGGTAAACCCTACAGCCGGGACTCTTTAGAACTCCCCCGAGGAAATTAATTGCCAAGTAACTCGGCCGATCAGGTTTTTTCCAAAAGCGCAGGCCCTCAGTCCGGTCATGAGGCTGAGCTCGGCCGCAGACGGTCAAACCGGGCACGGATGCCATCCAGCTCAGGCTACCTTTTTGCGGCTATCCTGGCCGCGCTGGCGCTGTTTTTTGTCCTTTGGTGGATGCTCGTAAGTCGTGGTGATGAAGCCCCCTGGTTGCCGGCAGGTTTGGCCGCCAGTGTGGTGCTGCTGGTGGCTTTGTCGGCCCGAGAAGTAATCATGCGGCGGGCCTGGACCAGATATTTGCTCGAGAACGGAATTAGCGAACGTTCAGTTCGAAAAATTCGCCGCCGCCATTCTGAGAAGGGAATTCATTCCCACTCGCTACACGCCGCCGCCCTCAGAGATATTCAGAAACAGTCGGCAGCGGCGGATTCTGCCGGGATCGGTCCGGAAGTGCATCTGGAGATCTTTCACCTCTGTCAGAACTATCTGTCTAGCACTGATGAAGCCCTCCGGGCGCCGGGCCTGCCCAGCGAAAAAAGGATTGCCATTCGCTCAGGCCAGGATCGCGTCCGCACTATCCAGCGACAGCATCTGCTTACCTGGGCCAGAGACACTTCGAGGCAATTGACCCGGGAAGCTCAGCAAAAAGCACGAACGTCGGACAAGATCGAGACAGCGAATCGGGCTCTTGAATGTCTCGGAACTGCTTTGAAGGTCTACCCGCAGGAGCCGGAACTTCATGAGTCAACCGTAGCCATCAAGGAATTTATAGCTTCGGTAAAAGTCGCGCACTGGGTGGAATTGGCAGAGCGTGCGGCTTTTAAGGGTCACTACCGGCGGGCGATTGACCGCTACAAAGATGCTCTCTTTTACCTGAACCGAGAAACTATAAAGGAGGACGTTCGCTTAGCGGGAGAGGAGAAAATTGGTCGCGAGATTTCGGCGCTTCAGGCAAGGCTGAAGGGATCCAGAGACAAGCCTGAAGCAGGGGGAGAAAACGGAGACGGGCGAATCTAAGGATGATTTCCCAAAGATGTCCAAAATGCCGTAGTTCCCGGGTCAGGCGAGGTTACCAGCCAACACCGCTGCTCCTACGTCTGTTTGGCATCCATAATCTTTTGTGCGATCATTGCAATTTGCTGTTTAGAGGCTTTGCGATAGTGGGACCAAGGAAAAAGAGTCGGCGGCGCAAGCAAGGCAGTTCGGTTCGAACAGATGAAATCCGTTAACCTGCATTGGGTCTCCCCCTGGCGGAATTGGAAATCGGCAGCGAGATGTATCTAGTGAAAGCGCCCGCGCTTCGTGGGAATCTTCAGGCTCGCTCCAGGCGAATTGTTGAGGCATCCAATGAAGATCAAGTTCATACTTCTCGGCACTCTTCTTAGCTCGATTTGTCTTGTAGCTATTGTACGGGGGCAGGAACAAGCTGCGCCACCAGTAAGCTCGCAACCGCAGGGGGTGGACAATCAGGGCATTCGTAACTATTTGTTAGGGCCGGGCGATGTTCTGGATGTCCGGGTCTTTGGCCAACCGGACCTGAATGCACTCGCAGAAGTGGACAGCGAAGGAAATTTAAGCTCGTTACCATTTCTGGAGACACCAATTCCCGCCAAGTGTCGCACAGAGAAACAGGTACAGAAGGACATCGCGACGGCCTATGAAAAGTACCTGAAGAATCCGCAAATAAGTGTGCGGATTACGGAGCGCAAGAGTCGTCAACCGGCAACAGTGAACGGCGCGGTGAGACAGCCTGCCAGAATTCAGATGCACCGGAAGGTGCGCTTGAACGAGTTGATGGCAGCATCAGGTGGGTTCACTGAGCGCGCTGCCGGATTCATTCAGATCCTGCATACTGAACCCGTGATGTGTCCTGAGCCGGGTGAGGAGCAGGAAGCCGCACCGATTGACGGCACCAAGATCCCCCTCCAAATAGTCAAGATATCAGATCTTAAAGCCGGCAAGGTTGAAGCAAATCCGATAATTCGCCCTGGCGATTATGTACTCGTGACCGAAGCTGAGCCGGTTTATATCACCGGCAGTGTGCATTCTCCGCAGGGCGTGTACATGCGCGAACAACTAACGCTGGGCCGAGCCCTGGCTATGGTCGGAGGGGTTCGCAGGGAAGCCAAGACAGACGATATTCGCATTTATCGTCAAAAGCCCGGATCCACCGATCAGGAAGTAATCAAAGTTGATTACTCGGCAATTCGCAAGAATCTGAAGCCAGATATTCCCCTTCAGGCCTTCGACGTAGTCGATGTTCCTGAGGCTGGTTTGTTTTCCAGGGGGCGATTCGCTTCTACCCTGGTAGGTGCGGTCTCAGGTGGCTTACAGAATGTGTTTAGTTCGGCCGGCATGGCCCTGCCGACCAGAGTGATTTATTGACGCCTTTCATGGCTGGACATTTACTGTAAAGAATTCCGTATGGTAAGGAAAACGCCGAGCGATGAACGCCGCCGCCGAAAGCTTTTTACTTTTGGGTGGATTGTTTTACTTTTTATTCTGATCTCCAGTCTGATCTACTGGGAACAGACAGCTCTCCTGTACATATTTGCGACGGTCGGTGTGACTCTCCTTTTGATTATCGTGGCGATGGCTGATTTGGGAGAGCGAGAGGGCACCGGCACCGCTTCCGAAGCGAGCGAACCTGCCGCCGCTGATGGAAAAGGCGCGGGGTCTTTTTCCGGAGCACAGTCTCCCGGTAAGTAAATAAAACCGCCTGCCTTGTCTGACTTTGACAGTCCGGTAAGGCGCGATTTTAGTATTAAATACCTCTGATTTTACGAATTATCACTTCATATTGTTTAGTTCCAGTGTTGAAAGTTTAGTTGGAGTGTTGCATAATTCGGCTGCGTTCACCTCCCCGGTGAACGAAGTGGTCGCGTGGGGTGAGGACACGTGGCCTTAGGGTGGGGGCTGTGGGAGGCCCCCG
>Ga0187893_10010215_pt1 | contig 14099 bp, 9 predicted proteins | sample MA1701074metaG_FD_139574 | JGI IMG/M metagenome (GOLD analysis project Ga0187893, IMG submission 139574) | White microbial mat communities from a basaltic lava cave in the Kipuka Kanohina Cave System on the Island of Hawaii, USA - MA170107-4 metaG ...
CATGGATATAATTAATCCAGAAATTATTACAAAGCTGATATCGTCACGATTTAGTTTTTGATGCATTTGTAATATGGAATCAGTTGCATCATTTCCTTCTATTGTGGTTTGACCAAACACAAAGCCATCTATGATAAAATCTCGTCTCATAACAACTCCGGCAAGTGTAGAGATCTTCTCGTCTTCTCTGAAACTTTCTGCTATAGCAAGTCCACGTAACCCTTTTTTTTCAATGTGTAGGTGGTTCATCTTGTTTTCGCCTAGAAAATTTTCTATAAACCAAGCTTATTACCACAATGAATATGGCAGTAATTGCAGACCATGTTCCAAATGCAATCATGTCTGGGTTTGCCATCAGATTATTGCACCACTGCCTACTATTCGTATGGTTTGTGACTCGGGTTTTAGTATAACACAGATATCATTTTTATCAAATACAGCTGGTTTGCCAAGTGATAATTTCATTGGATTTAGTGAAACAATTTTTGCAGGTCTTATTTGTAATCCAATATTTACTAAAAACATCTGGTTTTCTCCTATTTTGTCTTTGAAAAACTGATTCTGTGTATAATCTAGAGTTATTTCTTGTGCTACTTGCACTGAATCTTGGACACATAGCATATCGCCTCTTTGTACATCGTCTGGCGTAATTCCTTTAACTGAAAGTCCTACTCTTGCGGGGGATATTGCCTCGTCTACAGGGTCATCGTGCATTTGAATTGATTTTATCAAAACATCAACACCTTTTGGTAATAGTTTGAGGTTGTCATAGGTTTTTACTTTTCCTTGTATTACCTTTCCAAGTATGACAGTTCCCACCCCTTTGACATCAAAACAATGATCTATTGCAATTTTGGTTTTACCATCTTTCGATATGGATTGCATTGAATCTATTTCTTTTTTTAGATCAGCAAGATCTACTAGCTTGTATTGTTCCACAACAGTCTCTTTTATCATGGAAAAAAGTTTGTTTCTATCAACATCGTATGAATGGCACAGTATTCCTTGGGTTTTTTTTAGACTATCAAGTGCAACAATTTGTTCGCCCGTGAATTTATCAAGTTTTGTTACATAAAATATGACATATTCACCCATATGTATTGCTTGAAAAAGTGGTTGTATCTTTTCAGGAAAGCCTATGGGTAAAGTCCATGTTCTTACATACTCGGATTCTTTTTTATCATATATTGCAATATCAGTGGCAGTACCCTTTTTTCCAAATTCCTTAGCAAATGATTCATCTCCAAGTAGTGAATAGTTAATGGACTTCATTGTACGAGCTAAAATTCATAGGTTTACTTGGTAAAAGTCTTCTGAAAATATTAGATCTGATTAGAAACTAATCTCTGGTAGCGGAAATGAGAAGCTCTTGCTACCTAATGATATCGAGTCTTCATAATTACCAAGTGGCGTGTTTATACTGATTATAGATAAGCCGATGGAGCCTACAAGATTGCCAAAGTTTATAGTTGTATTTTCCTCAATGTGTTTTACCTGTATATCTTTGATTTGCAAATCAGAATTTATTTGAAACTTGATTTTTATTTTTGCAACATCTGCATTGTTAATTTTCTTAACAAACTCTACATAAGGTCTTAGCTCAGATTTAAAGGGGCTAGTGTTAAAACGTACTTCAGCATGACCGTCTTCTATTTTTAGCTGTATGTTTTCAAGTAATGGTTTAACCATTGGTTCCACAACGTTATCAATTATAGTATTTGCAATTTTATTTGACAAATTTGAGAAGTCCATGTTTTGTTCGGCAGCTTCCTTGTACCAGTATAATGTTGTACTTACCGCTTCTAGTTTGGCAACGTCTTGTTTGCTCGTAATCGTTTGTTCTAGTACTTGAAACAGCTCTTTTTTAATCACTGGAATTAATTCGGTTAGTGACATTTTCTTCTGCTAATCTAACCCTCCTCTGATTTCAACTGATGGTCTTGGGGCAGAACTTCTAGGTCTGGATCGGTATACTGCATACACTATGGCAGCAGCTATTGGGATAATTATCAGAAGTAAGAAGTCTGGATTGATGTAGTCCAGATTACCTGCTAGTTCGCTGTTTGAATCTGCGAGTTCATCTTCAACACCTGACTCTGTCCTAGTTTCGCTTGTATCGGATTCTTCTATAGGCTTTTGTGTCACCAGTACTTCATACATCTCACTTCTTGCAGATGCAGGTGCACCAGCTAGCACAAATTCAGCATAAAAAAGATATGGTTCTCCTCGATATACTCCCACCCAAGTAAGAAAAAACTGTCCGGCAGTGTCGGTTGAGGTTGTTCCTATTATTTGACCGCTTATTGCATCTTTAATATCTATAGACAAATTAGATAGTCCTTGACCTTCAATAGAAATTCTTCCTGAGAATGTTACTTCTTGTCCTTCTTCTACGGACGATTGAACTGGATTCAATACTAGAACAAGTTGAGAGAAAGCGAAGGGTGTTGATATCGTAGCCATACTAGTTAATATTATGAGAAAAATGAAGTGAAAACTTTTCATCAACGTGATTTACTCAATTTTTTGCAATAAATGATTTTTGTAAAGGTTTGGTCAATCTACCCTACCAAATCTGATCCTAGATTTAAACAAGTCTTCAATTTCTTGCCTTGATTTTTCACCATATACTACTGGACTGTTTTTTTCCCATGCAACATACTCCCATTTCCACAATCTATGATTGTTGTCATGCTCAGCCATAGCGTGATTACTAGTGTTTATGAAAACTATTGGATGGTTATAATTAGCATAGTAATATTTGATCTTATGCAGTGGAGTTTCCTCATCACCCCATGCTTTCTCCTCGTGTACCGTATCTTGTTCTAGTTGATTAAATTCTCCGCTGTATATATTACTAAATTTGAATTCTGATGGTACGCCATTATTCAATATTATTTTAAACGTTTCAATGTCTATCGTTCTTCCGTAAAAAAGACTTCGAAACCATTCATACACTCGGTTTAAAATTCTGTGCCTTCTTAATTCTTCATTATTAAATAGTATACTTACTTCAAATTCTTTCTCATTGATTTTGTGACAATGAATTTCTCTTACAAAATTATTCCAAGAATCAATTGCTGGTTGGTACACCACAGGTATTATTTTATTAATATCCTTAGTCAAGACGGAAAAAACATTTTTTTCAATATATTGATTTGACTGAGTTTTCTTTAGCATTTGATATATGCTATATATTTCACTATTCTCAATCCCTATTCCTTCTTTTGCCCACTGCCATATCCAATAGTCATCGTCCAGCTGAATTACCCAACGCAGTCTTTCTTGTCCGTATTTCTTGTCTGACAAATTATCAGATGGCGGTTCATGATAATTCTCTGGTTTAGGTTTCGAGATATTAGAAACATCAAAACCAAGCATGTATCTTAATTCAACATTTTGTCTTTTGTATCTACTAAATACTTCATTCGTACTACGTATTACCACTCTCAATCTTTCAGATTGGGTTTTGACTGAAGAAACTGAACAATTGTCCCAATCCCAAATTTCCGTTTCACCTCTCCAATGAAACACACGCTGATTTTCTTTTAGCTCTGCGTCATACCTATTTTCCCTGTGTGAAAACCAGATTTCTGAATTGCCCATTTGAAAGAATCATCTATGAATTCTTTTTAAGATATATGATAGCCCAATTCTTGTGCCTTTTTTCTTGTCCTCTTCTATATTTAAGAAACTGACTCCTAGTTCTTTTGGAAGGGGTATGCCTCTCACCTTAATTAATTCTGAAATCCTGTCGATGAATTTCCCTGCATCTTCTGCTATTGGTATGGGAAGTATTCGCTTAAAATCTGCAATGTATGGCTTTAATGCATCTTCTGAGGACCACTCACTGATCCATCTGCCTACTGCCAGATTAGGTGTCACAAGTCGTATTTCGTCATGGAATGGTGTTGGATCATCAAATCTGAACATTTTTCCTGTAATGTTAACATCGGATCTTCCTGCAAGCATGTTTGCAAAAGAATATCGCATGTCAATTTCCCCATCCTCGTAATCAAATGTAAATACTTGTGTTCGTGGAGTAACGGCAGAGTCAGAGACTAGCATTCCTTCCCACTTGCCAACCATTTCTTTTGCAGGAGGCATATAGCTAAGTTCTTTATTATTGAAAATTGTAAATAAATCAATCTCTGTCATAAAATCTATATCATACACTCTTGACATGCTGAAGCTGAATAGTTCTCTGCCTTTTGCAAACGGCCCTAAAAAGGCTTTTCCAAGTATTGTATTCTCATCCACCATCTTTAACAAATCGTAAGCACTAGAGTAAGGAAAGTCTTCGTACTCCAAATGAATTACCTTGCCATATCCTGGAACATCTTTTTCTCTAGCAATGTTCTTTGCATCTACCACTTGTACCTCAAACGGATGCGTAATTCCGTTAAATGTAGTATCATTTACTCTCCAGAATTTTTTGTAGAATCCTCCAAAAAATCTCAGCATGGTTGTCAAAGCGTCATTGTCTCTTCCATAGAATCCCTTCCAATACAGATCATTGTAAATCAAGAGTCGTTTCTTGTCAAGATTCCAATTTTTTCCTACGATGGGTTTGTCTTCTTTGGAATTGCCAAGTTTTGAAAAGAGCTTGGAGTTGTGTTCTAGAACCGAAAACATTTCTCCTATAGTTTCAGTTTTACAAAATCGTGGTTGAGAAATATTACAAGTATTTCCAAGTGACTCCTGTAGCGGTGGGAAGATTTTCCATTTCTTAATTATCTTGTTTGCAGTTATGGTTGCAAGGGCCATGATTGTTTGTTGTGGATTTACCCCGACAGCACTTGGAAATATGCTAGCATCACAGACATACAGATTTTTAAATCCAAATACCTTACAATCAGAATCTACAATACACTCTGATGCGTCAGCTCCCATTTTGTTGCCACCCTGAGGGTGTGCTGAACCAAGCATCAGTCCATCAGGATTATTTCTTACTGCATCCTTTAGTCTTGGAATGTCTGCTGGCGTATTGATTTCCTTGACATCCTGATGTGACGTAATGACGGAGCTTGCTCCCACACTAAACCACATTCTGGCAAGTATACCTATTCCTCTTGCGAGATCATCAATTACAGAATCAGATGGTGAGTACTTTACTTTTGGATGACCACTATATGTCATCAGAACTTTTCCTGTAGGTTCATCTCTTACCATCACGCCAGCCATAGTACGCATGTTATAATCAGGCAATGCAAAGTGTTCCATGAAGATGTGAGGAAATGCCATGGCTGTTTGAAAAAGTGGCATGAAGATGCTTTCTATGAGAAATCCACCTTTCTTTACTCCGTTAGTAACTCCAAATTCATGACAGGTGTATGACATGGGAATTCCCCTGTTGCCATGTATTTCGTCTTTAAAGACGCCCATGAGAAAGGCTGCGGGATGCAATGCAAGACCTTTCCCAATGTTTGGACCTCCTATTCCTGATTTTTGTAGCAGGTTAGATGATGCTATTGCACCTGCTGAGACAATGACAACCTTAGCGTTTACACGAATTCTATACTTTTCATTTCCGTTTACATCGACAAAGATTCCATCAACGCCTGTTGCAATACCATCTCGGTATGTGATCTTTTCAGCTTTACAGTTACAATATGCTGTAAGATCTGCCTTTGGGTTATTTAGTGCATCATGAATGTATGTGACCAACATGCTCTGTTTGGTATCGTAATGACAGCCTAGGTGACAAAAACCACATTTTACGCAAGAGTGTAGGGCTGGGTCTGTAAATGACTGCCCACAATTTCTTTTGTTCTTATAATGTTTGATAGGTTTTCCATCTATACGAAACTTCTCACAAGCCTCTCGTAGCTTTTTGGCATTCTCATTTAGCTCATCCTCTGTCACTTCGGTTACATGGATTCTTTTTTCAACTTCATTGTTTGCCTTGTTCCATTCTGCGTTTGTTATAGATACGCCCATCTTTTTCCACTGTCCAATAACCAGATCAGGAATTCTAAAACAGACGGCGTCATTGATAACGGTAGAACCACCAAGACATGAGCCTTGTGCTACTGCTATTCTAAGACTGGATGTGAAATTTGCACCACCATTTTTCCATAGTAAGGGAATCATGTCACGTTCTCTTTGGTTCATTGACTCGCCATCGTAATATCCTCCTCTTTCCAGTAAGACAACAGATTTTCCTGCTTCTGCAAGTTTTGCAGCAAGAACTGCCCCAGCTGCGCCAGATCCTATAACACAGGCATCTGCGTTATGAACGACATCACGCGTTACAGCTTGATATCTTTCTGCACGCTTCTCAAAGCTTTCCGTGCCATAAATGCAGTTCATTGACTACACTTCCCATCTAAGTTTATGATTGTGAGCCTGCTTCCAAGGATATCGTGGCACTTGTGGGCCATCGTATCCTCTTACATTCCAAGCATTTTCTTGCGTGTAAAGCTGCCAATCACTCATAGTTCGCAAAAGCAAGCTCAATATGCGCGCCGTATCTGAATTAGAAATATCAATTGACTCTCCAATGTTTTGGAACGAAGACACTACTCGCTCATTATTATGTTCGTAGGGATCATCAGAACGCTGTACTTTTTTTTCTAATGAGTCCAAAGATATGTTAAATGTTAATGCATCTATTTCACTTGGTTTTACGCCTTTTCTAACTTCAGTTGTGTGAATAATTTCACCTACAGAATTTCTAACAATGAGATAGATGTCAGGTTTCCCTTCAAGAATATTTTCTTTGAAATGTTTTTCTTCCAATCTTATTTGAAATGTACCATCCTCTTTTACCCACGTGCTGCCTAGATGATCATCATTTCTGTCATCAAACCATTGTTGATCACTTTCCATAGCCTGTACTAGCACATTTGCCACTGGCTTGCCATCAGCGAAGATAACTTTTCCTCTTATTTTCCATACTTTCTGATCTGATTCCATCGTCTTATTGCAATGATTTTATGTTTCTATTGTTTGGCATTATGTTTTCTGTTCAGCACTGCTACCCAGTCCTTCGGTTCCTTGGCCTCTTGTTCTTCCTCCGCCAAGGGCTCGGTTCCATCTTCCTCTATACATGACAGTCAATGCAATAAAGACTCCAACAGCAATTGCAAATCCAATTACAAGGGCAATTATCCAAGTTGGAATGATTTCAAGACCAAACAGTCCTTGAATAAGCTTCAGCAAGTCCTCTGCATTCTTGATAGCAGTACTCTGAGCTTTAATTTCGTCTTTAAGTTCCTTTAAGGTAGGTCTGTCCCACTTTGGAGCCTCTGATACAACTTTTAGTGAAGAAGACGCCCTATCTATTTGAGCACTGATACTTTGTAGTGCAAATGGATTCTTGATGAGATTCCTAGCCTCATCTTGTACTTTCTGAATCTCAATTATTGCAGCGTAATCCTCCCCGTTTTTGATATGATTAGATACTGTCATTAAGCTGTTGCGTAAACTTTCCTTGGCGTAAGCTGCGTCACCACTGCATTCAAGAGAATCATATTTTGTAGTCTTGAAATAACAAGGTTCGAGGTTATCTATTGCAGCATCTATTGTACTAACGTGTAATGCTCTAAACTCTCTTGAATTTTCTATAGTCATCTCTTCAGGAATTTCAGAGGGTTCAGGGTTATTGTAAGTCTTAATCTGATTCATGGTGTCATTTTCAAGTAGTTCAGTGAGTCCTTCACATTCACATGACTCATCCTTAGATGCAGGTTCTCCTTTCTGTTCTTCCATGGCAGTTAGATGAATGGAAGAATCCTGTTTATATTCAACAAATTTCAAATCTGGCTGAGCTTGAGCTGACACGACATAATCTGTTCGAACTGAACCTGCCTCCGTAACTTCATCTGCTGGCTTCACGATAAATGGAGAGCCTGGCGGTTTTCCTGCTGGAGACGGAGCACCGTCACCAAAACTTGTAGGCGTTTTTATGTTGTACACCAAGCTACCCCAATCGTTCCAATCATTGTAATCTGAGCCAACACCATCACAGCCAGATGCCACTCCAAAATTATTGAGATCAAATGTTCCAGGGATTGCACCCTCAACAACAGTGTCACGATCCCAGTCTATTCCACTTCCTATAATTGCAGTTCTAACAGGAATACCTCCAAAAACAGTGACTTGGCCTGCGTTAGCAGTGCCAATACCAGTACTTTCTGTTAGAGAGCTTTCAGTTAATTGAACATTGTTGATTCCCCACGAGAAAGTTAGTGGTCTACCTGCGACGTAATCAGAGAACTGCCTAGAAAAACTCATGACACTAAGATAGTTAGGCTTGCAGTTTTGATTATCATTACCACCGTGGAAGAGCTTTAGGTTATGACCAAGCTCATGCATAAACGTACCAGCTTGTTGGTCTCTACTACCGACACCTCCTGCCCAATTCCCAAGCGAAATCATAATGTCATTTCCTGGAATTTCTCCAGTCCCAGAAACCCCAGTGGCTGAATTATGTGCAAATAATGCGTAATGGAACACTTGTCGTTTTGCGGTAAGAAAGTTTCCGTTTGTTCTATCTGCAGACGTACCAAAGAAAGCGTTCTTTATAGTATCAAATTGTGTTCCACCTGCGCCACCTGGTGCAGGAGCTGAAGTTGAAAGCCTGTGAAGCGGTACCTCTTCATTAGTTTGAATATGGAGGTTTATGTTTTGAGTCTGAAATGCATTTATCACATCTGAAAATGCATTCTGATCTGGAGCGTGACGTCTCATCCAATCAATTTCTACATAGATGTCTTTCTTGCCAACAACAGGACAGTCATTTTGAATACTCGAATTACACGGATATGTATACGTGATACCGTTATATGGAATAACCAACCCATTGGTTGTCTCCCACGAATCCACTATCCCATCAACATCTGAATCTGTCCCTGTTAGCTTCACAGACTTGTTTGGTTGATTTGGATTTGCTGGCGGTGGATACCCTTCGTCAGTAGCTTTTATTCCTACATCCTCTTCAATTGGAATAAGTCCCGGTGGAGGATTTTGGAACACTGTTGTGACTCGATCGTTTACATCAACATGTAGAGCTGGCGTATTTTGATTATTTGCACCAGAGGTAAACATTATGTAAGTTGGAAAAGTGAAAAAACCAGAAGTTGCGCTAGTTTCTGTGAGTATCACATCTATAAAGTCTCCTCCAGTAGCAGATATTCTAACACTCACTGTCTGTATGGTATTTGCTGGAAATGTGTTTGGATCTGTGAACGGTGGGTCTACACTTGCATCAACTGTCATCACTGCACCATGTTCAACATAGTACCAGTCATCTGGTGGCACAGTGTGATCAAATTGTACAAGTATAGCAAATGCTGGTGAAACAAAACCAATCGTAAAAACCATAGAAATAGCTATCAGTAGAATGCGAGTTGTTTCCATGCCTGTAAGTGTAGTTAGCAGAGTGGGTAGTATTTATCCATTTTTATTATTTTATTTAAAAATATGTTAATTTTACATATAACCAGTTATTTTTTTAGAAATTCAATGTATAAAATTATACAGATATGTGCTAATCTTCGGTGTGATTAGTATGATAATACTTTGTGAAATATTTTGTTGCCTTGATGTGTTCTTTCATTTTAGCATCAGTTAACGTATCAATATTTTCTCTGTCAAGTCTACCTACAGTACTAGAATAAAAGAATGTTTTATGTTCTAATCTTTTTTCTGATTCTTTGAAGGGATTGCCAATTAATGCTTGTGCCAATGTTTGTGCTTTTGTTACTTCACCCATTATTCTTTCTTCAAATCCACTGTCATGTCTTTCGGCCCTTGCAATGTTATCTGGATAAATTGTTGGTTCATGATATGGATGTATTCGTTTTTGTTCCAGATCACCAAATGGATTATAGTAGACAACGTTTCCTTCTGTATCGGCAATTGGCACATACCGTAGAGTTTTGTAGTATGGCACAAACATGGTTGCAGTTTCTGTTGTAATTGAATTATCTACCAACGGTTCTCCCACTACCTGAATCGCATCAAAAACTTTAGTATCTGCAGAATTCCTGAGCGGATCCCAAACTCTGATTATTATGTCAGATTTATCCATTGGTTTTGCAAATGTAACATTAAAAAGAGCATGATATTTTGAATCCACTTTTGATTCGGTAAAGTTTACTGCAGAAAACAATCCATGTGGGTCTATAATTTCTAGTGGCTTGTCCTCATCATAGATTATGTAGGTATCACTATTTTGAATTTCTCTGTCAGTTCCTCTTAGATTCATATACAAAGATATGTGTTCTACTCCGGTAGAGTCGCTTAAAGTTAGTTCTATTGGTAATGTGGTTCCTGTTTCTGCAGTGTAGGTTTCAATTGTTTGTGAGTATCCATACAATGCGTATCCACTGTCGCCAAGTATGAGAGGGATATCAAAAGATGGGTTATTTATTGCCATCATAGGCTCAAACGGATTTGCTTGTAAGATGATGTTCATTATGATTTCAGGCAGCGATAGGTTACTTAGTGATAGTTTGTTAAGAGTAAATGATGGTGGAGACCGATCTCCTCCTCCACCTCCACCCACCAGTACGTCAAGAACCAAACCTGGACGAATAAGACCACCACCACCTCCACCGCCACTGCCGCCTAATATTATGTCCGCAGTAACATCAAGTGCTCCAGGATAAGACACGGTGATAGTGTCACAAATAACGGCCGGTGGGACACAGTTAGCTGCATTTAATGTTCTAACACCGTCATTAGGGTTAGGGCTTATCAATCCGTATGCAAACTCTCCCAAGTAATTTATTGAGATCCTATCACCGTCGGCTACTTGTATTATATTACCACTAGTTGGTCCTGTTGTGAATCCTAGAGTGCCAGTAAATATTCCAGTAGTTGCCCCAGTTTCTGTGAGAACAAATCCTGGAATGGCTGAGGTGTCAATTAAAGTTATAGGGTCAGTTGATGCAACATCCACTGTTATTGTGTCTTCAGCTGGGGTCAGACCAACAGTTTCTTCTTGTGTTATAGTTATTGTACTGCCTACAGTGAATTCGTCGTCTCCTTCTGTGAATATGAGAGCAGTATTTTGAAATACACCTGAGGTAGCATCAGTTTCTGTAAGAGGGATCGTCTTACTTTCTAAGCTTGATGTTATTGTAACAAATATGGTTTGTATACCACTACCTATATCAGTAAATACTGCATTTCCTGAATCGTCAACAGTAATAACTGCAAAGTCATTTAGAGTATATTCAGCTGGAGGTCCTATATCAAATGAAATTACCTGAGCATTGGCATATTGCATAGGTGTAACAAAGACAAAAAAAGATACTGCCATCAAAGATATTGTTATTAGATTTTCTACTTTCATTATCTTCCGTTTTTTGTGTAGCTCATATTTTTTTTTAAGAGTATTTTCAGTCATGGTTTTTTCATTAACCAAAAAAAGACTTAACATCATCGTAATATTATGACGCATATACAGACTATTCAAGGTTTAAGACACCGATATTAATTGATTTAAGATTGTATGTCTCAAGAATACTTTTAAACGAGTAGTAAAACTGTCAGATACGGGCTCTAAGACAGGAAAGTCCGCTTTTGCATAAGGTGGGTTTTCCATAACTAGGGTTAGGGGAATGAATTGATAGGATCTGCTTAGCTAAAACAACAAATGCTTAGCTATGTTGTTAAACTACTCTAATATGTAGTGCGTGGTTATACAGTACATGAGCTACTACAAATTGGAATGTGTGCACCGTGAATGGCTAGTATCAGCCGGCGGTGGCGGTGGTTACATAGCAAGTACGTTTATGATTATAAATTATAATCGCTATAATCAACACATAGTTTGTAGTTCAATACTGACGAAATATCTATATTAGTAAATGAATGGCATTTTTAGAATCTTTAATTTACTTAATCATGTTGTTTTATAGTCACTAAATTTCAAATATTCAAATTTGTGTTCATTTTTAAAATCAATAATTTATTAGATACGTTAATGTGATACATCATATAGATTTGCTTAGAAATCAACGTAATAAATTTAATAGCGATGCTAAAGGGGACGATAAGCTTGCTAGTATAGCAGAAATTCTAGGATTGTTGGAGGAAAAGAGCAAAAGTAAAGAATGGATATTTCAAGAGATAAAAAAACGTAGGTTAAAGCTACCTGTAAAATACACGATGAACAGTTTTGAAATTTTAAAAACCTGTCCTGGGGGTTTTATTTCTCATCTTCTTCGTGCTCTGAAAAGTGATGGCTTTGAAGATTTTGAAGAGATCCGAACGTTGACAAAAACTTACCATTGGTTCTATACCGATATTGTAGCTAGCTCTGATCCCAGCATACCAACTACAGAGCAAGCCCGCAAGATTATTGTGTTAAATGAATTGATTGCAAGGACTGAAACATTCAAGCAGAGAGATCCTGCTTTCACTGTAATTTTCCCCACAGGAGATGGTATGAATATTGGCTTTAGCGATAGTCCAGAAAAACCACTACGTCTTGCGATAGAATTACACAAGTTAATTTCTAGATATAATGAATCAAGAAAAGGCAAGGACAAGCTCTACATCAGAGTTGGAATTGACACGGGTCCGGTATATATCCTCAAAGACTTGAACGGTAAAGATAATGTTTGGGGTCCTGGCATAATCATGGCACGGCGTGTCATGGATTTAGGAGGATCTATGCAAGTATTTGCATCCGCAAGAATTGCAAATGATATTCGCAGGCTATCTCCTGAATACAAGGCGATAATGCATCCAATTGGAGACTATACCATAAAGCATGGCGAACAGCTTTTAATATACAATATCTATGGGGATGGATTTGGAAACAAAAATGCACCACGTAAAGGAAAGACACAAAAAAGTAAAGCTGTTGAACAGGATCTAAAAAATAGTAGTACATTTTTGTTTGGCAACGTTGAAGTGAAACTTGACATAACAGATCCTAAAACTATGATGACTCATCACACTTGGCTTTGGAACGTAATAAATATCACAAAAGAACCAAAAGACCAAGTCTTTTACTATCTTGATGGAGATGCGCCAAAGGACTTTCCTGAAATGAATGTGATGATAAAAGATGAGGAAGATAACGAACTTGACATATTAAGTTTGAATGTGAACAAGCCATATCACAAAGAATTCATTGTCAAGCTTAACAAACCATTAAAACCCAATCAAATAGGCAGGCTACTCAAGTTGGAATATGACTGGGAGGAACCAGACCGAAACTTCTTTTATAAATTTGCATCGGATTGTAAGAAATTCAAATATCTGTTTACCATACCTAAAGGAGTAGAACTGAGAAATAGGGTTCTCAAAGTTGATCCAGAGACAGGATACAAAACACATGCCACACCATCTGCAACTATCAAATATCTTGATAATAAAACAGAGATGAGCTGGCAAGCTTCTAATTTGCATGCTTATGATGCATATAGATTTGAGTGGTAAATTCTTAACTTGTTTGATAGTAAACCTATGTACAAACAATTAAAGTTGAAGCAGTTATTCTTTGAGCTTACTTTCTTGAAAAGTATTAGAAACATCCCAACAATACCTGAAATAGTCAAGACACCACTCGTGAAACGGTGGATCGTTGCTGTAAAACATCTCACTCATGTCAGTCTCACCATCAATTGTTGGAAACATTACACAGGCCTCTTTTTCATTTAGAACCAGAACTACTTTGACATCCTTTTTCATCTTTCTTTCAATGCGACCAGTTTCCATAAGTTTTTTCAAGCCAAGCTTTTCAAGAATTTGTTTTCTTTCCTTTGGAATTATAGCCGACTCGGAAAGAATAGAGTTTAATTTGACACCTTTTTTTACTTTGTTCACAATTGGTTCTATAAGATCCACACTATAATGCACTTCAGATAAAATGTTACATATGTATTCATCTGAATTTTTGTAAATCTCCTTCCATTGTTCTAATACCTTTACAAATCCCTTTACATATTGACCTTTTTCTAGTGCTCCTATTCTTTGAATGAATTTTTGTGGAATGTCACCAAAATCATGATTTTTAAAATATTTTCTATTCTGTGAGACAAAACGCAGTGACGGAATGAGAGAACATACTGTCTTACCGTATGTAGTAAGTTCATAGTATCCATCTGCATCTTTCATAACCAGATCCGCCTTCA
>Ga0187893_10010216_pt1 | contig 14095 bp, 11 predicted proteins | sample MA1701074metaG_FD_139574 | JGI IMG/M metagenome (GOLD analysis project Ga0187893, IMG submission 139574) | White microbial mat communities from a basaltic lava cave in the Kipuka Kanohina Cave System on the Island of Hawaii, USA - MA170107-4 metaG ...
CGCGCCTGCCAAATGGGCCTTTATTCTTGGGAAAAGAGTGTCGTAAGAGCCGCCTCGTCAGGCAGCCGCCGCGCCATACAATTGCCCAGTTCCACTCACGGCGAAACTGTAGTACGTCGTAAGAGCCGCCTCGTCAGGCAGCCGCCGCGCCGGCGCAGGTCGAAGCGCAGATGACCAGGGCGACGCAATTCGTCGTAAGAGCCGCCTCGTCAGGCAGCCGCCGCGCCTCGAGGCAAAGGTCCGGGAAGACCTGGACGAGTCGTAAGAGCCGCCTCGTCAGGCAGCCGCCGCGCCCAGAGGGCATTGCATGGGCAGAACGGAACGTCGTAAGAGCCGCCTCGTCAGGCAGCCGCCGCGCCGGAAGTGATGGTCCCAGCCGTGCCGCGTGCCTTCAGGTCGTAAGAGCCGCCTCGTCAGGCAGCCGCCGCGCCGGTTGCCGGCCGGGTTGGCGAATGCGAACGCGACGTTATTCGTCGTAAGAGCCGCCTCGTCAGGCAGCCGCCGCGCCGGACGCAGGGCGAGAGCAATGCGCTGGTGAAGAGACTTGGTAGTCGTAAGAGCCGCCTCGTCAGGCAGCCGCCGCGCCCTTTCCCATGACGTGTGTGGTGGCCCTGATCCTCGTCGGTCGTAAGAGCCGCCTCGTCAGGCAGCCGCCGCGCCTTCGGGAAGGGGGTGACCTTTGTCTCGACTTCTCTTCCAGTCGTAAGAGCCGCCTCGTCAGGCAGCCGCCGCGCCGGCGCCAGCGCAAGTCGCGAGTTCATAGGGGTTTAGGATATAGCGTTCCGGGGGAGACCTCAAACCTGCCAGCGCCTGAACCCTGAATCTCTGAAGACTCCTTTCTAAGTCAATGCGGGACAATCTCTCCGGGGCAGCCCCCCCGGCCGCCGGGTGTCCGATCAGACGATCACGAACCCCTCGTCGGTTACCTCCCCCGTCGATTCCAGCGCCTGAATGCTCGCCGAGCAGCGGTCGCACAACGGATAGAACCGCACCGATGCCCCGGTATGGTCCCGGACCAAGCGCTTGAGCCGACCACGAAGCTTACTCAGATCCGGTCCCGTCAGCGTGCACTCGAAGACCGAGTACTGCACTCGCACGCCATAGTCGTCCACCGCTTCGGCGACCCTCGTTCGTACGGCGTCATCGGAGATGTCGTAGGAAATAACATATCTCATGCCTTGAGCCTCATTGGAATGTAAACGAGGTCACCCGTTCCCAAGGTTGCCGACACGGTGCGCGCCTGGTGCGAGAGGAACTCCAGATACGACTGCTTTGCGGCGTCAGGCGGTGTGAACTCTTCAAGCAACCGGGACTCCATGGCGCGAAGCAGCAGGCGGCGCGTCGAGTCGCTCATCTGCAGCGGGATGCCATCACTGGCCACCGTGAAGTGCTCCGGCAACACCTGGCGCCGCTGGATCAGGTTCCATACCACGCTCTCCGCCAGGAAGCGGAACTCTTCCTGCACGTCGGAGGCCAGAGCCTGGTGCAACCCCCGTTCACGGTGCAGAAATCCCACGCGGGGATCCAGCCCCGCCGCCAGGAGTGCCGTGGTAACGTGATGATAGAGCGAGGTGTACCCGAATGAGAGAAGGGCATTCACCGGATCGGGGGCAGGGTGCTTCTTCCGCCCGGTAAACCTCCATGCCGGGTCCAGCGTCGCAGCCCATGCGTCGAAGTAGCACCGCGCGCCCCGACCCTCGTAACCCATGAGGGACTCGAGCGAGGCCGCCCCTGCCGCCGCGTCTCTGAGCGTTCGCAGTTCCGCGGCGCGCTCCGAGGCGCCCGCAAAACCGAATCGCACCAGCAGGGTGGCCGCATTGTGCAGCTTGGCGGAGACGACCGGCCGCGCGAAGGCCAGACAAAATGCCGGATCATCGGCGCGCTGGAGTTGTCTTCGAAGCGTTACCCATTCCGGGGGCGGAGCCATCATCGCCCGTAACGCGCCGTTGGCTCTGCAGCAGAACACCGGGATGCCAAGGTCCGCGCAGCGAAGGGCAAGGGCGAACGAAAGCCGCGTCGCACCGAGGAAGGTCAGGTGCGAGATGCCCCGCAGGGGGTGGGATACCACGCTTCCATCCGCCCGGCGCACGACCAACTTCTCTCCCGACATCATGGCCTGGACGTCGCGCAGTGCGACGATCACAGGACGCTTCTCCCCAAGCCATCCCGCCGGGGTGAACGGCGCTTCCCCGCGTGAGGTTCCGAGCGGATCAGCTTCCCCTGCTCCTGACTGCGGGGGAGCCGGCTTCGTCGCCCGGTTCCGTTCGAGATGGCGTAACCGGTCAGCTGCACGCTGAATCGCCGCCAGGGGAACGTTCTCCAGCCAGGACCCCGAGGGTATGGCAACCGGGGAAGCTCTGTCGCGACCAGGAGATTCCTCCGGTTCCGGTGGCCCGAACTGCAAGCCGAGGAAGCGAAAACTCTCCCGGGGAGGGACCAACTCGGTCTTCGCCTCGTTCAGAGTCAACCCCAGGGCGGCAAGCTCTCGCTCGACTTCGGTCTTGGCGATGCGGGCGGCCTGCTCGTCCTGGCAGAGCACCAGAAAATCATCAGCGTATCTGACCACCCTGAAGCTGCGGGCGACAAGATGCTCGTCGAGCGCATCGAGGTAGAGGTTCGCGAGGAATGGCGACAGCGGGGACCCTTGCGGAAGCCCGCGGGTCCGGACATAGGTGTGTCCTTCGAGACGCACCGGCGCGCGAATCCACTTGAGCACGAGCGGCGCGAGTGGATCTCCGGCGAGGGCTCCCTCCAGCAGCTCGGCCAGGATCTCCCAGTCCACGTTATCGAAGAACGCCGTGATGTCGGCGTCCAGAACCCAGAGAAACCCCTCCCGCTGGGCGCGGCGCACAGCCAGAGCGGCCAGGCGCACGGATCGCCCCTTGCGGTAGGCGAAACTGCTCGCTTCAAAGAGCTGGTCGAGGTCGGCATCGAGTACCTCGAACGCCGCCCGCTGGAGCACCCGCTCCGCGGGCGGCGGAATCGCCAGGGCGCGCACCCCTCCCGCCTTTCGGGGAATGAGCGCCCCGCGGAGATCGGAGGGTCTGTATTCAGCACCGAGCGCTTCGCCCAGCTCCGCTTCGACCTCCTCGTCCAGGACTTCCACCTCCGGCATCCAGCCGTCGTGGCGGACGTCCAGATTGTCTCGGACCCGCTGCACGGCCGCGGCGAGCCTGGGGGCCGAGAAGGCCGCTTCGAGCAGCGATATCGCGGGCTGGCACCAGGTCTCCGAGGCGATGGCTCTCCGGGTGACCTCATAGCGTCCCTGCCCATAGCCGATCCCGGAGCCCAACTGAACGGCGGAGCCCAAGACGATGAAAGGAAGCCATTCGTCCGGGAGACCAGTCAGCCGGAGCAGCCCCTGCACTCCCTCGATGGGACTCGCGGTCCGATTCGGCACGCCCAGCGTTTCAGCCGGAGGGCGGAAGCTGATGTTGATCATCCGGGAGGAGTCCGCCTCGAGGGATTCCGGGATAGGCGGAAGCCAGGACTCCCAGTCCGGGAGGGCCGCGTTTGGGTCGCTCACGATGGCCTCGGCGGCGCGGCGGGCGAGACCGCGGAGAAAGACTGCGGGCGGGAACTCCTCCCGGTTCACATAGGTGAGGCCGCCCCTGATCCTGTGGCGAGGCCGTCGCAGGTAGAGCGGGGTCCGGAAGCGAAGGCCGATCGGCCCGGTCTCCGAGGCGAGGGCTCGGGCGAGCGCTGCATGAGGAGGGGGAGGTACTTCCTCACAGGCCGTCAGCTCGTAACATCCATCGAGTGTCCCGGCTCCGCCCCGATGCGGGGTCCGGCCGCGAAGGGCGATTTCCTCCTGTGCCCTGTCGAGCAGGCGGATGCCCAGCGGCCCCAACCCGACGAGCCCGAACCGGTATGGCTGCCCAGCCTGCCGAGGCACACTCCATCGTTCACAACAGTGAACCGCAAGCTGGCGCGGGAAGGGCTTGCAACCGAGCGAACGGGTTACGAGACCATGGAGGGCGTAGCCGTGGTAGACAGGGAGGTGGACATCCCTGGTCAGGTGGAGCGTGCAAGCGATGCGGCGGAGGGGGATCGAAAGCGGGTCGGGGCCCATTATACAGGCGCTGTCGCCGCCTCGCGACCAAAGATCCACTCGGCAATCCAGCCAATGAAGCTTCCGGTAAGCGCGACGAGGAGGGTGCGCATCCACAGTGCCGCGCCATGGAGAGGAGGAATCAGCTCGTGAACATGCTCGGGGAGCACCGGCGGTGACTCGATGCCGAACCAGACTGCCAACAGGACCGCTGCATACACCCCGGACCACACGAGCGACCGCCAGAAGAGGGGGAAGACTCGCCAGCGCAGTGCGTCCCAGCGGCGGTGCAGCAACCCGCGATTCTGGCGGAATACATCGAGGTAGATGAGCCAGGCCAGCCCGCTCAAGACGAACGCCCCGGCCCCAGCGACAAGGGGCCCATTCGCATGCCAGTAGAAGGCACCGATGATCTCGGTATGAAGTACCAGCATGGTTCCGACCATTCCGAGCGCCCCGATTCGGGGCATGAGTTTCGCCCACTCGCCTGCCCGGTGCGCCGGCTTCCACGCCTCAGCGGCCTTCAAGGCGGGACGGAATTGGCGGAGGAGGGAGAAGCAATAACGCTCGTAGAGGAACCCATGCACCCGCCAGAGGAGATAGGGGTATTTCCTTGCCCACCAGACCAGGCGAGGCTCATTCCCTTCCCACTGGAACAGCGCAAGCACAAGCTCAAGCTCCGCTACGGTAAGACGGTTGGGATAGAGCCAAACGAGCTTGTCCTTCCATTCAGATAGCCACTCCTTCCGCCTCTTGGGGCGACCATCCGGGGCGTAGAACGTCGTATCGTCCTTGGCGCGGTAGGCCTGCAGATAGAAGGAGCGTTTGGCTTCCTCCGAAATCAGAAACAGGACCCAGTCATAGCCCCGACTGCGCTGGGGCTCTACTTCCGGCACCTCCTTCTGGGCGGCAAGGGCGCTGAACCGGAGCGCGCCAAGTCGGTCGGCAGAGAACTCCAGATCGTTTGCGCCGGCCTGGGCGTCGCTCATCACTGCACTTTCGTAGTATTCCGCCGGCGGAAGCGAAACTCGGTCGAACCTTCTCCTGCCCGCCCAGAGGGCGGGCCTCGGCTTCGAGGAAGCCCTGTGGTCGGCCATCAACAACGCGTCGAGTTGAAGCTAGTCCACTGGCCCGCTTCGATCGTCAGGGTGATCAGCCGGTCGCCGTGCTCATGGATGTAGTAGAGGTTTCCGGAGCGCTGGAGTGTGACCAATTCCTGAATCAGCCTGATCAGAACGATCTTGTAGCCGCCGGTGAGAACGAAGTGCGCGTCTCGACTGGCAACCAAGTCCAGGAGCGGCGTCATGCCACGCTGGAAGTCATCGTCGGTGGACGGATCCAGTACGAAGGGATTACTGATGGAAACACGCCCAGCGGCAAGCGGGATCGACCCGTTGGTCTGCAGGAAACGGTACATTGCTTCAAGTAGAAGCGCCTCGCGAAAGTTGGTCTTGCCTGCGAGGAACACCACCGCGTCCTCATCCGTAATGATCTGTCCTGCGCCGAGAGCAAGAAGCGTGGCCATTTCGGCCGGCAGAGTGTGGCGATAGATGGGATCCCAGCACTTCGGGTCGAACTGCGCCTCGACAGCATGATTCGCAGATGCCGGGTCTGTGATGGCACGCAGCACGTCGGCGCGCCGGTTCCGGAACGTCTCGAAGAGATTGCCGGAGTGTGCCTGATCAAGCAGCTGCTGGTTGGTCGCAGATCTCCATTCCTCGAGACCCGTCCAACAGCGGGAGGATTCCCTCAGCGAGATGCCGGTCGTCACGAAGAAGGTCGTCATCTGAACCCGTCGAAGATCATGCGCCCGAAGCCGGCACCTGAACGCCCCCCAACACCCCACTCCGATAGCGCGCGGTCCAGGAGACAGCGCACAAACGTCAGCATCCGGGTCAGCGCTTCGGAAGGAAGGCCGCGGCCTCCGCTGGTAACCGCGAGGGGGATCACAAACTGGACTCCTCGCTTCACCGTAAGGAAATGAGCGGGCTCGGGCAGCTCCTGATCCAGGTGCGTCTTGACTGGATGTTCCCCATCCCGTTGATCGGCCAAATGGTGCTTGTGGTGCGGCGTGAGGACGGCCGGGGCGGCCCAGCCGTCGGGCGCCGGGAGAGGCCAACCATCATTGAACTGCACGGCTCCTTCCCGCTCGGGGCTTCCGAAACAGATGGTCTGAAGCTCCAGGAGCGAATAGGGCGACTCGGCGTGGGTCAGGTTCCGCTCGGAGCCGGGGAGCTTCCGGCCAGGGAGTTGATCGAGAAGCGCCGCGGCCTCATTGGGGGGCAGTCCAGTCTGGGCAAGCGCTTTTGCTGCCGGCATCGCGGGTCCGATCCAGCGCCGGTTTACCTTACCAAGGCCACCGATCTCTTCGAGCAGGAAGTGCAGGGCCAGGCCTTTGAGAGATTTCCCAGGGAGGATCGGAAAGCCGTAGGTTCGCTCGAACGCGACACCGCTGTTCTCCAAGGTGGCCGGAAGGCCCATGCCTATGGTCAGACCCTGGTGGACGGTGTAGACCGGGCATGCGAAGGGTTCGGATCTTTTCACCAATGCCAGGCGTCTGGCGTGGAGAGCATCTAGTAGGCTCTCGGTCGGTCTCGCCTGAGCTGCTGCCGATCTGGAGTACCATTCCAGCACGCCGAAGCCGCGCCACCGGGCAGCGATCGCGGATAGCTTTTTCCGATCGCAGCCCGCTGCTGCAAGGGGGGTGAAGTCTACCCCAGCCGGGCTTTTCGTTCTCCCGTTCCCTACTTCCTTGAGGTCGTGAGCCGGCAGGTAACGCTCCCAAACGAGCCCGAGATTGGGAGTCCCGGCGGGCCATAGGACCGGTCTCCTCGACGGCGGCACCGGCACAGGGCCCCTCCTCGTGACCTTGACCTCGGCAATGATCAAGAGGAGGGGTTTAAGGTCTGCTGGAACAGGGAAGGCAGCAGTCGCGGGCTCAGGCATCGGAAACCTGATTCCCGGCAGATTGGCTCCCTCTCTCCATTTTCTGCCAACTTCCCTCAGTGAAACGTTTGTGCCACGTCAGGTACGCCAGCCCCTCCGCTTCCAGCATGGAGATCTCGTCGCTGGTTCGGAGAAGCAGGCCCTTCATCGGATTCGTCACCTCGATCGCAGCTCTTTCACGGGTAGCTCGGAAAATCATCTGGGTCATCGGGCACCCAGCCAACCAGCGAAACAGGTCCTCGAGCACCAGCGGCTCGGCCCGATCCTTGGTCCGCCAGAAGGCCTCGAGTTGCAGCAGGCCAACCTGGCGCAGCATCACGGCCGCAGAGAGGCTTACGCTACGAAATGGCCGGGCATCCTCCAGGGATTCCCACCTCGCAAATCTTGACTGGACGGCATCGAAAGCCGCAGCGGCCCGCCGATGAGCGATATCGTACATCCGACGCTCCCTAGAACAGTGTTATGCTGACCAGGCCCTTGCCTGCGCTCTCGTCAGCCCCGAGCTGCATGTCACCGCGAAGGGCGCGCTCATAGAGCTCGATCGCCCTGGTCCGACGATCGGCATCTACCAGGCTTGCGGCATAGTAATAGCCATAGAGCACGGACTCGGCTGGGAGAAACTCGGAATAGCGGAGTGAACCATCCTTGGTGACGCCGGACGAGAGAATCTCGATGTTCGCCTCGACGGCCGTCGCCGTCTGGACCAGATGACGGAAGTCGTCCTGCGCGAGAACCAGCAACCGTCCGCGGAGGAAGGAGGTCCAGAATGGATCTGTGTCATGGAGTGTGGCGGCGAGGTCATCCGCGAGCTGAGCCACAGCCTTGCGGCTTTCGCGGTTCTGGTCGCTTTGGAGCACGAGACCTTCGAGCAGATGCGGGCCTGTTCCCCCCTCAAGTCTGCTCACGGAATCCCAGGGTGCTTCCCCGTCGGTGAGGGAGGAAGGCCCGATCGCAGAGCCCCGCGCAGGCTCGCGCAACAGAGCTGGCCCTACGGAAGCGAACGAGCTCTTGGCCAAGCCGAGGAAGGTTGCGAAACGCGCGAGACAGAGGAGGCTAGTGGCCCAGACGAACGTGCCGGCCATCGAACGGACAGGAAACAGGAGTAGTTGAGCCTCCACGGAAACGATTACTCCTTGATTCCCCTCCTCGAGCCCGGTCGGTGCAGAGCCAAAAGCGTCCGTGAAGGCCTGGGTGCTCTTGTCAGCCTTGACACGATCCTTCGCTGCACCCTTGATGGTCTTGCCCTGGACGTAAGGGTAGGAAGTCGTTACTTCCCGGATAATCGGACGATCAAGGTCCCCGAGGCCCTCCCCAGAGCCGTTGTGGAGCGGGGTCAGGCAACGCATGAGATACACACCGGCGTCGGCCATCACGAGCCTCCGTGTTCGACAGTACGCGCATCCCAGACACCACAGAGCGAGAGCCCGAGACCTTCTCGCCCGGTGCCAGGTCGCGAAAGCGGGTCGTTCCAATGAAACCTCGTCACGAACTCCCGAGCCGCATCGAGCTGCTCGACAGCGAAGAAGTAAGTCGAGCCTGCCGGCACAGCCCGGGTCATATCCTTGGGTCTCTTCTTGGCGAGATCCCACCCGCCGAGGGAGAGCGGCCTACCGACAGCCGCGGCGACGAGACGAAGTCCTGCAAAGGCTGGGGGACGCCAACCGTCGTAGAGGGCCGGCGTCGTAAGATAGAGAAGCAAACCGCGAAGTGCTTCCAAGGAATCCTCCACGAGTTTGCGCAAGCGCCAAACCGGGGCGTACTCGCTGCCGAGAGGCGCGCAGGAGACCCGGACGAGATGGCCGTCTCCTCCCAGGCGCCCGACAAACGAATCGGACAGGGCGGCGCCCCGCAGCAGGGCGGCGTAGCCCCCCGTTCTGAACTTGCCGTTGTGAACCTCCGCGTAGTAGCGCTCGACGGGCCGGCTCCACAAGGTTTGCGGGGCGGGCACGCCCGTCGCTGCCCGCTCGTGGCCCCAATGGCGCTCGACCACGCGGATCCTGTCGAAAAGGTCGACATGGTCGGCTCGATGCAGCATTGCCTCGATCCAGGTATCTCCCAGGCCGGCAGCACTCCGGCCGAGCAGGTGACACACTCCTGCCAGTGTCGTCCAGCGCGGATCAGGTTCGTGCTCACGCTCGCCAGTCAGAAGGTGGAGATTCTCCATCTGCTTATCCGCGAGCACGCGGCTTCCCAAAGGATTGAGATAGCTCTCGGTTGCGTGTGCGTCCGGAGCCCGGAGGACGCTGCGTGGCAGCGGGACCAGGGTCACGCCGTCCTTGGACCGAAGCAGCGGGGCCGCAATCTGCAGTGCGGTTGGAATGTTGGTGTCAATCTCCTCCTCCGTGGGTGGAAACCGGAGTCCGGCTGCCTCGAGAATGCGATGCCGTAGCAGACCCGCGAACGCACTCGGAGCCAGGGCGCCGAGGTGGGCGGATCCCCCCAGGTCCATGGTTCGAGGATCACTTGCGGTCAGGGTATCGAGCGGATCGAAGATCACTTCTGTCCAATTCATGCCCGGCCCCAGTCCAGCTCGCGAGCGAGAAACGAAGCCATCCGCAGTCCTTCCTGAAAGGCTTCCCACGGGAGTACCCAACCCTCGGCGCGGCCGTCTCTTGCCCGGTCTGTGACCCACTGGAGGAGCGGGTCGGAGTCCTCTCCGCCATCACTTCTGGCGCCGAGACGGTTGACCTCGAGCCGCAGCGCCTCCTGAAGAGCCGGCTGCAATACCGGTGGACCCTGCTCCTTGTACTCCGGAGCAAAGAGAGCGCGAGTGCCCTTGACCAGAGTGTGAGGCAGCCTGGCCGGGAGGCGCGACAGTTGTCGGGCATTGGCGTCCACAGCGTCTGGCTGGCTTCGGTCGGTTCGACGCCAGCTCGACAAGGATTCTACCGACTTGATCAATTGCTCGAGGTCATCACCCCAGGAACCACGGCAGTGTATGGGGGCTCCGGCGCGAACGTCGGCGTAGAAAGAAAAACCATTGCGGCCCCCGTGCCCCTTGGTGTGTTCGAGCTTCTGGCGCGCGGAGAGCAGAGCACCCTGCAAGGGCTCCTTCGCGTGGAGCACGTGTGCGTGTACCGTCAGCGTTGGACCGCGGCCGGCCTCCATGGGGTCCGTAATCAACGATTGCCAGTGGGCATGGCCGGCCTGAACCAGGGGCAGGAGGGCATCCAGCGGCGCAAAGACGAGGGCGTCGTCTCCACCGGCATACACAGGCCAGCTGGAGAGGTCAGTGGCCGTGGTCTTCAGGGCCGTGGCAAACTCGAACAGCTTGTCGGACAGGAGCCGCTGATTCTCGGCGAGATCTCCGCTGCCCAGTTCTCCAGAAAACCACCGGCCCATACGATCGCCATCGAAGAGCAGGATGGCGTAATAGGGGCTGAGACCGCGAAGAGCCTCGGTTACGTCAGGTGTGAGGGGCCAGGAGTCGCCAACAGCCCCGCGCGCGGCGGCGGCGTTGTCAGGGAGGAGCCAGTCATCGAGGTCGTCCAGCAAGCGATGCTGCTGCGCCTCAGACAGCTTGGAGCGAAGCGAAGCGAAGACGGCCATGCGGGAGAAGCGGCTGCGGGCCAGGCGATGGGTTGACGGGAACACTCCCCTACCGCCAGAGAATCCCTGCCGCTTCGCGACGCAGATCGCGCAGAACTGCTCGCGCCCGGTGGCGAACCCGACGCCCGCGGGCCAACCCATCCGGGGCGGCTGCACGATGGCGGCGCGGACGCCGCAAAGCGAACAGGTCCAGGGCCGTTCCAACGACCTCAGAGGATCGAGCCCGGCGAATGTGCGGGTGTGTCTGCGCTCATCATAGTGCCGAGCGAGTCTTCGATACGCGCTGATGTAGTCCGGCTCCTCAGCTACCGCAATCCAATAGAGTTCGAGGGCCGACTCCACTTGGTTTCGTACAGCTGCCGCCTCGTCGTTCAGAATTGTCTCCAGCGAAGGCGCCAGGTGGCCCAAAGGGGAGCCGGGATTGGCCTTCCAGCCGCTCAACAAATCCTGATGATTCTGCAAAATCGTCTGGCGCCAGTAGCCGCGGACCGCGGACTCGATTGCGGCTCCCGTCTTCCTAACCGGCTCCTCATCGTCTGCCGCAATGCGGACAACAAGCTGGTGGGGCCAGTGCCGGCCGGGTCTGTCGCTTGGCAGAACCAGACTGGCGCCCGCGGCCTTCGCTGCGCCTGCAGCAACGCCGGCCAGATCACTCAACATGGCGGATGAGGCCGCGAGATCCATCGTCTTGCGCGACTGGGCAATCAGCTCCTGAACGCCTCCGAAGCCACATTTGAGGAGGAAGCTCATTGGGCGTCGACTGACAGCTTGTCGAGAAAACAGTCCCCGACAGGAGGGGCGTTCTCAGGTAAGAGCGACCCGAGCAGAGCGCCGACGATCGCGGTTGCTTCGGGGTTGCTGGAATCGTGAAGTGGCGACAGGGTGCAGACTGCCAGGATTCCCTGCTGAGCCTGGTGCTGAGCCTGGTAGAGACGGACCCATAGGGGGGACGCGAGCCTGGGATCACCCGAACCGATGAACTGCTTGTAGATGCTATCGTTGTGGTGCTTCTGATGCGACGCGGCAGACATCAGGTGAGTCATCAACTGTTCGGAACTCAGTTGTTGCTGCTGGCCGACGAAGACAAACTGGTCGCCAAAGAGCTGAAACAGCGTTGCCGGCGGGCCTACGGGCTCGCCAGGATCAAGGGCATTCGCCTGCAACCACTCCCGAGCCATCTCGCGCGCTCGCTTGAGTCCTTCCCGCAGGCGGGAGGCAAGCTGATCGCGAGTCAGGTCGCTGCCGAACACGGGTAATAGATCATCGCCCGGAATGCCGGTAACCCCCTCCACGGTAAGCGATCCATATCCGCGGCGAGCTCGTCCCCCGAGAGACCCGAAGGCGAACGAGGTCCATGCCACGGTCCGAAGCATCTCCACGAACAGGCGGCCCTTCCGGACTGCTTCCGGCCGTGACCTGATTGTGACCTGACGACGTTGGGGAGATCCCCCGCTGGCATGGTCATAACCCTTTCGCACACCCTTGTACATGCCGGGCACGTCGGGGTTGTTCCTACCGGGCACGTTAGGGAAACTGCGGATCGGCGTGAGCTCGTCCTCGGTGCTGTCCTGAACGCGGTAGGTCCCAGCTCCGCCGGCGTCACTGGCTGGGGATCCCAGGAGCCGGTTCTCCGCGTCACGGATACGAGACCAGTTCTGGTCGAGAAAGGGTCCTACCAGGGCCCTCGTGAAGGTGCGGAACAGCCCGCGGACCGGGAGACAGGAGAGCATGTGGGAGCTGTCGACCTCCCCACTTTCCGGACCTCCCAGCAGGAGCGGGCTATCGAGGCGAAGCTCTAAGCTGAAATCGTGCATGACGGCACACGGTCACGGGCTACGGGTTCCCGGCGATCGTTCCAGGTTGAGCAGGTTGGGAGCATCGTATCGTGTCAGTTATACCTCGTAACGGTAGCCTTCGCTAGGACGTGGCGCTCTGCTCATGGCGCACCCGATGGAGGCCGCAAGAGGGCCTGTGAGATGTGATAGGGGTGGAATTGCCATTGTCTCGGGCTCGGTACTATCGGCCCACGTCGAGGCGGTAGTAACGCCGGAGCTGCGACAAGCGCTGATCCGGCTCCTCCAATTTGCGAACTGCATGAAGGCAACAAGACGGAGTTCGCGATTCGATGTCAGGACCAACGGACCATAGAAGGAGCGCGCCCATCGTCCGGGCCGGAAGCCGACCGGGTCTTGGCGCTACTGAGCGGGTTACGACATCGCCTGCTTGAAAGTCCCGAGCCGGTCGCTCTATCGGATGGGGAGCGGCGGAGAAAGAGCCAGGCCGAGGTGACGTGGTCCTGCGCCAGCAGGTTCCTTGTCACGGTTGCCGAGAGACCTACGAACCCAAGTGCGATCGCTACCGTTCGATTCGCCACGAAATCCCTCAGGGAGCTTTCACCCAATCGATCACGATCTCTCCCTCAATCACCCAGTCGTCATTGTCATCCACCGTGTCCGGATTCGGTAGCCTGAACGTCAGGATCATGCCCTTGCCTGGAACGAAGCTGGCCTCGAACTCCGCCCCGACAGGCTTGGAGTTGCCGTCGCCGTAGATCCGCACCTCCCGGCTGACCACCTGTGCGCCCCGAGCGGAACCATGGCCCAACAAAACCCGGTACTCGTGAATAGCGTCGTTGGTATTCGAAAGCGGTAGCAGCTTCTCTTCCGCATCGCTGCAGTACCCCTCGTCCGCGCGGTTCCGCGCGAAAAAGACCCAGCGATCATGCCGGGTATCGCTCGGCTCGATGTTGATGGCGAGGATGTACACGGGATGGAGCTCGGCGCCGCAGGTGTTGTGGCCGGCGTCGTGTCCCGCACAGTCGAGTCCCAGCAGTCCGATTGCAATCGCCGGTTTGTCCCGGATGAGAGCGGCGGCTGCGGCGTTTCCCTGGTCGACCGCCGCATGAAAGGCCTGCCACCAACCGGTTTCAAAGTGGTCGATGGTCTCATCGGAGTCGAATTCGGACAAGAGGCCCGTGGTCCGGTCTTGAGTGTAGAGGGCATTGTCAGGCCGATGCAGCTCCACATTGTAGTCGTCGTCATCCCCGGAGTGGTCTTGCCAGGTGATCGTCCCCTCATAGGCGACGGCGAACCAGTTAACGTGCGGTCCGCAAACCGCCCCACGGTTGGTGGTGACTGGATAATGCGTGCATGAATGCGGCCCCGTGGTCCAGTTGACCGGGTCGTCCTGCGCGCTGCCGGTGGGTCCACATGAAATCGCGTCGGCGACCGCGCCGGGGCCTTTGGCGACCTGGTCGGCCCAAAGGGGGTTCTTCGAGTAGCCGTTTTCGTCGAAGCTGTTGGGCACCACGTCGAGGGGACGCGGTGGGCCAGGATTGCAACTGGCAACGAGAAAAGGGAGGAGTCGCCAGAGCCCAGCCTTGCTCCAGGAATTACGATTCATTCATCCTCCTTCGGTTGTTCCATCGTTGAGGAGCGCCGAGCCCGGTGAGTCGGCTAGGTGCGGGATCGGCGGGCCGAGGCTCGTGAGTTGCGGGTTGGTCTGGAGGATCGTCGTTGCGAGAGACTCACCCGCATCAACACCGCAAAC
>Ga0187893_10010217_pt1 | contig 14095 bp, 14 predicted proteins | sample MA1701074metaG_FD_139574 | JGI IMG/M metagenome (GOLD analysis project Ga0187893, IMG submission 139574) | White microbial mat communities from a basaltic lava cave in the Kipuka Kanohina Cave System on the Island of Hawaii, USA - MA170107-4 metaG ...
CTGATGTCCTCACAATCAAAAAGGAGAGAACTACTGCATGGCTAGCAAGTACGTCTATTTTTTTGGAAGTGGCAAAGCGGATGGCAAGGCCGAGATGAAGGGTTTGTTGGGCGGCAAGGGTGCCAATTTGGCGGAAATGACGAACATCGGGCTACCGGTTCCCGCCGGGTTTACCATCTCGACAGAAGTCTGCACCTACTACTACGACAACAAGAGGAAGTATCCAAAGGAACTCGAAAAGCAGGTGAAGGCTGCCCTCCAGAAAGTGGAAAAATCGGTGGGTATGGAATTTGGCGATCCGAAAAATCCGCTGCTGGTTTCCGTTCGATCGGGTGCCCGTGCCTCCATGCCGGGAATGATGGATACCATCCTAAATCTTGGGTTGAACGACGAGACCATCAAAGGTCTCATTCATAAGACCGGGAACGAACGGTTTGCTTGGGATTCCTACCGCCGCTTTGTGCAGATGTATGGAGACGTTGTGTTGGGCCTGAAGCCACAACACAAAGACGAGATCGATCCGTTCGAGCACATCATCGAGCAGGTGAAGCATGAGAAGCGCGTCGCGCTGGACACCGATCTGACAACAGCGGATCTGCAGGAACTGGTTCGTCGCTTCAAGCAGGCCATCCAACAGCGTCTGAAGATTAGTTTCCCCAGCGATCCGTTCGAACAGCTATGGGGTGCAGTCGGAGCGGTTTTTGGCTCGTGGATGAACGATCGGGCCATTGCGTACCGCAAGATGAACGACATCCCGGCCAGTTGGGGTACGGCGGTTAACATTCAGGCTATGGTGTTCGGCAACATGGGCACAGATTCGGGCTCAGGGGTTGCCTTCACGCGCGATGCGGCCACCGGTGAAAACGTCTTCTATGGCGAATACCTCATCAACGCTCAAGGTGAAGATGTGGTGTCGGGCGCGCGTACACCGGAACCCATCGCCCAACTCGCTAAAGAGAATCCCAAAATCTACAATCAGCTGGAGAAGGTCCGAAAGATTTTGGAGAAGCACTATCGCGAGATGTTGGATGTGGAGTTCACCATCCAGCAGGGAAAGCTCTACATGCTGCAGTGTCGCGTTGGGAAGCGAACAGCTTTTGCCGCAATTAATATTGCCGTAGACATGGTCGACGAGAAGTTGATCTCGGAAAAGGAAGCCATCCTGCGTATTGAACCGGACCAACTCAACCAGTTGCTGCGTCCGATTTTCGATGCCAAGGAGAAGAAGAAGGCGGTCGATGACGGCCGGCTGCTGGCGAAGGGACTGAATGCGGGGCCCGGTGCTGCATGCGGTCGAGTCGTATTTAACGCACCCGACGCGGAAGAATGGAAGGCGCGTGGTGAGAGGGTTATTCTGACCCGAATTGAAACTTCGCCCGAAGACATCAAAGGCATGGACGCGGCCGAGGGCATCGTTACAGGTCGCGGCGGCGCCACCTCCCACGCGGCTCTGGTCGCCCGCCAGATGGGCAAGGTGTGCGTTGCGGGTTGCAGTGCATTGAATATCGACTATGGCAAGCGCGAAATGCGCGTCGGAGATCGTCTTGTTAAAGAAGGCGACTATATTTCAATCGATGGTTCAACCGGTGAGGTCATTGTCGGGGAGGTTCGCACCAGGGCTTCCGAGGTGTTGCAGGTCTTGCTCGACAAGACTCTTGATCCCAAGCAGGCACCCATTTATCAGCAATACGCGAAGATCATGAAGTGGGCAGACAAGCATCGCAGACTGAAGGTTCGCACCAACGCCGACCAGCCTGATCAGGCATCTACTGCGATTTCGTTCGGAGCCGAGGGCATCGGTCTTTGTCGCACCGAACACATGTTTTTTGGAGAGGGCAAGATTGGCCCGATGCGCGAAATGATCCTGGCAGACACCGTGGAACAGCGTCGGGCGGCGCTCGGCAAACTACTGCCGCTGCAGCGCGCAGATTTCGAAGGGATCTTTGCCGCCATGGATGGCAGGCCCGTAACCATTCGCACCATTGATCCGCCATTGCACGAGTTCGTCCCTCACGAAGAGGCTGCCCAACGCGAGCTCGCGAGCCAGATGGGGATTAGCTATGAAAAGGTGCATCAAAAAGTGGAGTCACTGCACGAGTTCAATCCGATGTTGGGTTTTCGAGGCTGCCGCCTTGGGATTGTTTACCCGGAAATTACCGAGATGCAGGCCCGGGCGATCTTTCAAGCCGCTGCAAATGTGCGTAAGAAGGGAAAGAAAGTAGAACCTGAAGTCATGATTCCGCTGGTTGGAAACGTGAAGGAACTCGAGCACCAGACGGCGATTGTGCGGCGCGTAGCGGACGAAGTGATGAAAGCCGAAAAAGTGAAGCTTTCCTACCTCGTTGGAACCATGATCGAGGTTCCACGTGGTGCACTCACGGCCGATGAAATTGCCGAAGTGGCGGAGTTCTTCAGTTTCGGAACCAACGACCTCACGCAAACGACGCTGGGCGTGAGCCGGGATGATTCAGGCAGGTTTCTGGTTCCGTATGTTCAGATGGACATCTACGGCAAGGATCCTTTTGAAGCGATCGACCGAAGTGGTGTCGGTGAGTTGATGAAGATTGCCGTTGCCAAGGGACGTGCTACCCGGCCCGGCATGAAGATCGGCATTTGTGGCGAGCATGGCGGTGAACCTTCCAGCGTCGAGTTTTGCCACACTATCGGACAAGACTATGTGAGCTGCTCACCATTCCGAGTTCCCATTGCACGGTTGGCTGCAGCCAGAGCCGCCCTGAAGGAGGGTGCTGGCAAGGGTAAGAAAAACAAGAAAAAGAAGAAAGGCAAGAAGTAAACTAATTGTTGAGTTTAGTGTGCCTATAGATTTGATTCTATAGGCACTTTTCTAGTCTTAATGTTGCTACTCTGCTGGTGGCTGGAGCACTTTCGCCTATTTCGAACCAGCTGGCTGCCGCTTACCCTGCCAAGTTCCCGAGCGACCCGTGTCGTCCTTCCAAGTTCCCTGTAACTGATTTCCTTCAACCACCGCGACCGTAGTGAACTGCTTGTCGTCGGCAAAGGTTATCATCTCAATCCGGCTATCCTGAGCTCTACCCTCTCGAATTGGGATCTCACCGTTACCGATAATCCAGACGCCGCCCACAGTGGTGCCTGACTGTGTGAGCTCCAACCGAAAGCTTATTGTCTCGGCTTGCAGCCCGGTTCCTGTACATTGCAATTGCCCAGCCACCGAAACCTGTGATCGAGGAGTTAAGGTATTTCCCAATAGGCTGAGGGTTACGAGTAGAAAGATCGAGTGCAAGTTTGGGAATCGCATCAACGCTGCTCCTTGGTTAGATTCATGAACCTAAGTCGGCAGGCAAGAACCGACGAGAGGCGCCGGGAAACTGATCAGGCCTTCCGTTCCATTGTCGCTCTCGCCAAAACAATGCGCGAAGCCGGAGCCCACATCGACTGCCGAAACCGATCGTCGAGAAGTCCCGCCGGTTGGCTGCTCTCGCAAGGGATCCCCTGGCCGCAGCATCTAACGGTCGCTTTGTTGGTCTTCAGGATTAACCAACTGAGCGAGGTGTTCCTACCAAAGAACCGCTCAACTACTTTCACTTTCGATAGGAATGCCCAAAGCCAAGGCAACACGGTTTTCAAAACTGAAATAGCTGCAGAGCATCGTTAGTTGCAGAATGCTCTGATCGTCAAAGCCAGCGTCCCTCAGTTGCTGGATGTGTTCCTCTTTCGTGCTCGCTGGGGCGCGCGTGAGGACCTGCGCATGCATGAAGAGCGATTGCTCTCTTGACCCGAGATCTCGTGGAGGTTCCCCAGAAGCCAGTCGCTCGCAAAGTGAGCGCGGCTCTCCGAGTTTTTCGAGACACTGAGCAAGCCAGTAAGAGCTGTATTGACAGTAGTTCAACCCAGAAATATAAAGTCCTAGCTGAGATCTGAGTTTGGCGTCCAGTTGCATCGTACCCCGCATTTGGTAGCTGCGCCACTCGCGGGCGAGGTCACGCGCGTCTGAGTTGGGTGACATCACACGGTAAAGGTTCAGGGGGGCATCTGTTTCGTTCGGCGGATTGTTTGATTCTGTGAAGTCAATCCAGGCGCGGTCTGTCAGTGCAGACTCATCTAGAGCTGGATCGGGAGCAGCGACCGCAAGCGCACCGCGATCAGAAGAGCCGTGAGCTACTTCGGGAATCTCGGTCTGGTACTCAAACCGAATTCCGATTCCGTCGGCCATCCGATTCAAGTAGTTGAAATGAGCGCTGCCCAAAACGATGTGCAGGATCGTCACATCCGGAAACCCTACATTCCGCAAGCCCGTCACATCTGCTCTGGTGAGGAGCCACGGACAAAGCGTGAGCTTCTCGACAAACTCCAGCATGTGGCGATCCTGTTCGGTCAGTTCAGCAGTGCGATAGTCGTGTTTAATTCGGGCGGCGAGGTCAGCGTCCTTCGAGGCGGCACGCAGAAACTCTGCGTGAGCGGACACTCAATAGAAGCAGTTGTTGGCGCGGGAGGTGACGGTATTGATCATCTCCCGTTTTGCCCAAGGCAGGGACTTGTCACTCCAGTGGATCGCAGTGCTGATACTGAACGCCAGGCGCAGACCCTCGGGCTCGAGGCTGTGTGATTTGACGATGTTTGGCGCGTCGCCTGTCGGGGTACTGTAGACCGAAGGCCGAGAACCCATGTTGGTTTTCATCTGTGCATAGACATCCCTTAGCTCGCCAGTGGCTTCGTGGACGCCAATCATCTGAATCCAACCTTGTTTTGTGTCGCCCTCGGGCAACGGTCTCTTTTCCACGGATCAAGAACCTCCAGACTTGAGTACTGTTGAATGAAAATGACTAATGTCGAAGCTCTAAGGACGAATCAATGACGAAAACCTAATGTCTAAATCCAGCTCTAGCCGTTGGGAGTTTGGATTTTCTTAGTCATTCGTGCTTAGTCATTCGTCATTCTATTGTCGTGCGATCTCTCCTGCCCGATAGATCAAGGTCTGGCGATTGTAAAGCTTCCAATCAAACCAATAATCTTTCAACGTCTGAATCCGCGCAAGCTGCTTGCCTGTGAGCGGTCCCTGAATGGCCTTGCCGGAAAAATCCCAATGGCTGCCGGTCTGTGCATCAACCAGTCGGAAACCGGTGCCTTCACGTTCCAGGTACAGGTCAAGCGTCTGTCCACCCGACGACCGTTCGAAGGCCCGCACCGATCGCCCGTCCGGTCCTGTCACCACGAGAATCGGCCTGGAGGCCAGGGTGTCCACAATAGGATTCTCAAGTAACAGCCGTTGCATTGGGTATGCCTTCGAGATTCCGTCAATGCGAACGCCGATGACCAAACTACGCGGCTTCAATGGATCTTTCGGATCGGCGATGGTCACCGTTGGGTTGGAGAGCATCCGCAGCTCCCAATCCGCCTTCGCGTATTTCTTCTGATATTTCCCATCGGGCAACAAGACTTGTCCCGACGGGTGCTCCTGCTTCCAGAGCGCAAAGCTCACTTCGTCAAATGCCACCCACTCCAGTTGCTTTCCTTTAAGTGGCCCCTGGATGGCCTTCCCGGAAATCTGTTGCCACCAGCTACCAGTCTCTTCATCACGCATGATGAAGTTCTGGTTATTAATCCCAAAGAGCCGGAAATGAAGGACACGTCCATCCACAGTCGATTTCCACACCAGACCGGTGTGGCACAGCGTTCAATAAGTGGCGACAATGGGTTCTCCTCCCACGGTCGTATTCACCAGATGATGGTAGGCCATCAGCGGAACGGGGTAGGCACGAGCCTCACCACGCATCTCCAGGCTTAGCACCATGTCACCGTCACTAACATGGCTTGCCTTCGCAGCCTCAACGTAGCCTGGTTGTGGGAGCGGATGGAACATCCATTCAAAATGATTTTGCCGCGCCAGAATTGCCAGAGCCGTCAGCAAAACTCCGGCAAAGGCGAGGACGGATTTGCGAAGCCGGCTCGTCGTAGATTTCCAGAGAGGCAAAGCGCAAAGCAACCCCAGAGTAACTGCGGCCAGTGTGAGAAGCGGGCTCACGCTGCGCAGAGTGTACGAAACCTCCAAGTCCGATGGGGTCTGGGGCGAAAAAGGCCGAATGAGGTAGACGGGAATGAACACAATCAGCAGGGACGACACAACGAGCAGTACCAGAATGCCGCTAAGCAGCTTTTTCATCTCAGCTTCCTCTCATCAAGGCATAGCCACGGAAGAGTCTTCCGCAGATAGCTCAACTTCGCACCTGCCATATCCTAACCCACAAGCAGTGGCACGAGGGCGTGGCGGCCACAGTGCCCAACGGGCAGCGTGTGCCCGGACCGGTGATCGGATTGTCAACACAGTGGACCCACTGCGGCGTCAAACGAAGAAGTAGTTCGAAAACCCAGGACCCTTAAGAATCTGCAAAGCCTTTAGTCTGCTCTGATCTAGCCCCAACTGAAGTGCGCTGATTAAATGGGAGAAGGATACCGGGTGTGTCATGGAAGTGTAAAAAGTTGTAGCTGAAGATTCGTGCCGCTCCGTGAGACCTCGCCGAACGGTGCACTGCGGCTGACGAAGCCAGATTACTTCTGCTGGCCTGACCTTACGGGACGGACTAAAGGAGGAGTGAGGCTTTTGAGAGGCCTTCACCAAGCGCCAACAGCGCGATGGTCGTTTAGACCTGAATTCTGAAGTTGGCCTGCGGCATTGCAACGCAGCTCGAGTTGGGCAGACATTCTCTTGTCTGCCAGTTGGGGCGGAAGCGCAGGACCTCGACTTTGAAATTCAGCTTCAAGCGCTGTGTGGCCTCGAAGAGCACGAGTCAAAGTAAGCCGTAGTACCGCGCCATCCAATAGGGAAGGATGTAGTCGATGCCGGCCCCCTCGATGTTCCCTTGTCCTCCGCCATACAACAGGAATGGACTGCGCTGCCACAAGAAGTCAGTACGTACTCGATCGACGACTGGAATGGCGTTGCACGCCCGATCCTCGCCGCAGGCAGGGTAGCGGGCGTCGCCTCTCCAATCTACCCAGTCATCCCGGCGTGGCCTGCGCAGCCAGTCTTCCAGCAGGGCAAGTGTCTCAGCATCGCGGATGCTATCGGGCCCTTTCAGCCCGCGGTCGATCATGTTGAAGTGAGCGTTGCGATGATCGTCGGTGGTGCGTCGCATGACGTTGTACGCGTTCATGTAGAGCCATCGATAGTACGAACTGTCCTCGAGCCGGATGAGGTTATAGAGAGTGATCGTATTGAGATTGAATTTGAAGTAGGAGTTATGATCATCCAGCAGATCATAAGAGATGGGAACGATCACCGAGGAAGCGTACCAAAAACGGTAGCTTCTATAGGTGGACTCAAAGCGGCTGGGGTTTACCCGACGTCCTACCTGCAAAAAACTCAGTTGCTGGTCGGGCCGGGCCCAGAACACTGTGCTGATCTGTCCGTCGGGCATCACCACGGCCCAGTTGTTCTGGAGAAGGAAGTCAAGGAGCCGCGTTGTGATCTCTCGGACGTCGGAGCGCACGTCGGCGTCTTCAACTGCGTCGTAGGCGACACCTAAACCGAAGAAGATGCCTGCGTACTCATCGCGCACCGTATTGCCGATCCAGTAGTAGCTGCTGTCTCCGAGCGTGCCGGTGAAAATACCATGCCCTGCCTCTTCCGAGATGATGGCTTGAGCATAGGGAGAATCGGTGGGTACCACACAGCGCGCCAACAGATTACTTCCAGTAACATCCACCAGAGAGCGGATCCCGTCGAGGGCCCGCCGAAGGTTGTCGATCGCCTCTGGCGAGTTTGTTACTTTGTAGCGGAACGCTTCTGCAGCCAGGTAATGTCCCGTCCAAATCGAGGCGTTGCCCCCACGGCTATAGCTGACCACCTCCTCGCTCGTTGGTGTGGCAAACACGGGGTCGATAATGACGTTGTAGGGCATGTGGAGCGCTTGGATGTTGTTGGAAATCCATAGGGCATCCTGCTCCGATCCATAGCCTGGAACTCCGGCTGCAAAAAGCAGAAGCAGTATCGACTGAAGCATGCTCTTGGTGTCAGCAAGGCCCTTCTTTAGTCTCTTCATTGAAATCTCCTTTCGCTCCTTCCAGGCAGCGTTCGAGTCTGACTTCCTGGCTGGATTCGAATGCGTCATCCCCTTGATGCCAACGCCACGCGGGCCCTGTGCTGAGTGAGAGCGTTCCGAAAAGGGGCTTCTATCAAAGGGAGGGAAGCCCTGCCTCGTGGAGTTGCGGATGCGCGCCATTTACGGGAGCTGCATTTTGGCGACTTAGCATATTCGGGATTCTGCTCTTGTGGCGAAAGAGGAGTCAAGCAGAAGCACAAGGTCCCGTCAAAGCCGCGTTAGTCGTTGAGTCGAGGCAGCCCTTGCTGACGCGCGGACTAATGACTTGAGTCTCGCACCCCTTCGTTAGCCCGACCGTAAGGGAGGGCTCGCGACTTTGACGACTGAACGTGTCCCCTACCATCTTTGCTGGGCATAGGGGTAAGGAGACTCTTGCGGAGAGCGGGTTTTCAGCCCCACAGAGGGGCGCAAGACGATAGCCCAGGGCAAGGGAGCAGGTGGCAGCGGCCACCGCGACCGCCGCCCTGGGGCCAAGGCCCAACATCAAACCCCTCTCCCCCGCGATTCTCTCGGTAAGAGTCCGCAACCCGCTCCAGTGCGGGGGAGAGGGGAAGGGGAGAGGGGCCAAAGGCAACCGACCCCGACACTCCCAGTGTCCAGCACCGGACTTATGGGTCAGGATCGGCTTAGTCAAAGGGGGTGGCGGCGCAGGTGGAATCTTGAGAAGATTTCACGCGGTCGCGGTGCCACACCTCGGCGTCTCCTATCTCAATCAGAACTGTCAGCGCCGGCAACCGTCGCAATTCCAGTATCCCTGAAGTATCCCAAACTACTGTATCATCCCTGCCCAAAACGCTCAGGAGAACTCACGCAATGTCTCGTAGCGACCAGGTCACGCGCCAATGGCTTTTGCTCCAGAGGTTGGAAGGGCCACGGGGCGCCACACTGCAAGAGCTGGCGGCATGCCTGCCGGAAGACATGACGCGTCATCCGCGCACAGTGCGAAGAGATCTGGAAGCGCTCGAAGTGCACTTTCCACTGATTGTGGAACGATCCGGCCCCGCAACCCGCTGGCGGGTGATGGACGGTTACCGTCACCTGCCTAGGTTGGCGTTCTCAGCCACTGAGCTGATGGCTCTCGTCTTCAGTCGCGACCTGCTGAAACCGCTGCAGGGCACCTCACTGAAGGCCTCGCTCGATTCCGCTCTCAATAAAGCTGAAGCCACGTTGCCACGTGACGCACTGAACTACATTCGGCAGATGCAGGGTTACTTCTCGGTCGGTCTGGGTCCGCATCGCGTTTATCGGCAGCATCAACAAACCATCGACCAACTGATGCGTGCCATCGGACAGACCCGCACCATTCAGATGCGCTACTACTCCGCCTCGCGCGACCGCGTGACGCGCCGTAACGTCGATCCCTACCGGCTCTGGTACAGCGTGGGGGCGCTGTATCTCATCGGCTACTGCCACGTTCGTAAGGATGTGCGCCTCTTTGCCGTCGAGCGCATCCGTTCTCTGAATATTTCAAGTCGCCCTTGCCAGATGCCTCTTGGGTTCGACCTGGAAGCTTATGTCCGCGACGCGTTAGGCGCGATGCGAGGCCCGCTCATCGAGATTGAGCTGCTGTTCAACCGTGCCACCGCCGCCTGGGTCCAAGACCAAACCTGGCATTCCAGCCAACGGCTCACGGCACTCAAAGATGGCCGGCTCAGGATGGTTCTCGAAGTCAGCGACACGCAGGAACTGGTTGGCTGGATTCTGCACTTCGGCGCAGGGGTCCAAGTGGTTCGTCCGGATTCGATGCGAGACAAAGTAAGGGATGAGACTGAAAAGATTCTTTCGAATCTGTGACACAGAATGTCACCGGCATATGCGAAGCTTTGGAGTCTGGTGAAACTAGGGCGCTGTCAAAAGTGCCGAAAGTCATTTTGTTGAGGCGCAGCACTTGCTAACGTGCGGGCTACTGACTTGAGCCTGGGTCTGTTCAGTAGCCCGACCGTAAGGGAGGCGCTTTCCGCGACCCAAGCCTCGGAGTGCGGTGGCTTGAGTGGCTTGAGACCGCTTTCTAACCCGAGAGCGATTGATCCTGACAAATTGACGCGGTAAAAGGTTACATCTGCGGAAAGAAACATGACTTTCTACGCGCATACAGCTGAGGATGAGCAGGGCAAGCCACTCTCTGCGGAATCTGGGAAGTGGCAGCCACTGTCGGCGCATCTACGCCTGGTGGCCAGTATGGCGAAGAAATTTGCTGAGCCATTTGCGATGGGCACTGAAGCCGAACTAGCCGGGCTGCTTCATGATCTGGGAAAATACGCAGAACGGTTTCAAGCGCGGCTACGGAATCCTGCGGCAATCCGTGGAATCAACCATTGGGCGGCCGGTGCTCGCAGTGCCGTCGAATTGAAAGCGCCGCTATTAGACTACGTGATTGATGGGCATCATACTGGTCTGCCCTCCTTCGGGGATTTGCGACGGTCTGTCCGGAAAATGGCTGACGTCTCCCTGATCCGCGAACTCACTGGCTGCACGGAATCGGTGGGCGGAACTGATGCGCCGCTTTGAAGCCGATGGCTTGCGGTCGGGGCCCTCGCCCGAACGCCATCCTGACCACCTCTTTGTATCTGCTTTACGCACCAGAATGCTGTTTAGTTGCCTTGTGGATGCTGACTTCCTCGACTCGGAAGCACACTTTGATCCTGCAGGCGCGAAACAGCGCGTTGTGCCAACACTGCAAGCGGAATTGGCGCTGCGACTCTTGCTCGACCATCTTCATACTAAATCCGCCGACGGGCCGGTGAACCGAATCCACCACCACCTGCTCGCCGATTGCTTGGCCGCGGCAGAAAGGCCGGCTGGCTTCTTCACACTGACCGCGCCAACCGGCAGCGGCAAGACGCTGGCTTCTCTCGCCTTTTGCACTGCGGCACATTGTTCACTGCAACGCAAGACTTGCTGCGGAAGATGCCCGACGCTTCCGCCGGATCATCGTCGTCATTCCATACACCAGCATCATCGAACAGACAGCGCGAGTGTATCGCGAAGAGCTCTTCGAGCATGAGTTCGGCCCGGACTATGTGCTGGAGCATCACAGCTCCGTCACTCCCCAGGAACGCCGCGAGGACAAAGGCTGCGATGCTGAAGAAAAACGCCTGCGCCGCGCGCGGTTGGCAGCAGAGAACTGGTCGTCGCCACTCGTTGTGACCACTAGCGTCCAGTTCTTTGAAAGTCTCTTTGCCCACAAGCCCAGCGATTGTCGCAAGCTGCACAACATCGCCCGCTCGGTGGTGCTGTTTGATGAAGTCCAGACGTTGCCGCCGCGCCTCATGCCATCCCTGCTCTCGGCTGTGCGTCTCCTGACTCAAGAGCCTTACGGCGTAACCGCAGTTTTGATGACTGCCACTCAACCTGCTTTTGCATCGGCAAAAGCCGCGTTGCCCTACGGCTGGGAACCAATTCCGATCGAGTCCGACCGAAACGCACTGGGCGAAACGATGCGGCGCACCCGGATCGAATTACCTCAGCAAGACGATCGCGTCTCGTGGCCGGCACTGGCCATCCAACTTGCGGCTCAAACGCAGGCTCTTTGCGTCGTCAACACCACCAAAGACGCGCGCGAACTCTTCCGGTTGCTTCCCTCGGAGAACCGGTTCCATCTGTCCGGGCGGCTTTGCCCGGCGCATCGCCAAGAGAAACTGAAAACCATCCGTGAACGTCTCGCTGCTGGCCTTCCGTGCCGGCTCGTCTCCACACAGCTCATTGAGGCTGGTGTGGACATTGACTTTCCCATTGCGTACCGAGCCCTTGGTCCGCTGGATTCTATTATTCAGACGGCTGGCCGGTGCAAGGTCGCTATGCCGAGCCGTGTCCGGTCATCGTATTTCGCCCGGAAAGCGGTGGCACGCCGTCGGGCGCTTATCGCACCGCTGCCGCCAAGACTGAAGAATTTCTCGCCCGCCATCCCGACGCGCGCTGCACCAGCCCGACCTTTACGCTGCCTACTTCGCTGAACTTTACCGCCTGCAAGGCTCAGACAAGGCAGAAGCCGATAAGGTATTCGTTCTCTCGACAGAGTTCGATTTTCCTGCGGCCGCCAAGGCGTGTCGCCTCATCGATGAAGAGACGAGCGCCGTTTTGGTGAAGTGGCCAAATGAACACAGAGGCGGTAGCGAACTCATCACGAAACTGCGCATTGAAAAGCATCTCTCTCCCGCAGAATGGCGGCGTGTCCAACGATTTTCTATCAATCTCCATCAGGGCGAATTCCTCGATGCACAAACGAAGGGCTACATCGTCGAAGCCATCGAAGGCGTGTGGTTCTGGAACTCCCAATACGACGACGATCTTGGCGCATGTCACCCCGAAGGGGAGCAGTTCTGCCTATGACACTTCCAACTCCCAACTACAAAGCTAGGGCTCGACCATGACCATCCACCTCCGGACGTGGGGCGACCTCGCCTGTTTCACCAGGCCTGAAATGAAAGTCGAGCGCGTAAGCTATCCAGTGATTACACCCAGTGCCGCGCGGGGTCTCCTCGAAGCCATCCTCTACAAGCCACAGTTTCGGTGGTGCATTCGGCGCATCGCCGTGAAGGGACCGATTCGCTTCCTGAGCTTCCGGCGCAATGAGATAAAGTCTCGCCTCTCTGTTCGCAACCCCGAGCCGTTAATTGCCGAGGAAGACCGGACGCAACGCAATACGCTCGCTTTGTGTGACGTCGAATACGTCATCGAAGCCAGCTTGAGCCTCACCGTCCTGGCTAACCAGCCGCGCCGCAAGCCCCTCGCGGACGACGAGCCTGAGGGTGAGGATAATCTCTCGAAGTACCTCGCCATGTTTCAGCGCCGTGCTGAGAAGGGGCAGTGCTTTGCCCAGCCTTGTTTCGGTTGCCGCGAATTCCCTGCGCACTTCGAAGCGGCAGATGAATCCTCAATGCGCGTTGAGCCGAATCCAAACGCCGACGCGGACCTCGGACTTATGCTCTACGACGTGTTCAACCTCGACGTCTCGCGTCACGAGAAGCCGGGCAAGGTCGAAGCCAAACCGCAGGTGACGCTATTCCACGCCGCGCTGAAAGACGGGGTGCTGGTCGAGCACGGCAAGACGACTCTCCCCGATTGGTCCATAGTCAAAACGCAGCTTGGAGGCCCCCAATGATGCTGCAAGCTTTGAGTGCCTACGCCGAACGGCGAACGGAAGACCCGGAATTCTTCGACCCCGACTTCCGCTGGGAAAAGGTGGCTTGGCGAGTCGAGTTATCGAAAGAGGGCACACTGAACGGCTTGATTCCGCCGAAAACTCGTGAGGGCAAGAAGTGGCAGCAGAAGAGGATCCGACGGCCCTACACCGACGTCAACGAGATTTCTGTCCGGTCACTTGGCCAAGGCGAAAGCGTATTTTCTCTGCGACACGCTTCAACGGATCGTTCTCTTTGATGGCCCCAGCAGGGTTTCCGAAGACCCGTTGGTCATGGCGCGCAAGAGTTACTTCCAAGCCCTCATTCAACGAGCTGCTGACAAGGGTGTCGCCGTCGACCTGCTGCGTCCCATTGCCAACTTCCCAGAACGAGAAAGAACTGGATCGTCTCCGTCCAAAACTCGGTGCGGAAAACGCGTCGCCTGATGACAACGCAGTTTTCGGCATCGAAAAGGCCGCAAACTCAGCGATCTCAGTCCGCTGACTTCAATCGCAGGGTTCGCCCCGCTCAAAAGGCGGGGCGCGGATTGAAACTGAGCTCAAGATTGCGGCACAGAGGCGGTGTTTCTCTGGGACACTGTGCTGCTTAAATTGTCCGGACACCTTGTGCCTGAGGTTGTCAGTTCTTGGGGTCAGTTTGACTTGGGTTTGCCAAGCGTGCCGCCGATTCCACTTCGTTCGTCTGCAAACAGGCGAACTTCACTTGTTCGACTCTTTGCCCTAGAAGAGATATTTCAAGGCGAACTGCAAAAGCCGAGGTGGTCCTGCCTGAAGAATTCGACCGAAATTGGGAGAGGCCACGTCGTTCTCCGGGATAAAGAAGTTAGGATGATTGGCAAAATTGAAACATTCCGCCCGGAACTGCAACGAATGGCCC
>Ga0187893_10010218_pt1 | contig 14094 bp, 14 predicted proteins | sample MA1701074metaG_FD_139574 | JGI IMG/M metagenome (GOLD analysis project Ga0187893, IMG submission 139574) | White microbial mat communities from a basaltic lava cave in the Kipuka Kanohina Cave System on the Island of Hawaii, USA - MA170107-4 metaG ...
CTCTGTGGCACTTTCCTGCGGGTCGCCCCGACTGGCCGTTAGCCAGCACCCTGCCCTGTGGAGCCCCGACCTTCCTCAGCCCGGGGACACCGGACCGCGGCCACCCGGCCGGCTCACCATCGGGCCCATTCTACGGCGATGCTGTTTCCTGCGCGGTTCTGGCCCGGGTTGGCCGACGGGGGCCAGCTGTACCGCATCCGCTGCACACGCGGGGGGACGATCCGCGCGTCGCCCTGCGCCGGCAAGTCGACGTCGACGCCGCCCAGGCGGGTATGGAGCGCCAGCCGTTCAAGCAGCGGGTCCGGCGGCTCAAGGCGCTGGGCCCGACCGCCTCTCGCGGCGCGGCGAGGCCGTTCTAGAAGAACTCGAGGGCAGTTAGCTCGGGGATCCAGCCCCGGGCCCGGTCCCGGGCGTCGAGCCACTTGGCCCGGTCGGCCCGGCGCACCGGCCCGACGACGGCGTCCGGCGACCAGGTGGCGGCGCACTCGGCGAGATCCGACCACACCCCCACCGCCAGCCCGGCCAGGAACGCCGCCCCCAGCGTGGTCGCCTCCCGCACCCGGGACACCTCGACCGGACGTTGGGCGGCGTTGGCGAGCGCCTGCACGAACACCGAGTTCGCCGTCATGCCGCCGTCGACCCGGAGCCGCTCGATGGACGTGCCGCTGTCCGCCTCGGCCGCCTCGACCAGGTCGACGGCCCGGTGGGCCACCCCTTCGAGCACGGCCCGCACGATCTGGGGCCGGCCGGCGCCCCGGGTCAGGCCGAGCAGCGTCCCCCGGGCGCCGAAGTCCCAGACCGGCGCGCCCAGCCCCTGGAGGGCGGGGACGAAGACCACACCGTCGCTGTCGTCGCAACGTCTGGCCACCGCCTCGGACTCGGCCGGCGTGGCGATCAGCTCCAAGTCGTCCTTGAGCCAGCTCACGGCCTGGCCGGCGCTCATCATCACCGACTCCAGCCCCCACGTGATGCGGCCGCCCACGCGCCAGGCGATGACCGGGAACGTCCCGGCCTCGCCCACCCGGGGGAAGCCGGGGCGGGCGTCGCCCAGGCACACGTCGAGCATGCCCCCGGTCCCGAACGTGATCTTGGCCTGGCCGGGGGCGACACAACCCTGTCCGAGGAGGGACCCCTGCTGGTCGCCGACGAGGCCGGCGATGGGCGGGGCGCCGGGCAGCGCCGACGCATGGCCGACCACGCCCGACGAGTCGACGATGGCCGGCAGCACGCGGTCAGGGACGTTGAGCGCGGCGCACATCTCGGGGTTCCAGCCCGACCCGTCCAGGTGGAGGAGCCCGGTGACGCCGGCGTTGCCCGGGTCGGTGACGTGCAGCGACCCCCCCGAGAGCTCCCAGGCGATCCAGGTCTCGATGGTGCCGAAGCACAGGTCCCGCTCTCGGCCGGGATCGGCCAGGTCCAGCAGGAAGGCGAGCTTGGTGGCCGACTCGTTGGGGGCGAGCCGGATGCCCCGCGCCTGCAAGGCGAGGCACATGCCGGCCGTCCGGACGTCCTGCCAGCTGACGCCCGGGCCCACCGGCTCGCCGGTGGCCCGGTCCCAGACGACGGTGGAGGAGCGCTGGTTGGTGACGCCGACGGCGTCGACCGTGGCGGTGTCGTAGGAGCGGGCCAGCTCCAGGGCGGCCGCCGCCATCGCCGCGGGGTCGAACTCCACGAACATGGGCGCCGGGGAGTACGGGGGCGACTCCTTGTAGCGCAGGTCGTGGACCTCGCCGTCGGGGCCGACGAGGGAGGCCCGCAGGCCGGTCGTGCCGACGTCGATGACGAGGATCACGCGGCGATCACGGGGACCGGGGCCAGCGCTCGGCGATCATCGTCCCCAGGATGCCGGCCGAGCCGGCCATGAGGGCGTTGAAGGTGAGGGCCACCGCGTCGACGCCCCGGTCCAGCACCAGGCGGAGGGCGACGGCCACCACCGCCAGGAGGGCGTAGGCGGCGAGGGCGGCCAGCAGGCCGTGGGCCAAGGCCGCGTCGGGGCGGCGTGACGCCGCCCGCCAGGCCCCCGCCGCCAGCCCGCCCAAGCCGACGGCGTAGAAGAGGAAGACCCAGTTGGAGCCGGCTTCGATGTCGGCGAGGGCCACCCCCGCGATGGTGAGCGCCAGTACGGTGAGGGCGACCCCGGCGCCGAGCGCCACCGTCCGCCAGGCGATGCGTGGGGAGGCCATCAGCCGGCCCCGGCGGCCGTGGTGGGCGGGGCGGAGGCGGCGCCCACGGCGCCCACGGCGCCCACGGCGCCCACGGCGCCCACGGCGCCCACGACGCCCACGGCGGCCACGGCGCCCACGGCGGCCACGGCGCCCAGGCCGAGGGCGGATCTCGCAAGGCGAGGCCGGCGCCCGGCCCGGAGCTGGCGGGTGCGCGGACGGCTGCTCACCGGGCGAATCCTAGGAAGCGGGGATTTGGACTGGATTCTGCAACGTTCGTGTTCCATAATTGATCCGTCCCATGAATCTGACCTGGCGCCAGCGCGGCGCATGCAAGGGGCTCGACCCCGCCACGTTCTACCCCCTCACCGATGACGAGGCGGGCCCGGCGAAGGCCGTCTGCGCCACCTGCCCGGTGAAGGATCTGTGCCTCGAGTTCGCCCTCGACACCCGTGAAGCCGAGGGCATCTGGGGCGGGACCACCGCGCGGGAGCGGCGGCGGCTGCTCCGCCAGCGCCGCAAGAACGCCGCGGCCTGAGGACCTGCCCCGCGGGGCCCTCGCGCCACTACCGTGGCGGGGGTGCCGGACAGGAGATCGCTTGCCGACGTGGGCGGGTGGCCCGTGATCCTCGGCGCGCTGACGCGCCGGCAGGATCTGTCGGCCGAGCAGGCGGCTGCCGCCCTGGCCGAGATCCTCGAGGGCGAGGCGACCGCGGCCCAGATCGCCGGGTTCGGCGTCGCCCTGCGCATGAAGGGCGAGACGGTCGAGGAGTTGGTGGCGTTGCTGCGGACGTTGCTGGACTTCGCCCCCCGGGTGCCGCTCCCCGACGAGCTGGCCGCCGCGGTGGTCGACACGTGCGGGACGGGAGGCGACCGGAGCGGGACGATCAACGTCTCCACCCTGGCCGCCTTCGTCGTGGCGGGGGCGGGCGCGCCGGTGTGCAAGCACGGGAACCGGTCGGCCAGCTCGGCGTGCGGGTCAGCCGACGTCCTGGAAGCGTTGGGGGTGAGCATCGACTTGGGTCCTGAAGGAGTGGCCGCGTGCATCGCCGAGGCGGGGATGGGCTTCTGCTTCGCCCCCAAGTTCCACGCCGCCCTCCGCCACGCGGGGCCGCCCCGCCGGGAGTTGGGCGTGCCGACGGTGTTCAACTTCCTGGGGCCCATGGCCAACCCGGGGCGGGTCCGGCGCCAGGCCCTGGGCGTCAGCGACCCGGCCATGGCCGAGCGGATGATCGGCGTGCTGGCCGCCAACGGGGCGGCGCGGGCGCTGGTGTTCTACGGGCACGACGGGCTGGACGAGCTGTCGACGACCAGCACGTCCACCGTGTTCGAGCTGCGCGACGGCGAAGTGCGGACCTACGTCGTCGACCCGGCCGACCTGGGCGTGGCCCGGGCCTCGCCCGCGGCGCTGCGAGGCGGCGACGCGCCGACCAACGCCGACCTCGCCCGGCGGGTGCTCGACGGCGAGGACGGGCCGCAGCGGGACATCGTGGTGCTGAACGCCGCCGCCGGCCTGGTGGCGGCCGGGCTGGCCGACGATTTGGGCGCGGGTTTGGCCGCCGCCGCGGCGTCGGTCGACAGCGGGGCGGCGGCGGCGGTGCTCGAGCGGCTGGTGAAGGTGTCGAAGGAGCGGGCGGGGGCCGCTTAACGCTCGACTGGCGCGCCCCCGAGGTCGTACATGGCCTCGAGGTCGTGGCGGCTGTACGCCCGAAAGGCCACCACCGTGCGGGTGGCCACGATGCCGTCGCAGCGGGCGATGTGGCGGGTGACCACGTCGGCCAGGTCGTCGTGGCGGCGCACGCGCACGATCGCCAGCAGATCCTCGTCGCCCGTGATCGAGTAGACCTCAGCCACGCCCTCGACGTCCGCCAGCTCGCCGGCCAGATCCGCCACCCGCGCCGGTTCGGCCTGGATGAAGACGAAGGCGGAGAACATCTGCGCACGACGCTACCGCCCTCGGCGTTCCGGCCCCGCAGGCCGGGGCCCCGCAGGCCGCGGGCGGGCGGGGGCGGGGGCTTGCTCGTAGCGCGGCAGGCGGGGGAGGGGCGAGGCCAGCTGGCCGTCGCAACGGACAAGCTGGAGGCGGGCGGCCTCGGCGTCGAGCCAGGTCGCCACGCACGCCAGCTCGTCCACCAGGTGGGAGGGGACCGGGGTGGACGGGCCCGGGTCGGGCGGGCCGGCGCCGACGCCGGCGAGGGGGCCGAGGAAGCCCCGCGTGAAGGTGATCCGTCGCTCACCGGCCTCCAGCTCGAGGCGCTCCAGGGCGCGCAGGGTGTCGAACTGGCGCTGGCGTTGGAGGGCGCGGGCGAGGGCGGCGGCCCGGTCGCGGGTGTCGGCCGCCTCCTCGTACCGTTCGGCGGCGGCGAGGGCGTGCATACGAGCCTCCAGCGGTTCGAGCAGGTTGGACGCGTCGCCGGTGAGGCCGGCGACGACCTGCTGGACCAGTTCCTGGTAGCTGCGCTCGCTGATGGCGCCGGCGCACGGGCAGGTGGCCACACCGAGCTGGGCGGGCGTGCACGGCGCGTCCCGGGGCACGACCTTGGTGCAGCGGCGGATGGGGACGGCCGACTCGATGGCGTCGGCCACCTGGCGGGCGGCGGCGGTGGATGGGAGAGGCCCCAGGTAGAGGGCGGGGTCACGGCGCCCACCACCGGCTGGGGATCTCACGATCGACAGCCGGGGGAACCGCTCACCCAGCGTGAGCTTGACGTAGACGTAGCGCCGCCAACGCTTGGACCGTTGGTTGTAGGGCGGGAGGTGCCGGTGGATGAGGCGGACCTCCAGGACGGCGGCCTCGAGCGGGCTGGCGCAGACGACGTGGTCGACGGCTTCCGCCTCCCGCAGGAGGGGCAGGACCTTGCGGCGATCGTCCCCCGAGAAGTAGGAGCGGACGCGGGCCCGCAGGTCGGTGGCCTTGCCGACGTAGAGCACGCGCCCGTTCCGGCCCCGGAAGAGGTAGACGCCCGGGCGGCGGGGGAGCGAGCCGGTGAGCCGCAGCTTGGGGGCGAGGGGATGGGCGGCGAGGGTGGGCAGGGCGAGCAGGTCGTCGAGGCCGAGGACGCCCAACCCGGCGGCCCGCTCGAGCAGGAAGTGGAGCAGGTCGGCGGTGGCGAGGGCGTCGTCGAGGGCGCGGTGGGAGGGCTGGTGGGCCAGGCGGAGGCGGCGGGCGAGGGTGCCGAGGCGGCAGTCGGGCGCCTCGTCCCGCACCAGGCGGCGGGCCAGGCGGCAGGTGTCGATGCGGGCGTGGGTGAGGCGGGGGTAGTGCTCGGCCCGGAGGGCGGCGTCGAGGAACGAGGTGTCGAACCGGAAGTTGTGCCCGACCAGCACGCTGCCGCCGATGAACTCCAGCAACTGCGGCAGGACGGCGTCGATCAGGGGGGCGGGGCGGACCATGGCTTCGGTGATCCCGGTGAGGACCACGATCCCGGGCGGGATGGGCACGCCCGGGTTCACCAGGGTCTGGAAGGTGCCGAGGCACTCACCGCCCCGGACCTTCACCGCGCCGACCTCGGTGATGGCGTCGGCGGCCGGGGAGCCGCCGGTGGTCTCCAGATCGATGACGGTGAAGGTGACGTCGGCCAGCGGCGTGCCAAGATCGTCGAACGAACGAGCCTGGAAGCCTTCCACGGCGGGAGACTCTACCGAACGTACGTTCGGTTGTAAAGTTCCCCCCGTGGTGCCCCGGTACCGCTGCGCCTCGTGTGGAAACCTGACCCGCTTCGACGTCACGGTCATGCGGCGAACCCGGGCGTTCCACCACTTCAGCCTGGGCGGCGAACTCACGGTCGAGGAGGAACGGGTGCTCGAGGAGGTGATCGAGGAGGTGACGTGCCGGTGGTGTGGCACGCCCGGGCGGGTGGAGGCGTTGCCTGAAGAGGGGGCCGATGGCTGACGCCGACGCCCTCCTGAGGCCTGCTCTGGAAGCGGCGGTGGCCGTCGCCCGGGAGGGCGAGGAGGAGACGCCGGCGGTGCCCGCGCCCACGTCGTTGCGGCCCTTCCTGCGCTTCGCCAAGCTTCCGGCCAAGGCGCTGGCGTCCACCCGGCGGGCGCTGGAAACGGACGAGGAGTTCCGGGCCCGCGTGGCCGAGGCCGTCACGGAGGCGGGCGTGGGGAGGGCGGGGTGGCTCTACCTCAGGCGGCCCAAGGGGTGGGAGGACCAACTGGCGGCGCTGGTGGAGGGGGCCGAGACGGTGGCTCGCGAGCACGCCGACCGGCGGGCCGAGCACGACGCCCGCCGCCGGCTGGCGGGGGTGCAGGAGGCGGCCCGGCGGGCGGAGGAAGCCGCGGCCGCGGCCCGCGCCGAGGCGGCCGAGAGCGCGGCGGCGCTGGCCGAGGAGCGCCGGGCGCGCCATGCCGCGGTGGAGACGGCGGCGGCCGCGGCTCGACGGGTCGAGGAAGTGGCCGGGGAGCGGGACAAGGTGCGGGCGGATCGGGCGGCGGACGCGGCCGAGGTGGAACGACTGGTCGCCCGGGTGGCGGCGCTGGAGGGCGAGCTCGCACAGGCCCGGGCGGCGCTGGTGGCTGCTCAGGCCGCGCCGGCCGCGCCGGTGGTCGCGCCGCCCGAGCCGGTGGCCGCGCCAGTGGTCGAGCCGCCCGCCGCGCCCGTGGCCGCGCCGCCTGTGGCCGCGCCGCCTGTGGCCGCGCCGCCTGTGGCTGCGCCGGTGGTCCAGCCAGTGGTCGCGCCCCCCGGCACGCCCGTGATCGCGCCCGCCGAGCCGGTTGGGGCGACCGTCCCGCCGCTCGTGCCCCCGGCGCTGGAGGCGGCGGCGGAGGCGGCCCTGCGGCTGGCGGAGACCTTGCACGCTGCCGTGGCGGCGCTGTCGCCGCCATCGGGCGACGCGGCCCCGGCCGCCGCGCCGTCGAAGCCCCCGTCGCGGGCAGCCCGCACGGCGCCGGCCGCCCGCACGGCGCCGGCCGCCCGCACCGGGCCCCGGGCGTCGTCCGCGCCTTCGGCGCCGCCGGCCGCGCGCCAGCCCGCTCGCCTGCCGCCGGCGGTGTTCGACGACTCCGTCGAGGCGGCTGAGCACCTCGTGCGGGTCGCCGGCATGGTGCTGGTGGTGGACGGCTACAACGTCTCCAAGATGGGCTGGCCGGAGCTGCCGCTCCCCGAGCAACGGCGGCGGTTGGTGGACGCGCTCGCCGAGCTGACGGCGCGCTACGGGATCGACGCCCGAGTGGTGTTCGACGGGTCCGACATCGCCATGCCCGCCGCCGTCCCCACCACCGCGCGGTCCGTGAAGGTGAGCTTCTCCCCACCGGGGATCGAGGCGGACGACGTTGTCATCGAGCTGGTCGCCCACCTCCCGTCCCATCGCCATGTGCTGGTGGCGAGCAACGACCGCCGGGTCCGGCAGGGGGCGAGCCGCCACGGCGCCAACGTCATCTCGACCGAGCAACTGCTCGTGGCCTTGCGCCGCTAGGCCCGGGCCACCAAGGGCCGGCGCCGGCGTTCTTGTCGTACCCCCCCGGTACGGTCACCGGCATGGACGGTGTTTCGATCATCAGTTGCGACGATTGCGTCATGAAGGGCACGAGCACGTGCGAGGACTGCGTGGTGACGTTCATCTGCAACCGTGGCGAGGACGACGCGGTCGTGATCGACGTCGCGGACGCGCGGGCGGTGCGGCTCCTGGGAGAGGCCGGCCTGGTGCCCCGGCTCCGCCAGGTTCGGCGCACCGGGTGAGGCGTCGGGGTCCCCGTTACGGGAGGAGGCGAGTGATACTTTTCGAGGTAGAGGTCCGTATATGCGGGCCACCGTGTGTTTGGAGCGTGAGTGCGAAGGCTCCATCCTGTCGGCTTCACCACCGACCTCGACGGCCTGATCTTCAGCACCCGGAAGGGTTCGAAGTCGGGCAGCTTCGTCGTGGCCATTGGCGAGGACCTGATGGACAAGCTGCGCGAGGCGGAGCGGCTGCGCAACGGCGCCGAGGGCGGCGTGCGCGAGCCGTACCAGGACCGCGCCTTCGGTGACGAGCGGGAGCGCGACCGAGAGCGGGAGGGCCGCCGGAACCGGCCGCAGAGCGCGCTGACGCCCCGGGAGATCCAGGCCCGGCTGCGGGCCGGGCGCACGATCGAGGAGGTGGCCCGGGAGGCGGGCGTGGGGCGTGACTGGGTGGATCGGTTCGCCGCCCCGATCGTCGCCGAGCAGGCGAAGATCGTCGACCTGGCGCAGGGCGTGAAGTTCGTCAAGGCGCGCCTGGGGGAATCGAGCGAGCCGCTGGGCGAGTCGGTGGCCGCCAACCTGGTCGATCGCGGGCTGGCGCTGTTCCAGGAGGAGTTCGACGCGGCCTGGAGCGCGCACCACCTGCACGAGCGCGTATGGACGGTGCGGTTCGCGTACCGGTCCCGTGGCCGGCCGCAGCAAGCCACGTGGGAGCTGGACACCGGGGAACGCAGCCTGGTGGCCCGGGACCGGCTCGCGTCAGACCTGGGATACCTGCCTCCGGGCCGCCGGCGGGGGACGGCGCGCGGCGTGGACGGGCCCGAGAGCGCCGACGGGCTGACCGCGGGCGAGCGGGTCGAGCCGGCGCCGCCAGCCGGTCGGCCGGCGGACGCCCGAGCGGTGCGGTCGCCGGCGAGTAGGAAGAAAGCGGCCTCGGCGACCACGGCGGCCAGAAAGGCGGCGCGGCAGGCGAAGGCGGCGCGGCCGGCGGCCACGGCCAAGTCGGCCAAGTCGGCCACGGCGGCCAAGTCGGCCACAGCCAAGTCGGCCAAAGCGGCCAAGACCGCCAAAGCGGCCAAGGCGGCCAAGTCGGCCAAGTCGGCCACAGCCAAGTCGGCCAAGACCGCCAAAGCGGCCAAGACCGCCAAGACCGCCAAGGCGGCCAAGGCGGCCAAGGCGGCCAAGGCGGCCAAGTCGGCCAAGTCCGCCTCGGCCCGGTCGGCCACGGCCCGGTCGGCCACGGCCCGGTCGGCCACGGCCCGGTCGGCCACGGCCCGGTCGGCCACGGCCAAGTCGGCCACGGCCCGGTCGGCCACAGCCCGGTCGGCCACGGCCCGGTCGGCCACAGCCCGGTCGGCCACAGCCAAGTCGGCCACAGCCAAGTCGGCCACAGCCAAGTCGGCCACAGCCAAGTCGGCCAAGGCGGCCAAGTCGGCCAAGTCGGCCAAGTCGGCCACTGCCCGGTCGGCCACGGCCAAGTCCGCCACGGCCAAGTCCGTCAGGTCATACGGATCGGTGCGAGCCTCTGGGCCCGCCAAGGTCGCCGGGTCGGCTAGGCCCTCCCAGGGGGCGCAGCCGGTGCGGGCGGCGAAGGCAGCAGGGCGGAAGCGAGCACGCGGCGCCGCAGCGGCGACGCGGGCGAGTACCACCGGGGCAGCAAGACCGGCCGAGGCGACCAAGCCCGTGAAGGGGGCCCGGCCTGCGAGCGGCGCCGAGGGCGGCGGGCGCTCGCGGGGGGCCCGGAGCACGGGCGGGGAATCGCCGATGAAGGCGGCGGTCAAGAAGGCGCGCGCGGCCGTGGCCGCGGGCAAGCCCCGGGCCACGGCGGCGCGCCGGGAAGGTCGACCGGCGGCGGCGGTCGACCGGACGACCGGCTCACGATCGCCGGCGCCGGCCCGAGGCCCGGCCCGAGGCCCGGCCGAGGGTTCGGCCCGCGGATCGGCCCGCGCCGCGCCCGTCGGGGCCAGCACCGCCACCACCGACCAACCCAAGCCGCCCCGCATCGGCACCGACGGCGCCCGCCTGGCCAACCCGCCGGGCCAGCCGGCGCTCCGCCGGGCTGCGGCGGCGCGCGAGGCGCGACCGGCCCCGAGCGGGCCGGCGGCGTCCCGGCCCGCGACGCCCGGCTCGCAATCACGGCCCCCCGCACCGCCGCCGCAACGGTCGGCCACCGTCCCAACCCGCCCGGCGCCGGCGGCCGGCCCCGCCAGCGACGTCCGGGAGCCTCCGCGGCGGATCGACACCAACCCGCGTGTCGCCACCTCCCGCGCCGCGGCCATCGTCGAGCGCCTGGAGTCGATCCGCAAGGCCGGCGCGGCGCCGCCCTTCGAGCCCGGCGAGCCGGCGCCGGCGCCAGCCCGGCCGGCGGAGGCGGAGCGGCGCTCGGAAGACGATGCGTTCGTGATCCGGCCTCGCATCTCGGCCAAGCAGGCGTCCGAGCTGGCCGAGACGCCGAGCGTCTAACGGGCGGCGACCGGTCTGGCGCACCTGCTCGTCACCAACGACTTCCCGCCCAAGGTCGGGGGCATCCAGAACTACCTGTGGGAGCTGTGGCGGCGCCTGCCCCCGGAGCGGGTGACGGTGCTGACCACGCCCCATGTCGGCGACCGGGAGTTCGATGCGGCCCAGCCCTTCCGGGTGGTGCGCGCCCGCGAGCCGGTGCTGCTGCCGCGGCCGAGCCTGGCCCGCCGCATCGAGGCGTTGGCTACTGAGGTGGGCGCCGGGCTGGTGGTCCTCGATCCGGCGTTGCCGGTCGGGGCCTTGGGCCCGCGGCTGGGGCGACCGTACGCCCTCGTCGTGCACGGCGCGGAGATCACCGTGCCGGGCCGGCTGCCGCTAAGCCGGTCGTTGCTGGGACGGACGCTGCGCGGCGCCGCCGTGGTGGTCGCGGCGGGCGCGTACGTCCGGAGGGAGGCGGTTCGGGCTGCGGGCCAGGAGCTCAACGCGGTGGTGGTCCCGCCCGGGGTGGACGTGGCCCGGTTCCGGCCGCTGGCCGGTGGGGACGAAAGCGGTGGGGACGAAAGCGCCCGGGCCGCCGCCCGGGCCGCCGCCCGGGCCGATACCCGCGCCGCCGCCCGGGCTGTCCACGGGTTGCCGGCCGCCGCGCCCCTGGTGGTGGCCGTGAGCCGGCTGATCCCCCGCAAGGGGTTCGACGTGCTGATCGCGGCCGCCTCGCTCCTCGTGCGGGACTTCCCCGACCTCGTGGTCGCCATCGCGGGCGGGGGTCGGGACGAGGCCCGCCTGGCCCGGCTGGCTGAATCCACCGGGGCGCCGGTGCGGTTCCTCGGCCGGGTCGGCGACGCAGAGCTTCCCGGCCTCCTGGCCGGCGCCGACGTGTTCGCCGTCCCGTGCCGGCGGCGGTGGGGCGGCCTGGAGCAGGAGGGTTTCGGGATCGTGTTCCTCGAGGCGGCGGCGTGCGGGGTGCCCCAGGTGGCAGGGGACAGCGGCGGCGCCGCGGAAGCCGTCGCCCACGGCCGGACGGGCCTGGTGGTGCGGTCGCCCCACGACCCGTGGCCGGTGGCCGACGCGCTGGCGGCCCTGCTGGCGGACGGCGGCGCCCGGGGGAGGGCCATGGGCGCGGCAGCCCGGCAGCGGGCCGTCGACGAGTTCGACTACGACCGGTTGGCCGCCCAGCTCGATGCCGCGCTCGCGGCCCACGAGTGAGATCAGGACCTTCGGAATCGAATCTCGCTCACCTCCGAAGGACAAGAGCACCTCGTTACGGGACGTCGATGTGATAGTTGAACGTCGGGCTCAGCGGGGAGTTCGCCGAGAGTTTTCGGTACTTCTTGAGGGACCAGGTCGTGGTGTCGCTCGGGGTGATGTAGGTTCCCTCCTTGCCATACCACCATGTCCTCAGCTCGGCCCAGACCCTGGTGTTCAGGTGGCTGGCGGCGAAGCCGGCCCCGGCCCCGCCCTTCGAGGTGCCCCACGTACCGTTGGAATTGCAGCCCGGAGCGTTCCATTGCTTGTTTCTCCATGCTTGGAGCTGGGCGGTCACGCCATTCTTCTCCTCCTGGAGCCTGACCTGGTCGGGCTGCGAAAGGCCGGAAGCCACCACCGCCGGTCCTTTGTAGAGCTTCTTGTACCGCGCGCGGACAGCCTCGGCATAGGGCTCCGCGTCCGTTAATCTAGCGAACCGGACCGGAAAGGCGATCGTCGGCTTGGCGGTCTTCCATGGGTTCCCGCTCTTGAAGAGCTCGTTGACCGTTGGGTTCACCGTCCGGATGAGCTGCGCCGCTGCGGTCAGCGCCGCGTCGTAGTCCGCGTCGGCGTCGTCCCGGTAGCGCCCCGCCGCATCGGTCAGCGAGTCGTATTCGTACGCGAGCTGAGCCCGCAGCTTCCTCCGCTTGGCCGGCGATATGTCCGACGACTCGAATTTCGCCTCCACCGCAAGCACCCGGTTCAACCGGGCAATGAGATCCGCTTCGTGAGCGCCGTCGCTGCGGGCCTTCTGGCGGTCGACGAGTTGGAACCCGTTCGCTTCCAGCAGGACCTTGAGCGTCCTCTCATCGTCGCGGAGCCGTCCCGGTTTGTCCTTTGCGTCCAGGGGGATCAGCCCTCGCTGAACCACCGGAGGGGAGGCGAGGGCGACGTTCCCGGCGGCGTGCGGAAACTCTCCCGCCAATGGGGGCGCCCGGCCGATCAATCCTGCGACGGCCGCGTTTCCAGCCGTCCTTTGAAGGGTGAGCACGACGCTGGGTGTGAGGCCGCCCCCGGTCGGCCACGGTTGTCCTGGCGTCTCCGGCGGCTTGCGGGTACTCGCCGCGGGCTTGCGGGTACTTCCCGCGGGATCGGTCTGCCGGGTGCGGTCACGCATCGCCAATGAACCTCCGTCGAAGCTTCGTCACAAGTCTTGCGAGGCTCGGGCACCGCATCAAGGCGTCGGCGGGTACCTGAACGGGCAGGTATACGTGCCCGAGAGGACAACTGTCTTCGGTTGAGCCCAGGCGTTGTGGCTCGACGATGCCGACCCATGCGGCTGCGAGACGAGACCGGGAAGGTTAGGCTCCCGCCGTGGACCGGGACATCGGTGCCTCGCCGATCGGGTACCCGCGCCATGGGGCGTGAGCATCGTCAAGGCGTCGTGGACCGGGACGGCGGCGTTCACCGCCACCGCCATCGGCGGTGTGGCGGCGGCGGGCGGCCCGCTGCGGGCGCTGGCCTTCGCCGTCGCCGTCGCGCTGTTCGTCGCCGGCTGCCTGGCCTTCGCGGTCGCCTACACCCAGGCGGTCCAGCGGAGCCGGGAGGCCGCCATCGGCATCGCCCAGCTCTTCTTCCTCACCGGCGACGTGGCCCCGCCGGACGTCCGCCGGGCTCTGCTCGGGTCGCTGTACCTCCAGGTCGCCGTCGCCCTGGGCACGGCGATCGCCCGGCCTTACACCACCCTGGCCGCCGGCGCCCTCGTCCCCCTCTACGGCCTGGGGCTGTGCGGGCTGTGGGCGGCGCGCGCCGGCGCCTTTCCGCCGCGGCCGCCGAAGCCGCGCCAGTAGCTTCGGTCGGCGTGCCGCCAGCCTCGGGCCCCCGCATCCTGCTGTTCACGGGAAAGGGGGGCGTGGGCAAGACGACGGTGGCGGCGGCGACGGCGCTGCACTGCGCCGACCAGGGCCGGCGCACGATCGTGCTGTCCACCGATCCCGCCCACTCACTGGCCGACTCCCTGGCCGTGCCCCTCGGGGCCGGCGCCACCCCCGTCGCGGGCGGGCCGCCCCACCTTTTCGGCCAGCAGCTCGACGCCCAGCAGCGCCTGGTGGAGGCGTGGGCCGACGTCCAGGCGTGGATCACCGACGTGTTGGGGTGGGTCGGCGTCGACGCGGTCACGGCGGACGAGCTGTCGGTGATCCCCGGCCTCGACGAGGTGTTCGCCCTGGCCGACATCGAAGGGCACGCCCAGAGCGGGGAGTGGGACGTGGTGGTCGTGGACTGCGCGCCGACGGCGGAGACGATCCGGCTGCTGTCGCTGCCCGAAATCCTCTCCTGGTACATGGCTCGCATCTTCCCGGCCAGCTGGATGATCGCCGGAGCGGTGCGGCCCGTGCTGTCCCGGATCAGCGCCGCGCCGGTGCCGGGCGAGGAGGTCTTCGAGGCCGCCCGCCGCTTCACCGCCCGGCTGGAAGGGGCCCGCCAGGTCCTCTCCGACGGGGACCGCACCACCGCCCGCCTGGTCGTCAACCCCGAGCGGATGGTGGTGGCCGAGGCGCGGCGGACGTACACCTACCTGTCCCTGTTCGGGTACCGGACCGACGCGGTGGTGGTGAACCGGGTCCTGCC
>Ga0187893_10010219_pt1 | contig 14094 bp, 9 predicted proteins | sample MA1701074metaG_FD_139574 | JGI IMG/M metagenome (GOLD analysis project Ga0187893, IMG submission 139574) | White microbial mat communities from a basaltic lava cave in the Kipuka Kanohina Cave System on the Island of Hawaii, USA - MA170107-4 metaG ...
ATCGCCATCGCCGCCATCGCATCTGCCGCTATATCCGCTATCGGAATCGCCGTGCCGGGACAGGCTCCCATCCTCTCGGCCGCATGGTCTCAGTTAGGGACATTAAGTTGGAACCACACTAGCCGCGGTTGCAGCCAATCCGCCCCATCAAGTACAGCGTAGCGACCGGCCTCGACCGGTTCATCGCCGTCCCCAATGGCAGGATCGATTGGACCCTCCCGCACCCCGACCTCGACTCTGCCATGTAGTAGCAGCCGGTGACGGTGCGGCCGGCTGGGGTGGTTGAACCCGCGGAGGCTACCTTGCACCCACCGGCATGAGATTCGTTCGCGTGTGGATCGCGGTGGCGTCGCTCGTCTCGCTGGCGGGCGTCGCGCGTGCGCAGGCGCCCCCGCCGAGCGACTGGTCGCGCGTGCAACGCGCGGTGTGGAAGCGCGTCATGATTTCAGCCGGCGGGCAGCCCACGCGGGACGCGCGCATCTACGCGGTCGACGACACGACGATCACCATCGAGGACATGCTCACCTCGCTCCACACGAAGTTCGTGATCGAGCGCGACAGCGTGACGGAGATTCGGCTCTGGGTGGGGTCGCGCGGGTCGGTGCGCGACGCGGCGCTGGGCGCGCTGGCGGGACTGGCCGTGGGCTACCTCGCCGGCAAGCTGGTGCGCGGGCGCGTGCCTTCGTGCGGCGAGTCGTGCCTCGAGGAGAACGCGTTCATCTACGCGGTGGTGCTGGCGCCGGCGGCGCTGGGCGGCTGGCGGGGGTACCGGCGACAGGGCGACACGCGCCGACTCGAGACGATCTACCTCAAGCCCTGACGCGTCGTTCGCGCGCGGACCGTTCGCGCGGCAGGTTTGACGCATGCCACCTCGATTCAACCTCCATGCACTGCGCTGGTGCGCCGTGCTTGCTGTCATCCTCCCCGCCGCGCTGCCGGCGCAGGCCCCGCGCGACGCCACCGCCGCAGACGCGCGACTCCGGGCGCTCTACACCGACGAGTGGAACTGGCGCCAGCGCGAAATGGCGCGTCGCAGCGACGCGCCCGGCGACGCAGGCGCTGGCGACCACTTTCCGCGCGTGGACGCCGCGTCGCAGCGCGCGCGACTCGACTACTGGACCCGCACGCTCGCGGCGCTCGACAGCCTCCCGCAGGCGCAACTCTCGCCGCAGGAGCGCATCAACTTCCACGTCTTCCGCACGTCGATCGCGGCGCTGGCCAACGACGTGCGCTACCGGACGTATGAGGCGCCCTTCAACAGCGACACGTTCTTCTGGACCGAGTTCACGCCGCGCCAGGGCTTCGCCGCCGCCGACGTGTACCTCAACTACCTCGGCCGCCTGCGCGACATCCCGCGCTACTTCGACGAGCAGACGGTGAACATGCGCGCCGGTCTGGCGCGCGGATTCACCGTGCCGCGAGTGTCCACCGTCGGCCGTGACAAGACGATCGAGCCGTACCTCGCCGCGGACACGACCAACCCGCTCTACACGCCGTTCCGCGCGATGCCGGCAACGATCGCCGCAGCTGACCAGTCGGCGATGCGCCGCGAGGCGCTCGCTGTCATCCGCGGCGTGGCGGCGCCGGCGTACGCCAGGCTGCTGGCGTTCATGCGCACCGAGTACCTGCCGCGGGCCCGCACCAACATTGCCGCCACGTCCCTGCCGGACGGGCCGGCGTACTACCAGGCCATGATCTGGAAGTTCACGACGCGCGACCTCACGGCGCAGCAGATCCACGACATCGGCCTGGCCGAGGTGGCGCGCATCAAGGCGGACATGGAGGCCACCAGGCGCCAGGCCGGCTTCAGCGGCACGATGGCCGAGTTCTTCCATTTCATGCGCACGGACCCGCAGTTCTACGCCAAGACGCCGCGCGAGCTGCTGTCCTACTCGGCGTACGTCTCCAAAAAGGCGGACTGGAAGCTGGCCGAGACGATTGGCGTGATCCCGCGGCGGCGTCACGGCATCCGTCCGGTGCCCGAGGCGCTGGCGCCGATCTACACCGGCGGGCGCGGCGGGCTCGAGACTTGCCTGATGAACACGTACAACCTGCCGGCGCGTCCGCTGTACACGCTGGCGTCGCTCACGCTGCACGAGTGCACACCGGGCCACAGCTTCCAGGCCGCGCTGGCGCTCGAAGGACCCGAGCTGCCGCCGTTCCGTCGCGGCACATCGTTCTCGGGATACCAGGAGGGCTGGGGCCTCTATACGGAATGGCTCGGTACCGTGATGGGCATCTACGAAACGCCGTACGAGGAGTTCGGGCGGCAGACGTACGAGATGTGGCGCGCGTGCCGGCTGGTGATCGACACGGGCATGCACGCGTTCGGCTGGTCGCGCGAACGTGCGATGGCGTACCTGCGCGACCATGCGGCCCTCTCCGAGCACGAGATCACGACAGAAGTCGAGCGCTACATCGCGTGGCCCGGCCAGGCGCTGGCGTACAAGCTGGGCGAGATCCAGATCCGGCGGCATCGTCGCGAAGCCGAGGAGCAGCTGGGCGCCGGCTTCGACCAGCGCACGTTCCACGACGCCATCCTCGCGCTCGGCTCTGTGCCGCTTCCGGTCCTGGAGGAGCGCATGAACCGGTACCTCGCTGACGAACTGGCCAAGGGAGCCCGTAATCCATGAAACGGAGAAAGTTCCTCGGCGCGATGGCCGCGACGTCCGCCGCGGCCGCAATCGGCTCCGACGCGGATGCGCAGCAGCCGCAACCGGCCGCGAAGCCGATGAAGATCACGCTGCTCGGCACCGGTACGCCGTCACCGTCGCTCGAACGGCAGAGTTCCGGCTACGCGTTCGAGGTCGGCAACGACCTCATCGTCATGGACCACGGCCCGGGCGCGCACCACCGGCTGCTCCAGGCCGGCTACCGGAGTGTGCAGGTCACGCACGCGTTCTTCACGCACCTGCACTACGACCACTGCATGGACTACGGGCGGCTGGTGCTGCAGCGCTGGGACCAGGGGGCCGACCGCATCGCGGACCTGAACGTGTATGGTCCGCCGCCGATCCGTCGCATGACGGACCTGCTGTTCGGCGCCGAGGGCGTATACGACCCGGACATCCGCGCGCGCATCGAGCACCGCAGCAGCATCGACCAGTTCGAGGCGCGCGGCGGCAAGGCGCCGCGCAAGCGTCCCGCGCCGAACGTGCGCGAGGTCCACGCCGGCGACGCGGTTCAGGGCGACGGATGGAAGATCTCGGTCGGCCACGCGGTGCACGTGCAACCATACCTCGAGTGCCTGGCGTTCCGTCTCGATACTGCGGAGGGCTCGGTGTGCTATACCGGCGACTCAGGCGCCAGCGACACGATCGTCGAGCTGGCCAGGGGCTGCGACATGCTGATCCACATGAACCACTACTTCAGCGGCACTGCGCCGAGCCCCGCGTATCGCGCTGCCGTCGGCAACCACAGGGACAACGCGGAGACGGCCAGGAAGGCGGGCGTGAAGACGCTGGTGCTCACGCACCTGCTCACGCAGATCGACCAGCCGCGCATCCGCGAGCAGATCGTGCAGGAGATCCGTGAGGTGTACGACGGCAAGGTCGTGTGGGGCGAGGATCTCATGCAGTTGAGCCTCAAGGGCCCGGTCGTGGGGAAGATCGAGGGCGGCTACTAACCAGGTGAAGATTCCGAAACTGTGGGTTTCCGCCGAGGCGCCGAGCCAGTTCCCCGACGGCTCGGCGTTCACCGCCCGTGCGTACGGGTGGTCGCTTGGAGACGTGGCCGAGGCGAAGGAGCGCGCCGTGGCCGCGGCCCGGCGGCTGGCCGAGCGCGGGGTCGTCACGCGCAACAACGACGGCTGCCTCGTGCTCAACACCGCGGGCGTCATGTTCGTCGACGTCGACTCAGCCGGCCCCGGACTGTTCGCCCGCCTCTTCGGCAAGGCCAAGGCAGATGACATCCCCGCCCCGCTCACGGCGTGGCTGGCGCAGAATCCGAGGTCGCTGGTGCGAGTCTACCGCACCCATTCCGGCTGGCGCTACCTGATGACGCACGACCTGTTCGAGCCGACGGCGGCGTCGACGCGCGAGACGCTGGTGGCGCTTGGCGCCGACCCGAAGTACGTCGAGCTGACGCGAATCCAGGAGAGCTTTCGCGCCCGGCTGTCCCCGAAGCCGTGGCGGCTGGACGCCGGCCTGCACTCGCCGAGCATCCTCTACCCGCGCGAGACGCCGCAAGCGGACCACCAGATGCGGGAATGGCTGGCCGAGTACGAGCCGAAGGCGGAGTCGTTCGCAACGACGCGATTCGTGGCTGAACTGGGCCGCGGTCGCAGCGCCTCCGAGGCGGACGCCGTGGTGCAGTTCCACGACAAGGCAACGCGCGCCGACTCGGGCCTGCCGCTTGCCTAGAGGTCCTGGTTCAGCAGGGTGATGATGGCACGCGCGTAGTATGTGCGGTCTCGCTTGCGGCCGGTGACCTCCGTGATGATGGCAAGCCGCTCGAGCTTGCCCACGGCGGCGGCCGCCGCGGCGGGTGTCACCTGCATGATCCGGCCGGCCTCGGCGATGGTGATGACCGGCCTCACGAAGAGGGCATCCACGACCTTGATGAGCCGCGCAGACGCCCGCGTCGCCTGGACCTTCTCATACCAGTCATCCCGCAGCCGCTCGAGCTTCCGCAGGAACGCCAGGGCGCCCGCAGCGGCGTCCGCAGTGCACTCGAGGAAGAAGCGTACCCAGTCATTCCACTCGCCGCGCAGGCTCACCGCGAGCATCCGGTCCATGTATTCCGTCTTGCGGCCTTCGATGGCGGTACTGATCGGCAGTACCGGACCTGACAGCAAACCGTGCCGCACCAGCATGAGCATGACGAGGAGGCGGCCGATTCGCCCGTTGCCATCGCGGAACGGGTGGATGGTCTCGAACTGGTAGTGGGCCACCGCGACGCGGACGAGGGGCGGCAGGTCGACCAGACCCGCCGCGTCATCGTTCACGTAGCGCTCGAGCGCCGTCAGCAACCGGGGCAGTTCCTGTGGCGGCGGCGGAACAAAGCGCGCCGCGGCAATGCCCCCCGAGCCGGCGCCGATCCAGTTCTGCACCATGCGGAACTCGCCGGGCGTCTCGCGGCCGCCCCGGACACGCATCATCAGGACGCGATGGGATTCGAGCAAGAGCGGCAGGCTGATGCGCTCGCCCTTTCGCCTGACGTGTCGCAGGGCGTGCTCGATGGCATCCACGAAGTTGGAAACCTCCCTGGCGTCACCAGCGTCGCCGAGACCGATCTCCGCGCGCGCCAGTTCGCCGGGCGTCGCGACGGTGCCCTCGATGCGGCTCGAGACGAGGGCCTCGCGGCGAATCAGCGCCTCGGCGTAGAGGCGCGGATTGACGAGCCGGCGCGAAATGCCACTCAGCTCGCCAAGCGCGTGCTGCGCCCTGGCCAGTGTAACTATTGTAGTGGGCCCCAGGGGCAACTCTGCGGGTGGATCGTCGGGCACGAACGCCTGCGCTGCGCCGGAAGGCACCATTCGGCCCGTCGCAAGTACTGACTTGATAAGTGGTTGCGTCATCCGGGAGAGGACTATCACAGCTCCGGGCGCTAATATGGTTTCTCGCTGTACACTAATATAACGAGGTTGGGCCGGCGCGCGCGATCGCGGTGCGCGAGTGGCGCGTACGGCCAGGCGACGCGCATTGTTGATTGACACCCGACGCGGCGGTTGGTGCGCATGCCGGTTCCCGAAGGCCACACGAGGCAGTTCCAGCGCGTCGCGACAACGGCGGCGTTGGGAGCCGGGCTGATCGGATCTGCCGCGCTGGTCGCTGCCGCCATGGGGCGTGACCTCCCGACGCGCTTGCCGACAGCACTGCCGATGCGGCCACCGGCGGCAGCCGGGATCGTGCTGATCTGCGCGTGCATCGTTTTCACCGCCCTCGGGGCAACGCGGCGGCGGGGCGTCCGCATCGCGGTTGACGCGGCCGGGGCGTCGGTCGCCGCTCTCGGGCTGCTGTCCATGGTCGCGCATTTCATCGGGACCACGGGCGGAATCTTCGGAGCCACTCGCCCCATCGGCGCATTCAACCTGCTCATCGCGGGCGCGGCGACCGTGAGCCTGCAACGCGATCGAACCCGGCCGGTGGGCGTGCTGTTGGGGGTCGGCGTCGCGCTGCTCGGCACGCTGGCGTCCCTGAGCTTCGTCTACGGCGGGGAATTCCTCGACTTCTCGCCGCCCGTGTCGGAGGCGGCCGCGCTGGCCGTGACGCTTCTGGGCACCGGCCTGATCGCCGCCGCCGGACCCGACGCCTGGCCGGCTCGCGCCATGCTGGGGCCGTCGGTCCAGGCGATGCTGCTGCGATGGATGCTGCCGCTGATCGCGGTGATCGTCGTCGGGACTGACGTACTGACCAACAAGCTGTTCAGCGGTTTCTCTCCGGCCATCGGCTCGGTATTCAACACGGTCCTGTCGCTGGCGATTGCGGCGGCCGTCCTGTGGTATGTCGGCGGCATCATCGCGCGCCGCCTGGATCTGCTCAACCGTGATGTGCGCGAGTCGGAAGCCCGGTTCCGCCGCCTGTTCAGCTCGGTGCCCGCAGCGATCTCGGTGACGCGACGCGACGACGGAAGGTTCCTCGACGTCAACGAGGAGTTCCTGCGCATGTCGGGCTATCGGCGGGAGGAACTGATCGGAAGGACGGCAAGCGAACTGCGCATGTGGGGGCACGTCGGCACGGCGCGCGCCGACATGCTGACGTCGGTCGCGAGCGGTGAGACGCGCGACCGGCCGGCGCGTCTCACGGTCGCCGCCGGGCGGACCGTGGATTTGCGGCTCTCGGTGTCCGAGCTCGAAATGTCCGGGGAGAAAGTCCTCATCGCAGCCGGGGTCGACGAAACCGAGCGCCTCAGGGCCGAAGAGGCGCTGCGGGTCTCGGAACGCAGGATCGCTTCGATGTTCCGCGAGAGCCCGGTGGCGATGACACTGAGCGACGTCGAGACGGGTCACCTGATCGAGGCGAACGGCGCGTTTCTCCGGCTCATTGGCGCCACGTCGTTCGAGCAGGTGCTTGGCAAGACGACCGTCGACCTCGGCATCATTGACCCCGATGACCGGCGCCGATTGCTGATCGAGCCGTTCCAGGCGGGAAGGCGCTTCGGGCTGGTCTGTCCCGGCCGCAAGCTCAGCGGCGAGCCGAACGTCGTGGAAGTGTCGCTGGCGGATTACGAGATCGAGGGCCGGCGCGTGATGCTGGCGTCGCTGGTGGAGATCACCGACCGCCTGCGGGTGGAGGCCGAGCGTCGCGAAGCCGAGCGGCAGTACCGCGAACTGGTTGACGGCGTGCGCGACGTAGTGTTCGCGCTCTCGCCGGACCTGCGCGTCACGTCGCTCAACCCGGCCTTCGAGCGGATGACCGGCTTCCCGGCCGGCGACTGGGTGGGCAAGCCGTTCGCGGACCTGTTGCATCCGGACGACGTGGCGCGCGCCGCCGAGGAGCTGAGCGCGTCAATCGCGGGTCGGGCGCGCGACGACGACCCGCCCGTGCGCATCCGCACTGCCAAGGGTGACTACCGGTTCGGCGAGGTCAACACGGCGCCACGGTTCGTGGACGGTCGACTCGTGGGCATCTTCGGGATCGGCCGCGACGTTTCCGACCGGATGAAACTCGAGGACGACCTGCGACAGGCACAGAAGATGGATGCCGTGGGCCGGCTCGCCGGCGGCATCGCGCACGACTTCAACAACCTGCTGACGGTAATCATCGGGGTCGGCCACTTCCTGCTGGAGCGCACCGGCCGCGTGGCCGAGGAACGGGTGGACATCGAGGAGATCGTCAAGGCGGGCGAGCGCGCCGCGGACCTGACCCGCCAGCTGCTGGCGTTCAGCCGGCGGCAGGTGATGGAACCGCGCGATCTGGACGTCAACGCGGCGCTGGCGAACATGGACCGCCTCCTGCGCAGGCTCATCGGCGCGGACGTGAAGCTCGTGACGCAGCCGGCGCCGCAGCTCGGCAACGTGCGCGCCGACGCCGGCCAGCTGGAGCAGGTGCTGGCCAACCTCGCGGTGAACGCGCGCGACGCCATGCCCGGCGGCGGAACGCTGACGATGTCCACGGCCGGCGTCGTGCTTGACGACGAGTTCGTGCGCGGCCATCCGGGGGCGCGGGCCGGGCCACACGTGAAGTTGTCGGTGGCCGACACGGGAACCGGCATGACGCCCGACGTGAAGGGACGCATCTTCGAGCCGTTCTTCACGACCAAGGGCGTCGGCAAGGGCACCGGGCTCGGGCTGCCCACCGTGTACGGCATCGTGCGGCAGAGCGGCGGCTTCATTGACCTCGATACCGAGCCCGGCAAGGGAACGCGGTTCGACATCTACCTGCCGGTCACCGAGCCGAGACGCGACAAGCGGACGCGCGGCACCGGCGCCGCCACGTCGCTCGAGGGCACGGAGACCATCCTGGTCGTCGATGACACCGACGGCGTTCGCGACCTCTCGCTCAAGGTGCTGCGCTCGCTGGGCTACACGGTGCTGGACGCGGCGTCCGGCGAGAAGGCGATCGAGTTGGCCGCGAGCCACGCGGGCCCGATCGACCTGCTGGTCACGGACGTCGTCCTGCCGGGCCTCAGTGGCCGCACGGTGGCCGACCGCATCACCGGCACGCGGCCGGGTACGCGCGTCCTGTACTGTTCCGGCTACACGGACGACGTGATCGACCGGCACGGAGTGCTCGAGGCCGGCGTCACGCTGCTCCAAAAGCCGTTCACCAAGGCGACGCTGGGCGCCAAGGTGCGCGAAGTGCTCGACGCTCCAGTCCGCCCGCCGGGACTCAGCCCGCTGCCGGGCCCTCCCCAGGCCTGACCGGCGACTGCTCGATCTCGGCGAGCATGAGCGAAAGCTCACTCGCCTTCTGGACGCGATCCTCCGGGCGAAGGTTCAACAGGCGCGTGACGATGGCGTCGAGCCGCGGGGGGAGGCCCGGCACGAGTCCGGCGAGCGCCGGGTATGCGCCGTCGATCATCTGGGCGGCGAGCTCCACCGGTGACACGGCGTCGAACGGCGTCCGCCCGGTGAGGCACTCGTAGAGCACCACCCCCACGGCGAACAGGTCGGCGCGGGTGTCCAGGTCGCCCCCCATTAACTGCTCGGGCGCCATGTACGGCGGCGTGCCGACGACAAACCCGCCGACGGTGTTGCCCGGCTCCTTCACGACCCGCTTGGCCAGCCCGAAGTCCATCATCTTGAGCGTGCCGTCGGCCTGCATCAGGATGTTCGAGGGCTTGATGTCACGGTGGACGATGTCCTCGGCGTGCGCCACGGCGAGCGCGTCGGCCAGTTGCGCGCCGATGGCGAGCGTCGAGTCCACCGAGATGCGGCCGCGCTGGTCGAGCAACTCGGCCAGCGTGACGCCGCGGACATATTCCATCGAGATGAAGTACGTGCCGTCCGCGTCGCCGAGGTCGTGCGTCCGGAGGATGTTGCGGTGCGAGAGCCGGCGAGCGAGCCGGATCTCCGACTTGAACCGGCTGATGAGAGTCGGGTCCTCCCGGATGAGGTCGGCGCGCACGACCTTGAGCGCCACGTCCTCGTGCAGTTCGAGGTCGGTCGCGTGGTACACCATCCCCATGCCGCCACGACCGACCCGCCCGATGACGCGGTACCGTTCCGCAACGACTTGGCCGGCGCCGAATGGGCTGTCGGCGGACGCCGCGGCGGCGACGGACCCCGAGGAGCTGACGAGCCCCATTTCGCTGCGCAGCAGCCGGAGGCGGTGGCCGAGTCGCTCCTCCCGGGACTTCATGTTGAGGACCACGCGCTCGAAGACGCGCGCCAGGTTCGCCAGTTCGTCATGTCCACGCGCGAGTTCGCCCAGCGTCCCGGCCACGTATGCGTCGCGGTCGACGGATTCGGCCGCGGCCGTGATCACGCCAACGCGCCTCAGGTAGTCGAGCTCGAGGTCACGCATCCGCTTGCGCAGCAGCGACGCGCGCACGCGGGCGCCCAGGATGACGGGGTCGAACGGCTTGCCGATGTGGTCCTCGGCGCCGAGTTCGATGGAGTGGGCCACGTTGCCGGAGGCGTCCTCACTGGAGATCACCACGACCGGCACGTCGCGCAGGGTGGCGGACGACTTGAGCTCCTTGAGCATGGCCATGCCGTCCATCTCCGGCATGTTCATGTCGGTGAGGATCAGGTCGACGGGGATCATCCCGGCGGTTTCGAGGCCTTCGCGGCCGTTCTCGGCCGCCAGGACTTCGTAGCCGAGTCGGGTGAGGTGCCGGTGCAGCAGGCGCCGCACGTCGGCGTCGTCGTCGATGATGAGAATTCGTCCGGCCTGCCCGATGGGTCGCGCGCCGGCGGCTGGCGTTCCCGGTCGAGCCGGCGCGACGTCCGGCTCGGGCGCGGCCGCCGTGGACATGGCGGATGCGGCGGCGCCGCTGATCGCGCGGGCATCGCCGAGGAGCAGTTCGTCCGCGACCGTCACGGGCATGAATCGCAGCACGGTCGCCATCGCGGCAACGATCTGGTCAAACGACCCGCGCGCGGCGTTTTCGAGCTGCGCCACTTCGCGCTCCGGCTGCGTCGGGTCCGCGGGCACCGGCACCTGCGTCAGGGACGCGATGTGGCGCCCGGCGAGGAGGGCTTCACCAATGGCGCTGCGCCACTGCGTGCGGTCGGGCGGCACCTGGCGGAGCATGCGTTCGCAATCGGCGGCCATCCGCGTTGCGATCGACTCGAGGCGGTGCCGAAACACGAGCAGGCGACGCACCGCGGGCGGCGACATGCGGTGCGTGTCGTGGTCCCAGGGCGGCGTCGCGGCGGCGCCACCGGGTGTGCTGCTGCCGTCCGGCCTCACTCCCCTCTCCCGAAGAAGCACCAGCGTGGAGCAGGCGCGCGGGTGGCCATGCCGTCAGGACGCCGCTGTCCCGGGATCCCACTCGGAATCGAGGATGTCGCGCACCTTCGCCAGGAGTTCGGGCGGCGAGAACGGCTTCGACAACAGGTCGACTCCGACCACCGTCTCGCCAGCCGCCTCGAGGAAACCGGCCGTGTAGCCGGAGATGAACAGCATGCGCAGGGACGGATACGTCGCACGGAGGAACGCAACCAGTTCGGCGCCGTTCATTTCGGGCATTACGACGTCGCTGATGACGAGGTGCACGGGGGCGTGGTACTCCTGCATGACCTGCAGTGCTTCCTCGCCGTTGGTGGCTTCGAGCACGTAGTAGCCCGCGTAGCGGAGCGCGCGGGTGACAGGGCCCCGTGCGCTGACGTCGTCGTCGACGACGAGCACGACCTCCTGCGAGCTGGGACGCGCGGCGTCGCGGCCGGCATTGCCTGGACCCATGCGGTGAGAATCGCGCGCCGGCGCGCGCGCGTCAAATCGTCGCCAACCAAGGGCCGCCCGGCCGCGTATACTGTGTGAGTTGCCACCCCTCACCAGTCACTGCCTCACATGCCTTCCAACCGCAGGGACTTCCTCAAGGCCGGCGCCGCCGCGGCGCTCGTCGCCACGCTCCCGCAGCCGCTGCTCGCCACCGGACGCAACCCGCAACGCTGGGCCGAGCCGCTGGCGGACGAACTCATCATGGAGGCGCTCAACGCCGCCAAGATGGCGGGCGCCACGTACGCCGACGCGCGCATCGGCCGCTATCGCCGCCAGTCGATCGCCACGCGCGAACGGCAGATCACGGGCGTGCAGGAAAGCGAGTCGTACGGCATCGGCATCCGCACGATCGTGGACGGCGCGTGGGGCTTCGCCGCGACGAGCGTGATGACGAAGGACGGCGTGGCCCGGGCCGCGCGCGAAGCCGCGCGACTGTCGCGGGCCGCCAAGTCCGTGCAGAAACGGCCCATCGAGCTGGCGCCGGCGCCGGTGGTGAAGGGCGAGTGGAAGACGCCGGTGCAGCGCGACCCGCTCGAAGTGCCGATCGAGGAGAAGGTGGCCCTGCTCTTCGCGGCCAACGAGGCCGCGCTCAAGGTGCCCGGCGTGCGGTTCGTCAACACGCAACTCCAGTTGCTGCGCGAGATCAAGATGTACGCCAACACCGAGGGCACGGACACGACCCAGACGTTCATTCGCGTCGGGCCGGGCTTCTCGGCGACCGCGGTCGGCCAGGGCGGATTCCAGTCATACAATGAGGAGCTGGCGCCACGCGGCGAGGGCTGGGAGTACATCACCGGGCTCGACATGCCGGGCAACGCGGCCGCGTGGGCGCAGATCGCGGTCGAGAAGCTGAGCGCCAAGTCGGTGGAGCCGGGCCGCTACGACCTGATCCTCGACCCGCGCAACCTGTGGCTCACGATCCACGAGTCGATCGGCCACCCGACCGAGCTGGACCGCGCCATGGGCTACGAGGCGAACTACGCCGGCACGAGCTTCGTGGCGCCGCCGGAAGCGCAGATCAACAAGCTCAAGTACGGCACGCCGATCATGAACGTCCGCGGCGACCGCACCGAGCCCGGCTCGCTGGCCCGCGTGGCGTGGGACGACGAGGGTGTCGCGTCCGGCGAGTGGCTCATCATCGAGAAGGGCATGTTCAAGAACTACCAGACCACGCGCGAGCAGGCGGCGTGGATCAGCAAGCTCACCGGCGTCAACAAGTCGCTCGGCTGCTCGTTTGCGGACTCGTGGGACAGCGTCCAGTTCCAGCGCATGCCGAACGTGTCGCTGCTGCCGGCCGAGCGCGACGTGAGCCTCAACGACATCATCGCGGCCACGGATCGCGGCATCGTCATCAAGAACCGCGGCTCGTGGTCCATCGACCACCAGCGCTACAACTTCCAGTTCAGCGGCCAGGTGTTCCACGAAGTGCGCGGCGGGAAGATCGTCGGCATGCTCAAGGACGTGGCCTACCAGGCCAACACGCCGGTGTTCTGGAACTCGATGGACATGATCGGCGGCAAGTCGTCGTACTGGCTCGGCGGCTCGTTCGGCGACGGCAAGGGTCAGCCGTCGCAGTCGAACTCGGTGAGCCACGGGTGTCCGCCGGCGCGGTTCCGCAACGTCAACATCGTGAACACCGGGAGGGAGTCATGACCTCCGGACAACGGACGGCGGAAAGCGGATCTCGGCTGGAGCCGCGGAGTCTGTTTGCGCCCGAGGCGGAGTTCCTCGATCGCGCCCAGGCCAAGGCGCTCTGTGATCGTGTGCTCTCGTTCGCCCGCGCCGACGAGACGCGCGTTTCGGTCTCCACCGGCTGGGCGGGCAACACGCGCTTCGCCGGCAACGAGATCACGACCAGCGGCGGCACGACGGACACGACGGTGACCGTGACGTCAACCATCGGCCGGCGCCGCGCGTCGGCGCAAACGAACGTGCTGGACGACGAGAGCCTGCGCCGCACGGTGGCGTTCGCCGAGTCGCTGGCGCGACTGAGCCCCGAGAATCCGGAGATCGTGCCGGAACTGGGGCCGCAGAGCTACGCGACCGTCAACGGTTATTTCGACGCCACCGCGAACCTCAACCCCGAGGCGCGCGCCGTGGCGACGCGGCAGGCCATTCTGGCGGCCGAGGGCGCGGGACGCGCCGCGGGCACCATCTTCGTCGCCGGCTTCCTCCAGGCGAACGCGGGCGCCAACGCCATCGGGACGAGCCGCGGACTGTTCGCCTACCACCGGAACAGCGCGGCGGACCTCTCGATCACGGCGCGCACGCCCGACGGCACGGGCTCGGGCTGGTCGAGCGCCGGCGCACGCGATTGGAGCAAGCTGGACGCCGCGGGCCTCGGCCGGATCGCGGCGCAGAAGGCGGTGGCGAGCCGCAACCCGAAGGCGATCGAGCCCGGACTCTATACCGTCGTGCTCGAGCCCCAGGCCGTCGCGGACCTGGTGCCCGGCGTCATCGGCGCGTTCAACGCGCGCGCCAACGACGAGGGACGCGGCACGTTCAGCAAGCCGGGTGGCGGCACCCGGCTCGGCGAGAAGATTGCCGACGAGCGGGTGACCATCTTCTCGGACCCGTCGGACCCGCAACTGCTGACGCAGCCGTTCGCGAACGACGGCACGCCCATTCCGCGCGTTGTCTACATCGAGAACGGCGTCCTCAGGAGTTTCTCGTACGACCGCTTCTGGGCGCAGAAGCAGGGCAAGACGCCGACGACGGGCGCCGGCGGCGGCGGGCTTGGCGGCGGCGGGGGTGGTGGGGGTGG
>Ga0187893_10010220_pt1 | contig 14093 bp, 13 predicted proteins | sample MA1701074metaG_FD_139574 | JGI IMG/M metagenome (GOLD analysis project Ga0187893, IMG submission 139574) | White microbial mat communities from a basaltic lava cave in the Kipuka Kanohina Cave System on the Island of Hawaii, USA - MA170107-4 metaG ...
CTTTCAGCGCGACTTTGCGGGCGATGTTTCCCATCAATCTTTCAAGCTGACGAACGCCTGCCTCGCGTGTGTAACGTGCTGTTACCAACCCGGCCGCATTATCCGTGATTGTCAGTTGGTCTTCCGTCAAACCGTTCTCTTTTGTCTGACGCGGAATCAGATATTGACGCGCAATATGCAGTTTCTCTTGGTCGCTGTAACCGGAAAGTTGAATAATCTCCATGCGGTCACGAAGAGGCATTGAGATTGGTCCGAGTTGATTTGCTGTCGCTATGAAAAAGACTTTCGACAAATCGAACGGCAAATCAATGTAATGGTCGCGGAAAGTGTTGTTCTGTTGCGGGTCGAGAATTTCCAAAAGAGCAGAAGCAGGGTCTCCGCGATAATCGTTTCCGAGTTTGTCCAACTCATCCAACATCATCACGGGATTGTTCACGCCCGCGCGTCTGAGTGCCTGAATAATTCTTCCGGGCATTGCTCCGATGTATGTGCGGCGATGCCCGCGAAGTTCCGCCTCGTCACGCATTCCGCCTAAAGAGAATCTTTCAAACTGCCTACCCAGCGCACGCGCGATTGATTTTCCGAGAGAGGTTTTTCCGACTCCGGGCGGTCCGACGAAACAAAGAATCGGACTCTTTGTGTCAGGACGAAGTTTGATGACAGCCAAGAATTCCAGAATTCTTTCTTTAATGTCTTCAAGCCCGTAATGGTCTTCGTCCAAAATTATTCGCGCTTCGTTCAAATCCAATTTGTCTTCGCTCGATTTTCGCCAAGGCAGTTCGAGAATGTAATCAAGATAAGTGCGGATGACATGATAATCGGGCGCGGCTTGCGGCAACTTTTCCATGCGGCGCAGTTCACGCATTGCTTCTTTACGAACTTCGTCAGGCAAATCTGTCGTATCAAAACGCTCGCGCAGTTGTTGTGCTTCCGCTTTTTCGCCCCCTTCGTCTTCCTCGCCCAACTCCTTTTGAATCGCTCTCATCTGCTGACGAAGAACATAGTCGCGTTGAGCCTTGTCCATTTCGCTCTGTGCTTCAGAAGAAATCTTCGAGCGAATCTCCATGATTTCAACTTCACGTGAAAGATAGTTGTGAGAAAGACGCATCAATTCATCAACTGTATCTGCCTCTAGCATTTTCTGTTCTTGCTCAACACCAAGCGTTAAAACCGAGGCGAGGAAATAAGCAATTTGCACGGGGTTTGTGGCACTCATTACAGCCATGCGGATTTCGGGCGGAACTTGCGGAAGCATAGCCAAGGCTTGCTGAATCAAAGCCTGAACATTGCGCCTGAGTGCTTCGACCTCTTCATTGTCTTTTGTTATGAGTTGCGGCAAAACTTTAACCCGGGCTTTTAAGAAAGGCTGTTCCTGCATCCATCCATAAACGCGCGCGCGGTCTATGCCTTGAACAATCAATTGCAGTTTGTCGTCGGCACGCATCATGCGCTTGACGGAAACAAGCGTGCCGACATCATAAAGGTCTGCGGGCTTTGCGTCTGCGCCCGTCACGTTTTCGTTCTTCGCGCTGATACAGACAATGAGTTTTTCTTCCGTCGTCAAAGCCGATTCGACAGCCGCAATCGAACGCATACTTCCCACTATTAAAGGCACAATTGTCTCAGGAAATAGTGTTGTATTCTGCAAAGGTAAAACGGCAGTTTCAATTGCCTCTGTGTTTGGCAAAGCTGTTTCTTCTGTTTTTTCCGTTTGAATATTCTCAGTGTTTTCAGCCATAGCTTTATGGTTATCAAAGAAAAGGTTTTGTATCTGTACGTTTCCGTATCAATTAAAAATCTTCAATCTTGTTCTAATCATCACCACTGCTTTGTTCACTCTTGAGGTAAATCACCAACAACCCGTCGCGGTAATCTCTTTGTAAAACTGTGCCTTCGATAGTGCATGGAAACTCCAACGTCTTTTCAAAACGGCTGTAAGTAATTTCAAGTTGTTGATATGAAACGCCTTCACCGTAAAACGTATCACGACGGCAACCTGCGATGTAGAGAGTGTTGCCTTGAATATCAATCTCCAAATCATCAATGCTGACGCCTGCGAGTTCTACTTTTACAATCCAGCCTTCATTCGTTTGATAAACATCTGCGGCAGGACGCCATAATCTTCCAGACGGCTTCACGCGCCGCTGTGCGGGAATAAAACGAAAATAACGATTCATTGATTCAGCCATAAATACTTTTAGGTTTTGGATTTTAGGTTTTGGATTTTAGATTTGATTAATTTGCGGTTCACAATATGGAAATGAATCACTCAAATGCGAGTTAATCCAAAATCCAAAATCCAAAACCTAAAATCGAATTAGCTCTTCCTCCAAAATGAAGCTCCGCTTGAAATTTCTTCCAAAACTTCCGCTAATTCGTGGTCATCTTCCGTTTCTAACGCGATGTCAGCCATCGAAATAATCCCTTGAAGATTTCCATCCGCACCGACGACCGGCACGCGGCGAATTTGTTTGTCGCCCATCTTGCGAATCACATCGAAAATTCTGTCATCCGGCGAAGCCGTGTGTAGTTCGCTTGTCATAACATCTTCGGCTTTTGTTGTTGTGATGTCTTCACCATCTGCTACGGCGCGAACGACAATGTCGCGGTCTGTGATGAGACCGACAAGTTTGTTTTCGTTTTCAACAACAGGAATTATCCCTGCGTCCGATTCGCGCATCATTACTGCGACTTGCTGAAGTTTTGTATCGCGCTGCGCTACAACCAGATTGCGCGTCATTATGTCACGGCAGCGAAGGCTCGCGCGCGATAAACCTAAACCGCGTTTGTTCTGTTCACGTTCCGACATATTTTCCTCTTGAAAATCAAACTGCGGTTATTTTGCGTTGCAAGGAAAGAAAAAGCAACAGCCAAGAAAAAAAGGGAAGCAAGAACTCTTATCATTCTCGCTTCCCTTTGCGGCTAATTGATAATCCTGTTCTTATCCGACCTCTATTTCCGCTATAAGCTGAACTTGCGAATTGATTTCAAGCGTACCGATTTCGATAGGCGTGCTTGCGGTTTTGGTCGCATAAGCTTCGCGGTCTGCGTAGATAATCGGGCGCACAGTCGCGCCGCCTTCCTGAACAGCCAAAATGTTTACGACGCGCCCGCCCAACGCCTGAGCAATAGTTTGCGCTTTGCCGATTGCTTCGCGCGTTGCATCCGTCAAAGCCTTGTCGCGTGTCGGGCGGTCTTGTCGCAAAGTGAAAGCGACACTGTCAATATTGTTCGCTCCGGCTTGTGTTGCCGCATCAATGACAGTGCCGACACGATTCAAATCGCTCATTGTTACAGTGATGCTGTTTCGCGCTTCGTAACCGACAATCGTGGGCGGTTGATTCTCTTTGTAAACTCTTTGCGGAGTTAAAGTGTAACCGCTTGTTTTAATTTCGGCATTACTGCCCGCCGCACGTTTCAATGCGCCAATAACGGTCTGCGTCTGTGCGGCGTTTTGCTGCTGCGCTTCGACGGCATTGCGGTTTTGCGTTACGACCGAAACGGAAATTATAGTCGTATCGGGCTGGACCATAACACGGGCATCGCCCATTACCGTCACGCTCGTCGCGCGTTTGTTTTTTGCATCATCAACGGGGCGCAAACTGTTTGCTTCAAACGGAATGCCTTCCTGATAAATTGTCACGGCGTCGCGTTTGATTTCGCCAGTCGCCGTAACCATCGCGCCCGCCTTAAACCAGCTTTGTTTTGAAAATTTATCCGCGTTTAGCAAAAGGTATTTTTCGTTATTTTCAACAATCAGCCAGCCGCCTGCTTCAACGGTTTGAGAGAGTTTCCCGCTAATAGTTTTTTGTTGTGCGAATGATTGTACAGCGAAAATAAAAACGAGCGACAACGCGCTCAAAATTAAAGTTATATTCTTTTTCATTTCATTTATCCCTTTCTTGTTCTTTTAATCACGGTTCTGTTTTTAACTTGTGCCGCTTTCCAAGAATGAGAGACGCCCGGAAAACTTGCACGGTTGCCGCTCAATTTGCCCTTTGCTACGATGCCCGGCGACATTATGGGAATTAAAAGAAACGATTACAACAACCCGCGCAAACCTGTGCGCGAAGGAAATAAAGTTACAGTCGGTAAAGCGGAAGACGTTCCCGCAGGGCGCGGAGCTACGGTCGAACTATTAAACGGCGCTGAACTGGCAATCTTTAATGTTGACGGAAAATTTTTCGCAACAGAAAACTTCTGTCCGCATCGCGGCGCACCGCTGGCGGACGCAAGGCTTTACGGTCACATCATAGAATGCGACTGGCACGGCTGGCGTTTCGATGTGCGAAACGGAGATTGCCTTACAACGGATTGCCCGATTGAATCTTACGAAGTCGTTATTGAAGACGGGTGGATTAAGGTCGTGGTGTAAAATCTAAAAATGAAAACAAGTGTAATTATACAGCCTGATAATGTATTGGGCGATATACTTAAAGAATTACTATCGTCGCAATCACCATCATATAAACAAGTTTGGATAATCTCTGCATTTGCAAACAGAACAGGGATAGAGCATCTTGCCTCTTCTATCCAAAAGGCAAAAGACAACGGGACAGAAGTACATATAACTGTAGGTATTGACTTTCAATTAACAACTCTGCTGACGCACTACACAAAATAATGTCTCTTGGGGTTGTGGCAAAAGTTTTTAACAATCGTTCGGGGAATACTTTTCATCCGAAAATTTATCTTTTTGCAAATGAAGAAAGACAAGCTGAACTTTTCATTGGCTCGAATAACCTTACAAAAGGCGGACTCTTTACAAATTACGAAGCCGCAACAAGAACAACATATTTTTTCCCTCAAGATAAAGACGATTATATCTCTGCGAAAAATTCTTTGGAACGATACCTGAATCCATTAGATAAAATTGCTCTACCACTGACGGAGGAACTTGTTGAAATATTGGCAGCAAGAAGCGACGTACTTACTGAAGAAGAAAAGGAAATTCAGCAACAAACACAGAGAGCAATCAAAACAGAAAAGAATATTCCTGAATCTCCTTTCGGTTCTGAAAAAATAAAGCGTCCGCCAACGCCAACAAAGTCCGTTGACCTAAATGATATACCCACTAAAACAACAGTTGATGCAAGCAAAGCAGAAGCAAGCAGTACAACAATGGCGCCACAGGCAAAAAGTCTCTTTAGGTTCACAGAAGAAAACTTGAATTTGCATAAAACTGCAAATTTGCAATTAAGGCAAAGGGAGGTTTGGTGCAACGACGGCAAAAACGAATATAGGCTAATTCCTAGTCGAGATTCACAAGCAAAACACTACTCTAACGCAGATGTAACGTATAGAGATATTGTTGCAGAAGACGGGAACATTTATACATTTGTAGCGGTAAACGCAACTAACAACTATCCGCTTTGCGTTGTCCAATACAAAACGGGCGAAATTAATGTGTTTTGGGGTAAGCAATTGAACTCCTTAACGCGCACAATTATTGACAACCCTGAACGCCTAAAGCTTGGACATTTGTAAACAAAAAATGAGTCAAAGTAATGTGTTTCCAAATGTCCCGCGTTTTTGTGGTTCATTCGATTTTATAACTTCCTTCGTTTATCTAAAATCTAGCCAGCAAAATCAAAGTCCCAAACCAATTTATCAAACAGGTTTGGGACTTTTGCCTTTTTACTTTTTACTTGTCTCTCACCCATCATTTCCGATGGCTTCGACGGGGCATGATTCCATTGCTTCAAAACACAATTCTAGTTCTTCATTATTAGTAGGTTGTTTATAAACAAATGAATAGCCGTTATCATCATTGCGTGTAAAATTATCTTGTGCCATGTCGCGGCAAACGTCGCAGTCAATACATTGCGTGTCAACATAAAATTGTCCGTGTACGTTATCTGTAAATTTATCGTTTTTATCTGCCATTAAAATTTCACCTCCTTAGAAAAGGTACGACCGCACTTCTAGTCTGTCGCGTAGATTTTTGCCCGGTCTCAGGGCGCAGAACAGACTGGCAGTCTGTTCTACTTGAAAAACTTTTATCCTTGAGTTGTCAACATTCTGTCCAAAGCCACAGTTGCCCAACGCGCTGTCTCTTCATCAACAATAATTTCGTTTACCACTTCGCCCGCTATTAGTGATTCCAAAGCCCAAGCAAGATTTTGCGGGGCTATGCGGTACATCGTCGCGCACATACACAAATCGGGCGCGAGCAGTTGAATGTGTTTGTCTGGAAATCTTTTTATCAGGCGATTAACTAAGTTGACTTCAGTTCCGACAGCCCACTTTGAACCTGCGGGAGCGGCTTCGAGTGTTTTGATTATGTAAGAAGTCGAGCCGTTCAAATCGCTTGTCTGAACGACTTCGTAAACGCATTCGGGATGAACAAGAACTTTTATATCGGGCACTTCTTTGCGGACTTGTTCGACGTGCCAAGGTTTGAAACGCCCGTGAACGGAACAATGTCCTTTCCACAAAATCACTTTCGCGTTGTGTAGCTGTTCTTCTGTGTTCCCGCCCAAATCTTTATGCGGGTCCCAAACAACCATCCTCTCCAAAGGTATTCCGAATTTTGCTCCCGTGTTTCGCCCAAGATGCTGGTCTGGAAAGAAGAAAAGTTTGTCGTACTCTTTCAGGTATTTATCGAAAAGCGGAATTGCGTTTGATGAAGTACAAACCGCGCCTCCGTTTCGTCCGCAAAAAGCTTTTATTGCGGCTGACGAATTCATGTAAGTAATGGGCGCGACTTTTTCGTTATCGAAAATGCCGATTGATTCCAATTGTTCCCAAGCGTCTTCGACTTGCTCTGCGGTTGCCATGTCTGCCATAGAACAACCCGCGCCCAAATCAGGCAAAATAACTTTCTGGCGCGGTGCGGCTAAAATGTCTGCGGATTCCGCCATAAAGTGAACGCCGCAGAAGACAATAAATTCGGCATCTTTGCGCGAAGCGGCTTGTTGCGAAAGTTGGAAAGAGTCTCCGAACAAATCTGCATGAGCAATAACATCGTCGCGTTGATAGTGATGCCCCAAGATAACAAGACGCGAACCCAAAGTTTTACGCGCCGCTTCGATGCGCTCGTGCAACTCGGCATCTGACATTCCAAAATAATCTTCAATTGCCGGAACTTGTGGAGTGTCTAAAACAGCAGTCATTTTCTTTTCTCCTTACGAAAAGCGAAAGATTTTCTTTCGCTTGGAAAAAATATCTCACTTCGCCCCGTACAAACGCAAGTAGCAAAGTGAACAGTTCATTAAATTTCAAAACCTGTTTTCGGTCATAAGAGCCGCCCTTTGATGCAGATTGAAAGATGAAAGATGAAAAGCTTTTCAAATTAATTTCGAGATACTATTGCTATTTAGTGTGTGCATGTTGTAAAGATATTTATAAGGCGTTTAGTCACCCCGCGCCGCTTTGCCCTGCTGAATCTCATTGAAATTTAAGAATAAGGTAAGGGTACCCATGTCATTTAACTTATCAGCGAATGGGTCTGCTGTAAGTGTTCCATATCATCTACAGTATTCCGACGATAGTAACAGAAGCATTTTAATTGTTGACGATGAAGAAGCAGTCAGAAATATGCTGAGGATTCATTTGAGTCCAAACTATCTGTGCGCAACTGCGGCGTCGGCAGAAGAGGCAATACGTCTTCTAAAGCTAAAAACATTCAGCATCGTCTTAACCGATGTGATAATGCCCGGTTTAAGCGGCGTCGAACTCTTACGTGAGATTACAACCCGTTATCCCGAAACGGTGGTAATTGTTTTTTCAAGCATAGACAGAACGCAAAGAGTTATTGACGCAATCCGCATGGGCGCGTTCGATTATCTTATCAAGCCTGTTGATTTTGAGGTTCTGCATTTAACGATTGAACGGGCTTTCAAAAGACGCGAAATCCTTCAGGCGGCAAGTAGCTACAAACAAGATTTGGAACGCCGCAACGCAGAACTTGCCGCAAGCAAATCACAGCTTGAGAAAGAGCAATCCAGCCTCGTCCAAAACGAAAAGATGAATTCGCTAGGGCAGTTTGCAGCCGGTGTTGCACACGAATTGAATAACCCCGTAGGCTTTATTCTCGGCAACGTGGAGTTTTTACAAGAGTGTGCCGACGGTTTGGAAAAACTTTTGGCTTTTTACAATACCTGTCATCTACCCGATGAAGAAAGCGCGAATCTCAATCGTCTCAAACAAGAAATCTCCTTTGAACACACGCTGAAAAACTTGCATTCAATTGTTGAAGATTGCCGCGAAGGCGCAATACGAATACGCGACGTAGTTCAAAACCTACGTCTATTTTCACGTCTTGACGAGGCCGAAATAAAGAAGGTTGATTTGCACGAAGGAATCGAATCAACGATTCGCCTTCTCGCAAAGTATTACGGCACGGGACAAATCCGCATTGTGCGCGATTACGGTCAACTCCCGCCTGTTGACTGTTACGCGGGGCAACTTAATCAAGTGTGGTCAAACCTTTTAATAAACGCCGCACAGGCTATGAAAAACGGCGGCGAAGTTCATATCTCAACAAAACGCGAAACGAGGTCTGTCATCGTTACAATAGCGGATAACGGATGCGGCATTGCTTCTGAGGATATACAAAAAATTTTCGACCCGTTCTTTACGACTAAGCCTGTCGGTGAAGGAACGGGTTTAGGTTTGTCCGTAACTTACAGCATCATCGAACAGCACGGCGGCACAATAGCCGTCGCAAGCCAAATCGGAAAAGGCACGACCTTTAAGGTTACTCTGCCGATTGAAGTAGAGCGAGACAAACATCTCTCAAAAAGGTAAAGACAAATCCATTCAAGCATGAATCGCACGGAGTATTCGGAGTAATGAAAACTATGTACAAAGTAATGATTGTTGATGACGAACCCGCTAACTTGCGACTTCTGGAAAGACTGTTGTCGCGTTCTTATTATGTGATAACAGCATCATCAGGCGCAGAGGCCCTTCAACTATTAAACGAACACGATGTCGCGTTATTGATAACAGACCAGCGTATGCCGGGCATGACGGGCATCGAGCTTCTGAAGCGCACCGTTGATTTTCGCCCCCATATGGTTCGCATTGTCTTGACGGGCTACACAGACGTTAGCGCACTTGTCGAAGCAATCAACTGCGGTCAGGTTTACAAGTACATCACAAAACCTTGGAACAACGATGATTTGCGTCTCACGGTTGGGCGCGCGCTTGAGTATTACCAGATGAACAAAAGCCGCCACGAATTAGAGGTCACAAACGAACGTCTCAAGCAAAGATTACAGGCAATGACAAACAGCTTCGTTCGCGCCATTGCCGACGCCCTCGAAGCAAAAGACCAATACATGCGGGGGCATTCGCGCCGCGTCAGCGGTTATGCGTTGGCAATCGCCAAACGTCTTGATTTGGATTCTGCTACATTGGAACAACTTTCTCTCGCGGCTTTTCTTCACGATTTAGGAAAACTCGGAACGCCCGAACAGCTTATACAAAAACCGACCGCTTTGACCGAAGATGAAAAGGCGATTATGCGTCTTCACCCTGAACTCGGTTCACGCATGTTAGCGGGTGTGCCTGAGATGGATGAGATAAAAGCCGCTGTTCGGCATCACCACGAAAACTTTGACGGAAGCGGATACCCCGACGGATTGGAAGGCGAACAAATTCCGATTAAAGCGAGAATCATTCGCGTCGCTGATGCTTACGACGCCCTGACAAGTCCGCGCTCGTTCAGACAATTTTTCTTTAACCACGAAGAAGCAATCAAAGAAATTCGCAAAAACGTAGGAACATTCTTTGACCCGGAAGTCGTAAACGCGCTTTGCAAACTGGAAACCCTTGCAAAACTTCGCCAGACAATTTCAAATGGCTTTACCTTTCCAAGGTTTTCAAATTCACCCTTGCCGCCTGTAAGTTCATTAAGTTTTGCCGAAATGTTTTTAGAGGTCGAACGCGAACCTGCACTCGCCGCAAAAGTTATTTACACTGCGAATAAATATGTCTGTCCCGATAATCCGAAAAGCACTGTTGTTGATGCCTGCGAAACTGTCGGCGAAGAGATGCTTCGTCTGATATTTGAAGAAGTAATCTCTGCGCCCTTATCGGAAAACATACCCGACGACATGAGTCTGCACGCACAACGCACAGCAAACGCGGCGCGCCTTCTGGCTGAACACACACGGATTCTAAACCCTGATGAAGCCTATTTATTGGGCTTACTCCACGATTTGGGGGGGGCATTGCTTCATTCACTTTTTCAAGTAGATATGGAGATAGCCTCGCTTATTTCAGACCCCGCGATTCGGTGTGAAAGAGAGATGGCTATCTTCGGCGTTGACCACTGCGATGTGGGACAATGGATATTTGAAAGCCACGGGTTGCCGCGCCGTTTGGCGCTTGCCGTTCAATCACATCACGACGCCCTCAGAATCAATTCGCCCTCTGCTTTGCTCCTGCATTTAGCGGATGCTCTTGCACACGCAAAAACATTCAACGACTTTATTCTGGTTGATGATTTGGGTGCTGAACGCCTCGCTCTTTTGCATCTGAAACGCAGAGACTTGCAAGACGTTCACAGTGCGATTGCAAACACCAATCTTTCGCCTGCATATACATAAAAATTTTCCATTTTCCATTGATTGCAAAAGTCAATCAATGGAAAATGGAAAATGATAAATGGCAAATTTCAGGGCTGCTTTTGTTGCTGTGGAGGCTCTTGCGTTTTAATTTTGAAAGTGCGCCCGATTGAATCAGTTTGATTGCGTATGACGTTTATTTTGTCGCGCAAACCCGTGAAATGAAGCGAATAGACCGTGCGGTTATCCACCTTCAAATAATAGATTCGTCCGACCATTTGCTTTCCGTTTAATATAAACTCGTAGCTTGAAACTATGCCGCGCAAGTTTCCTGTGAAAGTTTCTTCCTTGCCGTCCACATAGCCGGGGCGTGAACGCAAAGTATCGTCACGATAACGCCGAGCTAATTCCGATACTGTTTCGTCCGCGCTCAAAGTCTCTTTGCGGATTCTCAAATAACCGTCAAGGCGGTCGCCGTAAACAAATTCGGCTTGCGCTCCGATTTTGTCCGGTCTTGAAATCATTCGCCAAGTAGAGTTCGGGATGATGAATGTGTAATCAACATTCGGGTCATTAAATTCTTTGTCTTGCGCCGATGTAGAAAACGAAACGGTAAAGACAAAAATAACTGCGAAAAATAACGGAACAATCAATCGGCGCATATATTCAAAACTCCTTTTTGTTCATGCCATAAAATGGTTGATTGTTGAAAAAAAATATGAAAGACGCCCTCTCAGATGCCTTTTACAAAAAGAGTCGTTGTCTTTATTTACAACCTTAATCATTTGATGAAATTAGAGCCATCGCAATTTTTTAGTTCTTTTGGACATTCACCTACCTGCATCCAATCGTAAAAAGCGGCGGGGTCACCTTCAATTGCATAAAAGATTTTTTTGATTGAAGGAAACTGCAAGAGCGTTTTTTCAACCTGTCCGAAAAAATTAGAACCGCCTGAACTTGTCGTAAAATTACCGGCAGTTGGAAACTGCAACGGGTCTCGAAGATTAACGTAGGCGGCTTTGTTTTTCACATTTACACTGATGAAAAAAGATTTGGTTTCTTCAGAGAAGTCAGAGTAATAGCCCTTTGCCTTTTCTGCTTCGGTTGGTCCCGCAAATAACAGTTCAAGCGCGGCTTTAGCTATGGAGGTAGTTTTCGGTATTTTCCTAGTAACGGAAAAAACTTTAACGGGAAAACTATCCGATTTGTTTAGCTTTTCATTTGCAAAATAAAGCTTGATTGTAGTTGTTTTCAGTGTTTGTCCCGATGTGACACCGGCGGCAAGAATGATTAACAACAAGGCAAAAGCTTTCATTGCAACTACTCTCCTAAAACTTCTATTTTTCGGAATCGTTCAAAGCATATCTTTGAAACATCAACAGGCGTTCGATGCCCTTGCGTGCGAGCGCGACCATTTCGTTCATATCCTCGGGCGAAAACGGCGCGTGTTCTGCCGTGCCTTGAACTTCAACGAATTTTCCGTTTCCCGTGCAGACGATGTTCATATCAACTTCCGCGCTTGAATCTTCGATATAGTTCAAATCAAGAACGGGATGTCCGCCGACTATACCGACGCTGATGGCGGCGATTTCATTTGTTATCGGCGAGCGTTTGATTTGTTTGTTTGCCAGCATTCTTCGACACGCAAGAACAAGTGCGACGTAGGCACCGGTTATCGAAGCAGTGCGCGTTCCGCCGTCTGCCTGAATCACGTCGCAGTCAATCATAATCGTTCGTTCGCCTATCATTCCCATATCAATTACGGCGCGAAGCGAACGACCTATCAGCCTTTGAATTTCGTGTGTGCGTCCCGATGGACCACCGCGACTCGATTCGCGCTGTGTGCGCGATGAAGTTGAGCGCGGCAACATTCCGTACTCAGCCGTCACCCAGCCTTTTCCCTGATTGCGTAGAAAAGGCGGCACGCGGTCTTCAACCGAAGCCGCGCATAATACTTTTGTGTTGCCCATTTCAATCAGCGCAGAGCCTTCTGCGTGCGGTAAATAATTTGATGTGATTTTTACAGGACGAAGTTCGTCTGCCTTTCGTCCGTCAACTCGTTCTAAGCTCATCTTGTCCCCAAACTTCGACAGCCTCTAAAACTTTCGGAGAACTGCCCAAGAACCTTTCTGCGACACGGGCGAAACGCGCCGCCGCATCTGTAACGTAAAAATGGTCTAAATCATCGCACAACTGCCGCGCATTCGCACTCTGCGATGAAGATTCTCTTGCGAGATTTTTTTCTTTCAAAAGCGCGGCGACTTCTTCCGCAGTCGCTTCGCCCGAATCAATAAGTTGGACATCTTCCCCGACGGTTTCTTGAATAACTCGCTTCAAAATCGGATAGTGTGTGCAACCCAAAACCAATGTATCAACATTCGCGGCTGCGATGTCTTTCAGATATTTTTCGGCAATCGAACGCGCTTCGTCCGAATCAGCCCAGCCTTCTTCTGCCAATGAAACAAACAACGGACAGGCTCTTTCAATAACACCGACGCTTTCATCAACTTTTGCGATTGCCTGCGCATATGCACCGCTTGAAACCGTAGCTTCGGTTGCAATGACGCCGATACGTTTTTCTTTTGTAGTTTTCACTGCGGCACGCGCGCCCGGTCCGATGACGCCAACAACATCCAAATCCACAGCCGCACGAATCGCAGGCAGTGCAAGAGCCGAAGCCGTATTGCACGCAACAACCAGCATCTTGATTCCGTGTCCGGCAAGAAAACGGGAATTTTCAATAGCGTATCTTTCAACTGTCGCCAAAGATTTTGTCCCGTAAGGAACTCGCGCCGTGTCGCCGAGATAAACAAAACGTTCGTCGGGCAGACGCTCATGCAAAGCGCGATAGACAGTAAGCCCGCCAACGCCGCTGTCGAAAATGCCTATTGGAAGATTGCGAAAATCGTTTTGCAAGTTAGGTATCATTACAAAAGAGCGTGCAGAATAGCACGAGAGGTATGTAAAAAGTAAAAAGGCAAAAGTGAAAAGTGAAAAGTAAAAAGTAAAAACCAAGCGATATTAGCCTGACGCGCATAAGTCCGCTTTTTCGGCAGAGCAAAAGCAGGCACGAAGCGCCGAAATGCAATAGCCCCGACCGTAAGGTCGTGGGAAGCACATCGGTTAGAATGTGCAAGGCACGAAGCGCCGACACATACATCGGGACATTATTTAGCTTTCAGTAAAAAGGTTTTTCTCGCATCTTCATACACGACAATTTTTCCTTTATGCTTACGCAGATAGAGGATTGGAAAAAACTGCTATGCCTGAAAAAAGAAACTTTGTTTTTGAAGACGCATTGAAACTTTTACCGACACCGGAAGGCAAACGCTTCGCAACCGTTTTCGAGCGCGGTCAGTTGTTGGTTGAGATTTACGCGCCACGCGAAGTTGACCCGCAACAACCGCACACGCGGGACGAACTTTATATTGTCGTTCAAGGCAGCGGTTTTTACTTCAACGGTGAAGAGCAAGTTTCTTTCAAACAGGGTGATGTTTTGTTTGCGCCCGCCGGTGTCACACATCGCTTTGAAGATTTCACGGATGATTTTGTAACGTGGGTGATTTTCTACGGAGC
>Ga0187893_10010221_pt1 | contig 14092 bp, 9 predicted proteins | sample MA1701074metaG_FD_139574 | JGI IMG/M metagenome (GOLD analysis project Ga0187893, IMG submission 139574) | White microbial mat communities from a basaltic lava cave in the Kipuka Kanohina Cave System on the Island of Hawaii, USA - MA170107-4 metaG ...
AAAATCAGATGGCCCTCCGGGACTCAAAACTGTTTGGCAGGGCTACCAACAGTTATGTCATGCTGCAAGTGTTTATGAATTAATGACGCAAAAAATTTAGGTAAGGCATAGCTGCCGGTAGGCAGGTTACAGGTTGCCAGCAGTTAATCTTCGTTTTTGGTTTCCTGGTAAACATTCTCCGGAACATCTACAGGTATGGTCACCAATGTTTGTTTTCTTTTTTCTGCAGGTAATATGATAATATAATAGGCGCTGATGAAAATGATACCGACGCTAAATGGAATGGAAGCATAGTAGCGCAAATAATCTGCATCGGGCCAAAAAAATTCTGTTATCATCCAATACCCGTTTGCAATGATCCAGCATACGATAGCCAGATTATGATAAAACTCTGATATAAGTTTTCGTGTTTGCCAGGTGATCAATATAGCCACTGAAATAGTGGGAACAAACATGGCCAAACCTATCGGTTTCCAGAGCATGGCCCAACTAATGTCTTTTAAAAGCCAGAAAACGATATGCAGGTTTTCGATGCGTCGAAACCGATCAGGAATGGAATACATTTTTGAGTTGCTCATGTTAATCTTGAAGTTGAGAGATTTCGTAATAGATGCAAGCTAATGTATCAGTAAAGAAAATGTTCAATGCTCTCCCGACAATTATCGGGACAACATTCAATTTTCATTTTTTTTCATTGAACATTGATAATTGAAAATTGAAACATTGAATATTTTCCTATTTATAGATCATCACAGTTGGCTTTCCCCTTTCTTTTATAAAGCCACGGTACATTCCTTCAGTGCAAAAAGGCATGGCGATATTACCGTCCTTGTCAACAGCTATAATACCGCCATCGCCGCCAAGAGCAGGCAGTCTCTTCATTACCATTTCATCGCTTGCTGTTTTCAAATTCATTTTGCCAAACTCCATCATATCGCTGATGGTTTTAGCCATTACCAGTCTTATAAAATATTCACCCCAACCGGTGCCGCTAATAGCGACTGTTTTATTGTTAGCATAAGTACCGGCGCCAATGATCGGTGAATCTCCTATCCTTCCGAATTTTTTATTGGTCATTCCACCGGTGCTGGTTGCAGCAGCAAGATTGCCGTGCTGATCCAATGCCACGGCACCAACTGTTCCGTACTTATAATCTCTATTTTCCAATTGTCGTATCATTGACCGTTTTGTTGTATCGGCATGATCTAATTGTGTTTTTATAGAATCTTCTTTTGTTGCTCTTTGCAATCCTTTCCATCTGTCTTCCGTGTAGAAATAAGACGGATCAACAATCTCCAACCCTTGTTCTTTTGCAAATTGCTCGGCTCCGTTGCCGGCCATCATTACGTGAGGGCTTTTTTCCATTACTGCTCTTGCTGCACTAATTGGATTTTTAATTGTTTTAACACCGGCCACCGCACCTGCTGTCAATGCTTTGCCATCCATGATGGAAGCGTCCAACTCGTTCTTTCCATCATTCGTAAAAACAGCTCCTTTTCCTGCATTAAATAGCGGGTTGTTCTCAAGGATTCTTACTGCGGCTTCTACCGCATCCAATGCAGAACCACCTTTTTCCAATATGGCAGAACCTTTGCTCAGCGCTTCATTCAACGCATCGGTATAGGCTTTCTCTTTTTCCGGGCTCATCTGGCTTTTTAAAATAGTGCCCGCCCCGCCGTGTATCACCAGCACAAACTTGTTCTTAACCGGCTGGCTCCATGCATTTTCAAAAAAGAAAAGTGAAAAAACGATCAGCAGCTTCCTCATGTTGTATTTTTTAAGCAAATTACCGATTAAAGTTTTCTAAGTATTCTTCCTTCCCGGAATAAATAAACCATTGCTGGCATTGAACTTGCGTAGTGTGGATAACCTATTTTTACAAATTAAAACACGGACCTGAAGCGGTTAAAAAAAATATTACTCTGGTTTTTCCTGTCGCTGCTATTTATCATCATAGCATTGTGGGTTTTTATACAAACGCCATTTGGCCAAAACTGGATCGTTCAAAAAGTAACAAAAAGACTTTCAACCGACCTGCATACCCGTATCGAAATTCGCCGCGTTGATTTTTCTCTTTTCAACAATATGCACCTGCAAAGTGTATTGATAGAAGATCAGCAACAAGATACGCTGCTGTATGCCGGCGAAGTAAGAGTAAGGATCACCGACTGGTTTTTTTTCAAAAACAACATTGTCCTGAAATATATCGGGCTGGAAGATGCAGTGATCAATATGCAGCGGTCAACACCGGTATGGAACCACCAGTTTTTAGTTGATTATTTTTCATCTCCTTCTTCCGGCGCAAAAACAGAAAGCAAAACACAGCTTAGCCTTAAAAAGCTTGACCTGAAAAATATTTCCTTTAATAAAAAAGATGCGTGGCTGGGCCAGGACATGACCATTGGCGTAGGAACGCTGCAACTTGATACAAGGAACATTGATCTTAAAAAGAAAATAATAGATCTCGGTGCGCTTATTATTGACAAACCGTACTTCAGCCTTTTCAATTATCAGCGGCTAAAACCAAAAGCTGCTCCCGATTCCATTAAAGCCATTACTCCATCGCCTGTTGATTCGGTGCTTAACTGGAATGAAGGTGGCTGGGTGGTAAAAGTTGAAAAGCTGGTATTGAACAACGGTACGTTTAAAAATGATGCTTATACAAAAAATCCAACCGTAACATTTTTTGATGGACGTCATATTGACTTTGGAAATATAAATGCCAGCTTTACCAATGTGCTTTGGGAAAAAGATACCGTCACCACGCAACTTGTATTGCAAACAAAAGAAAGAAGCGGCTTTGAAGTAAAGAACATGGTGGCCAATGTAAAACTGACGCCGCAGGAAATGGCTTTTGCCAACATGGAAATAAAAACCAATAACAGCACCATCCGCGACTTTTTCAGAATGAGTTATGATGATATGCGCAGCCTGAATGATTTTATTCATAAAGTAAAAATGCAGGCAAACTTTGACCACTCTGAAATTGACAGTGATGATATAGCTTTTTTTGCCCCGGCATTGAAAACATGGAAAAAATCCATCCGGCTCAATGGCGCTGCACGAGGAACTGTTGATGACCTGGTAGGAAGAAACTTAGTAATACAAGCCGGTAATAATACACTGCTCAATGGCGACATAACGATGACAGGATTGCCGGATATCAATGAAACATTTATTGACTTTAAAGCAAATGATTTCAGAACCACTTACGATGATGCTGCTGCTTTTGTTCCTGCCATTCGTAACGTAGCAAAACCCGATTTACGGCAATTACAATTTCTCCGTTTCAATGGAAGCTTTACCGGTTTTATCCGCGACTTCGTAACGTTTGGTACGCTGCAAACAAATCTCGGTATTGTAAAAAGCGATCTGAATATGAAATTGCCCACGGGGCAGCAACCGGTTTATTCGGGCACTATTTCAACTGACTATTTTAAACTGGGCGATTTTCTCAATGATAAAAATACCGGTGTAATTTCATTGGATGGTTCTGTAAAAGGCAGGGGCTTTGATGAACACAACCGGCAAACGGATATTGATGGCAAAATTCATTTTATTGATTACAAAGGTTACCGCTATGATAATCTCTCCATCAATGGCCGGTTGGATAAAAGAAGATTTGAGGGCATAGCGTCTATCAAAGACGAAGAAGCAGAATTTACACTCAATGGTTTGATTGATTTTAATACAGATATACCTTCTTTCAATTTTACTGCTGATGTTCAAAAAGCCAATATCAGGAACCTAAACTTAAGCAAACAAGATATCGGCTTCAAAGGGAAATTCAATTTGAATTTTTCGGGATCAACCGTTGACAACTTCCTGGGTTATGCAAATATTTCGGAAGCTGTACTTACACGCAACGGAAATCCATTGCCCTTTGATTCATTGGTTATTTCATCAGAATACACTAACAATGTAAAAACCATCACGGCAAGATCAAATGAGCTGGATGCGACAGTAAGCGGTGATTTTAATATCCGCGACCTGCCGGATGCTGTAAAACTTTTTTTAAACAGATATTATCCCGCTTACATCAAACCGCCAGGGAAACAACCCGAAAATCAGTCGCTGAGTTTTAACATTACTACCCGTTATGTAGATGATTATGTAAAACTGATTGACAGCAGTCTGTCTGGTTTTAACAACAGTCATATTTATGGCAACCTGGATACACGCAGCCAGGCACTGAATCTTACAGCAGATATTCCGCAATTCAAATATTCATCATATAATTTTGAAAATGTAGAACTGGCAGCAAGGGGCACACAAGATAGTCTTGCATTATATGGAACCACATCCAACATCAATGTCAGCGATAGCCTTAATATTCCATTGACGATTTTTAAAGTCAATGCACATAATGATGTTTCCGATGTGAGAATTTATACCGGCGCCAGCCAGGCCATCAATCAAGCCGACCTGAACGCCAAAGTGATGACGTATAATAACGGTGTGAGAATTGAATTTGATCCATCATCATTTGTAGTAAATGGAAAAACATGGATGATAGATGAAAGCGGTGAACTCGAATTCAGAAGGAATGTTCCTGCCAGCGGCCAATTGGTACTAAAGGAAAGCAACCAGGAAGTACGGATGAAAACAAAACCGTCGGAAATAGGTGATTGGAACGATCTGGAAATTGAATTGAAGAAAGTAAATGCAGGTGATTTTGCTCCATTCTTTTTACCAAAGAACAGGTTGGAAGGATTGGTATCAGGAAACATTTTGGTTGAAGACCCGATCAACAATCTTTATGCAACTTCTGATAACATCGTAGCTGAAGGCATTAAATTGGACAATGATTCACTCGGCAATGTAAAAGCAAATCTTGTTTACAACAATAAAACAAAGCAGTTATTAATAAAAGGCAATACACTGGACGATCAGCAAAAACTTGTTTTTAATGCTGACATGAATTTAGGTGACCCCACGCAACAAAAGAATAACCTGATCGCATTAAAGGCAAATAGTTTTGAACTTAAAATACTGGAACGTTTTCTTGGTAATTTATTTTCAGATATAGAAGGCTATGTTACCGGCAACTTCGATCTCCGTGGCGCTTTCAATAATCTGAATGTAACCGGCAAAGGAAGATTGAAAGATGCGGGACTGAAAGTGAATTTTACCCAATGCTTTTATAAAATACAGGATACAGACATTGAATTGAAGCCAGGGGAAATAAACTTAGAAGGACTTGTACTTACTGATCCTGTAACCGGTAATCCTGTTTATCTGCGCGGTGGTATTATTCATGAGGCATTCAAAGACATGTTCTTTGATCTGTCTGTATCAACCCGTAAACCCAATACGACAGGCGCAAATAACAATCGTCCCATTTTATTGCTCAATACAAACTACAATGACAACAAGCAGTTTTATGGAAGAGTAAAAGGAACAGGTTCATTCTCGTTATCAGGTCATCAATCGGATATGTATATGAAGATTGATGCTATTGCTTCTACTACGGATAGCAGCATGGTTACTATTCCTTCTTCTGCAAGCCGTGAATCAGGCATTGCAGATTTTTTGGTAGAAAGAAAATACGGACGTGAGCTGGAAGACAGTACACTGCAAACCACGGGATCGAATATTACTTACGATGTGGATGTAACAGCTAATCCGATGGCTACGGTTAGAGTGATACTGGATGAACTTACTGGTGATGAGATAAAAGGTAAAGGGTCGGGCACACTGAATATTCATTCGGGAACAAATGAAAAACTCTCTATGCGTGGCCGCTTTGATATTCAGGAAGGCGATTATCTTTTCACGTTCCAGTCGTTTTTCAAAAAGCCGTTCCAGATAAAAAAAGGTACTACCAACTATATAACATGGAGTGGCGATCCTTATGGAGCGAAAATAAGATTTGAAGCGACCTACACTGCAAAAGATGTAAGCTTTGCTCCGTTGGTAACTAACTTAAATTTTGATCCCTCTTATAGCCGGTTGAGAGAAGATGTAGATGTTGTAGTTGTTTTAACCGGCGATCTGTTCAAACCCGATTTCAAATTCAGTCTCGATTTTCCGCCCAATATTACCAATGATTTTACAGTGTCTTCTCAACTGGAGCAAATAGAGAAAAATGAAAATGAAATTCACCGCCAGGTTACTTACCTGATCGTATTCAACAGCTTTGCACCGCCTGAAAGCGGGCCTACCAATGTTGGATTTGCATCTACTATTAATGAACTCGGGTATAGCACCATAACGACCATCTCCGGTTTGTTTTTTAATGAGATCAATAAAAAACTAAACAGTGAACTGGCGAAGATTTTAAAAACAGATAATATCAGCGTTAATTTCAGCGGTTCGGTATATAACCGCAACCTGCTTGATCAGCAAAGCACCAACAACTTTAATATTAACCAGAGCAACATTAATGTTAATGTGCCGATCTCTATGTTCAAAGATCGTTTTGTAGTTACCCTGGGAAGTACATTAGATGTGCCATTGCAAACAACCATTCAGCAAAATGTACAGTTCTTACCGGATGTAACAGCTGAATGGCTCATCAATCAAAGCGGCACTATCAGGGCCAGTTTCTTCTATCGCCAAAACCTCGATTATCTTACTACCAGCACTACCGGCGCCGCAAGAACCAAACGCTCCGGCGCCAGCATTTCTTACCGCAAAGAATTTGAAACGATCGGCGAATTTTTTGGGAAAAAGAAAAACAAACCGGTTAAGGTTCGCAAGCCCGAACGGGAAGCAATGAAAGAAGAAGAAGAAACAAAAACGGATTCGGCGAAGAAACCGGAATGATAAAAATAGTTGGCACCTATTCCCCCTCCAACTCATGCCCCAACTTATCTCTTTTCGTCTTCAGGTATTTTTCATTATGCGGATTGGGCTTTGATTTGATAGGTACATTACCCACGATTTCCAATCCATAACCGATCAGGCCTACTCTCTTCTTTGGATTATTACTCATCAGCCTTAGCTTGCTGATGCCGAGATAGCGAAGTATTTGAGCGCCGATGCCATAGTCCCGCTGATCCATTTGAAAACCGAGATGCAGATTAGCTTCTACTGTATCCATTCCTTTTTCCTGAAGGCGGTATGCTTTTAATTTGTTAAGCAAGCCAATGCCCCGGCCTTCCTGGTTCATGTATAAAATAACACCCTTACCTTCTTCCTCTACCATTTGCATGGCTTTGTGTAATTGGTCACCACAGTCGCAACGAAGTGATCCTAAAATATCACCTGTAAAACAGGAAGAGTGTACCCTTGTCAATACCGGCTCATCTTTTTCCCATTCGCCTTTTATCAGCGCCAGGTGTTCATTAGACGAATTTTTCTCCTGGAAAGCCACCAGTTTAAAATGGCCATATTTGGTAGGCATATCTACTCTTACGATCTCCTCGATCAGTGAATCTCTTTTGATGCGGTATTCAATCAATTCCTGAATAGAAATTATTTTAAAATCAAATTTCTTAGCCACTTCAATCAACTCGGGCAGGCGTGCCATGCTGCCGTCATCATTCATGATCTCAACTAATACACCGCCATGTGGCGCAGGAAAGCCAGCCAGCCTTGCCAGGTCAACAGCAGCTTCGGTATGCCCGGCCCTTCTTAATACGCCACCTTTTTTTGATCGTAATGGAAAAATATGGCCGGGTCGTCCAAGGTCTTTCGGATCAGTAAAAGGGTCAATCAAAGCCTGTATGGTCTTGGCCCTGTCATGTGCTGAAATGCCCGTAGTGCAGCCATGCCCCAGCAGGTCAACCGAAACGGTAAAAGCCGTTTCATGCAGGGCTGTATTGTTGCTTACCATTAGTTCAAGCCCCAGTTCGTCGCAATGTTCTTCCGGCAGGGGCACACAAATAAGCCCCCGACCATGCTTGGTCATAAAATTGATGATCTCAGGCGTAACGGCGGCAGCGGCGGCGATAAAATCTCCTTCATTTTCACGGTCTTCATCGTCCACGGCAATGATCATTTTCCCTTCCCTGATATCTTTTATCGCAGCTTCTATGGAATCAAACATATCTCTCTGAATTTTGCCAAAGGTAGTAACAAATAAGTGGAGCAAAAGATCAGCAAGGCAGCAAACAGGCTTAAAAATCTGTCATTTGGAAAAAGCTGGCAGGTATTAATTTGTTAATAGTTGCCCAAATATGGAATTGGATTATTCCTTTTCTTTGCAGCTTACACAACAATCACGAAAACTAAACATCATGCTTAAGAGAATTTTATTCCTGGCTATAATTTCTTTGATAGCCACAACGATTGTTCTTGCACAGGTAACGACAAGCAGTATGACCGGGACCGTCAAAAAAGCCGATGGGGAGGCACTTGTTGGAGCTACTGTAAAAGCTACTCACATTCCTACCGGTACTACTTACACTACCCAAACCAGGGGCAATGGTATTTATAATATTGTAAATATGGTGCCTGGCGGACCATACAAAGTAGAAATTACTTTTGTTGGTTTTTCCCCGTTTGCTGATGAAAATATTACTCTTCCATTGGGTGAAAATACCCGGGTGGATGCAGATATGAAAACATCTGGAGAAACTTTGACTGGTGTAGTAGTTGCTGCAACAGCAGGTGGTGCAAGAAGAAAAACCGGTGCATCAACCTCTATCAGCAGAGAACAACTAGCTAGCCTTCCTACCCTGAGCCGTAGCCTGCAGGATTTTACACGTTTGACTCCGCAGGCAAATGGCAACTCTTTTGGCGGCGCAAGTAATCGTTTTAATAATATTACTATTGATGGCGCAGTAAATAATGATGTATTTGGGTTATCAGGATCAGGTACTCCCGGCGGTCAGGCAGCCACTACGCCTATTTCGCTTGATGCCATACAGGAAATCCAGGTGGTATTGGCCCCTTACGATATTACTTATGGAAATTTTACCGGTGGTGGTGTAAATGCTGTTACCCGTTCCGGAACAAACAATATTGAAGGCTCTGTTTATTACTTTTTCAGAAATGAAAATACCGTAGGTAAAGACCCCGTCAGCCGTATAAAAACCGCTAAATTCAGCGACAAACAATATGGCATTCGCATTGGAGCACCCATTATAAAAAATAAGCTTTTCATTTTTGCCAATGCAGAATTGGCAAGAAGAACTGCACCTACTATTTTCAATGCAGGTGAAACCGGTGCACTACTAACCGCAGCCGATGCACAAGCATTAGCCACTGACTTGCAAACAAGATACAGTTATGATGTAGGCACATACGCCGCCGCTTTTGATGCAGAAACTCAAAGTGACAAATTGTTTGGCCGCATTGACTGGAACATTTCTGATAAACATCGGTTGACTGTACGTCATAACTATATTAAAGCTTACGACGATAACATTTCACGTTCAGGTACATTGTTCCGCTTTGGCAACAACACTTATCGTTTCAATAACAAACAAAACATTACGGTTGCAGAATTGCGCAGCCGCTTTAGCAATACTCTATCAAATAACCTGATCCTGAGCCGGCACCAGATACGGGACTTCAGAACTACTTATGGTTCATTATTCCCTTCAATAGAAATAAGCCACGGTCCTGGTACCCTTCAGCTTGGCTCTGAAAGAAGTTCTACTGCAAATGAACTTGACCAGGATATTTTTGAGATCACTGATAACTTAAAAATATTTAAGGGCAAACACAGTTTTACTTTTGGCACACACAACGAATTTTTTGAATTCAGAAATTTATTCATAAACAACTTTAATGGAAGGTGGCGCTTTGCAAGTCTCTCAGACTTTTATGCCAACAAGCCCCGCCAATTTGATGTTACATTTTCCGGAGACAAAACTGCTGACGTGAGACCGTCAGCAAGATTTAAAGCAGCACAGCTTGGTTTTTATGCACAGGATGAAATACAATTTAATCCCCAGTTTCGTTTAACAGCAGGTTTGCGTGTAGATGTGCCAATTCTCAGCACCAAGCCGGCAAACAATCCTGCGGTAGAAACAACATTTGGCCCGGATTTTAAAACAAGCAATAACCCAAGCGGTCAGTTATTATGGGCTCCCCGTGTCGGCTTTAATTATGATATAGAAGGAAATAAAAAAATGGTATTCCGTGGTGGTATAGGTGTGTTTAGTGGTCGTGTGCCATTTGTATGGATTTCGAACCAATTTTCCAACACGGGTTTGCTGCTGAAAACAACGAGCCAGACAGATAATACACCCACAGCAGCTCCATTTGATGTAAATAATGGCAATGGCTTTGAACCCGACGTAAACAAACAAAGCGATATTGGTTCCGCTGGTAACACTTTTGAGGTAAACCTGATGGATAAGGATCTCAAACTGCCGCAGGTAATGCGGATAAATTTGGGCCTTGATTACAAACTGCCCTGGGGTTTGAATCTTACAATTGATGCCTTGTATTCAAAAACGATTAACAATGTATTGTACAAGGACATCAACCTGACACCGCCAGTGGGAGTTGTAAATCCTGCCTATAACAATGGAGCCGATACACGAATTGCCTTTGCAAGTTCTACCAATGCAAGAAGAAAAAATACTTCTATTACAAATGCTATATTGGTTACCAATACCAACAAGGGATATACCTACAATGTCGGCTTTACTTTAACCAAAACAACAAAGAACCTGTATGCGCAGTTGGCTTATAACCACAATGGCGCGGCTGATGTAAACAGTGGCGCAAGTTCAACAGCACTTTCTCAATGGGAATTTGTGCAGATAGTTGGTGATCCAAACAATCCCCCATTGGCCAACTCCAACTATATGCTGAAACATAGAATTCTCGCTGCTGTTACTTATTCGTTCAGCTACGCCAAAATTTTTAAAACGTCTATCGGTTTATTTTATAATGCTAACTCTGGTTCAGTCTTTACTTATTTAGTGAATGGTGACCTGAACAGTGATGGCCGTTTTGGAAACGACCTTGTGTATGTACCAGCTAATCCTTCGCAGATCAAATTTGTTGACCAGGTAAACAGTTCCAATACAACAATTGTTCAAACCGCAGCACAACAAGCTGCAGCGTTTGAAGCTTTTACTAATAATGACAAATACCTTTCAAAAAGAAGAGGAACTTATACTGAAAGAAATGCAAGAAGCACACCATGGGAACATGTTATTGATGCAAGATTGACGCAGGATTTCATCGTAATGACAGGTACAAAAAAACATAATCTGCAATTGACATTTGATGTATTTAATCTTACCAATTTGATCAATAAAGATTGGGGACGTCAATATTCAATTGCCAACCAGGCTTATAACCTGCTCACTGCAGTGAACAATCGTACGAGCGGACCAGCGCCTAACCAGGGCGTTGGTTACAACTTCACATCCCGTGATCCATGGACCTTAACATTCGGATCAAGATGGCAGGGACAAGTTGGAGTTCGTTATACGTTTAATTAACCAGTCTTTAACGAATAGAAACCGGTTCGCTTGAGCCGGTTTTTTTATGTCCCAATTAAAATTGATAGAGTTGATTATGATAAAACTTCCATCCGGGAGTAATAATAGGCTCGTCTTCGTTCACTTCATACCAGGGACTTAATGTCTCACACATTGGATTTCTTACAATATGAATACTCTGAGCAGGCATATAGCTTTGCGCTAACATAAAAATCTTTTTGCCCGGTTTATTCATTGCAACATCCACTACAATCATTGCATGCCCGGGAAATCCGCCTTTGATAAATACATTGCCGGGTTGAATGTTCTGATAGATTACCGGTTTTAATTGTCTTTGCAATGAAGCTGTATTGCAATAAGTAAAAACTGTTTCAAGATATTGCTCAAAACTATTTCTGTTATTCTTTCCTGTCCAGGTGTATGATTTATTATTGTTGTCTTTAAAAACAATATCATCATATCGCTTTTCATCAAAAAGGTATTCGGCTCTCAATCGCATCACTGCATCAGCGCATTGCTGCAGGTCTTTATTACCAACCGGAATATTCAATACAGCGTAATGATTGGTTTGATTGGCTTTCAATTTTCCATTATACAAATAAACAAGACCATCTGTTTTTAACTCTACTGACCGCAACCATTCACCAAACGAATCAGGCTGCGATATGATTCGTTCATATCCATCTGGAACAGGAATTTCTTTTATTGCTTCCGCTTTGGATGAAAACTTTTTGTTTGCAGGAAAACAATCATTGATTTGGTAATTATGTTGTTCGCAGGCAGAGAAAAGAAATAAAAGCAAAAGCAGTGATGGCTGGCTCATACGGTGTGTTTATCACCTGAGAGTGATCAACGAGGCTTTTCCACATTTGCCAGACTATATTTTTATGTTATAAATGGAAAGCATGATCAGTATTCTTTTGGTTCCATACTGGTATGCCTTACTCTCAATACACGAATGGTATGCTGACCAAAGCGATAAGCAATCCGATATCTATGCTTTTCAAAAGCCCTGTAGCTTCCATCATTGTTTTTCTTGTATTTATCTGCCGGATAAAACTCAGGATTTGGTACAGCCTTGTTTACCGCTTCCGTAATATCTTCCAGCACCTTCACAGCATTTTGCACAGAGTCTTTGCTGATATAGTCAAATATGCGACGCATATGCTGTTGCGATCTTTTCGTCCATACCACCTCGTATTGTTTCACGACCATTGGCGGATAAGCTTAAGCATTTCTTCCTGGGTGATATAATTGCCTGCCTGGTATTCCGCCTCAGCTTCGGCTAATTCCTGGTTATATTGTTCCACGCTTACTCTCACAGGTGATTCGGAGAAAGATTTTATAACATCCAAAAGCGATCTCTTTTGCCCAGGTGTAAGTAACGACCAGTATTTACTTAGTTCAATATCTAATGCAGAAGCTGACATATTCTATTTTTTATAAAATTACTTTTTTTGAAGTTAAAACAATTGCAAACTTAGTTACCACATTTTTCTGTCTATCGCATTCCATTTCCCTTCCTCAAGTTTCAGCAATGAAATAGTTTTAATGCTGAACGTTTCTTTAAACTCCTTTTTCGAAAAATACTCCCATGCTTCTTCAAAATGAGAAGGTTTCATATCCCGGTTGGCAATAGTGATATGCGGATGAAAGAGACGATTTTCTTTTTTTATACGATTAGAAAAGCCCTCGCTAAAATGAGCTTCAGCTTCTTTTTTTAATTCTTTCAAAACCATATTCTCTTTTACATTGATAAACAAAACCTGTTTCCTGAAATGATCAAAGCCTTCTAAATTAATGGTTGTTTCAGGAAGGTCGCTTGTAAACGAACCCAATACTTCCTGCAATTGCGTTTGTTTTGCTTCTTCAAGCCAAAAGGGTGGAACTAAGGTGATATGAGCAGGTGATTTCAGAGCTACAACGCAACCAAACTGTTCTTTCATCCATTGTTTGCACCGCAATACTTTTTCATTTATCTGCAGTGGACAAACTATTGCCACATAATGCATGTTATGTGTTACACCTTGCTTCATTGTAGCCTTCAATAGCATTAGTTCATGCTAATTTCAAAACTTCATTTATCATACACAAAAGAATTTTATTGATGATGACTTAAAAATCATTTGCAAAGTCATTTTATATCAAACACAAAAAAGCCGCCCCGAAAAAAATTCGAAGCGGCTTGTGTATAGGGCACGGATCAACTACAATTTTATAAATGTTGCTGCAAGTTTCTTGTATCCAAATGTTGATACCTGCACAACATAAGTTCCGGGCGTAAGTCCAGTGACTGTTACGGGCACTGAGTATGCTCCTGCCGGTTTGTTAACCGATAATGTCGGCAATACTCTCTTACCATTCATATCATAAACATTTATCTGCGATCTGCCGGGCTTATCGCTCAGCAGACGAATATTGATAACATCAGTTGCCGGATTCGGATAAATTACTACAGGGTTAGTGAAATTCCTGAAGTTGTCTATCACAGTTACTTTCACAGTATCAGTTGCCGTTGCATTCCTGTTATCTCTTACCGTTAATCTGTAAACGTAGTCACCCACAGCCAGGTTGCTGATATCAACCGTCTTTCCCGTAGTAGCAGAGAAAGTAGTCGCGCCCGGGCCTCTCAGCTGCTGCCAGGTGTAGCTGGCTATCGTTCCATCAGGATCTCTTGATCCTTCGGCATCCAATGTAGTTGAGTTGGAAGTGATGACAAGTGTTTGATTCACTCCAGC
>Ga0187893_10010222_pt1 | contig 14092 bp, 14 predicted proteins | sample MA1701074metaG_FD_139574 | JGI IMG/M metagenome (GOLD analysis project Ga0187893, IMG submission 139574) | White microbial mat communities from a basaltic lava cave in the Kipuka Kanohina Cave System on the Island of Hawaii, USA - MA170107-4 metaG ...
CGCGCCGATCAGCGCGAGGCCCGAGGAGATGCGCAGCCCGCCGAAGAAGTAGGGCGCCGCCGAGGGGATGCGCAGCTTGACGAGCGTCTGCCAGCGGCTCGCCTTGTTCATGCGGAACAGGTTGACGAGCCCCTGGTTCACGCTGCGCAGGCCGAGGATGGTGTTCGAGATGATCGGGAAAAGCGCCACGATGGTCGCGCAGACCACGAGCGCGGTGGTCGGGTGCTTCACCCAGATGATGATGAGCGGCGCGATCGCGACGATCGGCGTCACCTGCAGCAGCACCGCGTAGGGGAAGAAGCTCGCCTCGACCACCCGGCTCTGCACGAAGAGGAACGCGATCACGGTGCCGATCAGCACCGCGAGGAAGAACGCGCCGAAGGTGATCTTGAGCGTCATGAGCAGCGAGTTGAAGAGAAGCTCCCAGTCGGCGATGAGCGTCTGGAACACCATCGCCGGCGCCGGCACGACGAACTTGGAGATCGCGAACGCCTCGACCACCACGTGCCAGGCGAGGAGGAAGAGCACCCCGACCGCGAGGGGCGCTCCCCACTTGAGGAGCCTGCCGTTCATTGCGCGCTCGCGGCGGCGAGGAGCTCGGAGAGCTCCTTGGCGTAGGCGGCGAACTTCTGCGTGACGCGGAACGCGTCCTTGCGCGGGTGCGGCTCGTCGATCGCCACCTCCTTCAGCACGCGCCCGGGGCGCGCCGCCATCACCACCACGCGCGTGGAGAGGAACACCGCCTCGTAGATGCTGTGGGTGACGAAGATCACGGTGAGCTTCTTCTGCCACCACAGCCCGATCAGGTCGGCGTCGAGCTTGTTGCGCGTGAATTCATCCAGCGCGCCGAAGGGCTCGTCCATGAGGAGCAGGTTCGGCTCGGTGACCAGCGCGCGCGCGATCGAGGCGCGCATCTGCATGCCGCCGGAGAGCTGGCGCGGGTAGTGCCGCTCGAAGCCGGTGAGGCCGACGAGCGCCAGGGCCTCGGCGACCTTCTGGTTCGATTGCTTCCGGTCGAGGCCCGCCAGGTCGAGCGGCAGCCGCACGTTCGCCTGCACGCGCGCCCAGGGCATGAGGGTGGCGTCCTGGAACACCATGACCAGCTTGCGCCCGGGCTCGCCGACGTGGTCGTGGCCGGCGCCCCACCACGCCACCTGCCCTGCCGAAGGCTCGAGCAGGTTGGCGATCATGTTGAGCAGCGTCGACTTGCCGCACCCGGAAGGCCCGAGCAGCGTGACGAACTCGCCCGGCCCGACCGCGAGGTCGATCGGATCGAGCGCCCGCGTCCCGTTCGGAAAGACCTTCTGGGCGCCGCGGATCTCGACAACGGCCGCGCTCAGGGCATGACCCTGAGGTCTTTCACGAACTGCAGCGTGTAGGCGCGGCGCACGTCGACCCCGGCCTTGAGCAGCTCCGCGGTGACCATGTACTCGTGCGTCTTCTTCCAGCGCTCGTCGGTCATGGTGCCGATGCCCTGCCTCGCGGCGTCGCCGCCGGTGATCAGCTTGTGCTCCTTCAGCTTCGCGAGCGCGTAGGCGAGCTGGTCGTCCTTCATGTTCGGGTTGTCCTTCTTGATGAGGGCGTTGCCCGGCGCCGGGTCCTGGATGTAGCTCTTCCAGCCCTCGAGCGAGGCCTTGACGAAGCGCCACACCGCGTCGGGCTTCTCGCGCACCAGCTTGTGCGTGCCGACGATCGTCGTGCCGTAGGGCGGGAAGCCGTCGTGCGCGAAGAGGAAGAACTTCGCCTTCACGCCGGCCTTCTCGGCCTGGAACGGCTCCGAGGACATGTAGCCCTGCTGCGCGATGTTCTTGTCGGCGAAGAAGGGCTGCAGGTTGAAGGTGTAGGGCCGCACCTGCTCCTCGGTGTAGCCGAACTTGGCCTTCATCCAGGGCCACCAGGAGGTGCGCCCCGCGGTCGCCACCAGGATCGTGTTGCCTTTCAGCGCCGCAAGGCTCTGCACGTCGTCGTGCGTCATCAGCCCCTGCAGGTCGTGCTGGAACGAGACCGCGACCGTCACCGGGTCGCCGCCGGCTTCCAGCGTCTTCAGCACCTGGAAGTCGTAGCCCATGTGCAGGTCGGCCTGCCCGGCGAGCATGAGCTGCATGCCCTGCACCTGCGGCCCGCCCATGCGGATGGTGACGTCGAGGCCGGCCTTCTTGTACAGCCCGGTGGCGAGCGCCTGGTAGAAGCCGCCGTGCTCGGCCTGCGCGTACCAGCTGGTGAGGAAAGTGAGCTTGTCCTGGGCGTGCGCCGCGGTCGCTGCCGCGAGCGCGGCGACGAAGGACAGGATGAAACGTGTCATGACCGCCCTCCCGTGGATGATGACGTGAGCAATCTCCGGCCAGGCGCAGTTCCTATCTCGGCCTGGCTGACCGCTTCTACTCACGACCGGCCCGTTTATAGGCGTTCGGCGCTCGGCATGTCAAGGGTCAGTACGCCCAGCCCGACGCCGGCAGTTGCGCGGCCTCGAGCGCGGCGCCGGAGAGGCCGCCGGGCAGGTCGTCGAGCCCGGCGATCTTGCCCGGGTTCATGAGGAGATGCGGGTCGACCGAGCGCTTGGCGAATTTCTTTCTTGCCAGCTGACAAAGGTTACCGACTCAACTCCATCATTCCATGCTGAGTTGGCGATTCCCCAGACCGCGCATTTGTAAGCCATGCAAACGGGTGCTAGCCTGCTGGCACGATGCCCCCAGAAGGCATTCAGGGATATTCCAATGTTCAAAATCCTCGAACTCAGCAACTTTCGCGGCTTCGCGGATGCGAAGTTGGCTGGCCTCGCACGCGTCAACCTAATCACTGGTCTAAATGGCTCGGGCAAGACTTCACTATTGGAAGCTGCTTTCTTGATTAGCGGTGCCGCGAATGCCGCGCTCGCGGCGTCACTCTATGGTTTTCGTGGGGAGAGTTCTTGGCGTGTGGGTGCGGATAGACCATTCCGGTCTTTGTTTCGAGACCTCGATCCAACCGTCTTCCCGAAGATTGTGGCTTCGTCAAGCGACCTACTTAAGACGTCCGCGCGCTATCGTAGGGAGCTGACCATAAAGCCATCGTACGCGGTAGGCGAGGGCGCCGCTACCACCACACCTTCAACAATACTTCAAGGCGTGACGTTTGATTTCGTCGGCCCATCCGGCCGAGCGAAAGGCGAGTGGGGTTGGAATCCGAACGTTCAGCCAAAGGCCGCAAGGCCTCAATCCACGAAGAAACGTGGGCGGGAACGAAAAGCTGAGATGCCAGCACCACCTACGAGTAATGTGAAGCTGCTGCTCGGTGGTCCTGCCGTGAAAAATCCGGACCTTATCCACGGACAGTTTATTTCTCCATATGTGAGGGATGTCAGCCCAAGCGACTACGAGATGTTGACGCAGCTAATCAAGGAGCGGCGCTCGTCTGAGGCGGTTGAGGCGCTCCGGTTGGTTGCGCCGGCATTATCGAATCTGCAGCCTCTAAGCGAAGGCGGGGAGCAGGTTGTCTATGCCGACGTGGGTGGCAAGAATTTGCTCCCCGTAAACTTGCTCGGGTCAGGTCTTCTAAACTGCTTGCGCATTCTTCTGCCTTCGTTACTTCAAGAGAACGCGACGATTCTCATTGATGAATTCGAAGACGGATTACATCACAGCCTACACGGGCCACTAGTAGAGACCGTCGTGAAGCTGGCGCACAAGCGGCGAAATCAGTTGTTTATAACAACGCACTCGGAAGAGTTTCTTAGGCGCTTCATTTCCACAATGAAGCAGCACAATGACCTAGACGTTGCATTCTTCCGCCTCGGCAAGATTGGGCTTAGAGGCTTGGTTCCGAAATACACTCTCGCCGAAGCCGAAGACTTGCTAGACGCAAAGATCGATCTTCGCTGATGCCGAGGTTTTATCGGAACTCGGACGAGCATGCGCCGGCGTACGCATTGCGCGGAACGGAGCAACCCAAATGTCTTCTCTTTGCTGAAGGAAAGACTGAGGCACTCTTTCTGGAAGTATGGCTCAGTGAACTAAATAAGGACCCCCAAGAGATAGCAGTCATTGCCTACGGTGGCGGAACAAAGCTGCCGTTACTCTTACGCAACCTATCCCAAGATGAACACTTTGGTGGCGTTGACCGCTTCGGATTCTTCTTGGATGCGGAAGCTGGTTCGGCGGCCACTAAGGCCGCTTCGGTCACGAATGCTCTTCGGCAGACCAAAGTAGTTCCAGCAGGCCACAACGTGGAGGCGGGAGTTCTATCTAACGTCGGCGGGAAGAAGATTGCTCTTTTCGTTTCGCCGGATAACGCTAGCAACGGATTTGTTGAGCAAGTGGTGATGAAAGAGGTTGCAAACCACGCACTTGCACGCTGCATCGATAACCTTGGTAACTGCGCATCGGGCGTCCTTGGAAGTCCGGTAAGCGCTAAGGCTCTTGTTCAGGCATTCCTCGGGATAAGCAAACCGGGCCTATGCGGGACAGGAAGAGGCTTTGAGAAGAAGATTCTGAAAGTAATGGACGGAGCCTACAACAATATTAGAACCACACTGGGCACGCTCCTCTAGCGCCTAATCGGCAAGGGCTATACACGAGCCTGGCTCCCCGACAAGGGCCGAACTTGAGACCTGCGGATTCCCCGCGTTGTCCGAACTTGCTCAACCCTAAGGGGCGCAGTATTGGCAATAAGACTTGCCAGCGTGCCGCCTAGCGGCCGCGGCCAAGATCGATCATGGTGAGAAGCACCGCTTACCGATCCGAAACACGCCGCAACCGCCTTAGGGCATCGAGCCCCTTGGATTTCGTCTAATCCTTAACTCATATGGGGAAAGGGGCGTTAAGGGTGCCCTTTCTTTCTTTGAGTGGCAATCGCAATCGAGGTATTAGATGCACAGTGCAAACAAGTATCGCGAGCTGTTTCGTGCCGCAACACACGCGGCCCTCATACATGCAAGAGCGGCGAAGTCGCTAACTCATCCAGGCGTGAAAGGCGAAATAGTAGAGATCTTAGTTAGAGATCTATTTCGGCCATTGCTGCCAGCTGATGTGGGAGTTGCAACAGGTCAAATCGTGGAGTGCTACTCGGGGCGATTGTCTCGGCAACATGACGTCATCCTTTTTGATAAGTCCATATTGCCTCCTATCCTGTATGAAGGAGCGAAAGGACTTATACCAATCGAGTCGGTTCTCCATACGATCGAGGTTAAAACGACATTGACCGCTGAAGGCTTAAGGGATGCTCACGAAGCAGCTAAACAACTTCTCACATTCTCATATCTACCAGGTCAAAGAGATGCTCAGGGCAGAGAAAGACATCATGCTATTGAAAAGGCGCGAAGCGCAGTCTTCGCTCTTGACTCAGATCTGTCTGGCGGCGGTATGAGCGAAGCTGAACGCTACCGTTCAATCTATAGAGGTGACGCTCCAGTCCTCGGAGCTATATGTGTCGCGAACAGGGAGTATTGGTGGGAGATGCATGGCGCCTGGATCAAGATTCCGGGCAATGAGCGAAACGATGAAATCCTTGGGTTCGTAGCGGGAGTGTCCAATACATATAAATGGGTAGCTTTGAACCGGGGCTTGCCCAACCTTGGCAACTACCTAATGAAGGAGCCGGACGAACTAATCTTCATACCCAGCGGTACTCGGCCTGTTGTGCATCTAACTTGTGATGGATGCGGTAAGCGGGCTCTGCTATCGCTGCCGCCGGGCCATCCACCTTCGCAAGCGTATGAGAATGGCTTTCGATCGGATGACAGGTGCAAATGTGGGGGAAATTTAGTCGCGCCACCAGGCCTATATGAATACCACGACGGGTTATTAGTTCTTGCCGAAGAGTTAAAGAGCTAGCACGCGCGCTCGTAACCAGTGGTCTAATCGGGGTTCGTCGTGGGCGGCGCGCGAAGAACTCAGACGTGGACGAGAAGATTCCACGGTCGCGCCGTACCGACCCGAGATACGCCCCAACGCCGCAAGCGGGCAATAGGGCCTTAATACGCCCAGCCGGAAGCGGGTAGTTGCGCCGCTTCGAGCGCGGCGCCGGAGAGGCCGCCGGGCAGGTCGTCGAGCCCGGCGATCTTGCCCGGGTTCATGAGGAGATGCGGATCGACCCCGCGCTTGAAGGCGATCTGAGCGGCGTCGATGTCCTTCATGCCGCCGTTCTGGAGGAGGAAGGTGTGGGCGTTGGCGATGCGCGCGCCTTCGGCTTCGAGGGCGCGGTAGAGGCGCGCCATCTGCTCGAAGCCCTGGTAGCGGAAGAGCGGCACGCCCTCGGCGGTGACGTAGCCCGCGAAGCGCTTGTACTCGAGGTGGAGGAAGAGCTCGGCGCCGAGTTTTGCGTGCACGCGGCCGATCGCGCCGAGGGTGTCCTCGCGCGGGAAGATGCACACGAGGTAGGTGAGGGAGCGGTCGGCGCGCAGGGCGTGCATCGTGGTGTGGCCCCAGGTGTACTCGTAGATCGGGGGCTCGGGAGGGCAGGGGACGACCGTGCCGCCGAACTCGCGTACCAGGGCGTCGAAGGCTTCGCGTGTCTCGGCGCCGATCATGAGGAGCGCCGCGGCCTTGCCCGCCGGCAAGGACAATTGCTTGAAGAACTGCGGGACGGGCCAGGCGTGCACGCTCACGAGCTTCTTCAGGATGCCGTCGCTCGTCGCAGCCGCCATGCCGAACGCCGCGGCGCGCTCGAACTCGTCGAATACGACAACGGTGTCGCGCCACTCGTGCGCCTGGGCGAGCGGCAGCTCGACCTCGGTGACGAGGCCGTTCACGCCGTAGGCGTGGTGCACGAGGTTGACGTCGTCGCCGCGTAGCTCGAGTGAGCGCGGGGTCTCCTCGATGGTGACGAGCTTGAGGCCCAGGATGTTTCCCCGGTCGCGCAGGATGCCCCAGTTGACGGTGCCGACGCCGGCGTGCCCGCCGCCGACGAAGCCGCCGAGGGTCGCGAGCTTCTTGGTCGACGGATGCATGCGAAGCTCGCGGCCGTGCTTTCTCAGCTCTTCATCGAGAGCGCCGAGACGGATGCCGGCCTGCGCGCGGGCAACGTTCCCCTTCTGAAAGACGATGCGGTCCAGGCCGGTCATCTCGACCACCGCGCCGCCGGCGAGCGGCACGGCCTGGCCGAAGTTGCCGGTGCCGGCGCCGCGCGCGACGAGCGGCACGCGGTGGCGCGCGCAGGCGGAGGCGATGCGGACCACCTGCTCCTCGGTGGTCGGGGATAGAACGACTTCGGCGGTGCGGCCGGCGAGGGCGGCCGACATGATCGGGCTGAACCAGCTGAAGTCGGCGCTTTTCACCCGCAGCGCGGCGGCCTCCCGCGTGTGGGGGATGTCCTTCAGCGAAGCGAGAAACTCATCCTTCACGTTTGACGGCGCTCTCGTGCCAGCGGCGCAGCGCGAGGTGGGTCACCAGCGTGAGCAGGATGAAGATCAGGATGCCGGTGCCGGTGATCATGAAGAGCGCCGCGAACATGCGCGCGATCTTGAGCTGGTAGCCGGCTTCCAGTATGCGGTAGGCGAGGCCCGACTGGACGCCGCCCGAGCCGGCGACGAACTCGGCCACGACCGCGCCGATCAGCGCGAGGCCGCCGGAGATGCGCAGGCCGCCAAGGAAGAAGGGCAGCGCGCTCGGCAGGCGCAGGTACCAGAACACCTGGCGGCGCGAGGCGCCGTAGAGCTGCAGCAGGTTGAGCAGGTTGTGGTCGGTGCTGTTCAGGCCCAGCGTGGTGTTCGAGACGATGGGGAAGAAGGCCACGATCCAGGCGCAGATGAGGAGCGCGGTCGCGGTGTCCTTCACCCAGATGATGATGAGCGGCGCGATCGCCACCACCGGCGTCACCTGCAGGATCACCGCGTAGGGGAAGAACGAGAGCTCGACCCACTTCGACTGCGCGAACAGCACCGCGATCGCCACGCCGAGGACGGTCGCGGCGGTGAGCGCGCCGGCGGTGATCGCCAGCGTGACGAGGAGCGAGGGGTAGAGCGTCGCCCAGTCGGTGACGAGCGCCTGCACGATCGCGACCGGCCCGGGCAGGATGTAGACCGGGATCGCGCTCGCGCGCACGAAGACCTCCCACGCCGCGAGCCCGACGAAGAGGATCAGCGTGGGCGGGACGACCTTCGTGATGAATTCTTTCATGCGCGCATCGCCTCCGCGAGTCGCGCCGACACGGTGCGGCACTGCTCGGCATACGCAGCCGAGGTGCGGAACGAGGGGTCGCGCTTGCCGTCGAGGACCACTTCGGAGCTGACGCGCCCCGGCCGCGGCGTCATGACGAGGATGCGCGTGGAGAGGTACACCGACTCGAACACGCTGTGCGTGACGAACACCACCGTCCAGCGCTGGCTCGCCCAGAGCTCGAGCAGGTCGTCGTTCAGCTTGAAGCGCGTGATCTCGTCGAGCGCGGCGAAGGGCTCGTCCATGAGGAGGATCTTGGGCCCGGCGACGAGCGCGCGCGCGATCGAGACGCGCATGCGCATGCCGCCGGAGAGCTCGCGCGGGTAGGCGTCGCCGAACCCCGCGAGGCCGACCTGCTCCATCGCGCGCTGGATTTTCGGTTGGGCGGCGGCGCGGCTCATGCCGCGGACGCGGAGCGGAAGATAAATATTGCCGGACACGGTCGCCCACGGCATGAGGGTCGGGTCCTGGAACACGAAGCCGATCTCGTGGCGCACGCTCGACCACTCGATCGTGCCGCGGGTGAGGTCGCCCAGGCCGGCGATGAGACGCAGCACCGTGCTCTTGCCGCACCCGGAGGGGCCGAGAAGGCTGACGAACTCGCCTTCCCGTATCGTGAGGTCGAGGCCCGTGAGGGCCACGACCCCGTTGGAATAGACCTTGTCGACGCCGCGCAGCGCGACGAGCGCCGGCGTCTCCGCGCGCATCAGTTACTTTTTCTTGAGGTGCATCCCGTGGCCTTTGTTGACGAACTGCAGCGTGTAGGCCTTGGACACGTCGATTTCCGGGGGATAGGCGCCGGCCTTGACCATGGTGTCGGCGAACTCCCGCCAGCGCGCGCCGGTCATCGCGCCGATGCCGAGCTTGAGCGCGTCGCCCGAGTCGACGATGCCGTGCTCGAGCATCTTGGCGTGGCTGTAGGCGAGCTGCTCGTCGTCCATCTCGGGGTTGTGTTGCTGGATCATCTTGTTGGCCGCGGTGCGGTCGCCGTAGAGGTAGCTGTACCAGCCCTCGATGGTCGCGTTCACGAAGCGCTGCACGACGTCGGGCTGCTCGGCGACGAGCTGGCGGCGCGTCTCGAGCGTGGTGGCGTACGAGACGTAGCCCTGGTCGGCGAGGAGATGGATCACCGGCTTGATGCCGGCCTTCTGCGCCTTCAGCGGCTCGCTCGTCAGGAAGCCCTGCTGGATGGTCGACTTGTCGGCGATGAACGGCGCCATGTTGAAGGTGTAGGCGCGGATCTGGTCGTCGGTGTAGCCGTACCTCGCGCGCAGGAAGTTCCAGTAGTTGTTGCGCGAGGCCGAGGCGATCAGGATGGGCTTGCCCTTCATCGCCGCGAGCGAGTCGTTGCCCTGGCCCGGGTGCGCCATCAGGATGCGCGGGTCCTTCTGGAAGATCGACGCCACCACCACGAGCGGGATGTCGTTCCTGACGAAGTTGAGCCCGTTGAAGCTGTCCGAGCCCATGCTGAAGTCGATCGCCTTCGCCACCAGGAGCTGCGGGTTGTTCATCTGCGGCCCGCCCGGCCGCACCGTGACGTCGAGCCCGTACTTGGCGTAGATGCCGGTGGCGACGGCCTGGTAGTAGCCGCCGTGCTCGGCCTGGGCGCGCCAGTTGGACTGGAAGGTGAGCTTGACCGGCTGGGCTTGGGCCGCCCCGGCGGCGAACACTGCGGCAAGGATGAAGACTCTGGGTGTCATGGCGTTCCTCCTCGTAATCGGACGATCAGAGTAAATCAGGCTTGGTGCAGCAAAGCAAGAAAGACGATGCCGATGGCGCTGTAGAACATGAAGGCCGACTCCCGGCCGCTCCACGCCTTCGACTGCCAGCTCGCGAACCACTGGCCGCCGATCACCATGAAGCCGCCGAACCAGACGGCAAAGCCGAGGGCGAGGCCGGCGAACGCCACGGGTTTCGCGGCATGGAACTCGGCCGGGGCCGCGCCGTGCACCATGGCGAGGAGCGCCGCACCGGCGAGGCACAGAGCCGCGACCAGCCCCTCGGCGGCGACGATCAGCCAGAAAAAGACGCGGTGGGCGAGCGGGGAGGTGACGGCGCGGCCCTTGAGGCGCGTGTCCTGGAAAACGTCGTCCATGCTCATCACGTGCTGGACCAGGCGCAGGTTCGGCCCCGGGTCGCGCACGTTGTTGACCGCGACCAGCAGCGCGAAAGCGCCGATTAGGGCGACGAACAGGATCTGGCAGAGCTGGACGATGTTCATTCGAGGCTCCCCGCCACCACGCGGCCGTTCACCAGGACGGTGCGCGCGAGCGGGCCGCTCGCCACGAGATCGGGCGCGTCCTCGGCCTGCGCGATCAGCAGGTCGGCGCGGGCGCCGGGCCGGATGCCGTAGTCGCCGTCGAGGCCGAGCAGGCGCGCGGGCGCGCTCGTCACCATGTCGAAGGCGCGGCCGAGGTCGTTCCAGCCGAGGTGCGCCGCCATCAGCGTCCAGCGGGCGATCTCGAGCAGGTCACCGCTGCCCGGCGGCACGAACGGGTCCTGGATGTTGTCGGAGGCGGCTGCTACCACTACACCGGCGCGCTGCAACTCAGTCACCCTCGTCAGGCCGCGAGGCGTCAGCCTGGCAGCATCGCGGCCCTGGAGGAACAGATTCGCCGCCGGCAGAGTGACCACGCCGATGCCGGCGCCGGCCAAACCTTCGATGACGCGCGCTGCATCCGTGGGATTCAGAGCTGAAAGAGCCGAGGAATGGCTCGCGACCACCTTGCCCGCCATGCCGTGCGCGCGCGTGCGCTCGATCACCGCCTGGAACCAGGTGCGCCCTGCGTCGAGGTGCTCGTCGAGGTGAAAGTCGATCGGCCTGGCGTGGCGCTCGGCGACCTCGAACACCATGTCGAGGAACTCGAGCGGCCGGTCCGAGTGGTTCGGGTTCGCGCCGACGACATCGGCTCCCATGCGCAGCGACTCCTCGAGCCACTCGCGCCCCGGCGCGCCGGAGCGCGTCGCGCCGCCGGTAAGGAAGGCGACCACCTGCAGCCGCATGCGCTCGCGCACGCGCTCGCGCAGCGCGACGATGGCCCCGACGCCTTTCAGCCGCGCCTCGGGGTCGACATTGACGTGCGTGCGGATCGCGACCGTGCCGCGCTCGAGGCACGCGGCGAGCGTGCGCTCGGCGCGCGCGTCGATGTCCTCGGCGCTCATGCGCTCGGCGTAGCCGCGGAAAGCCTCGATCGCGCCCGCAAGCGTGCCCTTCGGATTCGGCACCGCGGCGCGCGTGCGCGTCTTGTCGAGGTGCTGGTGCGCGTCGACCAGGCCGGGGACGACGAGGCGGCCCTTGAGGTCGACGGTTCTTACTTCGGCTTCTATCCCGGGCGCGACCCGCTCGATCCGGCCGTCGTCGCCGATCAGGATGTCGAGGGGCTTTCCTCGTAGAAGCAGTGCCGGCACGCGTGATACAGTGAATTTCTATGAGCTCACTTCGCATGCTAACCGGGCTGGCGGCTCTGCTGCTCGGCTTCGCGGCCCTGTCGCAGGAGGTCTATCCGTCCCGGCCGGTCCGCCTGGTGGTCCCCTACGCCCCGGGCGGCGTGTCCGACATCACCGGGCGGATCGTGGCGCAGAAGATGACCGAGCTGCTCGGCCAGTCGGTGGTGGTCGAGAACCGCACCGGCGCCGGCGGCATGGTCGGCACCGGGTCGGTGGCCAAGTCCGCGCCCGACGGCTACACCATCGGGCTGTCGAGCCTCTCCGCCTACGCGATCGGGCCGAAGATGGTCAAGCAGCCGCTCTACGACCCGATCGCCGACTTCACCCCGATCGGCAGCCTGGCGCTCGCGCCGACGATCCTGACCGTCAACACCGAACTGCCGTTCAGGAACGTGCAGGACGTGATCGCGTACGCAAGAGCGAATCCCGGCAAGCTCAACTACGGCTCCTCGGGCATCGGCAGCGTGGCGCACATCTCGGCCGAGGTGCTGCGCGCCTCGACCGGCATCCGGCTGGAGCACGTGCCCTACAAGAGCGCGGCGCAGTCCTATCCCGACCTGATGTCGGGCAGCCTCGCGATGGTGTTCGACGCGCTGCCCTCCGCGATCCAGCACATCCGATCCGGCAAGGTGCGCCCGATCGCGATGATGTCGGACCGGCGCGCCTCGCTCGTGCCCGACGTGCCGACCTTTGCCGAGGCCGGATACCCCGAGGCGACGCTGAGGCTCTGGGTCGGGCTGCACGGCCCGGCCGGCCTGCCGGCCCCGATCGTCCAGAAGCTCTCCGAGACCGCGTCGAAAACCGCCGCCGCGGCCGACGTGCGCGAGCGCTTCACCGCCGTGGGCGCCGACGCGTACTGGACCTCGCCGCGCGAATTCGCGGAAATGGTGCGCGGGGACGTGGAGCGATTGGGTAAGATGATGGCTGCCGCGGGAATCAAGGGGGAATAACTCATGAAGATGAAGAGACTGCTCATCGGCGCGGGCCTGGTCGCGTTTGCCGCCACCGCGCTGGCACAAAAGACCACGCCGGTGCGCTTCGCGCTCGACTGGCGCTTCGAGGGGCCGGGCGCGCCGTACTTCGTCGCCATCGACAAGGGCTACTACAAAGCCGAGGGGCTCGAGGTCAGCATCGACCCGGGCACGGGCTCGGTCGAAGGCATCAACCGCGTCGCCTCGGGCGCCTACGAGATGGGCTTCGCCGACATCAACTCGCTCGTCAAGTACCGCGACAACCCGCGCAACCTGCCGGTGAAGGCGGTGATGATGGTCTACGACACCCCGGCGTTCTCGATCGTGACGCTGAGGAAGAACAACATCTCGAAGCCCAAGGACCTGGAGGGCAAGGTGCTCGGCGCGCCGGCGCCCGACGGCGCCTACGCGCAGTGGCCGATCTTCGTGCAGGCGAACAAGATCGACGCCTCGAAGGTGCGGATCGAGAACGTCGGCTTCCCGGTGCGCGAGCCGATGCTCGCGCAGGGCAAGGTCGACGCCATCACCGGCTTCTGGTTCTCGTCCTATATGAACCTCAAGGCGCAGGGCATCTCCGGGGAGGACATCGTGGTGCTGCACATGCGCGACCACGGCGTCGACCTGTACGGCAACGTGCTGATCGCCAACCCGGACTTCATGCGCTTCTCGCCCAAGGCGGTGGCGGGGTTCGTCAAGGCGACGATCCGCGGCATCCAGGACACGATCAGGAGCCCCGAGGCCGCGATCGACTCGCTGATGAAAAGGAACCCGATCGCCAAGCGCGAGGTCGAGCTCGAGCGCCTGAAGCTCTCGCTGCAGAAGAACTTCGTGACGCCCGACGTGCAGAAGAACGGCCTCGGCGGCGTCGACATGAAGCGCCTCGAGCGCTCGATCGAGCAGATCGGCCTCACCTTCCAGTACACCAACAAGCCGAAGGCGGCCGACATCTTCACCGCGCAATACCTGCCCCCGCGGGAGCAACGGCTGGTGAAGTAGCTTTCTGGTAAGGCTCGAGCAAGTCTCGATGGCCTACGGCCGCGGCGCCGCCGCGGTCCGGGCGATCGACGAAGTCACGCTCGACATCGCGCGCGGCGAGTTCATCGCGGTCGTCGGCCCCTCGGGCTGCGGCAAGAGCTCGCTCATGCGCCTCATCTCCGGCTTGCACCCGCCGCTTGGGGGCTCGCTCACGGTGGAAGGCAGGCCGGTCACCGGACCGCTCAGGTCGGTGGGCATGGCGTTCCAGAACTCCAACCTGCTGCCGTGGCGCAACGCGCTCGACAACGTGCTGCTGCCGCTCGAGATCGTCGAGCCTTACCGGTCGAACTTCGACAGGGACAAGTTTTCCGGCAAGGCCCGGGAGCTGCTCCATTCCGTCGGCCTCGCCGGCTTCACCGAGAAGCACCCCTGGGAGCTCTCGGGCGGCATGCAGCAGCGCACCTCGATCTGCCGCGCGCTGATCCACGAGCCAGAGATCCTGCTGCTCGACGAGCCGTTCGGCGCGCTCGACGCGTTCACGCGCGAGGAGCTGTGGTGCGCGCTGCGCGA
>Ga0187893_10010224_pt1 | contig 14089 bp, 9 predicted proteins | sample MA1701074metaG_FD_139574 | JGI IMG/M metagenome (GOLD analysis project Ga0187893, IMG submission 139574) | White microbial mat communities from a basaltic lava cave in the Kipuka Kanohina Cave System on the Island of Hawaii, USA - MA170107-4 metaG ...
CGAGCCTGGCGCTCCTGGATCGGCAAGGCGTCACGCGCGACGACCGGCGGCTGGCCGGCGAAGAAACCGACGACGCGATTACGGTGCTCGCGGGCGCCGGCCTGCATCCCGAGGCGATCGCGCTGTTGCGAGACGCGCGCGCGCTGACCGAGCGGGCGAAGGTGCGCGACGCCGTCGCCGCCCTGCAACGCGCGCGCGACGCGCTCGTCGGGACGCCATGAGGAGGCGAGAACCATGAACGGCAAGACGATCCTGGTGCTGGCCGCGCTGCTGGTGACGGCGCGGGCCGCGGCGGCACAGCGGACGACGGAGCAGTTCATCCCCGTGGGACAGTCGCCGGGGATTTCGGGCAGGGTGTCCTACATCGGGGCGATCACGGCGGTGGACCCACAGCGGCGGACGTTCACAGTTCGGGGCGACAGCGGAGCGCAGACCATCAAGGTCATCGACCGCACGCGCATCTGGCTGGACCGCTCGGCCGAGCGCCGCACCAACGAGGTCGGCGGCATGGCCGACTTGCGCGTCGGCCGCCGGGTGGAAGTCAAGTTCGTGGACGCGCGCGTCCGGGACACGGCGGACTGGATCAAGGTCGTGGAGAGGTAGCGGCTCAACAGGAGGGGCAGTGGGGTTTGCGAGTTGCCGGGCGCCCGGCCACACCGAGCTTGCTCAGCCGCTCGCGAGCGAAGGACCTTAGAGAATCGACCCCAGCTGGCAGCGAAACACCGGCACCACATCCTCCCCATCGAGCGACTCCCACTCGGGGATGCTCGATTCGCTGCCGTCGGCGCGATACACCCGGGCGAGGCGACGCTCCGGGTCGATCACCCAGACCAGCCGCGTGCCGGCCTTCAGCCAGTCGCCGACCTTGGCCAACACCTCGCCGGGACCGTCGCTGGGCGAGAGGACCTCCACGGCCAGGTCGGGAGCGACCTCAAGGAACCCGGTGGTCGGTTCCGGTAATCGCTCACGCCCGATGAAAGCGACATCCGGCGCGCGAACGGTGTCGGGCGCCCGGAACAACGTGAACCCGGTTTCGGCGGCGAACAGTTGCCCTAGCTGGACGCGTTCGACATGCGCGCCCAGGCGGAGCGTCAGATTCATCGCCACGCGGCCGTGCCGGTCGCCGGCGGGCTCCCGGATGACCAGTCGGCCGCGCACCAGCTCGGTGCGCTGGTCAGGGACATTCAGGTGCAGCAACTCCTCGGCCGTCATGAGCGTGGCGGGCATAGCGGGAACGTATGCAGGCTCGGCGGACACGGCAACCAAGGTACCGCACACGGTCAACGCACATCAACCACGAGGAACGCGGCTCATGAACCCCGTCTCAGCACCCGGATCGGCGCACTCCATCGGCAGGTGCCCCACTCCATGACGAACCGTCCCGCCGGTTCGATGCGAATGGTGAACCGCTCGACGTTTTCTGACAGGGAATCCACCGTCATGGGCCGGCGCGCGACGTCCCGGCCGGCGCGGTATTCAGTGCCCCACTGGCCGGACTGGCCGTTGATGATGAGCGAGACGCCGTCCCGGGTGGGGAGCGTCCACAGCGTGTACGTTCCCGGACGCAGTGGGACGCCGGCGAGCTCGATCGGTGCCGAAGTGGAGAGCTGCGTCGCGGCGTTGGCGCCGGTGCGCCAGACCCGGTCGTAGGCGATCAGGTCGCCGACCAGCATTCTGCCGCGCCGCGATGGGCGGCTATAGTCGACGGTCACACGGGCGGATCCCACCGTGGCGCGGACGGTGTCGCGCGGGCTGAGCGACGTGGCCACGCCCGTGCGTTGCTCTCGGGCGGCGAAGCGCGCCGCGATGGCGTCGATATCGGGGACGTCGGTGATGCGCCGGACTTCCTGCCTGTAGGTCGTCCCCTGCCCCGAGTAGGAAGCCAGCCGGCCGTTCGCGTCGAGGCGCGCGGTGCCCGTGCCGGCGAGCCCGGTGCTGCTGATCACGTAGGAGCCATCCGGGTTGCGACGGATGTCCGCGTACCCCACGTGGCCTTCGTCCCAGCCTTCGAAGAAATACTGGCCGATGCGGGCGGGGGCGCGCGCGGTCTCCGGCTGCCGGCGCGCCGCGTCGAGCAGCAGCTCCCAAGTCGCGTACACGAACGCGTTCCACGGGACGGTCTCGGCGTAGCGCGTCCGGTAGGCGAACGGCCGCGTGCCCGGCGCCGGGCCGCGGGTGAACACCAGGACCGTGTCGTTGAACGTGGCGGTATGGTGGAGCTGCCGGCGGTCGGGTGGCCCGTTCGGGATGTCGGTGTCCATCGACCAGTGCGTGATGACGCCGGTCGGACCGAGCTCCGCCTGCCAGCGCCGCCGCGTCACCGTCGGGGAGCGGCCGATCGCGTCGCCCGTGATGCGAGACCCGAGCCGGGTGACGCGCTCCACCGACGTCGTATCGTTGCCGAGGACGGCCACGAATCCGTAGGTCTCAGGGCCAGTGCAGGCGCCGAGCACCAGCAGCAGGGCCAGGCGTGCGGGAGCAGAGGGGATGGACATCAAACCTAAAATAGCTCTCGGCTCACTTCAGGATGAAGAGGCCTGTGCCCCTTTCCAGATCACGGCCGCGTCATAGCCATGGATCGTCCGGACGACGTCAGGGTTCCAGCCCTCGAGACCGCGCATCGCCACTGGCCGCAGGGCGCGCAGGTCAATCACTTCATGACCTGTGGCATCGGTGTTGGACAGCACGCGCGTGAGGCGCTGGTCGCCGGTTCGGAATTCGTCAAACTCATCGCTCGAGACGGAGACGAAGCTCCGCCCTGGGCCGAGGACGGCCTGACGCGACCCGGGACCAGGGAGCACGAGGATGTGGAAAGCGCGATCCCCGCTCAGCGTCGCCACTTCATCCGCCATGGAGCCGACATCGAAGATGTTGACATAGTTGGCGCCGCGGATCATGTGGTTGTAGCCGAATTTCAGCATCACCTTTGGCGGCAGTCCGCCTGCTCTGAGCAGCCCTGCCAGGTTATCGCGCATCCATTGCGCGCGGCGCTGCGAGGAAGCCCACGCGTTGGCCATCGTGTTGATGGCCAGCGATTCCTCGAGCGTGCGCAGGATCACGTCACTGTCACGATCCGGGTTTGGCCAGGCGGCGCGGACGGCCGACACCACGGCCGGACCTTGCGAAAAGATGAATGGCTGTTGCTGCGCCCAGGCGTTCGTTGACGCCTCCTTCAGACGCGCGAACGACTCTCGGGCGCGCCGCGGCACCCGGGGCGCGAGCCTCGCGATCAAGTAGCGATCGCTGAAAATCTCCCGGTCGAAACCCCAGAGTACTCGCTCATTCCTGGGCGCCGCATCGATGACGGCCGCGAGGAACTCCGCTTCCTCACGCAGATACATGGGGCTCCAAGTGTCCGGGTAGGCAAAGAAATCCACTATCCCCTGGAGGCCATGGCTCCGCGCCGCCGCCTCGATGTCCTGCGCGATGATCGGTGAAAGCTCGATGGCCGTGCGGCTGTAGCCAGATCCGCGTAGCGCCGTGAAGAGGGCGGCTGAGAGCTGGGCGGTTTCACGAACCCCGTGCTCTTCGCCGATCAGTGTGAAGCGGGCATCCCGCGCTTCCTGGACGAGCCAATCCCAGCCGGACCCCCTGGGACCGTCGCTCATGGTCAGGGGAAGCCTGCCTCTCTGAAGCGCTTCGAGAAGGCGTTGCAGACCAGTGGGAGTCTGGGGCTGCGGTCGAGGCGGCGCGGCGCCGAGCCTGGAACCGCGGGTGTCTCCAAGCAAGAACAACCCGCTTGCGTAGAGGAGATCGCGCCGACTGATCGTCATACGCATTGCCCTCCTGTAGGGTTCTCCGCCGTGCCTCCTGCCTCGGATAGCGCAGGCCGGCAAAAGGTTGGGTGTGTGCAGTCAGGGAAGCTCCTTCCCCACGCTCGGAAGATCAGGATGACGCCGGGCAGGTCGCGAGCATCTAGGCTTTGCAGAGGCCCTCTGTCGGGGATGTAGGGCAGCGTGAGCGGTCCGGTCCACACCAGGGTCAGATCACAATCCCACGACTCGTCCGGGGTTCGGCAGCGCGCGCATATGCCCCCCGACCGGCTCCCGTCTCGGCCACTTGTGTTGCGCGCTCGATCAATATATGATGCTTATCATATGCAAGCTACGACCACCGGGCGCACCGCCCCAGGCCGCAAGGAAGTCACCCACGAACGGATCGTCGCGGCCGCCGCGCGCGCGACCCGGCGCAGCGGGTACGACGGGACGGGTGTTGCCGACATCATGAAAGAGGTCGGCCTGACCCATGGGGGCTTCTACGCACATTTTGCTTCACGCCAGGCGATGCTGGTGGAGGCGGCCGACCGCGCCGGAGCCGAAAGCGTGGCCGCACTGACGCGCGCCGCCGCGGCCGCTCCGCAGCAGGCGCTGCGGGCGATGATCCGCGCGTACCTCTCGAACGAGCACGTTGCCGGCGTCGAGACCGGTTGCCACGTAGCCGCGCTCGGCTCGGAGATGCCGCGCCAGGCGCCGAAGCTGCGGCGAGCCGCGACGCGTCGCATCAAGGAAATGATCGATGTCGTCGCCCGGCATTCGCCCGACCAGAGAAAGCCGGGTGTCTCCGAACACGCGCTCGTGACGGTGGCCACGATGGTCGGCGCGCTCGTGCTCGCCCGCGCGGTCGACGATCCCAAGCTCTCCAAGGCGCTGCGCGACGCGTCCCGGAAGCACTTGGACTCCACCCGCAGCTAAGGCGACCCGCACCGGCCGGAGTCGGTGCCGTTCTTTGCAGCAGAATATGATAGTCATCATATGGTGACTACGAGGATGACCGACCATGTTCTGAAGGAGGACACCATGATCACGCACCAGGCGCAGCCAGGATCGAGCACCACGTGGAGGAATGCACCGACGAAAGTCGTCGCTGTCGGCGGCACGAATTGGGTCTACCGGCAGCTGGGGCCCGATACCGGAGTGCCGGTCATCTTCCTTAACCATCTGGCGGCGGAGCTCGACCGGTGGGATCCCCGGGTCGTCGACGGCATCGCGAAGCAACGCCGCGTCATCGTCTTCGACAATCAGGGCATCGGCGCATCGGAAGGGAAGACTCCCACCTCCGTGGAGGCGATGGCGCGGGACGCGGTGGCCTTCATCCGGGCCCTCGGCTTTGCGCAGGTCGATCTGCTTGGCTTCTCCCTTGGCGGTTTCATCTCGCAGGTGATCGCGCAGGAAGAACCGCACCTGGTTCGCAAGATCATCCTCGCGGGAACCGGGCCAGCCGGGGGCACGGGCATCGACAAAGTGACGTCGGTGACCATCCGGGACATGGTGAAAGGCACGCTGACCTTCAAGCACCCGGAGTACTATCTCTTCTTCACGGAGACCCGCAACGGCCGCAAGGCGGCGCGCGACTTCTTGGCACGGCTGAGCGAGCGCTCCGAGAATCGCGACAAGCGGGTTTCGATCCCGGCGTTCATCGCCCAATTGAAGGCCATCCACGCCTGGGGGCGTCAGCGTCCTGCCGATCTGTCGCGCATTCAGCACCCGGTGTTGGTGGCGAATGGTGAGCACGACAAGATGGTGCCCAGCAGCAACTCGGTCGACCTGGCGCGCCGACTGCCGCACGCCGAGCTCGTCCTCTATGAGGATGCCGGGCATGGGGGCGTCTTCCAGTACCACGAGGCGTTCGTGAAAAAGGCTCTGGAGTTCTTTGAAGCCTGAGCCGACGCAGCCCGAAGAGCAGCCCTGCAACCAGCAACGTTGCAGGGCTGCACCGAGCCGGGACGGCGGGATTTGACGCGTCCGGCCGCATCAGCGGCCGGCGCCGCCGTCAGGCGGCGAGCGGGGCGAGGCCGCGCAGCGGCCGCAGCCCAACCCGCGACCCCCTGAACCCCATGCGACTCAATAGCGGGCCGAGGTACATCACATCGCCAATCACGCGAGGTCCTGGCATCGGTGTCCTAACAGCGCACTCGAAGCTCGACCGAGTGGCGTGCCGCCGCGCCGGGCCGTGGTTGGCAGAATGACGACGTCGCCCGGCGCCGACATCAGCCAACTGCTGCTGGCGTGGCGCCGCGGGGATCGGACCGCACTGGATCGGCTCCTGCCCCTGATCTACGACGAGTTGCATCAGCTCGCGCGGCGCCAGATGCGCGAGGAGCGTCCCGATCACACGCTTCAGACGACCGCCCTCGTCCACGAGGCTTATCTGCGCCTATGCGGCGCGGACGTCGCGTGGGAAGGACGTGTGCACTTTCTCGCGGTCGCCGCGCAGGCTATGCGCCGCGTCTTGGTCGATCATGCCCGCGCCCGCGGCCGGGCGAAACGCGGCGCTGGCGCGGCGTCCATTACGCTGGACGAGGGGCTCGCGCCCGCCTCCGCCCGCGGTCCGGACTTGGTCGCGCTCGATGAGGCGATTGACCGGCTTTCGACGTTTGACGAGCGCAAGGCGCGCGTGATCGAGCTGCACTACTTCGGCGGATTGACCTACGATGAGACCGGGACCGCGCTCGGCGTCTCGGCCGCGACCGTCGACCGCGAGCTGCGCCTGGCCAAGGCCTGGCTCTACCAGGAGCTGCGATGACACCGAGACGTGCTCGCCGTGCGAGCGGCCGACCAGGAAACCCGTCTCGCCGAGCGCGTGGAGATATTGAGGAAGCAGCCCTTGGAGTAGAGCCGGGGTCCCATCGCCCCGTCGAGGCCGTGGACGCGGGAGTCGGCGCTGAGTCCTTGAGCGTACACAGCGTCCTCACCCCGGACGCGACCGGCCCACATAGACTCGGGTGGGCGATCCCGGGATCACCCAGACGATGTCCGAGCGGCCGTCGCCGCTCACCTTCCCCACCAACGCCGGCAGCGTCGCGTTCCAGTTGGTCGAGACCGGGTGCGTCTGCGGCGGCTGGCCGGTCGCGTCGATGGTCCCGGACGGGGCCGTACCCCGACCGACGGCGACCACCATGGTCGTCGACGTCGGACGGTACCAGATGATGTCGCTCGCGCCGTCGCCGTCGACGTCGCCCACCTTCGCCACGAGGGGACCGCCGCCCGTTGCCACCCCCACGTCCTGGAAGTGCGGATAGGCAAGGGGCACCGACCACGATCCCGCGCTGTTCCCGAGGATCTTGTGGATCACGTTCTGCCCCGTAAGGAAGACGTTCCAAGCCAGGTCCGTCACCTGGTCCCGGTTGAAGTCCCCCACGAGGGGTGTGTAACCGGTCCAGCAGCAGGTTATCGGATGCACGAAAGCCGAACTGAACGAGAAACCCCCGGTGGCCAGAGACAGGGCGGTGTAGGAGTGGTTGAAGCTCAATCCCGGCACCGTATTCCAGATGATGTCGGAGCGTCCGTCGCGGTTGAGATCGGCGAGATAGACGGCCAGGCCCCGCCAGTCACCACCCTGCGGGTGCTGGTAGAAGGTCGAATCGAGGGCGAGCGTGCCGTCGCCGTTGGAGAGGCCGAGGTAGGTGCGATTGCCACCGTTGTAGCAGGCGTTCCAGACCAGGTCCTGGTCTCCGTCGCCGTCCACGTCGCCCAACAGGAAGCGGTAGAACCCGGCGGTCCCCCACGACTTGACGGGATGCACCTGAACCGCCCCGAACGTGAAGCCCCCCGCCGCCTGCGCCACGGCAACGTAGACCTTGTTCTCGGTGCCGCGATAATTCCACACGACGTCGGCGCGCTGGTCGCCGGTCACGTCGCCGACCTCCAGGTCATAATTCGCCCACCCTTCGGCCGGCGGCGGCACCGGATTCGTGTAGCTCGCCGGCGTGCCGAAGCTGCCGTCGAACTGGCCGAGCGCCACGGCGATCTGGTTGCCGCCGCCAACGCTGCGGTGGTTGAAGAGCAAATCGTCCCGGCCGTCGCCGTTGACGTCGGCGAGCCGGGTCTCGAACGGGGCCGGCACGGGCGCCGAAAAGGACTGTGCCGGCAGGAAGTCGAACTGGCCGCCCGTAGCGGGCGCGCAGGTTTTGACGTTGTAATTCGTCGCTTCGGTGACGGAGGCGAGCGAGTTGTCGCCGAGGTTATAGAACGCGTACGATAGCGGCTCGGCTGTCGAGAGCGGGGCCGTCGAGGTGAAGTACTGCGACCAGTCGCCCGAGCGGATCATCGCGATCGTGGCTTGGTCGTTCCCGCCCACGGAGGTGATCTCGATGCGGGATTCGGCGAGGATGGTCCGCTGCCGCGTGCTCAGGCCGCCGGCCACCGAGCCTATCAGGCTGCTGTACGACGCATTGATGGTCGCCTGCAGCTCCGAGGCGCTCGCCGTCGACGTGATCGAGAACATCATCATCCGGCCGTACACGATCTCGCCGACATACACCGGCAGGTTCCCCGGGCCGATCCGGTTCAGCGCCACCTGCTGGTCGAGCTTGGCGGGGGTGAAGGCGCTGGAGAACCAGCCACCGGGGGTGGACGGCGGGGACACGACGACGGTGAACATCTTCTGATAGAAATGCGCCGACACCGTGGTCTCAGACGAGTTGCGGGAGACGCTGCCGCCGACCGACGCCTCGAAGCCCAGATAGCGGCCCGACAAGCTCGCCGACAACCCGAACTGGCGCTGCGAATTGTAGGTCTCCATGTGCCAGAAAATGCTGCTCGAGGCCTGGAGACCGCTCGCCGTGGCGTTGCCGATGATGTCGCCGATGGCGCTGGCGACGTGCGCCTGGTCCACCACGTCCACACGCCGGAAGTTCGTGCCTGTCTGGATCCCGGGGATCGAGACGTTGATCGGCGCGCGCTCGTCGATGATGAGCGGCAGCAGTGAGCCGAGCCCGTCGCGGTGACTCACTCCCTGAAGGAGGGCGCCCGGAAAAAGGATCGCCGCGTTGGGGCTGTACATGACGATGTCCTGCGGCGTGCGCTGCACGCTGTACGGCGTCACCTCGCAGACGTAGGGGACGTTGTGGTCCACGCGGATGGTGCCCGCGGTGTCGACGACGGTCCGCACTTGCGGGATCGTATCGAACTCGAGCGATGACGGCGCGCCCGTTGGCGCGGGATCCACGTCGGCGCTCGGCGGGGCGAACTGCGCCCACGAGGGCAGGCCCTGCAGGTACGCATCGACGTCTACGTTGGGGCCCGGCCCGGTCCCGGCATCTTTCGCGCAGGCCAGGGAGAGGGCGAGCAGGGCGGTCGCGAGCTTCTTCACGGAATCCTCCTCAGGAGCCGACAGGCGGCGGTCACTTGAGAAGGCGTCAGGGGGCGACGGATTCCCTCATCTACGGAAGTGCTTGGATGGTCATCGGTTACGGGACTCCGCGGCGAAGCGTAGCTCGTCCAGGAGCTGTCGCGCTCGCACCGCATCGGGGTGGCCAGGGGGAAGTCGCCGCTCGGCGATCGCCACCGCCTCGCGCAGCGCTGCCTCGGCAGCGGCGAGATTGCCGAGGGCTCGCTCGGCTGTTCCGAGCGGCAAGAGGGTCCGCACCAGGATGGGGTGGTCGGGTCCAAGGCGAGCGCGCTGACGCGTGAGCGTGTTGCGCAGCAGCCCGGCCGCCTGGCCGAAGTCCCCGCGCGCTGCCAACACTTCGCCGAGAGCGGCGGTGGCCGCGCGGGTCGAGGGGTGATCGGCGCCGAGACGCCGGGTCGCGAGATCCACGGCCCGGCGGGCGACCCGCAGGGCGGAATCCGGCAGGCCGCGTGCACCCGTGATCAACGCGAGCCGGCGCAGCGAAAAGATCACATAGGGGTGGTCCGGCGCCAGGCGGCGTCGTGCCAGCCGTAGCGCCGCCTGCAGGAGGGAGTCCGCCGCGTCGAGGTCCCCTTTGCGATAAAGGGTTTCGCTGAGGACCATCATTGCGTTGATCGTCCGAGGCTCATCGACCCCGAGCACCCGCTGGTACAGTGCGATGGCCTGCCGGTCCAGGGAATCGGCGCCGGCGTAGTCGCCGGTGTAGGCACGGATCCACGCGAGATTATGCAGGCTGTTGCCGATCTCCCAGTGGTCGGCGCCCAGCACGCGGCGACGAATGGCGAGGGCCTGCTGCTGCAGGGTGTCGGCGGCCGCATAATCGCCCTTCGATACGAGGAGCAGCGACAAATTGTTCAGGTTGTCGGCGATGTCGCGGTGATTGGGTGCCAGCACGCGGCGCCGCATGGCGAGGGCTGCGCGGTATGACGATTCCGCGGCGGCGTACTCACCGCGCACCCGCTTGGCTTCGGCGAGGTTGTTGAGGCTATTGGCGAGGGCCGAGCCCACGGGTCCCCGGAAGCGCCGGTGCAGCGCGACGGCCTGCGCGGCGAGGGAATCGGCGGCGACGTAGTCGCCGTCCACGCGCCGGACCACGCTCAGCGCCGAGAGGATATCGCCGACCCTGGCGTCGTCGCGCGCGCCGGCTCGGCGCCGGACGGCCAGGGCGCCTTCGAGCTGCGCCGTCGCCTGGTCGTATAGCCCGAGTCCCAGGTACACCTCCCCGATCACGTTCATCAGGTCGGCCTGGGTCTCCGGCGATTCCGCAAGCCCTTCGCGGATCCGGGCCGCCCCGCTGTCCAGCAGCTCGCGGGCGGTCACGCTGCGCCCGCGCGCCTCGCTCGGATCGGAGACTTGAAAGACCTGCGTCAGGAACCCGGCGATCTGATTCGCCTTCACGGCCTCCTGGCGGGCCCGGTTGCGCTCGCGCGCCAGTTGCAGCGCGTACACCCCGCTCAAGGTGGCCACGGCGAGCGCCACGATCACACCGGTGTAGTGACGGCGGAGGAACTTGCCGGTGCGGTAGCGCCACGTGTCGGACTGCACCGCCACGGGGAGCCCGGCTTCGTGACGGCGAAGGTCCTCGACAAGCTGCTCGACCGAGACGTAGCGCCGTTCGGGCTCCTTGCGCAACGACTTGAGCACGATCGTGTCGAGCTCGCCCCGCAACGCCCGCCGCCAAGCCGTCGCCGGCCCCTGGACGACGGCCGATGGCGGCGCGGGCTGGTCCTCCACGATGCGGCGCTCCAGCTCGCCGGGCGACGCCCCAGCCAGGTCGATCGGCGGGCGACCGGTGAGCAGGCGATACAGCACCGCCCCCAGCGCGTACCCGTCGGTGGCCACCGTGATGCGCCCGCCGCGCACCTGCTCCGGCGCCGCGTAGGCCGGAGTCATCAGACGCAGGGTGCCGGTCGTGTCGGTCTCGTCTGACCCGGCGAGCAATTTGGCAATTCCGAAATCCACCAGCTTGGGCGTGCCGTCGGCGGTGACGAGGATGTTGGAAGGCTTCAAGTCGCGGTGCACCACGAGCGCCTGATGCGCGTATTGCACCGCGCCGCAGACCCGGACGAACAGGGCAAGCCGTCCCGCGAGCCCGAGCCCCCGCCGCTCGCACCAGCGATCGATGGCCTCTCCGTCCACGTATTCCATCACGAGGTACGGAGTGCCGTCGGCCGCGGTGCCGCCGTCGAGCAGCCAGGCAATGTTGGGATGCGTCAGGTCGGCCAGGATCTGCCGCTCCGCGCGCAGCCGCCGCGCCAGGTCCGGTGCGGCGATCGAACCGCGCACGAACTTGATGGCGACCGAGGCCTGATATTGCTCGTCCACCCGTTCGGCCAGGTAGACGGTGCCCATGCCGCCATGGCCCAGCTCGCGTACCAGGCGGTAGGGGCCGACGCGCTCCCCCACCCGCGTCGGCGCGGTTTCCTCGGCGAGGGCACGCGCGGCGGCGACGACGACGTCACCGATGAACGGCGCCTCGTCGGAACGCTGGTCGGCCGCCAGCAGCGCCATTACGTCGTCTCGCAGCGATGGGTTCGCCGCGCACGCCTGGGCCAAATACGCGGTCCGCCCCGGCGGATCGAGTTCCATCACCGCGAAGAACAACGCCTGAATCTCCTGCCAACGGTCAAGGGTCATCGGAGCTCCTGATTAGCCAGGGGTTGGCCAGGCGCAGCCCTTCCGCTCATCAAGCAAGCGCCGAAAGCCGCTCGATTGCCTCATGGTGATCACGACAAGATGGTGCCCGGCAGCAACTCGGTCGACCTGGCGCGCCGCCTGCCGCACGCCGAGCTGGTCCTCTATGAGGATGCCGGGCTGGGGGCGTCTTCCAGTACCACGAGGCGTTCGTGAAAAAGGCTCTGGAGTTCTTTGAAGCGTGAGGAAACGTGCACCAAGCGAGGGCGCCCCACAGTCGAAGTCACTGTGGGGCCTTGATCTTCACGCAGTCGATTGGCGGGACTTTTCACGCGCGCCCCGTGCGGAGTACGTGATCAAGCGCCTGCGCGTCCTGCTCGAAGCGTATCTGCGCCGGTACCCGATCGCTCGCCTCTTTTTCGCTTCGCTCAGGATGACAAGGCCGCCTGCGCTGCGATAGAGAAAAAGAAGAAAGGCCTCCCTGCTCTGGTTCCGGCTTGCGAGTAGGAAGGCGGGGCGTAGCGTTCATGGGCATGCACCGACTCCTCGTTTTTCTCGCGCTCCTCGCCGCCGGTTCGATCCCCCGCTCGGCACACGCGCAGCAACCGCGTGTGCTCGTGTTCTCCAAGACCGCCGGCTACCGTCACAGCTCCATCCCCAACGGCATCGCGGCCATCCGCAAGCTCGGCCAGGAGCACGGCTTCGCGGTCGACACGACGGAGGACGCCGCCGCTTTCACCCAGAGGAACCTGGCCCGCTACAGCGCCGTCGTCTTCCTGAATACGACCGGCGACGTCCTGAAGCCCGGGCACCAGGATGTCTTCGAGCGCTACATCCAGGCGGGCGGCGGATACGTCGGCGTGCATTCCGCGACGGACACCGAATACGACTGGCCGTGGTACGGCAGACTGGCCGGCGCGTACTTCAACGGCCACCCCAACAATCCCAACGTGCGCACGGGCACGTATCGCGTGAGCGACGCGACGCACGTGTCGACGCAAGGGCTCCCCGCTCGCTTCGAGCGCGCGGACGAGTTCTACAACTTCAAGTCGATCGATCCGACCATCCGCGTGCTCGTCGAGATCGATGAAACGAGTTACCAGGGCGGCACGAACGGCGCGCACCACCCCATGAGCTGGTACCACGATTTCGACGGCGGACGCGCGTGGTACACCAACATGGGTCACACCGAAGCCACCTACACCGAGCCGCTGTTCCTGCACCACCTGCTCGGCGGCCTGCGCTATGCGATCGGCACCGCGAAGATCGACTTCAATCGCGCGCGACCCGAAGAGAACCGCTTCACGCGCGTCGTGCTCGCCGACAACCTCGATGAGCCGATCGAGCTCGCCGTGCTGCCGGACGGGCGGGTGCTGTTCATCGAGCGCCACGGCTATGTGAACCTGTACACGCCGTCCGAGGTCCTCCCCCCTCCCCGCGTGCGACGGATCGCGACGATTCCCGTCAGCACCAGGTACGCCGATAGCAGCAACGCGGAGGACGGCCTGCTGGGACTGGCCGCCGATCCCAACTTCGCCGCCACCGGCTGGATCTACCTGTTCTACTCGCCGGCGGGGCCGGATGAGAAGAACGTCCTCGCGCGCTTCACGATGATCGGAGACTCGCTCGATCTCGCGTCACGGAAAGTGCTGCTCGAGATCCCGGTGCAGCGACGCAAGTGCTGCCACACCGGCGGGTCGATCGCGTTCGACGCGCAGGGCAATCTCTACCTGTCCACCGGCGACAACACGAATCCGTTCGCGACCAAGTACGCCCCGATCGACGACCGGCCCGGTCGGGAGCCATGGGACGCGCAGAAATCCTCGGCGAACACCAATGATCTGCGCGGCAAGATCCTGCGCATCCACCCGGAGCCGGACGGGACGTATACGATCCCGGAGGGCAATCTCTTCGCGAAGGGCACCCCGCTGACGCGGCCCGAGATCTACACCATGGGTCATCGCAACCCGTATCGGATTTCGGTCGACACGCACACCGGCTTCCTCTACTGGGGCGAAGTCGGTCCTGACGCCGACGGCGACTCGGCCGGCCAGGGGCCACGCGGATACGATGAGATCGATCAGGCGCGGAGCGCGGGGAACTACGGCTGGCCCTACTTCATCGGGAACAACCAGGCCTACCACGAGACGCAATTCCTCGATTCGAGCACGACGGAGACCGGCCCGCTCTTCGATGCGGCGCGCCCGATCAATTCGTCCGCGAACAACACGGGGCTCACCACCCTGCCGCCGGCGCGCGGCGCCTTCATCTGGTACCCGTACGCGCCGTCGCCCGATTTCCCGATCGTGGGCACCGGGGGACGGAC
>Ga0187893_10010225_pt1 | contig 14089 bp, 13 predicted proteins | sample MA1701074metaG_FD_139574 | JGI IMG/M metagenome (GOLD analysis project Ga0187893, IMG submission 139574) | White microbial mat communities from a basaltic lava cave in the Kipuka Kanohina Cave System on the Island of Hawaii, USA - MA170107-4 metaG ...
CCTACCAGGTTTGATCGACATGCACGTGCACCTCGGCTGGGGGGCGCGGGTGGCCCGCGACGGCGATGCGGCCATGGCTCTGCGCGCCGCGCGCAACGTGCGGTCGGCGAGGGCTGCGGGCATCACGACGATCCGTGACGTGGGCACCGCCAACGGGATCGCAATCGCCGTGCGCGACGCCGTACAGCGCGGCGACGTCCCGGGCTCCAACGTCGTGCCTTGCGGCCAGATCATCTGCATGACGGGCGGCCACGGCTCGGAGCCTCCGGCTCCGCCCGGCATGGCGCGCGAGGCCGATGGCGTCGAAGACTGTCGGAAGGCGGTGCGCGAACAGGTGAAAGCGGGCGCCGACTGCATCAAGGTAACAACCAATGGGCCACTCAACGTCGTGGAGTTTACTCAGGAGGAACTTGATGCGCTGGTGGATGAAGCTCATCGCTGCGAGCGCCGGGTTGCGTGTCACGCATCGATCCTCGGCTCCGCACGGATGGCGATCCGCGCGGGGGTCGACACCGTCGAGCACGGTTGCGACCTCGACGAGGACGCGGCACGGCAGATGGCTGATCGTGGCATCACGATGGTGCCGACATTGCTCGTGACCAAACTGATCATGGACCGGTGGGAGGAGTTCAAAGCCATCCCGATGATGCGCTCGATTCCAGTCCGCGCGAAGAGGCATGTGGAGAGTTTTCGCATCGCCATGGCCGCCGGTGTGACCATGGCCGCCGGGACCGACATGTTCTTCGGCCTGGCCAGGTTCGAGTCGCTCGCTGAGGAACTAGAATCGATGGTCGGCTCCGGCATGACTCCCACCGACGCGCTCATCGCTGCCACCCGCAACGGAGCCGCGGCCCTCGGTATGAGGGATCGGCTGGGGACCGTGGAACGAGGAAAGACCGCGGATCTGCTGGCCGTGGAAGGCGACCCGACCCAAGACATCGCTGCGCTTCGGCGCGTTGCGCTGATCCTGTCCGAGGGCCGTCCAGTTGGAGGGGGGAGACTTCAGTGAAGAAGATCGCGATCGGCCTTGTTTGCGCGCTCGTCCTTACCCTGCTGTCGGGAGCCAGTATCCAGGCGCAGCGGAGAAACCAGGTCGTCATCGCTATCTGGGGCCTGCCCACACGCCTCGTCGGATCCAGCGAGGCGGTGGCGGGCTATGTGCTCCTGCAGATCCACGACGTCCTGGCCCGCACCGACGAGACTGGAAGGGCAGTGCCACGTCTGGCGGAGAAATGGGATCGGTCTGCCGACGGCCGAACCTACACCGTCACCCTGCGCCAGTCCAGGTTCCAGGACGGCCGGCCCGTGACGGCCGACGACGTGAAGTTCTCCTACGAGTTCTACCTGCATCCCCAGTTCCCGACGACGCCCCCCGGGTTGCTCCAGATCGATGGCGCGCAGGATTACAAACAGGGGAAGGCCCGCGACGTACGGGGCATCACCGTCGTCGATCAACGGACCGTCCGGTTCACGCTCACCAGCCGGTACGCCTTCTTTGTCGACCAAATCCTCGGCGGCGTTCTCTACATCCTACCCAGACACGCGCTCGCGGGCGCGGACGTAGGGCGCATCCTGGAGCATCCATACGCCCGCAGGCCGATCGGTGCCGGTCCGTACCGGCTGGTCGAATGGCGGGAGCGGGAAGCGATGATCTTCGAGGCCTTTCCCGAATACTGGGGTGGCCGGCCCAACATCCAGCGCCTGGTAATCCGCTTGGTACCCGAGCCCGCGACGGTCATGGCCGAGGTCCGGGCGGGCAATGTGGATGCCGGGCAGATTCTTCCCGACGAGTTCGAAAACTTTCAGCGCGATCAACGGCTGCAAGTTCTGCGCATGCCCGGGGACGTTTCGTTCTGGTTCTCGTTCAATCACCAGCACCCGTTCTTCCGCGACCAGCGCGTCCGGCAGGCCATCTATCACGCCCTCGACCGCGAAACGATGGTCCGGACGCTCCAGAAGGGGTACGGGCGGGTGGTGAATAGCCCGATTCACCCAAGCCTCTGGCAGTTTAACGCCGCGCTCGCGGGATATACCCATGATCCGGAGCGCGCCCGCACGCTGCTGCGGGAAGCCGGCTTCTCGCCGGGTGCCGGCGGCATTCTGCAGCGGGAAGGCCGACCGTTCCGCGCCCGCTACACGTTTCTCTCGGAGAAGCGTTATCAAGATCAGGGCCTGATGATCCAGCAGTTCCTCAGACAGGTCGGTATCGACCTTACGCTCGAGCCGCTGGAACGAGGCGACTTTTTCGGTCGATACTACACGATGGCAAACAGCCCGAACCTCGAGATGGTCGGTCTCGCTTGGTTCAACCTGATCCTCCCCACGCAGGCCGAGCTCGAAACGAACTTCCTGAGCACGGGATTCACCGCGCGACTGGTTCAATACACGAACCCCGAGATCGACGCGCTGCTGCAGCAGGCCTCCACCGCTCCCGAACGGGGGACGCTCCGGACGGTGTACTTCCGGGTCCAGGAGATCATTCTGCGAGATGTGCCCCGCGTCATGACGTTCCGCCCCGACGAATTGTGGGCGGTACAAAAGCGCATTACCCTTCCGCGGGTGAGTTCGCTTGCCGACTTCTTCCGCTCGATTCCCCATTGGAAGGTCCAGCAATAGGATCGGGCGCGCCGGCCGCCGGAGGTCGAACATCGGTGGACCTGTTTGAGCTGATGCGGACGGCACCATACCATCGGTGGCTTGGCGTCGAGCTGGTCCGCGCGCAGGGCGGTGAAGTCGAAGTCCGTTTGCCCTACCGCGAGGAGTTCCTCGGGGATGAAGCTGGCGCGAACATCCACGGCGGCATCATCTCGACGCTCGCGGACATTGCCGGCTGCTTCGCTGTGATCAGCGCCATTGGTCACGACGCCCCCACCGTGGATCTGCGCGTGGACTATCTCCGCATGGCGCGTCCCGGCGAAAGCTTGACTGCTGTCGCCCGGACGGTGAAGGCCGGCCGGACCGTCGGGCTTGCTGACGTGGAAGTCCGCGCCTCAGACGGGCGGGTGGTCGCCGTAGCCAGGGGCACGTTCTCGACCGCCGCGCCGCAGCGGCAGACCCCACCAGCCGGCCGATGACGTCGGTCAAACAGGATACCGGTACAACGGGAACGCGAATGCGAGCGGCGGTGATCCACGAGCACGGGGGGCGTGACAAGATCATGCTCGAGGACGTTCCCCGGCCGGTGGCGGGCCGCGACGAAATCGTCGTCGCGGTGAAGGCCTGTGGGCTCAACCATCTGGACATTTTTGTGCGGCGCGGGATGCCGGGGCTTCCCATCGAGCTTCCGCGGATCACCGGGGGTGACATTGCCGGCGTCATTGACACGGTTGGCGACGGAGTGGCCGGACTGTCCCTCGGACAGCGTGTCCTCCTTGACCCGACGATCGTGGCTCCCAATGGGCGGGTCGGCGCGCTGGGCGAGCACACCACTGGAGGTTTGGCCGAGTACATCAAAGTGCCGGCGGCGAATGCGATTCCGCTTCCAGAAGATGTGTCGTTCGTTCAGGCCGCCGCCCTGCCAATCGCCTACGGCTCGGCCTGGCGCATGATGGTCTCGCGCGGCCGGGTGCAGCCCGGCGAGCACGTGCTGATCCTCGGGGCCAGCGGTGGAGTCGGCGTAGCGTGCGTGCAGATCGCGAAAATGCACGGGTGTGTGGTCTACGCCGCTGCGAGCACGGCAGGCAAGCTCGCGCGGCTGGCGGAGCTCGGCGCGGACATCTTGGTGAACTATACGGAGCAGCCAGAGTTTCATCGTCATGTGCGCAAATTGACCGATGGCACCGGGGTGGATGTCGTCGTGAACTACACCGGCGGCGAGACCTGGGTGAAGAGCCTCAAATCCCTCAGGCACGGGGGACGGTTGCTCACCTGCGGAGCCACCGCTGGCTACGACCCGCGGACGGACATCCGGTTCATCTGGACCAAAGAACTCTCGATCATCGGAGCGGACGGCTGGCGGCGAGAGGACCTACTGGCGCTCTTGGACGCAGTGCGCACGGGGCGTCTGCACGCTATCGTGGACCGCGTGTTACCGCTGGAGCAGGTACGCGAGGGCCACCGCCTGCTGGAAGAGCGCGAAGTCGTGGGAAAGGTCATCATCACGCCATGACGGTCGGCGTGAGCGCGATGACGGAAAACTTCGGCGAGCTCTTCTGGCGTGCGGTCCGGCTGTATCCCGACAAAGTGGTGGTCGAACAGGACGGAGTCCGGCTTTCCTACACGGAGCTCGAGGAACGCACCCAGCGAGCGGCCCGGCTCCTGCGTAGCCTGGGCGTCAGCAATGAGACCAAAGTCCTGCTGATGTTCCCCAACGACTTCCGCCTGATCGAGTGTCTGCTCGGGACCCTGCGTGCCGGCGGCGCGGCCGTCCTCGCGAACGTGAGACTAGGGACCGAGACCCTGCAATTCATCGCCGGCGACTGCGACGCCAGGGTCCTCATCGCACACGCGAGCCTGACCGATAAGGCTATGGCGGTCCGGGCAGCGGCGCCGGGATTGCAACACGTTTTGATCGCCGACGATGAGGGATCTGGCGCTCAGGTGTACGACGACCGGCTGGCCGACACTCCGGCAGGCTTTGAGACGGCCCCGGTGGGGCGGAACGACGTGGCCTTGATCATGTACACGTCAGGATCCACCGGCCGGCCCAAGGGGTGCCTGCTGAGCCACGGCAACAAGTGGTGGCAGGCACAGTCGTCGGCCAGGACCCTGATGCTGGACGAAAGCGACAAGGCCCTGGTGATGGGGCCGCTCTACCATGCGAACGCGCTCTGGATGTGCCTGCTGCCCATGCTCCTCGTTGGCGGCTCCGTGGCGATTCTCCCGGGGTTCGAGCCGGATGCGGTGCTGGCTGCCATCGAGCGGTACCGACCCACGTTTACCTCGGGCACTCCAAACATGTTCAGCCAGTTGCTCGCCCGGTACGATACCAGCGAGCACGACGTCTCCTCCTTACGACTGCTGTCGTGCGGTTCGGCGCCCGTCTCAGCCGAGTTGATGGCCAGTCTGATCCGGCAGTTCCGCTGTGATGTGGTCGAAGGCTATGGGCTCACAGAAGGCGGCGCCAATGTCATCACACCACGCTGGGGAGTTAAGAAATTGGGAAGCGCGGGCCTGCCGGTGCCGGGGGTCGAGATCCGGATCGTCGACCCGGCGGATCTCGGGCGCGACTGCGCGCCGGGGCAGGTCGGCGAGCTGTGGACCCGCTCGCCCGCGAACGCCCTGGGCTATTACAAGCAGTCTAAGGCAACCGCGGAGAAGTTCACCCGCGATGGCTGGCTGCGCACCGGCGATCTCGTGCGCGCGGACGATCAGGGATATCTCACGATCATTAGCCGCGTCGACGACATGATCAACTGTGGCGGGGAGAATATTTACCCGAAGGAAGTGGAGGATATCCTGATGACCAATCCCGCGGTCGCTGAAGTCTGTGTCATTCCTGCTCACCATCGGATGAAAGGCCAGGCGCCCGTGGCCTGGGTGGTTCTACGGCAGCCCGGGAGTGCGACGGAGGAGGACCTCAAGCGCCACTTCCTGGCGCGCGGGCCGGCCTATGCCCACCCCCGGCGCGTCTTCTTTATCGACCGCTTGCCGGTATCAGGCACCAACAAGGTCGATCGCAAACGCCTGGAGGACGAGACGCAGCGCCTGCTACCCGGAGGGCTGGGCGGCAGCCAGGCGTGAAGCGTCCTGTGGCCGGCCACGCGGTCCATACACGCCGACCGATCTGAATGCATCGTTACATCGTCAGGCGTCTCCTGCAGGCGATCCCTATCATGTTCGGGGTGACGGTCATCACCTTCGGCATGCTCGTTGCTGCGCCGGGCGATCCGGTCACGCTGCTGGTCTCGCCGGAACAGATAGGGAGCACCGACATCGAACTTCTGCGCGCGCAGCTCGGGCTCGACAGGCCTCTGCCCCTGCAGTACGTGGCGACGATGGGCGCGCTCGCCACCGGCGAACTGCGCTCGTTCCGGGAACGGAGGCCGGTGATCGAGATGATCCCTGAAGCGCTCGCGCCCACCTTGCTGCTGGCGGTGGTCTCACTCGTCCTGGCCATCGCGCTGTCGCTGCCGATCGCCCTGGCCTCGGCCCTGCGTCCCTACACCGCGCTTGACCACTCGGTCACGGTATTCTCCCTGCTGGGCATCTCGCTGCCGGGGTTCTGGTTCGCGCTCGTCCTGATCCTGATCTTCACCGATCAGTTGGGGTGGCTTCCGGCCAGCGGCATCCGGCCCATTGGCACGACAGGCTACACTCCCGCAGTCCTCTGGCCGTACGTGATAATGCCGACCGTCGTCCAGTGTCTGACGATCCTTCCATTCCTTGTGCGCTACGCGCGCTCGTCGATACTGGACAACCTCGCGCAAGAGTATGTTCTCGTCGCCCGGAGCAAGGGCCTGAGCCAGAGGCGTGTCCTCATCCGGCACGTGCTGCGCAACTCGTTGATCCCCGTCGTGACCGTGCTGGGCCTGCTGATCCCGGCGCTACTCAGCGGATCTGTGATCGTCGAGACCATCTTCGCTATCCCCGGGATCGGCCGGCTGGCGTTGACGGGAGCGCAGAGCCGCGACTACCCGGTCGTGATGACGACGACGGTCCTCGGCGCAGTGCTGATCATCGTGAGCAATCTGCTGACCGACGTCTCGTATGCGTTCCTCGACCCCCGAATTCGTTACGACTGAGCGCAAGCCGCCCGCGCAGGTCGCTCCTGCGCCGCCGCGGCGACGCCGGTTCGCGCGCCGCTTCACTCGCAATCCGCGGGCGCTGGCCGGCGGGGTCATCCTCGCGGCCTTTGCCATCATGGCCGTGACGGCGCCGGTCCTGGCCCCGTACCCGCCCGACGTGGCGAACTTCGATCATCGGTTGGCGGCGCCCGGGGTTGCGCACCTCCTGGGGGCCGATCATCTCGGCCGGGACATCCTCAGCCGGACAATCTGGGCATCTCGAACTTCGCTGAGCATCGGATTTCTCTCGACAGCGATCGCGATCACTGTCGGCGTGGTGGTGGGAGCGACGTCGGGGTATTTTGGCGGCGCTTCCGATGTCTTGCTGATGCGACTGACAGACATGGTCCTTGCCTTTCCCGTCTTCTTCATCACCGTACTGTTCCTCGCGCTCTTTGGCCCAAGCATTCCCGGGCTGATCCTGGTGATCGGGGCGATCTCCTGGCCACCAACAGCCCGCGTGGTCCGCGCGGAGTTCCTGCGTATGAGAACTCTCGATTTCGTGGCAGCGGCGAGGAGCCTGGGCGCCTCGGAGGTCCGCATCATGGCTCGCCACATCCTCCCCAACGTCGTAGCGGTCATCGTCATCTCCGTGACGTTACGGGTCGGCGTCAGCATCCTCGCCGAGGCGGGCCTGTCGTTTCTGGGCTTGGGTGTTCAGCCGCCTACCCCGTCTTGGGGTAACCTGGTCGCCGATGGTCGCGAGTACCTGCGCTCTGCCTGGTGGGTCTCGCTATTTCCGGGGGCGTTTGTGTTCCTATCGGTGATGGCCTTCAATCTGCTCGGCGACGGGCTGCGGGACGCCTTTGATCCAAAAATGAAGATCTAATGCCCCAGGCTCTCCTTCAGGAACACAAGCACATTCCGCCACGCGTCCATGCACGCGGCGGCGGTGTCTTTGGGGTTGCCACCGAAGGCAAGGAGGCGGCCCGCCAGTGCGTGTTGGCTGGCCGTGAAGGTTGCCGGTAGACCCGGCGGGCTGATCAGGTGTCCCGCGCCCGGATACGTCAAGTGCCGGGAAGGATGTGGGTGGTTGTGCTCCGCAAGGCGCTTCATCGCGATGTCGGCCAGTGTTGGAGACGGCCACATCGCGTCGTCCTGGCCGGAAATGAGCAGGACTGGACCATGGATCCGCTCCACGGGGATCGTCGCGGCTTCAACCGCCGGCCGGTCTTCCAGCATGCGGAGAAAAATCGGGGTCAGCGCAAGCGGCTCGTTCGAAGTCACCGCGTCCATCGACGGTCGTCCGCCCGGGCGGGACACGAACGGGATCGCCCTGCCGCGGTACATCCATGCTGCTCGAGGCTCGCTCGTCTGGCCACCCGCCGCGAGGCCTCCGTGGACGAGGCCGCTCGGTACGTAACCCACGACCGCTTTGATGTCGGGGAAGGTCGCACCAAGCAGCAGCGCCAGCTCGCCGCCACGCGATGACCCCATCACCGCCAGCCGATCGGCGTTGACCGGCGGATGGCGCTGCAACCACCGGATCGCGGTCTCGAAATACTCCAAAGGGATTTCGATCAGATCTTGTGGAAGGTGTTCGGCCCGGAAATAGGCCAGTGCCATGCCTGCGAATCCGCGTGACGCAAACAACGCCGCCCCGCGTTCAGATAGTCCACCCGAAGACCCGCCGAGCACGATGACGGTTGGAAACGGACCACCCCCGGCGGGTCGAAAGAATGTTGCGACGAGACCTTCGTCCCTCACGGGCGTACGAGTGACGCCCGGCGCGGCGACAAGGCGCTCGATGTCGTCGGCGGCCACGATGCTACCGTCGACTTCCGCGCTAAGTGCGATCTTGATCGGCGCGCTGGTCAGGCCCACCGACCACCTGGGCTCCTCGCCCGGGTCGAGCGTCAGCGACCACAGCAATCCGAAGGGATCGGCGTCTCGATACGTGCCGTCCAGCGGCGTTTGCGCGCTCGCATCGACGGTGCCGGCGGCGTCGGTAGTAAAGGTGGCGTAGGACTCCCAGAATCTGCCCAGGTCGTCGCGCATCTTCGCCCGCACCGTGACGCGCTGATGGGGCCGGCACCCGATCACCCGAATGCTGAGTCCCTCATCCACCAACGTCTGTGGCGGATCGACGACCAACCGTACCCCTATGCTGGAGGTCCTGATCTCAGCCATGCGCGGTACCCTCCTTGATCTGGCATGCTACAAATATACTGAATCCTGCCAGGTGGAGGAGGGACGAATGCAGTTTGGATTGACGCTCCCCAATCGGGGCGTGCTCATGGGGGCCATCACGGCCCACCAGATGCTCGAGATGGCCGAGGTCGCCGAACGATCCCGACGGTTTGACTTCCTCTGGGTCGGTGACAGCCTCTTCGGCAAGCCGCGCATGGAGTCCGTGACGCTGCTCGCGGGCCTGGCCGCGCGCACGACTCGGGTGCGGATGGGGCCGGCCTGCATGGCCAGTTTTCCCCTGCGCGATCCGGTATTGCTGGCGTATCAGTGGGCGAGCCTCGATCTCCTGGCCGGGGGCCGAACAGTCCTGGTGGCCTGCACGGGGATCGTGCCGCAGGCCGGCGGCGAGGTTGAGGCCCGGGTGTACGGCGTGACCAGCAAAGGCCGCATCGAACGGCTCGTGGAGTGGGTGACCATCCTGAAGCGCCTGTGGACCGAGGACAACGTCACCTTTGAAGGCAAGCACTATCGATTTCAGGGCGTGACCATCGAGCCGAAGCCCGCCGCCCGGCCAAGGCCGCCGATCTGGATCGCGAACAACTCGACGGGACCGCGCGCGACCATCGAACAAACGCACCGACGCGTCGCGCGCCATGCTGACGGGTGGATGACCTCACTGTCCGATCCTGAGGACGTCGCGTGGCGTTGGCGCGACGTGCGTGAGAAGACGCGCGAAGCGGGCCGCGATCCCGATGAGCTCCACACCGCCCTGTACCACAACATCAACGTGAACGAGGACCGCGACGTCGCGCTTGCGGAGTCAAAGCGCTTCCTGGACGCGTATTACATGGTTGACATGCCCATGGCGCGCGTGGCGTCCTGGACTGCCTCGGGATCACCCCAGCAGTGTATCGATCACCTGCGAGTGTACAAGCAAATAGGCTTCCACTCGGTCGGATTGCGGTGCACGTCGTGGGATCAGACGAAGCAGCTCCGGCGCGTCATCGACGAGGTGCTTCCATTTGTCTAGGGGAGCGCGCGCGCTGGTCACTGAGGGCCCGCTAAATGCGCGTAAGGGATGATCCCGACCTCAACCTGGCCAGGTCTGAACTCGAGAAGGATGAGCTCGGGTTCGTCATCGTGAAGGCGCAGCGTGTCGTCGTCAGCAGCCGTGACCACGGCATCGGCGACCTCATTACCGCCGCCGAAGAGTTGCGGCGCGACCGCGTGTCGGCGGCTGCCCTTGCTGACAGAATAGCCGGCCAAGCCGCCCTCATGGTGGGCTGCTGGGCGGCCATCCGAGCACTTCACGCGGGGCTCATCAGTGAGGCTGCGCTCGAAGAGGCGCGTCGCCGCGGGCTACCAGTCACCTTTCGCCGCCGTGTCCCACGCATCATGAACCGTCAACGAAGCGGTCCCTGTCCGTTTGAGCTGGCAACGTCCCAAGCGATCGAGCAAGGGCTGACGCTGGACGAAATCGTCGTCCGTCTTCGCGAGGGGCTGGGAGCGATGTCTTGGGCGCCGGCGTCCGATCGCCCGTTGCCATGAGCAGGGCCGCGCAGTCAGCCCGGTGGGTGGCTGCCGGAGGGATCGGACTCGCCCTCGCCGTGCTCCTGCCGGTCGTGTTTCATCAGATCGGTCTCGGCCCTGTGTTTCTCCCCATGCACATTCCAATCTTGATCACCGGCGCACTCGGCGGCGCACGCGCGGGGTTCGCGGCTGGCGCGCTCGCACCGGCGCTTTCCCATCTGCTCACGGGTCTCCCTCCGATAGTCCCGCCCGTAGCGCCGCTCATGACGGTGGAACTCGCGTGCTACGGTTTGGTCGCCGGTGTGGCGAGGGACGCGCTCAGGAAGCACGCAGGCCCTCGACGAGGGGCGGTCGCGCGCGAGTACTTGTGGGTCATCGCTGCCCTGCTCGCCGGGCGTCTCGCGCTCGGCGTGGCAGCCTTTCTGCTGGGTCCTATGCTGAATCTGAAGATCGGCCCTGCGGTTTATGTCCGGGGCGCCATCCTAGCGGGCCTGCCCGGGCTGATCGTACAACTGGTCCTGATTCCGCCACTCGTCGCGTGGCTAGGTGGGCTGATGATCCAGCAGCGTGCGCGTGCCTGATCTTCTGGTTCGCGCTTAGCGTCGTACGTACTGATTCAGGAACTCGATTGAACGCCGGAAGACGTCTTCGCCGAACTGCGACGACCGTCTGACATGCAAGAATACGGATGTTGGAGAAAGGCTTTGGATTCATGACGGACCTTCGTGGAGGAGCCATGGTGCGTCACATCCGGTGGTTTGCTGCAGTCCTCATGTGCTTGCTGGCTTCGACAGCCTACGCCAGCCCGGCTTCTGAGCTGCTTTTCCGAGGCGTCAAGACGTCTCTTGGGGACCGGGACAAGGAGGCGATCGCGAAACAGGTGGACTCACCTTGTCAAAGGATAAGAAGTCGTTTGTTGACGAGGTCGGCCACACACTGACGGTAGAAGTCCGCGAGCTGCACTTGAACGCCGACAGGATACCAGAAGTGCTCGTCATCATCGGTGGAAGCACTTTCATGTTTGGCATGACCGGGAGTGGTGTGCAATTGTACGTCAAGGACTCGAGGGGCCAGTATATTAGTAACCTGGGCTTTCCCGCTGCCGATGTCAAAGTTCTCCCGACGCGAAAGAAAGGGTACCGGGACCTGCAGATTCTCGGTCCGGGGTTCGAGTGTCCGGTGTGGCGGTGGAACGGGAGCATGTACGACTTCAGTCACGCGATCAAATGCGCGTAATCTCTGTAGGAACGTCAGCCTTGGCGGCGTCGACTGCCCCGACGGCCACCGCCGGGAACTGTGAGATGAGCGCGCGCACATCTGTGCAGCGGTCAAGCTCCCTGAGCAAGGCGTACGTAGCGTCGATCATCGACGCGTTCAGCACGCCGCGACCCAGGCCATAGAACTTCGCCCGTTGATCTTCCTCCGAGAGCGGATGCGCCGGACTGCCCCTCGGTGCGTCGACCTCAACAACGGCCGACCGGCCGGCGCCCGAGATCCGGACCCTGGCCGGGGCAAGACCACCCGGCTCGCCCTCCGTCCGGACTTTGGAGGCGAGCCGGCGCACGTCCTCCCGCTCGAACGTCGCCCGGCCAAACCAGTCGAGCCCGGGCTCGACACCCGCAAGCGCAACCGCGAGGGTATAGGGGAGGCTGTACTGAGCATCCAGCATCGTCGTGGGGACGGGGTTCGTGAACGGCTCGCTGTAGATCCACAACGGCCCCGCCGCGGCGATCTCTGCGACATCTTTCGGTGTGATCCGAAGGTCACGCATGCACATCCGTGCCGCATCGATCACGGCATGGGCGTGACGGCAACATGGATAGGGCTTGAGGCCGATGCGCTCCAGGCTCCAGCTAACCCCAAGACCACCCTCCAGGATCTCTGGGTTCCAGACGTCCGTGCCGATCATTCGCGCAAAGCCATCGGGGCCGTCGAGGATGTCCAGCGGGCCCCGGGCACCCTCACGCGCGAGCAGCGCAGCGGTTAAGCCTGCCGTGGCGGCGATCGCCATGTTGTTCTTGACCCACGTGACGCCGGTCTCCCCATAAACAGTCTTGCGGACCGACGGGACAGGTGCGGTGCTGCAGGCCAGCGCCAGGGCGTGGGCTGTGGCTTCGGGGCCGAGCCGGAGAAGCTTCGCGGCCGCCGCCGCGGCAGAGGGTGCCAGGCGCGTCCCGATGCCCCAGATCTGAGCGCGCATCGCATCACTCGGTCGACTCGCGTCCAAAAAGCGGCAGGCCACCTCGAACCCAGCGGCAATCGCAGCCAGGACTTCGGGCCCGCTGCGTTCGAGGAGCGCTCCCAGCCGTAGGGCTATGGGGACCACGACACAGCCGATGTGCCCTGAGCCCTCGAAGACGTCGTCGAAGTCAAGCAGATTAGCGAGGCCCGAGTCGATGTGCACACCGGCGAGGATTTCCGCAGACGAATAGACCCGGTACTGAAACGCGTCGTCGTGACACACGTTGCCGACGTCACAGAGCGCCCGTGCCAGAGATCTTCCTTCAGACGTCTGAAGCGCCCCGATGGTGCACGCCACGCTGTCCGCCACCAGGATGCCACAGTGCGCACCCACGGACGTCGGGAAATCTTGTCCGGTCAGTTCTGCGATGAAGCCGGCAAGCTCCAGCAGGTCCTTCACGATGGTCGGCGCTAAGATCCAGCCGGGTTGAGCGTCCCGAGCTTCATCGGCGCGGAGACCGCGTGTCCCCCAAGATGAATCGCGGTCATGAGCACCGGGTAGAGGGCAATCGCGTCGGGAGCCGTAATGCGAACCGTCACGTCGTTGGCGCGCTCGACGCCCGGCATATGCGCGGCGGCGTCTGCCATGCTCGTGTGCTTGAATGTCAGGTCGGCCTTTACTGGTTTGTCTATTACGAAGGGCTTCATCTCGCGCAGCCGGCCCAAGGCCCGCTTCACCCCGTCCTCAATGGCCTGGCGGGCGCGTGAGGGATGCAGAGCCTTGCTGGCGTGGCGGCCGATGGCTTCCTTCACTACTATCCGTTCGGTCCAGGGGAGGATCTCCCCGACCTCGGTCGCCAGCCTGTTGTCGCCTGAGACAAGGACGACGGGAACGCCCATGTGTCCGGCCACCGCCGCGTTGAGACCCACCTCGCCGACAGGCCGGCCGTTGAGCTTCAGCTCGAAGACTTCCCGACCGCTGATTGTATGATCGAGCACGCCGGAGAAGCCGTGACGCGTGTGGTATCCTACCATCGCCAGCGCAGCGAAAGACTCATCGAGACCCTCGACCTGCATCATCGGCCGGCTGTCCCCGCTGATCAGCCAGCAATCCAGCGGTAGATCCTCGACGATGATGTTGCGGCTGCCGTTCGAGCCGTGCGAGTCGGACACCAAGACGTCGCTGGCCCCTCCGGTCAGCGCGCCCCTCACCGCCGCAGCGGCTTCCTGGGTCATCAGGCGCCGTCCCCGTTCGTAGTCGATGCCCGGAAGGGATGCCTGCGCGCGATCGACGATGCCGGCGACGCCCTCGATGTCGACTGAGATATAGACCTTCATCCCAACCCTCCTCCGTCTACCGCATCGGATCGGCCTGCGCCGTGGCGCCGAGCCGAATGCAGGTGCGAATCAGCGCTACGGCGGTGGCCGCATCAGGAGTCTGTGCCCGAACCGTACACCCGTCGACGCGCTCAACCCCGGGTACACGGTCGGCTTCGTCGGCATGCGCCGTACGCTTGAACTCG
>Ga0187893_10010226_pt1 | contig 14088 bp, 10 predicted proteins | sample MA1701074metaG_FD_139574 | JGI IMG/M metagenome (GOLD analysis project Ga0187893, IMG submission 139574) | White microbial mat communities from a basaltic lava cave in the Kipuka Kanohina Cave System on the Island of Hawaii, USA - MA170107-4 metaG ...
CAGCCCGTTGCGAAACACGGCCGGCGTGGCAATCGCCGTCAGAGCGCCTAGGCCTCTCCCCATCGCCGACGCCAGACTCTCCGCATCGGCACGCGCCCGCTCCAGCAGTCCAGCCAGAGCCTCTTTCCGCACCCGCGCCATTTCCGCTTCCTCGACTTCATAAGACACGCTCCATCCCACGGCTGTTGAAGCGCTGGTCTGCGCCCGCTGCAGTGCGATCACCGCATCGCGCTTGGCCACGAACTCCGGCGCGGGTGTGCGCAACGTGAAATCGTACTGGCTTGCCACCACCCCCTGGCTGAGGGCCACCGATACCGAGGTAAGATTCGAAGCGCTGAGTCCCAGAGAACCCACCGCGCTTACCGCCGTCTCCACTGTAGAGGTCAGCGCCGCGCTCAGAAACTGAATCCGGAATACCGCCGTGCCTCCCGTGGCCGGCTGAACGCCCGATACAGTCGCTGTCACGGTGTTGGGCTGTTGTGCGAAGGCAAAGCAGGAAAACAGCGTCACGATACTGATTAGACGGATCATGACTTGATTATGGCGTGGATTGTACGCCCCCGGCCCCGCCGCGGTCAGCTACGGACGCTCTCTCGCGACGCTGCTTGACACCGCCGGCCTGCTAGGCGAAGAAGCGCGCCGTGCGCCGCTGTAACCTTTCCCCGTCGTTCTTGCGCCGGAGCGAAATGGCGTTCAGAATGTCGTGCTGTTTGGCCAGCAGGCGGTCCCGATACGTTTCCTTGCGTTCGTTGGCCAGGCCGCGGGCGATGCAATCGAGCGCGCCGCGGTGGTCTCCAGCTTCGGCGTAGGTGTAGGCCAGATTCAGATTGGTGCGCTCATCGTTTGGATCAATTCGTCCGGCTTGCAAAAATGCCTCATGCGCCTCGCTACGGCGTCCCAGGCAGTATAGGCAATCGCCAAGTATATTCCACACCCATGCGCTGTACCACGGATTCAGCTCCACGGCGGCGTAGGCCAGTTTCAAACCCGCTTCATGATCCTGTAATTGCAGACCCACGTAATCGGCGACTTCGGCGATCAGCGACCATTCGCGGGAGCTCCGTTCCACCGCTTCTCTGTAGGCATCGACAGCGGCGTCCTTGCGGCCGGCGGCGCTGTGCGAGCGCGCCGCGGTCAGCGGAGCTTCGAAGTATCCCGCGGCGGAGGCGCCAAAGCGCGACTGAAAAGTTTTTACCGTCTCCGGCATAAGCCCGGCTGTGATGAGCCTGCTGTGAATCATCCGGCCCTCATCTCCTTCCCCGGCCAGAACGTCGAGACCAGTCTGGCTGCGAATGAAGGATTCAAGCAACGGGAAATTGACGCCGGCGGCAATGGTGGGTCCGAAGCGTTGCGAGGCCGAATGCAGCGGCACCTGCTCGGGTTGAATCGGGCCATAGTCATTGATGAGAATAAAGCCTCTCGGACTAAGATGATTTGCCGCCGACTGCAGGAACCGCGCGGCGCCGTCGTTGATCAAAATCCGATCGCCGGCGTGAGCCGCTGCAAGAAGACCCCGCCGCGCCGTACAGCCGGAATCCTCCAACGGGAACCATGCGACTTCATGCTCGAATAACCCCGAAACCGGCGCAAGCCGCGCCAGGTTCACATCGCTGTCCAACATCGAGCGGATCTCATCAAGAGTAAGCCTGGTGTAGAGGTTGAGCGCATCCGTCGAAACATTGAGGTGAGTCCGGATTCGCAGCTCTTCAAACGATCCGGTGTCTCCCGCTCTGCGCACAATGGTTGCAGGCAGCACATCCAGCACGTAATTAGCGAATACAGCGTTGCAGTTGCCGATGGAAACCGGCTCTCCCTCCAGACCAGTGAAGGCCAGAGCGGCGCCATCGCCGCATCCGATGCGCACTTTGCCTGCGTGCTCGTCGAAGATCCCGCGCTCCGCCCATTGGCGGCAGGTGCGCGGGGAGCGGTCCGTGACGATATAGAGGAGGCGATCGTAGAAATCCGTGTTTTCCTGAATGCAAATGGCGCGAAATATGTCCAGAAAATACCGGCAGAACAAACCGGTCCCGGCGCCGATTTCGAGCACTGTGATGGGTCCGTCCACTTTCGCCTCGCGAGTCTCAACGAAAAGCAACGATGCCGCGTCTTCGGAAAGCCGGCCGGAATTGTTGATGAGATAAGGGACGTCGTTCTCGACGAACGGCAGAATCCCATGCTCATTCCAATGGGCGTCGGAAAGGCGTGCTTCCAGGCATTCGGAAAGCGGCCGGAAGCCATCGAGAATCGTGTGGTCGAGGCGCACTTGTTCCAGCACCTGGCGAGGTTCCGCCGCCTGGCCGGCGAAGCCAAGTCTTGGAAGCATCTCTTTGAGCGCCACCGGAACACGAAAAGAGGGGTCCATCACGGCTATTCTGGCACGCGAGTATGCCTGGCGGTTTCGCCGTCTCTGCTATCCTTTCCCCTTTCGAGCCATGATCGATCCCCTCAACCAGCGCCGCGACCAGGAAGATCTTTCGCGTTTCGGCTACGCGCAGGAACTTTTTCGCAGCATGGGCGGCTTTTCGAACTTTGCAATCAGCTTTTCGATTATTTCCATACTGACCGGCGCGGTGACGCTCTACGGCTATGGCCTGGAAATGGGCGGCCCTTTGGAGATGAGTCTCGGCTGGCCGCTGGCCACCGTGTTCACGCTTGCCGTCGCCGCCAGCATGGCTGAACTGTGCTCGGCGTACCCTACGTCGGGGGCGATGTACCATTGGGCGGCCGATCTTGGCGGCCCCGGCTGGGGCTGGCTGGTCGCCTGGCTGAACATCATCGGCCTTATCGCCGCGATCGCGGGCATCAACTACAGTTGCGCGCAATTCATACTTCCGTTTCTCGATATCCCTGCCACCGGGGGCAACCTGTTTGCCGCGCTTGCTATGATTCTGGCGACGCAAGCCGCGCTCAATCATTACGGCGTGCGGCTGGTGGCTTACCTTAACGACGCCAGCGTCGCGGTCCATATTGTCGGGGTGCTTGTGGTGGTTGGCGCGCTGATGTTTCTGGCGCCGCAAAAGCCTCTTTCATTTCTCACCGAGGCGGTGAACAGCAACAATCGTTCTCCCTACTGGTGGGCGTTTCTACTCGGGCTACTGCAGGCGCAGTGGACCTACACCGGGTTTGACGCATCCGCTCACATGGCCGAGGAAACCGCCGACCCGCGCCGCCGCGCGCCCTGGGGCATCGTGCTGTCTGTGGCCGTGAGCGGGGTTGCCGGCTACCTTCTTCTGATCGCGCTCACGCTCGCGATTCCCGATATCGCCTCCGTGCTCGGCGCCAAAGACGCCGGGGGGAACCCCGTGCCGACGGCAATCGCGATCCTTCAGGCTGCGCTCGGCTCAAAAGCCGGCGGAGCGCTGGCGGCGCTTGCCTCGATGGCAATGTGGTTTTGCGGGCTCTCGACCATCACTTCGGCCTCGCGCACGCTTTTCGCGCTGGCTCGCGATCACGGGACGCCGGTGCCGGAATGGCTGCGAACCGTACATCCACGGCACGGCACGCCGGGTCCTTCCATTTGGGTGATCACTTGCGCGGCTCTGGCAGCCATGGCATGGTCGGGCGCGATCCCGGTGGTAACTTCGCTCAGCACCGTGTCGCTCTATGTCGCTTATCTGATCCCCATCGTACTTTCATTGCGTAGAGAAGGCTGGCGCGAGCAGGCGCTCTGGAGGCTCGGGCGTTATGGCCGCTGGGTCAATTTCATTGCGATCGGATACACAGTGTTGGTTTGCATCGTCCTGGTGATGCCGCCGAATCAACTCGCCGGTCAGACCTTCCTCGCGGTGCTCTTTCTATTAGCGGTAGTCTATCGGGTGGAAGCGCGCAAGAAATACAGTGGTCCGGAATGGGCCGGAAGGCCCCCGGAATGAGCAGTGCGGCTGGTCAGGCATCGCGGTACCATTGGCTCGTGCGGCAGGGGAATTCAAAGTTGAAATTTCCGGGCTTTTATCGGGAGGTTCTTAATGCGCGGCTTTTTGCCATTGTGCGGATTCTGGATGGGGCTGGCTCTGTACGGACAGCAAACAACGGCGACGCTGGTTGGGACGGCGACGGACCCGTCCGGTTCGGCTCTTCCCAATGTCGAGGTGCGGGTGCGCAACGCCGCCACCAATGTCGCACGCGTGTTTCGCACCGACGCCACCGGAAACTATACGGCGCCATTCCTGCCGTCAGGCAGGTATACGGTGAGCGCCACGGCGAAGGGGTTCCGTACGCAGAATGTCGAGGCGTTTGTCCTTGACGTGGGCCAGACCGCGCGCGTGGATCTGCGAATGCAGATCGGCGAGGTCACCGAGAGCGTAAGCGTGGTAGCTAACGCCGCCGCCCTGCAAACCGAGAACGCCACGGTGGGCGGCATCATCGACGGCGCCAAGATTATCGACCTGCCGTTGAACGGCCGCAACTTCGTGCAACTGGCGCAGCTTGTGCCCGGGGTGCTGCCGGGAACGCCGGGGTCGATCACGGTGCGGCGCGGGCGCGGCTCCATCGGTGAGACGGCGCGGAGTTTCGGACAGACGGCGATCTCGGCCAACGGCGCACGCGACACCAACAACCGCTTTTACCTGGACGGAGTCGAGTTCATGGACTACGACGCGTTCAGCTATCCTTTTGCCTTGTCGGTGGACTCGCTGTCGGAGTTCAAAGTGGAAACCAGCACCTACTCGGCCGAGTACGGCGCCTCTCCCGGAGGTCACGTGAGCATCATTACCAGGCGAGGAAGCAACCGGTTCAACGGAACGCTATGGGAGTTCAGCCGCAATGACCGGCTCACGCAGACCTATGATGCGATTTCCCGCACAGCGGTGACCTCGCCGCGGCTCAACCGCAATCAGTTCGGCGGGAACATCGGCGGTCCGGTACGTCTGCCGAAAATCTACAACGGGAAAGACAAGACGTTTTTCTTCTTCAATTGGGAGTCCGGCCGGCAGGTGCTGGGAAGCGCGGCGTCCCGCTTTGCCCGTGTTGCTCCGGCCGAGATGCGACTAGGCGATTTCCGGAATTTGAGAACCGCCAATGGTACTCCGATCACTCTGCGCGACCCGCTGAACGTGGGGATTGTGAACAACCAGATTCCGGCGCGGCTTCTGAGCCCGCAGGCGACGACGTTTCTGAAGTTTGTCCCGCAGCCGAACACGCAGGTAGGAACATCGAATCTACTGATCACGCCACAGATTGGAGTGGGCGAACAGGACAACTACACCGTGCGGGGCGATCACAGCCTGACAAATCGCGATAGCGTTTCGTTCCGCTATGTGCTGAACGACACCTTCGAGGCGGGAACGCCGGGACTCCCCAACGACCAGCGCGACAACCTCGCACGCTCGCAGAACATTTCCGCAACTTATACGAGGAGCTTCACGCCAGTCGTGGTGAACGAGTTCCGCTTTGGCTGGAACGACATGGTTGAGAATGAGACGTTCGGCACGACGAACCGAGCCGACTTCGACATCGCGGGGATGATGAACATCCCTCTGGTCTCGCGGCGTCCGATTGATTTCGGCCCGCCATCGATCAGCATCAGCGGTCCGGAAGGCGGTTGGGGCGTGTTCAATCTCCAGCGCCAGATCGGACCGCGGGACCGCGGCAACACCGTGTGGAACTTCAACAACATCCTGTCCTGGCAGAAAGGCACACATTCGCTGCGGATGGGCGCCGACCTGCTGCACCGCAATTTCACCTTCACGCAGGCGCGTACGCCGCGTGGTGAATTTCAGTTCGACGGGACTTACACCGGTTCTGCTTTGGCGGACTTCATGCTGGGCTATGTAAAACGGGCTATTATCAATCCGGACCCGACCGCGACCGACCTAGTCGGCCTGTGGCAGAGCTATTTCATCAACGATGAGTGGAAGGTGAAGCCAGGCTTCACACTTAACCTCGGAATGCGGTACGACTTTTTGCCGCCGTTCCACGATTCGCAGGGGCGGATGGCCAACATCGAGCAGAACGGCCTGTTCCTGACACAGCTCACCTCGCCGGGCACCTCGCAATTCGGCAAGGCGCTTGTGCGGAGCGACAAGAACAATTTCGGGCCCCGCATCGGAATGGCATGGCGTCCGGGCTTCGTGAGTAATTCCGTGGTGCGCGCCGGCTACGGCATCTACTACAACCATGTCCACCCGAACGCCCCGTTCGGCATGACGGAATCCTCCCAAGCGCGTTCCAGCTACGATGTGATCGGAAACCTGGCCGGCGCGCCCAACGTGTTCTTCAACGATCCGTTCCGGACGGCGGCGGCGCCGGGGCTGGTGTTGAACGCCGTGCCCAGCAACGACCAATATTACCGGGAAGCCTACATCCAACAGTGGAACTTCACCGTGCAAACACAGGCTCCGGGGAAGGTCCTGTTCGAGGCGGGGTATGTAGCCTCGAAGGGAACGGCGCTGTCGGTCACTCTTCCGGCGATGAACCGGCCGCAACAGATTGTGGACCCGCGCACGCCGGGTCTGGCTTCGCTCAACGCGCGGCGGCCCAACCCGGCGTTTGCACGCGGCGTGCAGGGAGACAAGTCGGTTGGTAACTCGATCTACCATTCCTTGCAGGCACGGATGGACCGGCGCGTGGCCAAGGGCATGACCGCGCTGGCCGCCTACACGTGGTCCAAATGCATTTCGGGACCGTCCGACATCGGGGCCGACATCGGCGGGGGCTCCTTCATCGGCACGATGCAGGACATCTACAACCATGTCAATGAACGCTCCTTATGCGGTTTCGATGTGACACAGCGCTTCGTGCAGACGGTGATCTATGATCTTCCGTTTTTCGGCGGTACGCGCGGCCTGACGCGCTCCCTTATTTACGGCTGGCAGCTTTCCACCATCACCGCCGTGCAAAGCGGATTCCCAGCCGACATCGCCTTCGGCGTGGACACCACGGGTACGGGCGCCGGATCAAGGCCCGACAGCGTGCCCGGGCAGAAGGCCAACCTGCCGGGCAGCGAGCGCACCTACCTGCGCTGGTTTAATACGGCGGCGTTCGCGCAGACGCCGTTTGGACGCTACGGCAACGCACCGCGGACAGGGGCAATCCGCCTGCCAGGCCTGTTGAACGTGGATTTTTCCGTGAACAAGGACTTCCACTTCAGCGAGCGCGCGCGGCTGGAATTCCGCACGGAGTTTTACAATCTGTTCAACCGATACAACATCGAGCCGGGGTCTGTGGACCGCAACATCCGGTCGGTCAACTTCGGCAAAGTCGGCGGAGGAATCCAGGGCCTGACGACGCGCGTGATTCAACTCGGTGCGAAGCTGTATTTTTGAGGACTGACCCCGCGGCCGTATAACCAAATTAAGTGCAATCAAATCCGTTTGGATGGCTCTTTCATGACACTCTCGGAAGTTCTCGAAAAACTGCATCAACAGCATATACAACGGATCAAGCTCGCAGTGTTCGATATCGACGGAGTGCTGCGCGGCAAGTATGTCAGCCTCGACAAGTTCCGCTCGGCAGCCGAGGACGGCTTCGGCTTCTGCGATGTAATATTCGGCTGGGATATCGGTGATGTGCTCTACGAAAACGTCTCGGTGACCGGCTGGCATACCGGATACCCGGATGCCGTGGCAAGGATCGACTTTTCCACGTTCCGGACGCTACCCTGGGAGCCCGACACGGCTTTTTTCCTGCTGGACCTTTTTACAATCGGAGGTGCGCCGCTGGCCATGGCGCCCCGGCAACTGCTGCAGCGCGTGCTCGGCGAAGTGGAAAATCAGGGCTGGAGGGCGCGCTTTGCCGCCGAATATGAATTCTTCATCTTCCGGGAAACGCCTGAATCGCTTCGCCAAAAAGCGTTTCGAAACCTGACGCCGCTTTCCCCCGGCATGTTTGGCTACAGCGTGCTGCGGGCTTCGCAGAATGCGCCGCTGGTGCTCGATCTATTCGATCTGATGAAACGGTTCCAGATACCGATTGAAGGACTGCACACCGAGACTGGTCCCGGCGTATACGAAGCAGCGATTTACGTGGACGAAGCGCTGGCGGCGGCTGACAAGGCGGCGCTGTTCAAGACAGCCGCCAAGGAAATCGCTTCCCGGCACAACCTGATTCCGACGTTCATGGCCAAGTGGAACGCGGATCTGCCTGGCTCGAGCGGCCACCTGCACCAGAGTCTGTGGAGCGCGGAAACCGGTGAGAACATTTTTTACTCCGCCGAAGAGAGAATGTCACCCCACATGCGCCACTATATCGCTGGCCTGGTCCACAATATGGGGGAAATGCAACTGATGTGGTGCCCGACGGTCAATTCCTATAAGCGCACCGTTGCGGGCACATGGGCTCCCGTGAATGCCACCTGGGGGATCGACAGCCGGACGTGCGCGGTGCGCGCGATTCCGGGAAGCGAAAAATCCACGCGCGTCGAAATGCGCCTCACCGGCGCCGACATGAACCCTTATCTTTCAATCGCGGCTTCGCTTGCCGCGGGCATGGACGGCATCGAGCGGAAACTGCCGGTGCCCGAACCGTCGACCAACGCCTACGAAGCCAAACAGGCCCCTTTGCTGGCCCGCGACCTGGGCGAGGCGATCGCGCGGTTCCGGTCGAGCGACGTGGCGCGCCGCTGGTTCGGCGCCGATTTCGTCGATCATTATGCGGCCACGCGGGAATGGGAGCTGCGCCAGTATCAGAAAGCGGTCACTGATTGGGAACTGGCCCGGTATTTTGAATCCATATGATCTCCAACTTTTCCTTCCCGACAAACATATTGTTTGGCCCCGGCGCAGTCGAGCGTCTCGCGGAACAATTGTCGCAACGAGGCGTTAGGCGACCGCTGCTGGTCTCCGACGCCGGGCTGGCAGGCACGGCTGTGTTCGCCCGCGTTCAAAGGCTGATTTCTAACGCCGCGGTCTTCACGGGAGTCGATCAAAACCCAACGGAGAAAAACGTGCTGGACGGCGCCGAGTACTACGTGATGGAGAACTGCGACGGCATTATCGGACTCGGAGGCGGCTCGCCCCTGGATGCGGCCAAGGCCATCCGGCTGAAGGCCACGCATCCTTTGCCGCTGGCCGACTACGACGATCTAGTTGACGGCTGGAAGCGAATCGGCCCGGACCTGCCGCCTTTCATCGCCATCGCTACCACGGCGGGAACAGGCAGCGAAGTGGGGCGGTCGGCGGTGATCACGATCGCCAGGACCAACCGCAAGACGGTAATCTTCAGCCCTCACCTGATTCCATCCGTCGCCATCGCCGATCCCGAGCTGACGCTAGATCTGCCGCCTCAGCTCACTGCGGGAACCGGGATGGACGCCTACACGCATAACGTCGAGTCGTACCTGGCCAAAGGGTTTCATCCGATTTGCGACGCCATCGCGCTCGAGGGTACGCGGCTGGCTTCGGAGAATCTGCCGCGGGTGATGGAAAATCCGCGCGACCTCACGTCGCGGGGATACATGATGATCGCTTCCATGATGGGCGCCATGGCATTTCAGAAAGGCCTTGGGGCCACGCATTCGCTGGCGCATCCGCTATCGAGCGAATACGGCATGCACCATGGCACGGCCAACGCCGTCCTGCTGCCTCATGTGCTCGAATTCAATTTCGAGGCAAGCCGGGAGCGGCTGGGCGCGCTGGCGCGGCAGTGCGGCTTCTCCGACCTGACCGACCGCACGCACGAACTGAACCGGCTGTGCGGCATTCCGGAGCGGCTCAGGGATTACGGTGTAGCGGAAGGGGACCTGGAGCGGCTCGCCGGAAAAGCGATTGAAGACGGCTGCCATCAGAGCAACCCGCGTCCGTGCACGCGCGAGGACCTCTTGATGCTGTACCGCAAGTCCTGGTGATTCGAATCCACATCGAATCGCTGTGATAGGATGAAAGTTCCTCGTCATGGTGACCGCCGTACCGGACGTTCTCGCCCGGATAATCGAGCAGAAACGAACGGAAATTCCCGCCAAACTCAAGCGCCGAGCCGAACTGGAAGCTAAGGCTTCCGGGTCCGTGCAGGCACGCCGGGATTTCCGGCAGGCGATCGAGCGTGCCAGGCCGGCCGTTATCGCCGAAATCAAGAAGGCCTCGCCAAGCAAAGGCCTTTTGCGCGCCGATTTTGAGCCGCGGGATCTGGCTCGCGCCTACCAGTCGGGAGGAGCGGCTGCGCTATCGGTGCTTACGGACCGCCCGTTCTTCCAAGGCTCGCTCGAAGACATGGAGGCGGCGCGCGCCACGGCGGGCCTGCCGGTGCTCAGAAAGGATTTTACGCTGGAGGAAATCGACGTAATCGAGGCAGCCGCTCACGGAGCTGACGCGATTCTGCTGATCGCCGCGATTCTTACGGCAGCCGGGATGCGGCGTCTGCGGGATTTGGCCGCGACCTATTCGATGGCGGCGCTGGTTGAAGTGCACGATGAAGGCGAGCTGGAGCGAGCCATCGATTCCGGGGCAGGAATCATTGGGGTGAACAACCGGAATCTGCACAATTTCGAGGTGACGCTGGAAACGTCGCTCCGGTTGGCTTCGATGATGCCGGCCGGGACGGCGCGGATTTCCGAAAGCGGCATTCATTCGGCCGGCGATATACGGCGCTTGTCCGATTCAGGCTTTCACGCCTTCCTGATTGGCGAGCACCTGATGAAATCCCCCGACCCGGAACATACGCTTCGATGTCTTCTTGCCTGATCAAGATCTGCGGGATTACACAACTGGACGACGCTCTGGCGGCCGTGGAAGGCGGAGCGACGGCTTTGGGGTTCAATTTTTACCCAAAAAGCAAGCGTTACATCAAGCCTGAGGGGGCTGCCCGCATTCTGGCGGCGCTGCCTTTGGGGCTGAGAATAGTAGGCGTGTTCGTCAATGAATCGCCGGATACGATCGCGAGCATCGCCGCAACGGTTGGACTCGACACGGCGCAACTGCACGGGGAGGAGACACCGGAGCAGCTTCCCGAAGCGGTTGCGATATGGAAGGCGTTCCGCGTGGACGCGCGGTTTTCCCTGGATCAGTTCACGCCTTTCCCTCAGGTGGAAGCCTTCCTTCTCGATGGGCCGGCGGGGCCGGAATATGGCGGAAGCGGAAGAACTTTCCATTGGGGGATTGCGGCAGGCTCGCCGCGAAACGTTATTCTGGCGGGGGGGCTGGACGCGTCGAACGTGGCAGAAGCGATCGCGCAAGGGCGGCCATGGGGCGTTGACGCCTGCTCGAAACTGGAAGCGGCGCCCGGACGAAAGGATTATCGAAAAATGATGGAGTTTCTGAAGGCAGCCCGAGCGGCTCAATTCACGCCGGCGGATAAACTTGCATGATCAGCCAAACCGACGCACGCGGACATTTTGAAGAATTCGGCGGGCGCTATGTTCCCGAGACACTGATGGCGCCGCTTGAAGAGATCGAGAAGGCGTATCTGGAGGCAAGACAAGATCCCGCATTCCAGTCCGAGTTGGGGGAACTTCTTTCCGACTACGCGGGGCGGCCCACGCCGCTTTATTTCGCGCGCCGTCTCTCTAACGAGCTCGGAGGCGCCCGAATCTATCTCAAACGCGAAGATCTTTTGCACACGGGCGCCCACAAAATCAACAACTGCCTGGGCCAGGCGTTGCTGGCCCGGCGCATGGGCAAGCGCCGCATCATAGCCGAAACCGGGGCGGGACAGCACGGCGTGGCCACGGCCACCATCTGCGCTCTTTTCGGCATGGACTGCGTTGTGTACATGGGCGAGGAAGACATGCGCCGCCAACGCCTCAACGTCTTCCGGATGCGTCTGCTGGGGGCCCGCGTCATCGCGGTCGCCACGGGCAGCCGCACCTTGAAGGATGCCATCAGCGAAGCGATGCGGGATTGGGTAACCAATGTCTCGACCACTCATTACCTGCTCGGGTCCGCGCTGGGCGCGCATCCCTATCCGACCATGGTTCGCGATTTCCACCGTGTGATCGGAGAAGAGACGCGCCGCCAGATTCTCGAGCGGGAACAGCGGCTGCCGGACGTCATCTACGCCTGCGTCGGAGGCGGCAGCAACGCCATCGGCATTTTTCATCCGTTCCTCGCCGACACACAGGTTCGCCTGGTGGGAGTCGAAGCGGGAGGCCGGAGCCAGACGCTCGGCGAGCATGCGGCGCGATTTTCCGGAGGCCTTCCCGGCGTACTACATGGCTGCTACAGTTACGTGCTGCAAGACGACGACGGCCAGATTTCCTTGACGCATTCCGTCTCCGCCGGGCTCGATTATGCGATGGTTGGCCCCGAGCATGCGCTGCTTCACAAACAAAACCGCGCTGAGTACGTCTCCGCGACGGATGAAGAGGCGCTCGAAGCCGCCCGGCTGCTGGCGCGCACCGAAGGCATCATACCCGCTTTGGAGTCGGCGCACGCAGTTGCGCGGGCGATCCGCCAGGCGCCCGGCGCCAAAGGGGAGATACACATCATCAATCTCTCCGGACGCGGCGACAAGGACATCGACATCTATCGCGACAACTTCATCGAATTAGACTCCGAGGGATCGGATTATGCGAATTAGTTCGCTGTTTGAGCGGCTGCGCGGCGAAGGACGAACCGCGCTGATTGCCTACCTTACGGCTGGGGATCCGACCCCGGACCAAACTCCCGGGCTGGTGCAGGCGCTGGAGCGAGGAGGCGTGGACCTGGTGGAATTAGGCGTGCCCTTCTCCGATCCCATCGCGGATGGGCCGGTCATCCAAGCGGCCAGCGAACGGGCGCTCCGGTCCGGGGCAACGCTCGCCTACGTCCTGGAACTGGCAGAACAGATTCGCAGACATTCGGAAATTCCTCTGCTGCTTTTCTCTTATCTGAATCCGGTTCTCCGTTACGGCGTAGAGGCTCTTGCGACGGACGCCAAACGCGCCGGCATCGACGGAGTGCTACTCACCGACCTCAGTGTCGAGGAGGCCGGCGATATCGTCGCCGTAATGCGCAAAGCCGGGCTGGACACGGTTTTTCTGGCTTCACCCACCAGCCCGCCACGCCGGCTGGAACTGGTGGCAACGCATTCCACCGGTTTCATTTACCTTGTTTCCCGCACCGGCGTGACCGGCGAGCGGCAGGAGCTCTCCGATTCCATGGAACCGTTGGTCCAAAGCCTGAGAAACGTTACGGAACTCCCGCTTGCCGTGGGATTCGGCATTTCGACGCCGGAGCAGGCGGCGCGCGTGGCGAGGCTGGCCGACGGCGTCGTGGTGGGAAGCGCCTTTGTGCGGATCGTAGAGCAGAACCTCGAGAGCGGACAACTCGAAGGCCGGATGGAGGCCTTCGCCCGTGAGCTTTCCGGGGCCGTGCGGGGAGTAAAAGCTTGAATCGTCAAGAGGGATATCAACTACTGGCCGGGCATCGCTTGCGGATCGACGATCTCGACCTTCAGATTCTGAATTTGCTCAACCAGCGGACGGCGGTTGTTCTGGAAATCGGAAAGATCAAACGCGCGCTGAACCTCCCGATCTACGAGCCGCGGCGGGAAGACGATGTCTTCGGCAATGTCACCGGAAACAACGCCGGCCCGCTCTCTCCGGACGCCGTGCGGCGGGTTTTCGAGCGCATTATCGACGAGATGCGCACCGTGCAACGGGACCGCATGGTAACCGGCGCCGCGGAAGGGTCCGAACCGGATCCAGTGAAGGAATGAGCTTTTTATGTTTGTTGTGATGGAAGAAGGCGCCACCGAGCCGCAGATCCAAAATGTCATCGACAGGCTGGTGATGCACGGGTTTACGGTGCACCGGTCCACCGGCGTGGTTCATACCGTGCTCGGTTGCGTGGGACCGAAAGAAGATTTGGACCCGCGCGACGTGGAGTTGATCGACGGGGTCAAAGAATGCCATCGCGTGATGTCTCCTTACAAGCTGGCCAGCCGCAGCTTCCGGCCGGCGGGGACGGTGATCGAAGTAAAAGGAGTTGAGATCGGCGGCCCCCAGGTAGTGGCGATAGGCGGACCGTGCAGCGTGGAAAGCCGCGAGCAGATCGAAGAATCCGCCGCACAAGTGGCCAAAGCAGGGGCGAAGGGATTACGCGGCGGCGCTTACAAACCTCGCAGCTCCCCTTATTCCTTCCAGGGGCTCGGTGAAGAGGGATTGCGGATGATGCGCGATGCGGCCGACCGGCATGGGCTGTTCGTCATCAGCGAGGTCATGGATCATACGCAGATCCC
>Ga0187893_10010227_pt1 | contig 14085 bp, 11 predicted proteins | sample MA1701074metaG_FD_139574 | JGI IMG/M metagenome (GOLD analysis project Ga0187893, IMG submission 139574) | White microbial mat communities from a basaltic lava cave in the Kipuka Kanohina Cave System on the Island of Hawaii, USA - MA170107-4 metaG ...
CTGGCTCGTGGTCCATGTTAAGTTTATTCCGCTTTGCTTAAACGTATAATCATAAACAGCCTGCAGAATAAATTCTTTGTTAGTTGATTTATCAAAACCGCCGGGGTTGCTGCCTGCATCTTCGAGGTTGAATAAATACCAGTAACTTAAATTGTTCATGCCGGCTACTGCATTTTTATTCCATAATTCATAGCCGCCATTGTCTATCACATCCTGGCACATTGCCACTGCCTCAGTTAAATATTTATTTACATTAGCAGGATCATAACCAGCTTTACCGCCTCCAACAGAGGTACCGTCACCATCAGATTCTTGCCCAACATATTTTTCCCAGGTTGCTTCATACAACTCCACCTGGGCTTTGAAAGCTTTAGCAGCCCATTTGCTTACTCTGCCTTTATCGGTATTAGGTATAGTTTGTTCGGTTGGCAATTTTGCGATGGCTTCATCCAGGTCTGCTAAGATTTGTTTAACTACTTCGTAGCGGCTATTACGTGCTGCGTTTAATTCGGGGGATTTAACATCCAGCACTGTAGTTACAATCGGTACGCCGCCAAAGGTTTTTAACAAACCAAAATGACCAAATGCACGGGAGAAATAGGCTTCGCCTACATATTGGCTTATATCATCAGTACCTGTATAAGCGTTCGCTTTTGATAATAATACGTTGCAATTGCGAATACCTGAATAGCTCCAATTAGTACTTCCAACCGCAATTGTGCCATGACCCAAATCGTAACCATTTGCATTTGCATTGGCAGACAAATCAGAATTATTGTCCATATTGCCAAAACTCCATCCTGGCAACTGACTATAAAAACTTGTAGCGTATGCTTTAAAATCGCTTGACTTGGTAAAATATACAGCATCGGTAAATTGAGCAGTAGGCTCTAAATCTATAAACGTCTTCTGGCATGAGACAATGCTTAAACAAAGTCCGCCTATAATTAATTTATTTATTATTGTTTTCATCGCTTTAAAATTTCAGGTTATCAGAATCCAATGTTTAATCCAAAAGACCATGTTCTGGCATAAGGGTAGCCATTATTGTCAACAGAAGCCTCACCCATTTCAGGATCAAATCCATCTTTTATATTGGCATTTTCCCACAGATCGTTTCCAGAAAAATATATCCTTACCTTCTCTAACTTAGCCCTGCGGGATATTGATTGAGGTAACGTATAACCTACTATCAGAGATTTTAAACGGATATACCTGTTATTCTGCAACATGAAATCATTATTGGCATAATTCCACCTGGCACGGGTTGGATTAACTGTTAAGCGGGGAAATATAGCATCAGTGTTTTCACTTGTCCAGGTATTACCTAAAAAGGAAGGATTTTGGTTTGTCCATATTGCAGTAAAGGGATAAGCCATCCAGCCACTACGCATGATGAGTTGCTTAAACTGTCCCTGGAAGAAAGCAGATAAATCAACCCCTTTCCAGGAACCTCCCATATTCAAACCAAAAGTATAATGGGGAGTGCCGTCGCCCATATACACTAATGAGCTGTTTGCATTGCCAATTGATGTAATATTTCCTTTGCCCGACACATCAACTTTCCTTGTATCACCGGGACGCAATGCTGCACCCGGATTGTTTGCAGGCAAAGTAGCCAGGTCGGTGCTGCTGCCATAGGTTGCATAGTAAGCATCTACTTCTGCCTGGGTTTGAAAGTAGCCATCTGTTTTATATAAAAACCAGGGCTGATAAGCATAACCGTTTACTATTCCATTCTTTCCCGCTCCGTAACTATCAGCGCCTTCTACGCCGGTTACTAAAGTTTTAGTATTGCTGATATTGAATGAAATATTATACGAAAAATCCTTTTTGCTATCTCTCCAGCCAATGATGGCTTCCCAACCTTTTGTATTAAAATGACCATTATTAGTTTTAGGTGGTGTGCCTCCTAATACAGCAGGGTAAGTTACCCCAACCAGCATACCGATATTATCTTTAATAAAATAATCGAAAGTTGCAGACAGGCGGTTTCTTAAGAAGCTTAGATCAATACCAATGTTCTTTTGCTCTACTCTTTCCCATGTCCTGGTATAACTGATCAAACCATTATTATTTAAACTGGTAGCTTGCTGTTGCGCAGCAGGCAGGCCTAAAACAGCAGTGCCTACATTAATGGTAGAGAGATAATCAAATTCTCCAAGCCCTGAAGCCTCATTACCCGAACTGCCATAACTTGCTCTGATCTTACCGAAATTCAAGAACGAAGTAATACCCTGTAAAAAGTTTTCTTTGGTAAACACCCATCCTACCTGCGCAGAACCAAAGTTTTTAAACTTATATCCTTTAGCAAACCTGGAGTTACCATCTCTTCTTCCTAATAGCTCTACCAAATATTTTTCATCATAATTATAATTCACTCTTGCTAAGTATGAATACCTGCCTATTTGTGACTTAAACCCAGCATTTGTTTGCGATGCAGTTGAAGCCAGGCTTATATCCTGAACTCCTAAATTGTCGAAGCCGATACGTGTCGCCGAAACCCATTGATAATTGCTTTTTTCGGCATTTATCCCTGCTGCTGCCGAAATATTGTGTACGCCTTTAATGGTTTTATTATAGCGCAGTAATGCCGAATAATACTGGTAAAAACTTGTCCATGCATACGTGTAGTATCTGTTGTTCGTACCCCCGGTACCATTACCAACGCCGGTTTGCTTGCCATACCAGTTATATACAGGTACCTGCAATACATATCTTTCCTGGTTGAATCTTTCGTTTTGTAGCGAAGCCAGGCCTTCAAAAGCCAGATCTTTATAAATCTGGTAGGTAGCTTTTAAATCAACTCTTCCCGTAAGCGAATTTTTATTATCTCTTCCGCCATCAGTGGTCATTGCTGCTGCGTTTCTGTTGGCGCCGCCATCAACTCCATTAAAACAAGCAAACCATTGCCCGAAGGGGTTTTTAGCAGGGAAGAATGGCATATCATATCCATAAAGTGTATTATCAAGCCCTACAGAAGGTGAACTTGTTTTAGCATTGATCAAACTAATACTGGATTCCATTTTCAATTTCTCCGACAGCTTATAATCATAATTGAACCGGGCATTGTATTGTTTCTGGCCGTCATAAGCTGTAGCAAGGTTGCCCTTATTATCGGCATAACCAAGAGATAGCCGGTATCCCGATCTGTCAGTGCTATTTGAAACACTTATATTATGTTGATGAGAATAACGGCGGGCAAACATCTCATCAATCCTGTTAGCATTGAAAATAAAATAGTCTATACCAAAAAGAGGATATGCTCCTTCATAACCTTGCTGCATCTTCAGCATATTGTCTTTATTTCCCCATACCCACCAATTTGGTACCGCTTCTTCTTTATTTGCTTCAATCCATGTGGTAGCATATTGTTGCATATTGGGTGAATAACCGATAATGCCATTGGTAGTAAACCGCAGATTGCTGGTATAATCAACTTTTACTTTTCCTTTTCCTCTCTTGGTGGTAACCAGAATAACGCCATTGGAAGCACGGGATCCATAAATAGCAGCAGCGCCATCTTTTAACACGGTGATACTTTCAATATCATCGCTGTTCATATTTAGAAATGAATAGCTATTCAATGCAGGCACACCATCAATAACAACTAATGGATCGCTGCCATTGACAGAAGTGGCACCACGAATTCTGAAAGCCAACCCTTCGTTACCGGGCCTTGGTGAATTTCTTGTAACTACTAAACCCGGAGAAGCGCCCTGCAAAGCCAAACCGATATTAGTTACTGCACGGCTTTCAAAATTCTTGGCTGTTATCTGCTCAACAGCGCCTGTTAAAGTCGCTTTCTTTTGTTTTCCATAACCGACCACTACCACTTCACCCAAGTCCTTTTCTTTAAGTGATAATCCAACTACTAAAACTCCCTTGATCTTGGAAGGGTTTAGTTCCTGAGCCTGATAACTTACAGACCCTACTTCAAGAACCGCCCCTTCGGGCATCTCAATGCTGAATGTTCCATTGGCATCAGTGGTTGTACCTTTCGTACTGCCCTTTATTTGTACCGTAGCCCCGGCCAGGGGCTCTTTGGTATCGGCATTGACCACCTTTCCCGTTACAGTTTTTGTTTGTGCAAAAGAAGAATGGCTGATCGCTAAAGAGAAAAGCAACAGCAGCGTTGCAATAAGCGATCTTCTCCCCAGCCTGATAAAATTTCTCATACCGCAAGATTTTTGTTTTTTAAAATTTTGTTTTGTTTGGCATTCAGTTTTTATTTCATTGGATAGGGTCAGGCAAAAAGTCTCCTGCTTCGATTTTCATCGAATTTTTTTAATGTTGTTCAATATGTGTCCGGGCTTATTTTTCTATTCCATTCTTCCTGGCTGATGATTCACGAATCACCAGTTGGGTAGGCAGTCTTATGGTTGTATTTTTTGTCTTCCTGTTTTCATCTTTTATGCAAAGCATCAATTGTTCCATCACCTTCGCCGACATCTCTTCCACCGGTTGCGCCACAGCAGTAACAGAAGGTGAGAACAGTGAAAAATGTGTATTATCATCAAAGCCGATCACAGCAATATGGCCGGGTATTGTAAGATTCAAATCCTTTAACGCCTGCAGGCCCGCGATAGCGAGATAGTTGGTTGCAAATAAAATGGAATCAAGACCGGGATTTTTATGCACAAATGCTTTGACCTGTTCTACTATCTTTTCATGTTTATCATGCGCCGTATCGTAAGGTACTTTTAGAATAAACTGTTTAAGGTCATTTTCAGCAGCAGCACGTAAATAACCATTCAACCTTTCCTGCATTTGCACCTGCGCTGAATCGAGGGTCACAAAGCCAATGCTTCTATAACCATTTTCTACAAAATGCTGCATCGCTTCGTAAGCGCCGCCGGCATTGTCAACAATGATATTGTGCGTGGGTAATTCAGGAAAATACCTGTCGAAAAGAACCACGGGAAAATTGTCATCTACGAGTTGCTGAATCTCTTCTTCGATACCCGGCGAAGGAGCGATGATATATCCATCTACCTGCCTTTCCCTGAAAACTTTGATCAAATCCCTGGCACGGATTGTATCATTCTCTGTACTTGAATTAAATATTTTATAGCCCAGCTTGTAAGCTTTTTCCTCTACCACTCTTGCTATACTTGAGAAAAACGGGTCAGAAATATCTTCCACCAGCATGCCAATGATCTTTGTTTTGCCGGTGCGAAGGCTTTTGGCTACCATGTTGGTTTGGTACCCCGTTTCTTTAATGTACGCTAACACCCTTTCCTGCACGTCGCTGCTGATCCTCTTTTCGGTGGCTTTTCCATTTATCACAAATGATACTGTGGTGGCCGATAGGTTCAGCTCTTTTGCTACATCGTGTATGGATTGTTTGCGTTTCAAGCAATCAATTTTGGCTTTGTAAAATCAACTTGTCAAATGAGGAGAACGAATGGAGCAGGCGACCAGGAATATATTTGGGCGGGCCGGCAAGTCATCAATCGTTATCCGTCAATTTTCACTAAAGCTGCCACTTGGTTAATCGTTTTAGCAAAATGAATAAGTGTAAAATTGACAATATAAAGGAACATCAATTAATCGATTTAGCAATCATTTTTTAAAACTTAATTTGGGCAAACGTTGTCATAACTTTACCAGCAGATATCAAAAAAACAGAGCGATAAGAACTGTAACCTGGTAAAAAATAAGCGACAGGCTTCTATCATTCAATCGCTTAAAACCTTTTCCTTGAATTGATTTATTTGCATGTTACAAACAACGTAAAACCGGTACCGTACACAAATCAGCCATTGCATGATGAAATCCGAATCCATCACCATTAAGGATATTGCTAAAGCCCTGAATCTTTCTTTCGCCACTGTATCAAGAGCTTTGAGAGATAGTTATAAGATCAGTCCTGAAACGAAACAAAAGGTATTGGACTATGCAGCAGCTAATAACTATCGTCCCAACCTGATGGCGCAAAGCCTGAAGAGTAAAAAAAGCCGCTCCATCGGGGTGATCATAAGTAGTGTGCCGAATAATTTTTTTGCTGAAGTGGTCAATGGCATTGAGTCGGTAGCCAGCAGTAAAAATTATCATATCATCATTACGCAAAGCCTTGAATCATACGAAAAGGAAATTAAAAACCTTGAGCACCTGGTATGGAAATCCGTTGATGGTTTGCTGGTAACGCTTTCTACTGAAACAAAAGATATAGATCATTTTAAAAAAATACAGGAAAGCGGCGTCCCAGTTGTTTTTTTTGACAGGGTGCCTGATGATATGAATGCTCACAAAATAATAGCAGATAATGAACACGGCTCTTACCTGCTTACCACTCATTTTATCAATGAAGGCTACAACAAGATTGCACATATTACAAGTTCAGCACAGGTTTCTATTACAAAAGGCCGGTTGAAGGGTTATGAAAAAGCTTTGACGGAACATGGAATACCAGTGAAAGAAGAATATATCAAATATTGTGAACATGGCGGCAGAGATGAAGAAGAAATAGAACAGGCAATAAAGGAATTGCTTGGACTAAAAGAACCACCTGATGCTATATTCACCGCATCAGACAGGATAACGATAAAAGTATTGGCTATTCTTAAAAAGCATAGCATAAACATTCCGCAGCAAGTGGCTGTAGGTGGTTTCAGCAATTTCAGCTCGCCTGAATTGTTTTCTCCATCATTAACTACCGTTGTGCAACCTGCATTTGAAATGGGCAAAAAAGCCATTGAAGTATTGATAGAGCTTATTGAAAGTAAAAAACCGGTAAAACAGTTTGATCAAATTGTATTGCCAACGGAGCTGATCATCCGTGAATCATCTAAGAAATTACTGTAATAGATGGAAGTTTCATTTAATCAAAAAACGGAAACCTTTGAAAGGCTTTCCGTTTCTTCAACAATGATTGTTCTTCCCTTATTGTTCCAAAAAAATAGTCTCTGCGTTGTGGATGAAGACTCATTACGCCCCTTCAAAACCAGCTTTTACCCCAAAATTGATATAGTATAATTCGGAACAATGACCTTTGTAAAAAATTCGAAGATGTTCAAAAAGCTGGTTAGAGGGGGAATATTAACTCATATATTTTTTGTTTCACTTTTTTTGATAGTGCCCACACTTGCATTTGTAAGACCACCGGGTGAATCTTCTTTTGCGCTGACAAGAATATTTGTACAGGATACGGTTGCCAATTTTGTAATGCTATGTTTTTTTTATCTCAATTATTACATTCTTACTCCAAAACTTTTTTTTAACCGCAAATACATTCAATACATATTGTGTGTGTTTCTTTTCCTCGCTGTGGCCTTAACACTTCCTCACCTGGCCGGCAAGGGTTTTGCTGACATGGGTACTTACGTACCTTATTCGTCTGCGAAGGAACCGGGAGGTTTTCAACCGCCACCAACCAATTACCGGTCATTAGCAACCTTTGTATTCGATGAATTCCGGCGACACCTGTTTCTTTTTTTTACAGCTATATTTTTTTCCTTTCTATTAAGAACAAGAGAACATTTATCCCGGCTAAAAGAAGAAAAACTGGAAGCAGAACTGTCATCGCTTAAGGCACAAATAAATCCACATTTCTTATTTAATACGCTTAACAGTATATATGCCTTATCAATAAAAAAAGATGACAGGGTTCCGGAAGCCATCATAAACCTTTCCGGTCTTATGCGCTATGTGATCAAAGATGCAAAAGATTATAAAATCCCTTTGCAAAAAGAAATTGATTATATAAGAAATTATATTGAACTGCAAAAAGCCCGTCTGGGCAACACGGCCCGTGTTGTTTTTGAATGTTCAGGCAATCCTGGTGATAAACAGATTGCTCCGCTGCTATTGATCACTTATATTGAAAATGTTTTTAAATACGGCATTAATCCTGATGTGGATGATTGTATTGTAGAAGTAACACTGCAGATCACCGATACAGGGATAAGATTATATACTTTTAATAAGAAAGTGCAACATTCTGCTTTGGCCAACTCAACTGGTATCGGAATGAACAACACCGGCGAAAGACTTAAATATTTTTATCCTGAAAAACACAGTTTGCAGGTAAGTGAAAATAAAGAAGCCTATTCCGCTACTTTATCAATTGACCTTGTATGATGAAAGCGATTGCAGTAGACGATGAGCCTTTATCGCTGGAGATAATTGAAAACTATTGCAAAAATTTTTCTTTTCTGCAATTTGAAAAAGTATTTACCAAAACAGGCGCAGCGCTGCAATACCTGGAAAAAAATCCTGTTGACCTTTTATTTCTGGATATAAATATGCCCGCAATGTCGGGTGTAGAGTTATACAAATCACTTCAGCATAAACCCATGCTGATATTTACAACTTCATATAGCGAGTATGCATTGGAAAGTTATGAGCTTAACGCCGTTGATTATTTACTCAAACCTTTTACATTAAACCGGTTTGAAAAGGCTGTTTCCAAAGCTCATGAATTACACAACCTTGTTCATCATGCTACGGTAGCAGAACAATCGAAATATTTAATGCTAAAGGTGGATTATGGCGTTATCAAAGTAGTGCTGGCAGATATTTTATTTATTGAAGGGCTGGATAATTATCTTAAAATTCATTTGCAAAACCAGTCGCCGGTAGTGGTACGTCTGACCCTGAAATCACTAATAGAAAAATTGCCCGAAAAAGAATTTATCAGGGTGCATCGTTCTTACATTGTTCCTGTAAAACGCATTGAGTCGGTGAAGCAAAAAATTATAACCATTGCGGGTGAAGAAATACCCATTGGCAAAAATTATGAAGGCGATGTCATGACCTTTTTAAAAAAATGATGTCTAAGAAGTTCCTCTATTTCGCTTCGGTGAGTAAAATTCATTACTGACTTTTTACCTGATGCCATGAAAACGGGACGATGAAGTGAGTGACACAACAGGTGATGCCATGAAAAGATATCGCTGGTAAAAAAAATACTCAAACAGCTTCTGACATTTTTCAAAAATATTCCTGCCATTTTATCCTGCTTTTACTTTCACCCCAAATTCCCGGCAGTCTGCCACAATTGGGTTTTCCGCTCTAAACCTGGTATTGATTTTTGCATCTATGATTGCAATCAGAGATCATAGTTTGATGATTACATTCCTTTACCGGATGCAGCAATCCTATATCCTGATATTATTAAAGTTTAAATCAAAAAATATGAAGCGAAAACTCTTGTTATTATCCGTACCCGTTTTATTTGCAACTGCTTTTTTTATTGCGTGTAAAAAAGATACTGATGCCACCAGTGGGTCAACAAGCGCCAGCATCACAGCGCTTACCTGCTCTTCAGCTACATTTTCAGCTACTGCAACCAGCGGCACTGCTTATTCCGGCACTGCCACTGTTCCATACACCGGCGGCAATGGCGCTGCTTATTCGGCAAGTTCAGCCATTGCCTCAACAGGTGTTACAGGCTTAACGGCAACATTAGCAGCAGGCACACTGGCAAGTGGCGCAGGCAATCTTACTTACACCATCAGTGGTACACCGGCATCAAGTGGCACGGCTTCATTTGCCATCTCATTTGGTGAGCAATCCTGTACTCTTACTTTAACAGTTAATTCTTCTTCCACATCAACCACAAGCTGCGATTCAAAAACAGGTGTTGACAAAGTGGTTTGTTTAGCAAATGAATTTTTAGCAACATTAACTACATCACAACAATCAAGCGTAGTAGTAACACTAAACCTTACAAATGCAAAGAGATGGTCAAATCTGCCTTGCGGACTGACTTGCAGAAATGGCTTGCTATTAAGCAGCCTTACTACTGCACAGCAAACAGCAGCCCTTGCTGTTATTCAGGCTGCTTCCGGTAAGGGAACAGAAGAAGGATACGATGAGTTTAACCAGATCAGAAAAGCAGATAGTTATTTAGGGTTAACAAATAGTGGTTATGCTGAGGGCACTTATGTTATTGCATTTTTAGGAACACCCAGCACTACCGGCAAGTGGATGCTGCAATTTGGCGGTCATCACTATGCACAGAATATTACGTATAATGCAGGCCAGGCAGTGAGCATCACACCTATGCATGAGGCTGTAGAACCTAAAGGGGCATTCACTTATAATGGAACCACCTATACTGGCCCGATAGAATCTGAACATACTGCAATGCAGCAAATGCTGGGTTTTTTTACGAGTACAGAACTTACATCAGCAAAAATTTCCAGCACATTTTCTGATTGTTTGATGGTGCCGGGTTCAACAACTAATACATTCCCTGCTACAAAACAAGGTATTAAGGTTAGTAATCTTAGCTCGGCTGCACAGGCTAAAGTATTAGCCGCTATTGCAGCCTGGGTAAATGACGTAGACTCAACAACTGCTGCTACTTACCTTGCTACTTATCAAAACGAGTTGGCAAATACTTATGTATGCTATGCAAGCAATACAAGCGCCACCGCTGGTAGCGCAACTTCTTTCTTAACAGCAAATACTGACTATGTAAGAATAGACGGGCCAAGTGTATGGATAGAATTTATATGTCAGAATGGAGTCGTTCTTTCCGGCATTCATTACCATACGGTAATGAGAGACCAGGCAAGGGACTATATTGGCTTATAATTAAAAGCAGGAAAACAATGTTAGCTAACAACAATTTTATAAAGAGCCGCCTGATGAAAAAATGGCGGCTGTTTTTCCTTATTAATGTATTTGCAATAGCCGGTTTTATACCTGTCAATTCTTTTGCGCATCAGTCGCCCAACACACTTATATTTTTAGATGCAAGTCCTGGCAGGATAAAAATGGAAATTCAACTGCCATTGCCGGAATTGGAACTGGCTTTTGGTAATGATATTGCCAAATCTCCTGAAACATTAATTGAGAAGTTCAGCAAAAAGTTAGACGAATATCTGAAAGCTCATATACATGCTTATGCAACCAGGGAAAAACCGTGGACAATAGAAATAATCTCTCTTACCATGGATAAAGGGAAATACATTGAAAGCGGACTTCCTTATTGGGAAGTAATTGCCGATATAATTCTTAAGCCTCAGCCGGGAGAAAACACCCGAAAGTTTATGTTGGACTATGACGTAATCATGCACCAGGTAGTAAACCATGTTGCACTTGTTAGTATTCGCAGCGATTGGGAAAGCGGAAACTTAAATAGTAATTCTGCCGAAGCCCGGGTAATAGGCTGGAACACCCGGGACAATGTTATTTACCCAATGGAAATAAACCTGGAAAAAGGAAGCTGGTGGAAAGGTTTTAAAAGCATGCTGAGCCTCGGCCTGCAGCATATTAAAGAAGGTACCGATCATTTATTGTTCCTGCTCGTATTGTTGTTGCCTGCAATGCTATTGATAAATGGAAAACAGTGGGGAGAGTTTGGTGGCATAAATTATAGTCTTGCCAGATTGTTGAAAATTGTAACTGCATTTACCGTTGGCCATTCCATTACTCTACTCATTGGTGCTTTGGGTTGGTTAAAATTACCAACACAACCGGTTGAGATATTGATTGCTTTCTCCATTTTAATTTCAGCGGTTCATGCTGTATATCCCATATTTCCGCGAAAAGAAATTTATGTAGCAGCAGGATTTGGATTGGTTCACGGACTTGCATTTGCTACTATCTTATCCAATCTGCAAACAGGTGCAGGCACATTGGTTTTAAGTATACTTGGTTTTAACCTTGGCATCGAAATAATGCAGCTATTTATTATTGCAATGATCGTTCCCTGGTTGATATTATTAGGTAAAACTTCTTTTTATAAATGGTTCCGCATTACAGGCGCCGCATTAGCTGCTATTGCTGCAGTGGCATGGATAGTAGAAAGAAGTTCAGGTAAAACAAATTTCATTACAGAGCTTTTATCCAAATCGGCCGAACATGGCTGGTGGTACATGCTAAGTATTGCGTTAATATCCATAACAGTTTATTATTGGCATAGCAACAGTTACAAAAGGAAGCAGCCATTTACAGTAATAAAAGAAAATGATTAAATCGCTTTGCTCATTTTTATCGTATATGACAACAGTTCCTGCAAAACTTTAAACACAGGCTATTTTTAATTTGCAGCTTTTATGAGAACTGGTTTAATAGTCTTGATCGTAATTTTTCTTCATATACAGGCAAATGCTCAAAATGCTGAAGGCAAAATATTGGATGAAGCAGGCATGCCCATAGAAGGGGCATATATTGCCAACCTTCGTTCAGGCACACATGCCCATGCTAATGAATCGGGTTTTTTTATATTGATGAATACTATTACCGGTGATACTATTAAAGTAAGTCATGTTTCATATCAGTCAAGAACGGTTGTATATACAGGCGGAACTGAAATAAATGAAATTCATTTAATAAAATCAGACTTTCATTTGAGTGAAGTGGTGGTAAGTTCCAATGCAAATCACCTGAATATAATTTCAGCGATTGACATCCTTCTTTCTGCATAATCTTTTAATGGAAATTCTATTTATCATTTCATGTTAAACCGCCGATGCCTGTCACCAACAATGTCTTTGTATTTTTTCTTTGCTTCTTTACTGAGAAAACTCCGGTCAATCATTTCCATTGCTTTCAGCGCCGATTTCATTGATTGATCTGTGACCTGGTCAGCCAGCGAAGTTTGGATACCTGCTTTTTCTGCAAAAAGTATAAATGATTCCCTTGTGTAAATGCCATAGTTCTGAAAAGGACGTTCATCCATGTCACCTTTATATAACCCATCATGTAAAGCAAGATCGGAATCATTTATGTGAAGCGCTGTACACACCAGGTCGTAGGCCGGCGCTAACAAATAATCGCCCTGGTCACTTTCCATCAATGCATAGTTCTTCAGGTGTGCATCACCATTGGCGAATAAATAATTGAATACAACCAATTGAAAGAACCTGATCAGCTCAACCGTAGCAGCAGAAACATGCTGGCTAATCAATTTTGCAATATCGAGGTAAGATGCATTGTATTTAAAATCATTCCCTTCTTTTTCCGGAGACTTGCCCAGCAGCGTGGCAAAATCTTCAACCTGGTACCTGGTACCGTCTCTCTTGTAATCAAACCTTCGTGTGATGTAGGCCGGTGAGCCCTCATCAAAAAAGATCATTCCGCAGGCTGCTGTTTTGATACCGAATAATTGTTGAGCGATCTGCATGGTGACATGCTCATTAGCTGGCATATCACCGACCCGTTCAAGCCGTTCGGTGGGTATTGGTTTTAGAATATGCGTGCCTTTTGATGCAATTAGCCTTAATTCATTTTTATCCAGCAGCAAACTATATTTTTCCTGAACGCCGCTGATGCTGATGGTTTTTCTTTTTTCATTGTACTCACGGGTCATTTCGGCATTCTTGCCCGGCGGGCCAAAAGGCAAAATATGGCTCACCTTTTTGCTTCGGCTGCCAAATAAAGCTAACTGTGCCGACGGACTATAAGTAGAATAACCCGGCTGCAATGTAGAAGGACAATATTTAATTTCAGGGAGACTCACTGATTGCTTTTACGGTAATGGGCCCGATGCTATCGTCTTTTGCCGTGGCCAGCAGCAAACCAAAATAATCGTTTTCATCAATCTTCAGCAGGCGGCATTGCATTCGCTTATTGGCGCCTTCACTGAGCATATTGATAAATGCCGGAAAGAGAGTATCGCTTTCATAAGGCTCTTTGCAAAGCGGCAAAGTAATGCTGACGGGCCGGCTGCCGGCAGTGGCGAGGTAAGCTTCATCATAACTAAAGCCATATCGGTTGCCGGTTTTAGTTAACAACCCCGCCAGCCTGCCATTGTAAAACACTTGTGCTGATATGGTCTTTAACGTCGCCATAAAAGTTAATCAGGTTTTTGTTTTGGCAAGCCTTGTTCCTTTAGCTGAAGTTTCAACGTAAGACCCAATGGATCTGCAATTTTGAGCAGCGTATCTAAAGATGGATTGGCTTTGCCCATTTCAACTAACTGAATGCTGCGGGTACTGACACCCGAAATGGAGGCCAACTGAGGTTGCAGCAAGCCCAGCAGTTCCCGTCTTTTACGGATGGTTTCGCCTATTTCCATTGCTTCATTACGCATTATACTTCGCTTTTTGGCTCAAATTAAGTCAAATTTGATAGAAACTCATTAAAAAGCGAAGCATAATTCGCTTTTTGATGATTATTTAAAAATGC
>Ga0187893_10010228_pt1 | contig 14085 bp, 16 predicted proteins | sample MA1701074metaG_FD_139574 | JGI IMG/M metagenome (GOLD analysis project Ga0187893, IMG submission 139574) | White microbial mat communities from a basaltic lava cave in the Kipuka Kanohina Cave System on the Island of Hawaii, USA - MA170107-4 metaG ...
GCTGGAGCTCCTCCAGCATGATGCGGCGACAATGGGTCACAAGACACCTCCTGTGACCCACACGCTACCCGGGTGCCCGAGCGCACCTCACGCGTAGCGTCCGCCGCGCCAGCGGCTTGGTCCCAACGCCGCAGTGTTCACCGAGGATCATCCGGAATCTTCCGCGGCGGCGGGCCAGTGCCACCGTTCGTCCTGCGACGGACCCACGTGAGTTCCCATCGATCGCCGGCAACATCGTTACGCAGGATGTAGGTATCACCTTCCGTGTCCTGCACCTTGAAGTATCGGTGGTCGGGCGCCAGCCAACTGTCGACTACTTCGGCGATCTCAATCTGGCGCTCCCCCAGCCGGAACCGTCGCGGCGTCTCTTCGCCACGATAGCCCGCGTAGCACTCAACATCGACTACCGGGAATGTGGGCATCTCTCGCGACATCGGCCTCTGATTCATCGAGGGCGAGGACGTTTCGGCGTTGGCTTCGGTTGCGGTGGTCGGCCGCGAACCACATGCAGCGGCTGACGTGGTTGTGAAGGACGTCGAGGCATTGTGCCCATCCTCTCAGAAGAATTGTCTCCGCCGAAGCGCGGAAACACCAACCCATCGCCGTGGGGCTGTAGAATCGCCAGTTGTCTCGTTCTGATGGAGAACATTGTTGGCCAATAGACTTCGAGGATTGAGTGTAGAGCGACTTCGGGAGCTGGCGAGAGAGGGAGCGGAGAAGCTGCTCCGTCAGCTGCGGGCGGAGATCGTTGCCATTGAACGTACGTTTCCCGAGCTCGCGCTGCCTCAACGGCGACGGCAAGTTCGACAGGCCGTTCAGCAAGCTCGGAAACGGAGTCGGACGATGTCGGCCACGGCGAGGAAAGCGGTATCTCAGAGGATGAAAAAATACTGGGCAGAGAGGAAGAAGGCCCAGCCCAAAGTGAAGTGAGCGAGCTGCGCGGCTCCTTCGGAGGCTCACGATAAACGCCGCAGTGGCTTTCCACCCCAGAGCCGAGCCGGTAGAAATACGCTGGGCGACTTTCGTTTAGGAAAGGCTGCTGACGCCCGGGTACCACGGGCGCGTCAAGGCTTTGCTCGCTGTGCTCACCGCTGACGCGGCCTTGACCCGCCCAGGCGCGCTTCCGCCCTGAGGCTCTTATCGGAGCGGCACCTTGGTCGCTGCGTAGATGTTCATGATGGCGGAGTCTCTCGCGCTTTCCGCTCGAGATGGAAATAGGTCATAAAGGTGTAGTGCCACGCACTGTGTACCAATGTCGCTACCGTCGACCGCGCGGCGCGTGGCGCAGCTCCGGCAGTCCATGACGACGCTTGAATCTTGTCAGCCAGCAATCGAAGGCTGTGAAGCGCGGCAAATGTGTCGGACGTTTTCGTCTCCGCAAGAGCCTGCAGTTCGGGCCCCATCTCGGTTTCGTCGGGGACAGCCTCAAGATAACAGCGCGCGAGCAGCTTGGCAGCGCCAAGCAGAAGATCGACCGTCAATCCTGGCTCGCCCACGAACTGAAATCGGTCGATGTCGGAAACGTCTTGTGCGACGGCGGCAAGCCGGGCCTTAGCGGGCTCCTTCGACGACAGCACTGTCGAGATCCGCTCAAGACGCTGTCGGTTCGTCAGCAGCATTGACTCCAGGCCAATCTGTCTCGCCATCAGTGCACCGCTGCTGACAGCAGCAGCGCAAATCTGAAAAATGAACCAGCCGTACGACAGCAACGACCGATAACCGGATCCGGCTTCCTCGGGAACACCCTTCATTCCGTGATACGGATTGAAGCGAAGCGCGTTCGCTTCGCCTCGGTGGACAATCTCTGATCGCGCTCGATAAAACTGATCGAGCCACGTATCGGCACGAGGCACGTTGCCAATGAGGAGCATCACAGCGGACTTGAAGCGCCTCGTGATCTCGGGCCCCTGCTCCAAGCCAAGCAAGCTCTCAAATGCAGTCGCCAAATGAACCAAGGCGGCGGCGGCGGGAACATCTGCGCCGAGGCTGCGGTTGTACCACTTCAACGCCGTCAGGAGTCTGCTGTACAGTTCACTCGGTTCGTCTCGCCGCGACGCAAAAAACGACCAAATGGGGCCGTATCGAGTCGATCCGCTGACTCGTTCGAAATCCCAGCGTAGGTCTTGCGAGATATTCAGCCAAAGGTGGACCGCGGGCGGATAGAGCCGGCTTCCGGCTGTCACCCAAGTCAGCGAGCGCCCGTCAACCTCACACTCATATCCGGCAATCTCACTGCGCTCGTCAGCTTCTGGGTATTCGGTTGGCAGCGCCGCCGCGACGTTGTGTTCGCTGTCAATGAGCGAACGAAAGAATCGTTTCGGCCGCAGGATGTACAGGGAGCTGTGCTCGTTTCTCAGAAACGGGTCTTCAAACGATTCCTGCGGAGAGGAGTACACATATGCGAGTAGCTCGCGCATTTCGCGGAGATCTCTGATGTACTCTGACGTAACGGATTCTGCGGCGTCGTCGGCGCAGAACGCGTACGACATCGATTCGATCCTGTAATGGTCGCGCAGGAAAAAGAGGGAGCGCAGAATCTCGAGATCCGATACCGCAGCAGCCGGAAGGCCACTCGAATCTTCGGTGGCTCTGAGGATGATGGAACGGAACCGTACAGGTTCAGACGTTTTCAGGTACGGAAAGAACGCAAACATCTGACCTCGGCCATCGTCATCGCGGTCTGGGCCTGACTCACACCCGGCCGGTGGCCTTCAGCACTCTCCAGACGACCGCAAACATTCGATGGAACAGGTAGTCCGCGTCCGGATCAGTGTCGATAGACACCTTGTCCGTCTCGTGGTGGCGGATCCTGAATCCGTTCCCCGTCGCCGTCAGCGCCTTGAACTCATCTTCGAGAAGCTTCTTAATCTCGGGCTTGTTTGACGTCCTGGTGAGCAACTGGTCGGCGGAGGCCTGCTTGTTCCCCGGTATCTCGATTGTCTTCAGGCGCTCAAATGCATCCCACAGCCGCTCAAGGCCGTCGCGCCTCACGCCTGAGTCCGGACTTCTGAACTTCCGAACAGACTCCTCCAGCATCCGGTCCAACTCGGGATCGCCTGTAGCGAAGCCGACGCCGATGATGTTTTCCAGAGCCGGCGCCGTCAGCCGCACAACGTGGCCGTCCTCCTCAAGCCGGAAGGCAAGGCCGAAGCGCGCGAACAGCCCGTTCACCTCGCTCTGGAAACCCTCCTTGCCCTGCGGCCCGTTGAAGTCAAGATGGTAGTGGCTGAAGTAGTCATGATACGCGCCCTGGATCGGCAGCGCCACGTGACGGTGGGCAAACTCGATCAGGTTGAGGATCCTCAGAGGCTGGGATTCGCGAACGAGCTCGCCGGGCGCGCGACTCTCGAAGTTGAGGGTCGTTGTAGCTTCCTGCCAGAAGGTACCTTCGTCGGTGCCGATGATCGGGTGCGGCTCGTCCGGACAGAATCGCGGCCATCCCCGAGCGAGCCACCCTCGCTTGCACAGGCCGGACAACATTGCCGCGGTCGCCTGAATGAAATCCGGCGGGATCGCATCATGAGTCTGCGGCGGCAGATCACCCCCGCGCTCGCTGAAGTACGCCACCTCGAGTTCTCCCCGTCAGAAGAGCCCTGCGAGCTCGGCGCGCAGCACCTTCAGCGCTCCTATCAGGGCGAGCGCCAGCATCAGGACTTGAACGATATACCAGTGAAGGCGGGTGAAGAAATCGGGACGGCGGCTTGACACGACACGCTCCTTCTCTCGCCGCCTCCGACGGCGGAATGGAGAATGTCGTTAGCCCTTACGACCTCGCGGGCTCGTCCTTGCCCGCGAGCTCCCTATGGGAACCGGCGAATCGCTGTCGGAGGCAGCAGAGCCGGAGAGGACCAGGGCGGGATCCCCCAGCCCTGCTTTGATTTCAACGTGCAGGACCAGCCCTCTGGCAACAAGTGTAGATCCTCGGAGGATTGGGGATCAACGTCGCAGCCGACGGCGGCTGGCGTGATGATGGGCCCCGCGGCTGAAGCCGCACGTGAGGTCCTGATAACGCCGATCTGGCTTCCCTTCCATCCAGTCGATGGGAAATACCCTTGGCGACGACTCATTAGGTATCCGCGGTCATGCAGTGATCCACGCTGGTGTTCGCACGTTCGCCGTACTCGGGCGAAACAGCTAGCATTCGGCCTTGGGTAATCCTTCGACGCGGAGGAAATGGAGGCGGCCGAGCGCATCACCAGCTATCACCATCGGCCCGTGCGGTTCGCACTGAATAGCACGTAACGCGACTGTCTGTGGTGAGGATCGCGGCTGGTTGTGCCGGGTCAAGGGGGCCCACCTCGCGCATTCGGCGGCGGCTCCGAGCCCTCGTTTCGCAGCAGAGTCGCCAAATCAGGTTTCCGGCCGCCAGAACCGCTGCAGTTCGCACTCACGCGCGAACGTATCTGTACCCATTGCGCCTTTGGCGGCGTAGGACGTAAGTTGAGGGCCTGTCCACGAAGCGGATGCAAACGAGAGAGGGCTAACCAGTGACCGCAAAGCGCGGCAACCCAACGAAGTCCACGAGGGCGTCTGCTCCGTCGTACCCGGCGCTCCTGCTGACGCAGAACCAGCATCGATTCTACTTCGTCACGATCCCCGTCGACGACCTGTTCAATAGCTGTTTCGTCTCACGGCGCGACGAGGATCCGGCCGCCGGCTTTCAGCGCGAACTCAACGAATCCCGCGCCGATGACATCGCGCGATATCTTGCCTCCGGTGCTGGCTCGATTCCGAGCAACATCGTACTGTCGGCTCAGGCTGATGCGGAACTGGAGTACAGCAGAAGAACGAAATCGATTTCGTTCAGGCGTGTTGCGAGGGCCTTTCTCGTTCTCGATGGCCAGCACCGCTTGTGGCGGATATCAGAAGTGCCGCGTTCGCCACCGGGTACCTCTTGCGGGAGGAATTGATACTGACGCCCGGCTCTATCAGGGCCCCACGTGTCGCAATGGCGCGTACCTTCCGGTTCGAAGCGTCTCGGCCGTCGACTCGGCGAACGGATCGTCCGAGTCACGGAGGAGCCGAATCTCGTCGTCGATGTCGTATCCCACTCGTCTGATCTCCGCTCGGCCGTCATCGATGAGTGCGTAGGCGGCGCGCGGGTCCCCATCGTACGAGAGGCTGACCGCGCCTGAATTCACGACGGTGAAGGCCGGCAGCCAACGGACAAAGGGCTGATGGATATGCCTGTAGACGACGAGCTTCGATTGGAGCACGCTGTAGACGCGATCCAGTTCTTCATCCGAGGCATTCGAGGAAACGATCGGCCATACATCATCCGGTGTAGCGTGGACGATAGCGACCTCGCCTTCGCACCACCGGCGAGGCAGCGTCTTCAGCCATGCGAGGCGCTCGTCACCGATGGCGCCAAGCGTCGCCGGGATCGTGTGCTCCAGTACGAGATCTCTGATGCGATGCAGATCTGGAGCCTGCAGCATCTCGGCTACGCGATGCGGCATCCACAGCATCTCGTCGGTGTTGCCGTACACGCCCGGCCAGTTCAGTTCGCGGATGCGATCGATGACCTCCGCCGGTCGCCGCCCGCCGGCCATCAGATCGCCGCCGTGGACGACAAGGTCGACGCCTGTCCGGCGGATGGCCTCGATCACGGCCTCCAGCGCGGTCAGATTGGCGTGGATGTCTGAGACGACGGCGATTCGCATGGCAAAGGGTCTACGCTGGCGGCATCCTGTCGCGAAAGCCGCGCGTCCGGTCGGCGAGCGTCGTCAGCCACGCGAACTGCAGGTCAAGGCCGGTCCTGAACAAATCCACAAGCCACGGAGGCACCACCGACCAGTCGATCGTCAATTGTCCCCAGTCGGGCCGACGGCCGTCGTAGTCCGTAAAGCCGTACCGGTGAGCCAGCCCCCACGAGCTCAGGAGCTGACCTGTGTGCTCGAGGACTTGGGGATCACTCGCAAGGGCCGCGACGCCACGGCCGACATACAGCGGCGATTCCGACTCCAGGAAGTTGGGGTCTTTCTTCCCAGCCGCCCGCCAGTTCGCTTCCGTCACGCGGAAGCGTTGCAGCATCGACTCGGAGCGGAGGAACCCCGGCGTGATGGCGACGGCGGCCACGCCGTGCGGCTTGAGTTCCGCCGCCATGTTCAACGCGAGCACCTTCAGGGAAACCTTGACCGCTTGCGACATCGGGTTCCCGCCCGCGTGTAGCAGGTCGTTCTCGGTGACCTCGACGATGAGCCCGCGGCGGTGGCGGATCATGATCGGGGCCGCCTGCTTGGCCGTGATGATGTGAGACGTCAGCGCCTGCCGGAAGATGGTGTCGGCGTTCTTCAGGTCGGTCTTCCAGAAGTGACCCCACTGCCGCATCATCGGGTCTTCACCGGCGATGCTGTTGACGAGAATGTCAAGACGCGTGTGCGTGCGATGAATCCGCGTGAAGAGCGCCTTCACGTCGGCCTCTACGGTGTGGTCCAGGCGCACGGCGACCGCTGTCCCGCCGGCGTCGTTGATCATGGCGGCGGTCTCGTCGATGGTCTCGGGACGCTTGTACGGGGACGGGCGACCTGTGGCGCTGCGTCCGGTGCAATAGACCACCGCGCCTGCCTCACCGAGCGCGCGAGCGATCCCCCGTCCCGCCCCGCGCGTGGCGCCGGCGACCACCGCGACTGCGCCGGCGAGCGGCCGATCAGGGTGGACGGGCCGGGCCGATTGCGAGCCTTTGCCGGGCATTCGTTTGATGGCCACGGGCATGGCCTCCTCTCACGGCTCGTTCGCGTGCGCCCGCGAATGAACGCGCATCATCTCGTTTCCGCCGCGCTGGAACTCGTACGGCACCCGTTCGATTGTGACGTGATACCCCACCCTCGTGAGATCGTCGACACAGCTGTCGACGAACGGCGACCGCTCGCTACCGAGTGCAAGCAGCGGAAACACCCGGACCTCGGCCGCCACGCGGCACATCTCGCGGAGTGCGGCGTGGTGGAACGCCTCGCCGAGCTGCTCCGAGTACAGGAACAGGAAATGGGAGCACAGCGCCAGGTCGAACGCGCCGTCCTCGAAGGGAAGATTCGGCAGCTCCGCATCGACGTACCGGCCCGCCTGCTTTCCCGATTCGAAGTCCTCCATGAACGTCCGCATCGCCGCCATCCGAGCCTGCCCCAACTCCTCCACGTTCCGAATACCCTCTCCCCACACGAATTCATGGGCGTTGAGTCGTGTCTGGGCCAGTACCTGATCGCAGGTCGCAGCAATCCGTTCCTGAATCTGCAACCGTCCGAACCGGTACACCGGATCACACGAGACGACACGGTGGCCCCGCCGCACCGCCTCCGCATTGAAGCTGGCGGGGCCGTCGCCGCAGCCGAGCATCCGTCGGTGTAGGTCGGTCTCCGTGAGCGCAAACATGCGCCGGTATTCATCGAACGACCGGCCCCACGGCACGACGTGCTCCAGGGTGAACATGCCGAGCGGCATTCTATTTTCGGACGGTTGCGCGGTGCCAGTTCGCCTATAGTCATCACGCGAGCAATCGGGCCGCGTATGCGAATCGTCGCGTTGATATCGCTGGTCGCAGTCGGTTGCACGGATGTTCCGGAGCCGGATGGCGGCTCTCTCGAAAAACGGGCGGGATCGCCAGGGTACCGGATCCGTCCCGTTGTCCGGGATCACGCAAGCAAACGTGAAACGCCTCGAGTCGTCAGGGGAACTGCGGACGGAGGTACCAATGCGTGATTTCAAGATCGCTGCGGCGCAGGTCGCGTCAATCCGTGGGAACATCGATGTGAACATCGCGACACATGCCGCTGCCATTCACTCTGCTGCAGAACATGAAGTGTCCGTGCTCATCTTCCCGGAGCTCTCATTGACAGGGTACGAACCAGACTTGGCGGCGGCGCTCGCGATCGTCGACACCGATTCCCGGCTCGCCCCGTTGCGCACATTGGCGGAGCAGCATCGAATGGAGGTCGTCGTCGGCGCGCCGCTGCGGAATGTCGGCGGTCTGCCGGCCCTGGGCGCCATCGTCCTCACCGCCGAGGGGACGACGCGGTCGTACCGGAAGATGCACGTCGGGAGCACCGAGCGTCCCTACTTCCTTTCCGGCAACGAGCCGCTTGTGTTCAACGCATCCGGACAGACGGTCGGCCTCGGCATCTGCGCAGACTCCTCGCAGGTGTCGCACCCGCAGGCGTACGCCGATCGCGGCGCGAGTATCTATGCTGTGGGCGTGTTCCTGAACGCGGAGTGGTATGAGACGGACGTCCCTCGACACGCGAGCCACGCGACGCGCTTCCGGATGCTCGTGGTTATGGCGGGTCTGGAACGCTCCCGGATCATGCGGCCGCCTGAATCTCCGCTGAGTAATCGTCGGCGAAGTGCGACCACATGGTCGGGAGTCGCTCACTCAAGTACGCCGCCCGCAGAGTGAGCACGGCGCTCACACCCTCGTGATGCCAGCGCTGTCCGCAGGCTTTGGCCCGAATCATGACCACGGACTTGCACGCGCCTTCGGTGGCGCCGCTGCCGCACGGAAGCCCCTTCGCGCGTAAGGTGGCGTACCGCATGCGGTCGTTGTTGTTGCACAGAAACGTCCAGTGCCGTTCCAGCGTCGCCAGGTCGTCCCCCTCGTACGCAGAAATCTGCTCGGCCACCCAGCGCGCGATCCGATCGATGGCGACATCATCCTGGTCCAGGGCGTCGTTCCACCGAGCGAGCTGCTCTGAGCGCCGGGTCGCGTCGGGCTCGGTGATCCGCAGGATCTCGGCGAGCCGTTCGTTCAGGTGATACCGATCAATCCCTTCGTCCCACTGCCGGAGCCGCGCCTCGGCCCGGAGCCCGCCGCGCAGGAGTGTCCACAGCTCCGGCGCGGCATCCTGGATCACGCCGACCCGCACCCGCGGCGCCTGTTCGCGCGCCCGCTGCACGTCGGCCATCATGCGGGTGACCAGATCGGTCGGCTCGTCGTCACCCGTGATCGCGTAGCGCCGGGTGACCAGCGCTTCACCGCTAGCCTCGACGATACTGACAGTCCCCACATACGCCATGCGGTACTTCACATCCACCCGGGGCGGCACCGCGCGGACATAGGGTGCCGTGCGGCGCTTGCGCCGCGTGTCGGGCGGGCTGCCCGCCAGGCGTTCTTCTTCCATCGGCACGGTCGTCCGATCGATGCCGACCGAGACGCCCCGGGCCCCTTCCGGCAGCGTCTCGGCCGCGCGCACGAGCGGTTCGACGCGGGACGCCGTTCGGGTCACCGCGGTCCCGATCGCTTTGGCGAGGCGTTCCAACGTGCGCCGCGAGGGCGGCTGCCGGTGATCCGCATGCATTTGTTCTTCGGCGTGGCGACCCGGCCCCTGGGCGTACCCCAGAGCCACCCGATACGCCAACGCGGGGGTCGCGCCTTCGATCAGGCCGGCCGCCAGGTCCAGGGCCACGGCCGTCGGTCCATTGTGTTCGCCGACCTCGCGATAGGTCGCGCGCCGTACGGTCAGCGTCAGCGGCCCACACAGACTGTGATAGGTGACCGCCCCCTCCTGATGGCGCCCGTACGCGATCCCCTCGATGCGTACCCGATCCGGGTGGCCGTCTGCCGTCGCTTGCAGCTCGGCCTCCAGGAGGCGCCGGCACATCTCATTCGCGGCCGACAGCACCGCTTGTTCTCGCTCGGCGAACGAGGCGTCTGCGGCGAGCTGGGCCGCTATCGCCCGTTCCAGCCCTCGCTGTGCCTCCTGCAGCCCACGCTCATACCCGTTGTTATTGCCAGACCGGATCGCCTGCGACACAATGCGCATCATGTGGGTGCCTCCTCCGCATCGGGTTCATGAAGTCGAAGCAACTCCATGGTCCGATCGGTCGGGCACCCGCTGCAATTCCAGCCCCCGTCAGTTACTCAATCTGCGTTGAATTCTGCTCCGTCAGTGATCCAGACCCGTTATGGCGAACCACGGCGCGTCAGTCGGAACTCTTATGTCCGTCGGCAAAAGCGCCGTGTGGCGTCCCGATGGCACGATCCTCGTCCACTCGGCGAATACCGACAGTTCGTTGCTCATCGCGACGTACAGATCTGGAACGTGGCACGGCGAGATTGTCGCGCTCGAGCTCGGGGTGGGAGCGCGGACATAAATCCTGTCGTCTTCCCGCTCAAAGCCGAAGGGCAGGCCTTGTGTGATGGACCCGAATGACGGTGAGTTGATACTTCCGAGCATCGCGGCTGACGAAGCGGCTCCGTTCTACCGCGATTTTCTTGCCGCCTTTCCGGACGGCCACGTCGGTTTCCATCTTCAGGCGCAGATCTCAGACCTCAACGCGTTGTGTGCCGGCTTGAGCGACTCGGAAGCGATGTTTCGCTATGCGGAAGGGAAGTGGACGATCAAAGAAGTCGTCGGTCACCTTCTCGATACGGAGCGCGTCTTTGCTTACCGACTGCTTCGGATCAGCCGGAATGACAGCACTACCTTGCCCGGGTTCGACGAGACACGGTACGTGCCCGAAGGACAGTTCAACGACCGCCGTATCGGCGATCTCCTGACCGAGTTCAGGCACCAGCGAGCGAGCACGATTGCGTTGGCGAAGGGTATTCCCCAGGTTGCATGGCCGCGCGTCGGCACAGCGAATGGTTTCCGGACGAGCGCTCGCGCGCTCGTCTACATCATTCTCGGCCACACGGCCCATCATTGCAGGGTGCTGCAGGAGCGCTATCGATTACCGGCTCGATGACGCCGGGCTCAGATGTCAACCGACTCCTGTGGGTTCGCGCCTTGCGCCATTCAGTTGAATTCGCAGGCTCAAGCCTGTGGGGTAATCGCTTCCCAGGACAGTTGTCGGAGCTGGGAACTGTCTACCCGAAACCGTCTACCAGATCCGCGCGTAATTGCTACTTGCTTAGAAATTCCGCCGATCGGCCTCAGGGCATGCCGATTGAACATCGCACACAAGAGTGGACGAACGCGACGAGCGCGGTGGTGCAGCGTCAGCCAGGTTGATTCGCTTCGGCCGTTCACATCCGCAGCGGGGGAACCACGTTTCCAGCGATCATTTTGCTGCGGCCGCCTCTTGGAGGAAGAAACGTCTCCGCCGACTTCGGGCGCTGGCCCGCTCGCTCGCGAACCTCCGGTGGTCATCGGACCTCCTGAGCCGCTTGGTCGACGAGATGAAGATCGACGAGGACTTCGCCGGCGTCCTCGCTGATCCCGCAAAGATCCCGGTGCGCCGGTATCCACAGGCTGTCGCCATAGCGATCGCGTTGCGACACAGTTGGCGTCGCGATCTCTTCGCACGCATGTCGCGCGAGTTGCGTCGCATCGTACGAGTCCAAGAGCGTCACCGTTCGAGTCGTCGGAGTCCTCAACGAACTTCAAAGCGGTCTCGCCCTTCACGGCGCGCACGGAGTTAAGGCATGGTCGATAGCATGTTCGGCGCCATCGTCCAAAGTGCGCAGCAGTGATTCCTCGATGCAACGACTTTTCGAGAACGGATTCGCCGAACATTACTTTCACACTCAAAAACAGAATGGCTGACGTTGACAGGACGAACTGAGCGGATCTAATCTCTGACCATTCCGTTGTGGCTGCGTCCTGCGGCCACCCCTCCTCGTCGCCACATCCCACGAGGAGCTGTTCCACCGCATCGCCCCATTGGCCATGTCGAAAGGAGCAACTGATGACCGGTATACGTGTGTCCACTGTCACGGCGTACACCGCTCACCGGGAATGGGCCTCGCGCCCTCCCGACGAGCGCTACGCCAGCGTTCAAGCCCTTTACGAGGCGGCCCGTACACGACGCGCCCGCATCGAAGAGCGCACCACTGAGACGGTCGATCTCAGGACTGAGGTGGTCGACGACGACGATCTTGCCATGCGCAACACGTCGGGTCGCACCGCCGCATTGACGCACTGGAGCTTCGGCCAGCTCGCCACAATGGCCAGCGCGCCGCCAAGCTACCTGCGCACGCTGCCCGCAGCGATCGCCTCATCGGCCATCAACTACGGGCTGCAGCGGTTCGCTCGAGACGAGTACCAACTGTTCATCGAGCGGACTGCGCCCTGGACGGTGCACGCGATCACATCACCGCGCTATGCACGCGTCCAGCACGACGAGCTGGCCGGCCGGGTGCTCGCCCTCATGGCCGAGCACCCGGCCTGGCACCTGCCGCTCGGATACAAGGACGGCGTGTACGGCGCCGAGGTGGTTCCCTCCGGCGCCTATCTGGGGGATCGAGACATGTTCGTGTTCGTGGTTGACGGCAATCGCGACCTTGACGATCCGACAGATCGCACCGGTGCCGGACTGTTCAGAGGATTTATCCTCCGCAACAGCGATGTGGGTGCCGCCGCCCTCACCCTGGATGTATTCCTGTTTCGGACGGTGTGCGGGAATCATCTCATCGGGGGTTTTCAGCACGTGGCTGGCTTCCGGCGCCGCCACGTGGGTGCGTCGATTCAAACGGCGTGGACGGCGTCCATGGACACCGTTCGCGCAGGCATCGACGCCGACACTGCGAATGACCGAGCCCTGCTCCTGCGATCCATCTCCCAGGAGCTTGGAGGCGCGCGGGACGCAGTGGTGGAGACGGCCGTTCGGCGACTTGACATCTCGCAGAAGCAGGCCGCCGAGGCGTACACGCTAGCGGAACAGCACGAGAGCAATCCCCGTTCGGTCTGGGGCTACGTGCAGGGACTGACGCGACTCAGTCAGCGCACGCCCTGGCAGGACGGACGATACGCCCTCGATCGCGCGGCCAGTCGCCTCCTGACCACGGTCCAGTAGCCCTGGTCATCGCCACGCGGGCACATCCCCGCTGGCGCCACGCACACCCACCGTAGACACGCGGACTGCCCAGGCCCTCCGCATTTCCGGACGCGAACGTTCGTCGTCCGTCACGTGTGGAGGAATCGTCATGCGTGTCGCCCGTTACGCCATCACCGAAGTTGACCAGTACATCGAAGAGGCCCAGCGGGCCAAGCATCGGCTCGATTTCGACCGGTGGCGGGCAGAGCTTCGTCCGCGCGCGATGCAGCTGTTCGCATCACGCGCGGCGAGGCTCACATGGTCGCGCGCACTCCTGAAGGCGGTCGTCGAGGAGCTCTACCCCGACGACCTCTTCTCGGAGTTAATCGGCAACCTCGATCGCGTCCCGTCGCGGCAGTGGCCGCGCGTGATCGCGATTGCGGTCGCGCTACGACACAGCTGGCGACACGACCGACTGGCGAGACTCGCGCGTCGGCTCCGCGTCTCCCTGCCCACACACGAGATCGTTCGCGATCCCACGCCGAAACGCGCCCGACCATCACCAATCCGATTCTCCGGCTCGCCGAGGCCCCGTCAAGGCTCTCGCTGCGCTCGACCCGCAGGCGCGGGCTCACGGCCTTGACTGGGCGCTCGGTCGAGCCCTGTTCGGGCTCTTACGTGATGGTCGGGCAGTCATGAGGACATTCGCAGAAAGGAGGAGCAAGACGATGCGTCAACCGTCGATCAGACCCAGCATCACGGTGACGATCGGCCGGCATACGCGCGAGTACTGCGCCTATGTCACTACGGCCCCCGCGGAGCTCGATCTAGGGAAGACGGTGACGCTCCACGAAGGCGGCTTCGCCGATGTCGTCGGTTTTGCCGCTGACCCGATCACGTTCGACCAGCTCCGTGCCGGCACACCAGCACGCTTGGTGCTTATTGAGGCGACGGAACTTGACTGGCAGGAAGCCAGGTACCGCGAACAGCAGTATCTGCTGCTGCGCGCGGACCCTGTTCTCGTCGGCCTCAACACGCTGCAGCTCTGGCTCTGGCAACGCCTCCACACACCCGATGCCAATCCGGAGGCTGCATGAAGCGCTCGCTCCCCTCACGTTCGTCAACCGCTCGCCACAACGGCGAGCTTTTCTGGAGGAAGAACCATGGTCGTCAAGATCGTTCCGAACGAGAAGCACAACCCGCCCGGCAAACTCGCCGATGCCGAGCTGCACTTTACCGACGGTGTGCTCGAAGGCTTGAAGCTGATCGGCTTCAGTGCGCCACGACGGCACGGAGAGGAAACCGCGCGCTAACGCGCGGTTGAATCGATGTTGCCTGCTGCACACGCGATGAGGGGCGGCCCCTCGGACTCGGACGGCAGGGTCAGGGTCCAAATCA
>Ga0187893_10010230_pt1 | contig 14083 bp, 18 predicted proteins | sample MA1701074metaG_FD_139574 | JGI IMG/M metagenome (GOLD analysis project Ga0187893, IMG submission 139574) | White microbial mat communities from a basaltic lava cave in the Kipuka Kanohina Cave System on the Island of Hawaii, USA - MA170107-4 metaG ...
CTTCTCGCTGATCGTCTCCTGGAACGACTTCCTCTTCGCGCGGGTGTTCATCAACTCGATCGAGAACCTGCCGCTCACCGTCGGCGTGATGCACTTCTTCGAGGGCACCCACGTCGACTGGGGGCTGATGATGGCGTCCGCGGTGCTGATGACCGTGCCGATGGCGATCCTCTTCATGCTGATGCAGCGCCACCTCGTGGCCGGGTTCGGCGCGGGCGCGGTGAAGGGCTGAAGCGCGGGCGGCATGACCATCCGCCTCGAGCACATCTGGAAATCCTTCGGCGCGGTGGAGGTGCTGAAGGACGTCGATCTCGAGCTGCCCGAGCGCGAGTTCATCACCCTGGTGGGGCCGAGCGGTTGCGGCAAGACGACCCTGCTCCGGATCCTGGCGGGGCTCGAGTCGGCCACGCGCGGTGCGATCTGGCACGGCGATGCGCGGGTGTCGGACCTCGCGCCGGGCAAGCGCGACATCGCGATGGTGTTCCAGAGCTACGCGCTCTACCCGCACATGAACGTGCAGGCGAACATGGCCTACGGGCTCAAGGTCCGGGGCACGCCGCGGGCGGAGATCGACGCCCGCGTGCTCGAGGTCGCCCGCGTGCTCGAGATCGAGAGCCTCCTCGCGCGCAAGCCGAGGGAGCTCTCCGGCGGCCAGCGCCAGCGGGTCGCGCTCGGGCGCGCGATGGTGCGCAAGCCCTGGCTCTTCCTCATGGATGAGCCGCTCTCCAACCTCGACGCGAAGCTGCGCGTGACGATGCGCGGCGAGCTGAAGCGGCTGCACATGCGGCTCGAGACCACGACCGTCTACGTCACCCACGACCAGCTCGAGGCGATGACGATGTCGGACAAGATCGCGGTGATGGACCACGGCGTCGTGCAGCAGTACGCGACGCCCGCCGAGGTCTACAACCGTCCGGCGAACGCCTTCGTCGCCGGGTTCATCGGCAGCCCGCCGATGAACTTCGTCGGCGCCGCGACGGTCGCGGGCGGCGAGGTGGCGCTCGACTGCGGGCCCGACGGCCGGATCGCGGTCGCGCCCGCGCCGCGCGCGGCGGGCTTCGCCGGCGCGGCGCTGCTCGGCGTGCGCCCGCAGGACCTGGAGGTGCTCGGCGTGCCGCGCGCGGGCGCCGTGCCGGCGACCGCGACGCTGATCCAGCTCGTCGGCTCCGAGAAGCTCGTCGACCTCGCGTTCGGCGCCGCCGGCCGGCTCACGGCGCAGGTGAAGGCCGACGCGGCGGTGGCGGCCGGCGACCGGGTCTGGGTCGGGTTCGATCCCGCGCGGCTCCACCTCTTCGAGCCCGCTTCGGGCCGCAACCTGGCAGCGGCATGACCCGCGGCCAGAACGGCGCGAACACCACCGTCCGCGACGTCGCGCGCGCGGCGCGGGTCTCGACGGCGACGGTGTCGCGCGCGCTGCGCTTTCCCGACGTGGTGCGGCCGGAGACGCGGGCGCGCATCGCGCGCGCGGTCGAGCGGCTGAACTACGTTCCGCACGGCGTCGCGCGCGCGCTCACGACGCGCCGCACCGACTCGGTCGGGGCGGTGATCCCGACCCTCGACAATGCGATCTACGCCGTGTCGACCCACACGCTGCAGAAGGCGCTCAACGACGCCGGCTACTCGCTCGTGCTCGCGTGCCACGAGTTCGACCTCGGCGCCGAGGCGCGCCTCGCGCGCGCGTTCGTCGAGCGGGGCGTGGACGCGCTGGTGCTCGTCGGGACGGCGCACCACCGCGCGACGCGGAGCCTGCTCGGCGCGGCGGGAATCCCGTACGTGCTGACCTGGTCGCTCGACCGCTCGTCCGCGCGGCCGTGCGTCGGCTTCGACAACCGCGCGGCCGGGCGCGCGATCGCCGGGCACCTGCTCGGACTCGGCCACCGGCGCATCGCGATGATCTCGGGCGTGACCGCCGGCAACGATCGCGCGCGCGACCGCCTCGCGGGGGTGCGAGCCGAGCTGAAGCGGGCCGGACTCGCGCTCGAGTGCGTGGTCGAGGCGCCCTACTCGCTGGGAGCGGGGCGCGCGGCGCTCGGCCGCGTGCTCGCGGCCGCGCGTCCGACCGCGGTGGTGTGCGGCAACGACGTCCTCGCGATCGGCGCGATCCTGGAAGCGCAGTCCCGCGGTATCCGGGTGCCCGCCGCGCTGTCGGTCGCCGGCTTCGACGACATGGAGATCGCGACGGTGGTGTCGCCCGCGCTGACCACCGTCCGCCTGCCGATCGCGGAGATCGGGGTCCGGGCCGCAGGCTACCTGCTCGCGCGCCTGCGCGGCGAGGATCCGCCCGCGCGCATGGCGCTGCCGATCGAGTTGGTGGCGCGGGCCTCGACTGCGGCACCGCGCGGCGCTACAGACTGATGTAATTCTCGAGCGGCAGCGCGTAGCGGAGGAAGACCAGCGCGCCGGTGTCGCTCACGAGCTCGGTGTGGTGCGCGCCTTTCTGTGCGACCTCGTAGTCGCCGGCGCGGAGCGTCGAGCCGCCGACGTACCGCACCTCGCCTTCCAGCACGACGCACTCCTCGCCCGCCGGATGGTCGTGCGCCGGCGCGCGCGCGCCGGGCTCGAGGCGGACGAGATACGACTGCGCGATGCCGTCGGTGTGCAGCAGCTTCGCGCGGACCTTCGGCAATACCTCGACCCAGCCTTCGTCGCTCGCCGGGACGGTCACGAACCCGGGTGCGGCGGCGCGGCCGAGGACCCGCGCGCGCAGCGCCGCCGCCCGGTCCGGCGCGGGCTCGGCGGCCGCGGCCGCTTCGCACAGGGCGGCGATGGTCGCTTCGGATAGGACGGTCATTTTCAAGCCATTTCCTGCGGACCCAGCGTAACGCTAGCCCCGGACTCTACGCCTCAAGTGCGTATACGGCACCAGTCTTGATCCGGATCAAATGCGGCTAGTACCTCGGGCTGATGGGCGGCCTATGCCTCGGGTCGATTCGCCGGGCCTGCCAACGAGGAAATAATTCCTCCGTCCCGTCCACCGCCCAAGAGGAGCGACCATGAAAGCGAGATTCCTGATCAGCGCCCCGGCTTTTTCGCGGCTCGGCCCGGCCGCCGGCGACCACGGCTGGCGCAGCGACCCGGAGTACGCGCAGCGCACCGTCGAGCGGGTCATTTCCCGGGGAGGCGCGGGTGGCCTGCGCGAGATCGGCGGGTGCCGCCTGGAGGACCTCGCGGCGATGTCGGGCGAGTTCCCGGCGCAGAGCCTTGAGGAGGTGATCGCGGCGATCGCCCGCTTCTTCGGCGAGCGGCCGCCGCGGGTGGAGGCCGAGGGCCTCGGGTATGCCGTCGTGGCGACGCTCGGCGAGGCGACGCAAGGCGCGGCGGAGCATCCCGCCGCCTGACCGCGCGCCCGGTCGCGGGCGATAGAATCGCGCTCCCCCACCCGGAGGACCGCGATGGATCCGCGCATCATCGAGCTCTACGACGACTACACCCACCGGCCGCTCGAGCGGCGGGTCTTCCTCGAGCGTCTGGCGGCGATCGCCGGCGGCACGGCGGCGGCGATGGCGCTGCTGCCGCTGATCGAGAACAACTACGCCCGCGCCGCGATCGTCGATCCCGGCGACGCCCGGGTCGCCTCCGGCATGATCGGGTTCCCGGGCGCGACCGGGGAGCTCCGCGCCTACCTCGCCACGCCGAAGGCCGGGCCGGCGAAGCGCGCGGGCGTCATCGTCATCCACGAGAACCGCGGCCTCAACCCGCACATCCAGGACGTCGCCCGCCGCGTCGCCGTCGGCGGGTTCACCGCGCTCGCGCCCGACATGCTTACGCCGCTGGGCGGCACGCCGGCGGACGAGGATGCGGCGCGTGCCGCGATCGGCCGGCTCGACCGCGCCGACGCGGTGCGCAACCTCGTCGCCGCGGTCGCGTATCTCAAGGGCCGCCCCGATGCCACCGGTGGGGTCGGCGCGGTGGGGTTCTGCTGGGGCGGCGGGATGGTGAACCTGCTCGCCGTGGCCGCGCCCGATCTGACCGCGGGCGCGCGCTTCTACGGCCTGGTCGCGCCTGCGGCCGACGTCCCGAAGATCAAGGCGAAGCTCCAGCTCCACTACGCGGGCAACGATCCGCGCATCAACGCCGGCATCGCGGAGTACGAGGCGGCGCTCAGGGCGTCGAAGGTGCCCTACGAGCTCTTCATGTACGACGGCGCCGAGCACGCGTTCCACAACGACACCGCCGGCGCGCGCTACAGCAAGGCGGCGGCCGAGCTCGCGTGGTCGCGGACGATGGCGTTCTTCCGGCAGACGCTCGGGGCGACCCCGGGGTGAGCCCGGTGGGCATGACCCCGACGGGGACGACCCCGGCGGCGGCGGCCGGCACCGTCCGGCTCGGCGACCTGACCGTCAACCGGATGGGGTTCGGCGCGATGCGCGTCTGCGGCCCCGACATCTGGGGTCCGCCGCAGGATCGCGCGGCGGCGCACCGGGTGCTGCGGCGGGCGATCGAGCTCGGGGTGAACTTCTTCGACACCGCCGACAGCTACGGCCCGGAGGTGGACGAGACGCTGATCGCCGAGGCGCTCCACCCCTACCCGCCGGGACTCGTGATCGGCACGAAGGGCGGGCTCGTGCGGCCGCGGCGGCACGCGTGGGACCCGGACGGGCGGCCGGAGCATCTCCGGCGCGCGATCGACGGCAGCCTGAAGCGGCTCAAGCTCGAGCGGATCGACCTCTACCAGCTCCACGCGCCCGACCCGAAGGTGCCGTTCGCCGAGTCGATGGGCGCGCTCGCGGAGGCGCAACGCGCCGGCAAGATCCGCCACCTCGGCGTGTCCAACGTGAGCGTGCGCGAGCTCGCCGAGGCACGGCGCATCGCGCCGATCGTGTCGGTGCAGAACGAGTACAACGTCGACGACCGCGGCTCGGACGACGTGCTCGCGGCGTGCGCCGCGGCCGGGATCGCGTTCCTGCCGTGGTTCCCGCTCGGCGCCGGCCGGCTGCTGCGCTCGTCCCGGGTGCTGCGCGCGGCGAAGCACGCCGGCGCGACGCCCGCGCAGGTGGCGATCGCGTGGCTCCTCGCGCGCTCGCCGGTGATGCTGCCGATCCCGGGGACGGCGTCGATCCCGCATCTCGAGGAGAATGTCGCTGCGGCCGCGCTGAAGCTCGCCGCGGCGGATTTCGAAGCGCTGACCCGATGAGGGACGACCGATGGACGCAAGCGATCTCAACGCCAGGCTGCCGGGCACGCTGCCGAACCTCATCGGGCTGCGCTTCGTCGAAGCCGTTCCCGAGCGCGTCGTCGCCGAGCTGACGATTCGCGACGACCTGCGCACCGTCGGCGGCGCGTTGCAAGGCGGCACCCTGATGGCGTTCGCGGACACCACGGGCGCCGCGGCGACGATCGTGAACCTGCCGCCGGGCGCGACCACCACGACGCTCGAGTCGAAGACCAACTTCTTCGCCGCCGGCCGCGCCGGCGTCGTGCGCGCCGAAGCGACGCCGCTCCATCGCGGCAAGACGACGATGGTCTGGCAGACGCGCGTGACCGACGAGGGCGGGCGCCTCCTCTCGCTCACCATCCAGACGCAGATGGTGCTGGCGCCGCGCTGAGCGGCACGCAGGACGCGGCGTTGCGCGACAATCGCGCGATTCACCTCGAGGAGGACGCCAGTGAATGCCCGCGCCCAGCGCTTCAACGTCAGCCACCGCGCCCGGTCGAAGTTCGAGCGGCGCGGCCTGCGCAGCTACTTCGCCTACCGCGACCTCGGCATCGAGCGCGCCACCCGCGGCAAGGTCGTCGCGCACGTGATCCGCGCGCTGCCGGGCAAGGCGCCGCACGGCGAGTGGCACTATCACGACTGCGCCGTGCAGTTCGTCTACGTGCTCAAGGGCTGGGTGAAGTTCGAGTACGAGGGCCTCGGGCGGCGCACGATGCGCGCCGGCGCCTGCTTCTACCAGCCGCCGAGCATCCGCCACCGCGAGCTCGCGCACTCGAAGGATCTCGAGATGATCGAAGTGGTCGCGCCGGCAAGGTTCGAGACGCGCGACGCCAAACCGCCGGCGCAGGACCGCGCGCGGCGCAAGTCAGCCAGGAGATAGACCGATGCCCTACCTCTTCATCGCAAGCATGGACGTGGACCCGGACAAGGAAGCGCTCTTCAACGAGGTCTACGACACCGAGCACATCCCGCTCATCAGGAAGGTCCCGGGCGTGATCTCCGCGCGGCGGTACACGAGCGTTCCGCTCGTCATGTTCATCGGCGGCGAGCGAAAGACGATCGTCGCCGAGGGCGAGCCGAAGTACAGCGCGGTCTACGAGCTCGAGAGCGCGGAGGTGCTCACCAGCGAGGCGTGGGCGAAGGCGGTGGACGCGGGACGGTGGCCCGGCCAGGTCCGGCCGTTCACCCGCAACCGCCGGCACGTGCTCAAGAAGCTCTCCGGGTAGAGCGCCGCGTCAGTCGAACGCGTGCAGGTTGTGCAGGCCGGTTCGATCAATCAGGGCACGCGCTCGGCCGTCCAGCGGCCCGCGACGCCGCGACCGGTCAGCTCGCCCGCCATCGTCTCGCCCGCAACCCGCCCGCGGAACGCGAGCATGCGCCCGGCGTGGAACACGTCGAAGCGGATCTGGTCGGCGCGCACGGCGAGGTCGCGCAGCGCGAGCGACACGCCGTCGACGATCGCCGCGCCCTCGATCCGGTCGGGCCACTGCTCGATCGCGATATCGACCGGGCGCGCGGCGAACGGCCGCTCGGGCGCGAGCCGCCAGCGCCCGTCGACCCGCGCCGGCACGACGTAGTAGAGGAGCTTGGTCTCGGTCATGCCGTTGACCTTGACCTTCTCCTCGACGTGGAAGGTCAGCGTCTTGTCGGGGCGCCAGGGGTCGAGCCCGTAGTCGTGCGCGACGATGCGGGCGCCGGCGGGAAGCTCGGCGCGCAGCTTCGGCACGAGCTGCGCCATGAGCCGCGGCAGGAGGTACATCGTCACCACGGTCGCGTCGCGGCAGTCGGCTTCGAGCACGTCGCCCTCGACGAACGTCACGCGGTCGGCGACGCCGTCGCGCTCGGCCTGGACGCGCGAGAAGACCACGAGGTCGGCGTTGCGCTCGATGCCGACGGCGCGCGCGCCGTGGCGCTTCGCCGCGGCGATCACGAACCGCCCGTCGCCCGAGCCGAGGTCGTAGACGACGTCGTCCGGGCGGATCTCGACGAGCTTGAGCATCTCGTCGACGATCGGCCACGGCGTGGGAATGAACGGCCCGCCGTCGTTCGACGGCGGCGGCTGCGCGCCGGCCTGCCCGCCCGCCTGCCCGGCGGCACGCCCGGCGGCGAGCGCGAGCGGCGCAGCGCCGATCGCGCCGAGGAGGCGGCGGCGGATCCCGTCCGGCGCGCGCGGCACGTGCGGCCTACTTGAGCGGCTTGAACCGGATCCGCTTCGGCCGCGCCGCCTCCTCGCCGAGGCGTTTCACCTTGTCCGCTTCGTACTCGTGGTAGTTGCCCGGAAAGAACACCGCCTGCGAGTCGCCCTCGAAGGCGAGGATGTGGGTGGCGATGCGGTCGAGGAACCAGCGGTCGTGCGAGATCACGAGCACGGTGCCGGCGAACTCGAGGAGCGCCTCCTCGAGCGCGCGCAGGGTCTCGACGTCGAGGTCGTTCGAGGGCTCGTCGAGGAGCAGCACGTTGCCGCCGGCGATCAGGGTCTTGGCGAGATGCAGCCGGCCGCGCTCGCCGCCGGAGAGCTGGCCGACGACCTTCTGCTGGTCGGCGCCGCGGAAGTTGAAGCGCCCGACGTAGGCGCGCGAGGGCATCTGGAACTTGCCGACGGTGAGGATGTCCTGGCCGCCGGAGACGTCCTCCCACACCGATTTGCCGGCGGTGAGGTCGTCGCGCGACTGGTCGACGTAGGCGAAGTTCACCGTCGGCCCGATCTCGATCGCGCCCGCGTCCGGCTGCTCCTTGCCCGAGATCATGCGGAACAGGGTCGACTTGCCGGCGCCGTTCGCGCCGATGATCCCGACGATCGCGCCCGGCGGCACCGCGAGCGAGAGCTTGTCGATCAGCAGGCGGTCGCCGTAGCCCTTGCTCACGTTCTTGAACTCGATCACCTTGTCGCCGAGCCGCTCGGCGACCGGGATGAAGATCTCCTGCGTCTCGTTCCGCTGCTGGTGCTCGTACGACGACAGCTCCTCGAAGCGCTGCAGCCGCGCCTTGCTCTTCGCCTGGCGCGCCTTCGGGTTCTGCCGCACCCACTCGAGCTCGGCCTTCATCGTCTTGATGCGCGCCGCCTCCTGCTTCGCCTCGGTCTCGAGGCGCTGCTCCTTCTGCTCGAGCCACGACGAGTAGTTGCCTTCCCACGGGATGCCGAAGCCGCGGTCGAGCTCGAGGATCCAGCCGGCGACGTTGTCGAGGAAGTAGCGGTCGTGGGTCACCGCGATCACGGTGCCGGGGAATTTCTGCAGGAACTGCTCGAGCCACTCGACGCTCTCGGCGTCGAGGTGGTTGGTCGGCTCGTCGAGCAGCAGCATGTCGGGCTTCGAGAGGAGCAGGCGACAGAGCGCCACGCGGCGCTTCTCGCCGCCGGAGAGGTTCGCGACCTTCGCGTCCCACGGCGGCAGGCGCAGCGCGTCGGCGGCGATCTCGAGCTGATGCTCCTCGCCCGAGCCGGAGGCGGCGATCATCGCCTCGAGCTTCGCCTGCTCCTCGGCGAGCGAGTCGAAGTCGGCGTCCGGCTCGGCGTACGCGGCGTAGACTTCGTCGAGCCGCTGCTTCGCGGCGAGGACATCGCCGAGGCCTTCCTCGACCGACTCGCGGACGGTCTTCGCGGCGTCGAGCTCCGGCTCCTGCGGCAGGTGGCCGATGCGCAGGTTCGGCATCGGCACCGCTTCGCCCTCGAAGTTCTGATCCTCGCCCGCCATGATCCGGAGCAGGGTCGACTTGCCCGAGCCGTTCAGGCCGAGCACGCCGATCTTCGCGCCGGGAAAGAAGCTGAGCGAGATGTTCTTGAGGATTTCGCGCTTGGGCGGGACGACCTTGCCCACGCGCCGCATCGTGAAGACGTATTGCGCCATCGGAAGGACCGGAGATCGCTGCGGGAAGAGGAACGGGGCGCGATTATCCACCGTTCGCGCCCGGAGCGTCGCGCTATCGGATCGACCCGAGGAACTCGGCGGGGAGCTGAATTTTCACGCCCTTGCTCGACTTCCCGTCAGACGCCGCTCATCCGATACGCCGTCCCGTACGGCCCGAACTCGTGGCTCGCCACGCCGTTCTGCAGCGAGCCCGCATACCGCGGCAGCGGCTGCTCGACGGTGACCTTCACGATGGCGGATTCGCCCGTCTTGACGAGGCCGGCGTGCACCGCCGCGACCGCGATCGCGGAGTCGCCGGTGTAGACCTCGGTGCCCCACAGCGGCCCGGCGGCCTCGCCGGTGACGCGGAAATAGTAGGTCGCGCCGACCGGATCGCAGAGGTCGATCATGGTGAGCGGCGCATCCGCCGCGAGCAACCCCTGGTCGAGGAGGTGGCGGATCTGCTTCTTCGTGAGCCGTCCGCGGCGATCGAAATAGGCGACGAGCTCCTGCACGACTTTCATTCGAGACTCCTTGAGACGGTCAGACGGGCTGCATCGAGATCACGCGGCCGTACGGCGGCCCGAACGCGGCCGCGCCGCGCGCGGGGAGCACCCACAGCACGTCGTACGGCATGGCTTCCCGCGGGTAGGCGATGTCGCCGTCGGTCACGACGACCACCGCGCGCACGTGCTGATCGTCGGCGAGATGGCGGAGCGCGGGCGAGAGGTCGCTTCCGCCGTAGCCCGTGACCCGGCGCTCGGCGAGCGCCTCCGGTGGCACCAGCTCGTCGGCCGTCACCGCGGCGTCGCACTGCACGAGCCGCACCTGGTCGACGCCGAGCGCATCGCAGAACCCGCCGATCGCGCCGAGCGCGCGCGGGATCTCGTCGGTCATCGAGCCGCTGGTATCGAGCACGACGTTGAGGATCCAGCCCTCGCGCCGGCGCCCCGGCAGCACGACGTCGGTGCGCTCGGCGCCGCGGCGGGAGGGCCGCGTGAACGTCCGCTCGCCGGGCGCCACCGACTCGAGCCAGCGCTGCAGCGCGAGCTCCCACGGCGTGCGGTAGACCCCGCGCAGCGCCGCGACGGTCTGGCTCGTCTCGCCGGCCTCGGTGCTGCGCGGGCCCTGCGCGAGGCCCATCGCGCGGGCGAGGCTCAGCGCCTTCGCCGCGAGCGCCTTCATCCGCTCGGCGTTCGCCTGCCGCCTGGCGGCGTCCTCCTCGGGGAAGAGCTCGGCCTCGCGCTTCGCGTCGAGGACGTCGCCCGGCTCTTCGCCGGCGCCGGCCGACTCCTTGCCGCCGACCGCCCCGGTCCCGCCGGCGGCCCCCTTCCCGCCGGCCACCCCTTTCCCGCCGCCCGCCGCGCGGCGCGCCGTCGCCGGCTCGCCTTCCCAGACGCGGCTCTTCGTCTGCGCCGACGCGTTGCGCCGCATCTCCAGCACGATCTCCTCCGCCGAGCGGTTGCGCGCGCCCGGCATGTCGAGTCCGCCGGCCGGAATCGGCTGCCCCAGCTCGGCGCGCAGGATGTCGTTGATGATGTAGTCGTGCGCGTAGTTGAACTCGACCCGGTCGGCGCCGCGCGCGCGGTCGTGGGTGCGGAGCGCGAGGTGGAGCAGCTCGTGCGCGAGCACGAAGACGAGCTCGCCGTCCTTGAGCCGGCGGACGAACGCCGGGTTGGCGACGAGCCGCCCGGAGGCGAACACGCCCATCGTCGGCAGGCGCTCGTCGAGCGCGACGCGCGTGGCGGCGGCGAGGCCGGCGAGGTGCGGGAACGGCACCGTCACCAGCCGCAGGCCGCGCTCGATGCGCTCGAGGAGCGCGCGATCGGTCATCGGGGAGCTCGCGGGTGGCGGTTCAGAGCCGCGCGACCTGCCGGAGGAGCCCGAGCATCGCCGGGTCGGCCCCGAGTGCGCCCCACCGGCCGACGAGATCGCCGAGCAGCGTGAGCTGATGCTCGGGCGCGAGGCTCTTGAGGAACCGGTTCACCGCGCGCGGCTTCACGCCTTCGAGCTTGCCGTCGCGGACGTGGCTGCGGATGCAGTTGAGGACGAACCAGCGCGCCGCATCGCCGCGCGGGAGCGCCTGCGGATGCTCGACGTAATGCGCGACCGGGTGCATCGCGCCGATCGACTCCTCGGCGAGCGCGCAGAAGATCGCGGCGTCCTCGGCCGAGAGCCGCCCGAAGGCGAGCGCGCGGCGCGTCTCGCGCGTCAGCACGCCGGAGGCTTCGGCCATGTCGAGCGCGCGCGCGAGCTGCGCCCAGCTCCGCGGCGTCGAGAACGGCACCGGCTCGGGCGGCACGCCGCGCATCAGCGCATCGGGCATGGAGGCGATGAAGCCGAGGATCTCGGCCCGCACCTTGTGCCGCCGCGCCCAGGCGAGCCACTCCTCGACGTCGACCCGCAGGTGCAGGATGGTTACGCGGTTGACGAGCGCCGAGCTCAGCGAGCGCACGAGCGCCCGGTCCTGCACGCGGTTGCCCGCCGCGACGACCCAGGTGCCGGCGGGCAGCGAATGCTCGCCGAGGCGGCGCTCGAGGAGGAGCGAGTAGAACGCCTTCTGCACGTCGGGCGCGCAGGCGGGCAGCTCGTCGAGGAAGAGGCAGAAGGGCTCGGGCCGCTCCGGCAGCAGCAGCCGCGGCGGGCAGAACACCGAGCGCTCGCCGACGATGCGCGGCACGCCGCTCACGTCCTCGGGCGCGATCTGGGTGCCGAGGAGCGAGCGGCACGGGAGGCCCGCCTCGCGCGCCGCCTGGTAGACCATCTCGGACTTGCCGACGCCCGGCGGCGCGAGGAGCAGAAAGCTCGCCTCGTGCGCCATGCACTGGACGAGCTTCTTCGCCTGCCCGAGAGTGATCGTCTCTTCGAGCGGCCCGGCGAAGCCGGCGGGGAGCGGAGCGTTCAAGGTGCGTGTCCTTCCGGCGCGAAAATCGCGCTCGGGCGGAAACGCGGTGTGCGGCCGGGCGGTTGACACCGCCCGGTCGGAGCAGGGGAGAGGAGCGGACGAGGAGGGCGCGGCGCCGGGCCGCGGAGTCGTCCTTGCGCTCAGGGCAGCTGGATCTTCCCGCCGCCGCCGCCGAGCCCGCCGGGCGGGAGCCCGCCCTGCGGCACGACGATCGACGAGGCCGCCTGGCGGCGGAGGTCCTGCAGCTCGCGCATCGTCTGCTCGACCGCGTCCTTCGCGAGCGGGCCGAACTTCGTCGCCGCGTCGGCGAGCGAGGCGGCGTCGATCTCGAATACGATCGGCAGCGCGCCGACGTTGCTCATGACCTGGGTCTCGCCGACGTACACGATCTTGCGGGCGGGATCGGGCGCGCCGGCGCCGTCGACCGGCGTGAGCCGGCGGATCGTGCCGACGCGACGGTCGGTGAAGACTTCCTCGAGATACAGCGCGGCGGGATCGAGCTTGATCTCGGCGCGCGGGTCGGGTCGGGTGGCCATGAAGCTGCTCCTAGTCTGCTGATACGAAAGGATAACCGATGCGCCGCCGGACCCTCATGACGACCGCATTGCTGCTGGTGGCGGGCCTCGCGCGTGCGCAGGGCGCCGGCCGCGACGCCGAGCTGATCCGTGCCGCCGACGCGGGTGACGCAGCGGCGGTGAAGCGCCTGCTCGGGCAGGGCGCCGACGTGCGCGCGCGCGACGCGCAAGGGCGCACGGCGCTCGTCGCCGCCACCTACGGCAACCGCGTCGAAGCCGCGCGGCTCCTGATCGCCGCCGGTGCCGACGTCAACACCCAGGACGACATCCGCAACAGCGCGTTCCTGCTCGCCGGCGCACGCGGCTACCTCGAGATCGTACGGATGACGCTCGCCGCCGGCGCCGACCTGAAAAGCACCAACCGCTTCGGCGGCACCGCGCTCATTCCCGCGTGCCACTACGGCCACGTGGAGACGGTGCGCGAGCTCCTCAAGACGAAGATCGACGTGGACCACGTGAACAACCTCGGCTGGACGGCGCTGCTCGAGGCGGTGATCCTGGGCGACGGCGGGCCGGCGCACACCGAGATCGTCCGCCTGCTGCTCGCAGCCGGGGCGAAGCCCGGCATCGCCGACCGGCAGGGCGTCACGCCGCTCGAGCACGCGCGGCAGCGGAACTACCGCGCGATCGCGGACATGCTCGCGCGCGCCGGCGGACGCTGAACGGCAGCGATCCGGCGCGAGCCTGCCGCGACGGATCGCTGCCGGGCGGTCGCCCCGCGCGCGCCGCGAGCGCTAGCAGGCGGGGTGGGCCACCTCGCCGTATCCCACCGCCCGGGAAAGAAGCCCCATCTCCGCGGCGAACCGGTTCATGCCCTCGACCGCCGCGGCCGGAATCTCGCCCGAGTAGGAGGGCGCGTCGCGGCGGATCAGCTCGGCGATCACGTGTAGTAGGGGCCGAGGCCGGGCGTGACGTCCACCAGCAGCACCATCGCGCAGCCGGCGATGGCGACGCATGCGGCACCGAGGCCGAACGCGACGGCGTAGAGGTGCTTCAAGTTCAGTCCGACCACCTTGGCGCCGAGGTAATCATCGGCGCAGGCACGGATCGCCTTCCCCGTCCGCGCGAAGCGGAAGAATGCGAACAGGCAGGCCGCGGCGATCATCGCCGCGCCAGCAGCGTAGAAGCGCGCCTTGTCGAGCAGGACCTTGCCGATTTCAAACGACTCGAGCTGATAGTCGACCTGCACGTTGCGCGCATCCGGGCCGAAGATCATCAGCAGCACGTATCGCCATAGCGATAAGCAGCATGAACTGCGAGTGCTCGGGCCGAGTGATGAAGGGATTGATGAGGCTCGCCTGTAGCGCGTAACCGAAGCCGAAGAACGCGGCTGCCACTGGAAGCATCACAAGGAAGGGATCGAGCTCGAGCGCGACGAACAGCACGGTCGTGGCGTACATTGCGATGGTCATCATCTCGCCGTGCGCGAAATTCACCACGCGCAGTACGCCGAAGATCACCGATAGGCCGAGCGCCGCTAAGGACTTATCCGTAAATAATGTTTATCTTCGTGGGCACATGCCGGAAGCTGATGATCGCTGCGGCGAGCATGGTCAGGGCGAGGTAAGCGCGATGGGTCTTCTCGTAGCGAACCAGAAGCTTA
>Ga0187893_10010231_pt1 | contig 14082 bp, 12 predicted proteins | sample MA1701074metaG_FD_139574 | JGI IMG/M metagenome (GOLD analysis project Ga0187893, IMG submission 139574) | White microbial mat communities from a basaltic lava cave in the Kipuka Kanohina Cave System on the Island of Hawaii, USA - MA170107-4 metaG ...
AGCGTCGGCCTCGCGCTGGACGCCGCGCACCTGCGCCTGTTCGACACGCGCTCGGGGGCGCGGGTCGCGTGAGCGACCCGTTCCTCGCCCTGCGCGGGGTGACCAAGCGCTTCGGCGTCGGCGGCGGCGCCGTGACCGCGCTTTCCGGGATCGACCTCGACGTGGGCGCGGGCGAGCGCGTCGTCGTGCTCGGCCCCACCGGCGCCGGGAAGACCACGCTCCTGCGCGTGATCGCGGGGCTCGAGGCGCCGGAGGAGGGGCGGCTCGCGCTCGGCGGGCGCGACGCCGCCCCGCTCTCGCCCCCCGAGCGCGACGTCGCCCTCGTGTTCCAGAACTTCTCGCTCTACCCCCACCTGAGCGTGCGCGGCAACCTCGAGTTCCCGCTGCGCGCGCCCGGCCGCGCGCTTCCGGCCCGCGAGATCGGCGAGCGCGTGCAGTGGGCCGCGGAGCTGCTGCGCATCGGGAAACTGCTCGAGCGGCCGGCGAAGCACCTCTCGGGCGGCGAGATGCAGCGCGTGGCGATCGGCCGCGCCCTGGTGCGGCGCCCGCGGCTCTTCCTGCTCGACGAGCCGCTCACGAATCTCGACGCCAAGCTGCGCGAGTCGCTGCGCGTCGAGCTCGTGGCGCTCTTCCGCGAGCTCGGGACGCCGGTGGTCTACGTCACGCACGACCAGGCCGAGGCGCTCTCGATCGGCGAGCGCATCGTGGTGCTCGCGGGGGGGCGGGTGCTGCAGATCGGCACGCCTCGCGACATCTACCTCGCGCCCGCCTCGCCGGAGGTGGCGCGTCAGCTCGGCCAGCCTCCCGTCAACCTTCTCGAGGTCGTCCTTCGCGGCGAGTGGTGGTGCACGCGCGAGGGAGCCCCGCTCGCGCGCGCCGCCGAGATCGCGCGCGGCGGCGGCGGGCGCGAGACCGCGCTCCTCGGCGTCCGGCCGGAGCACGTCGCGCCCGCCGGTGGCGCCGCCGATGCGACGGTGCGGGTGGTCGAGGACGCGGGGCCCCACCGCGTCCTCCTCGTGCGCGTCGCCGGCGCCGACCTCCGGCTGCTCGTGGCGCGCGACTTCGCGGCGACGCCGGGAACGACGCTGCGACCCCGCCTCGATCCGCAGCGCACGCTCCTCTGGCCGGCCCCCGGGAGCGGAGCGGGGGCTTGACCGTCCCCTGCCGTCCCTCATCATTCGACCGGGTCGAGGCGCCGCGGGAATCGGCGCCGCTCACGGATCACGGGAACGGCGCGCACCGACGCGCCGAGGAAGGGGCCGCGATCGTCGGTCTTCACCGGCCGCGGCGGAGGAGATCGAGCCATGCGAGCGTCCACGATGAGCCGGAGTCTGGCCGCACTGCTCTGCGCGGCGGCGCTGGTCGCCTGGGGCGCCGGCGACGGCGCGCGCGCCCCGCTGCAGCTCCGGCCGGCCTTCTCGCCGCCCGCGGAGGCGGCGGAGTACGCGATCGATCGCGTGGTGGTGAAGTTCGCGCCGCCGATCGCGCCGGCGGCCATCGATGCCGCCTTCGGTCCGCTCGGCGCACGCTGGCTCTCGAGCGGGATCGACCGCGCCTTCGACGTGCTGAGCGTCGCGCCGGGAACGGTGGAGGACTGGGTGGCGCTGCTCTCGCGGCTGCCCGGCGTCGAGTACGCCGAGCCCGACTACGTGGCCTGGATGACCGGGTCGCCCAACGATCCGTACTTCGACCCCTACCAGTGGAACTTCTTCGACCGCGGCGCGCTCTCGAACGGCGTCGCCTCGAACTTCGGCGTGCAGGGGCAGTCGGCCTGGGACAGCGCGACGGGCTCCGGCGTGACGGTCGCGATCGTCGACACCGGCATCGCCTACGAGAACGACGGCGCATTCGTGCAGGCGCCCGACCTCGCCGGCCAGACCTTCGTCGACCCCTGGGACTTCGTGAACGGCGACTCCCATGCCAACGACGACAACGGCCACGGCACGCACGTCGCCGGCACGGTCGCCCAGGCGACGAACAACGCGCTCGGCGTGGCCGGCCTGGCCTACGCGAGCAAGCTGATGCCGGTGAAGGTGCTCAACGCCTCGGGCTCGGGCTACCACTCGTGGATCGCCGACGGCATCCGCTGGGCCGCCAACCACGGCGCCTTCGTGATCAACCTGAGCCTCGGCTCGAGCTCCGGGTCCTCGACGCTTCAGAACGCGGTGAACGACGCTTGGAACGCCGGCAGCGTGCTGTGCGCCGCCACCGGCAACGCCGGCACCGGGAAGATCTCCTATCCGGCGCGCTACACCCCCTGCATCGCCGTGGGCGCCACGCGCTTCGACGGAAAGCGCTGCTCCTACTCGCAGTGGGGCACCGGCATCGACGTGGTGGCGCCGGGCGGCGACGTCGGCGTCGACCAGAACCTCGACGGCTACGGCGACGGGATCCTGCAGCAGACCTTCTCGGGCGGCTACGGCAACTTCTCGTACTGGTTCTTCGAGGGCACGTCGATGGCGACTCCGCACGTCGCCGCGATCGCGGCGCTGCGCAAGTCGTTCAAGAGCGGAGACACGAACTCGCAGGTGCGCACCGCGATCGAGAGCACGACCAAGGACCTCGGCTCGAAGGGCTACGACACGAAGTTCGGCTACGGTCTCGTCGACGCCAAGGCGGCCGTCAACTATTGAGAAACCTCGCGACGACGCGGGCGGCGCTCGCCTGCGCCGTCGCTTTCGCGGGGGCGACGGCGCACGGCGCGGCGCGGCCGCAGTCGCGCGCGCAGAGCGCGGCGCGCGCGTACGAGCTCGAGCTCCTCAAACCCGTCTTCGACAAGTGCTACGAGGCGGGCTCCGACTACTACAAGAACGGCTGGCGCAACGAGGCCTTGTGGTGCTTCGAGCGCGCGGCGCGGATCCTCCCGGAGTTCTCGGGGCTCGAGCGCTTCGTCGCGCTGCTGCGGGACTTCGACAACCCGGTCTGGAAGCGGACGCGCTGGAAGTCGCCGCGCACGGGCGTCGACGCCGGCTTCCGGCGCCGCAAGGAGTCGTACGACCAGGCCTACGCGCAGGCGCTCCTGCGCATCGGGACCCGCCACGCCCGCGAGACGCGCGATCCGGAGCTGGGCGAGCGAGCGCGCCTCCACTTCGTCGAGGCGCTCGAGATCGTCGGCGGCCCCTACGAGGTCGACGCCTCGGGCCGGATCCTCGCCGGCAGGGCGGGCGCGATCCCGGAGGATTCCTCGAAGCGGCTGCTGGCCGAGGACCTCGTCCTGATCAACGGCCGGCGCTGGCTGCGCGACAGCATGCTGCGGCGGCTCGCCGACGTGAGCTCGCTGCACGAGGCGCGGACGGAGCGCTGCCTGGTGCGTACGGTCACCACGCAGGACGAGGCGAAGCGGCTGCTCGACCTGCTCGAGCAGGCCTATCCCGCCTTCGCGAAGGCCCTCGGCGAGCGGCGGACCACCCGTCCGCTCGGCCTGTTCGTCTTCGCCGACCGAGCCGGCTACGAGGAGTGGTGCGAGGCGTCCGGCCACGCCGCGCAGGCGAAGGCCGCCGGCTTCGCCAACTCCGGGGAGGGGTTCGCCGTCACCTTCCAGCAGCCGCGGATCGAGGAGACCGCGGTGCACGAGGCGGCGCACCTCTACCACTTCGACGTCTACTCCTCCGCGATGCCGTCGTGGTACGAGGAGGGGATCGCGGAGTCCTTCGGCGACGCCCACTCGATGCGGATCCTCGACGGCAAGCTGGTCACCGGGCTGCGCCCGACGAAGGGGGCGCTCGCGCCGCTCCTGCGCGACGGCCGACTCGTGATCGCGCTCGACGACCTCCTGCACGGCGACGCCACGGCGCGCATCAACGCCGACGACGGCAGCGCCGCGGCGTTTTACCTGGCGGCGTGGGCGCTCCACGCCTACCTGTCCACCACGTCCGACCCCCGCTTCGCCCGCCGCTTCGACGACTGGGAGAGCTTCGCGCTCGGCTCGCGCTGGAGCCGCGGCGCGAACCAGGAGAGCGCCGAGCAGCTCTTCGACCGCCTCTTCGAGCCGGTGATGGGTGCGCTCGAATCGGCCTTCACCGACTGGGTGGCGGAGCCGTCCTGATCGGCGCCGCTACGCGCCGCGCGAGCGGCCGGGGCGGGGCGGAACGGCGGGGCTGCGCGCCTCGGAGCCCGTGAGCGCCTCGGAACGCTCCAGCGCCTCGGGGAGCGGGAGCGACCCCGCCGGTCCGTCGAGGAGCACGGCGCGGCCGCCCGCGCCCTGCTCGCGCAGCAGCTCGAGCGCCGCGGGCGGCGGACGCTCGTGCGTCGCGCCGGCCGTCACCACGTGGTCGAGGCCGCCGAACGACGCCAGCACGACCTGCATCGGGACGCCGGCGTCGACCACGACCGCGCCCGCTCCCTCGAGCGCCGCGCGCGCCGCCTCGAGCCGCGGCGGATCGTCGCCCAGGAGCAGCGCGATCCGGCCGCGCAGCGGCGCCTCCGCCCCCTGCACCAGTCCCGACCGATACCTCTCGACCTCCCACTCCTCGATGAATCCCGCCTGGGAGCGGTCGAGGAAGCGCGGGCCGCCGGCGCGCGGCGTGCGCAGCGCGGCGTGCATCGCGAGACGATGCGTCTCGGCGACGACGCGCAGCCCGGCGAGGTCGGGCGCCGCGTGGAAGACGCCGAGTCCCGGCGCGAGGACGACCCTGGGATCGAGCCCGTGGAGCTCGCGCCAGCCTCGCACCGCCTCGCCCCAGCGCTCCGAGGACCCTTCGAGCACGAGCGGCCAGGTGGCGCAGTAGCAGATCTGGTCGGGGGTGAAGGCGCCGCCCGCCGCGAGCGACCGGAGTGCGACTTCCTCGCGCAGGAGCTCGATCGCCGTGGGCGAGTCGTCCTCGCGCACGAGGGTCGGGCGCGCGCCGCCGCGCAGGAGCGCCCCGCGCACGCGCGCGTGCGCGAATCGCGCCGCGGATGCGGCATCCCGCCGTCCCGCCTCCGGACGGTCGGCCGACGCGAAGGCGGTCGCGTCGCCGGCGCAGATCGGGTACTCGGCGTCGCCGCTGCGCGGATCGGCGCGCAGCCGCTCGAAGCGCACGGGATTCACGCGCCTGCCGCCGGCCCACCGCTTCCCGAGCGCGACGACGCGCTCGTGCAGGGCGAGGCATTCCTCGACCGACCCGGCCGCCGCCATGAGGCCATGATTCTCGAGCAGGATGATCCGCGGCCGCCGCCCCCGCTCCTGCCGGTGCGCAGCGATCTCGTCCCGCAGCGCCCTCGCCAGGCCGAAGCCGGGATCGACGTAGGGCACGTAGAGCGCCTCGTCGGCGAGCCCGCCCAGCAGCGCGCGCCAGCTCGCGCGCGAGTCGCGCGCGCACAGGAACGCGATCAGGTGCACCGGGTGGGTGTGGATCACGACGCGATCGAGCAGCGCGTGCAGGCTGCTCTCCACCGACGGACGGGCGCCGCGGGGGGCGCGGACGGCCGCCTGCAGCCGCGCGAGGACGCGCTCCTCGCGCTCGCGCACCGGCAGCGCCGCGAGGCCCGGCTCGTCGAGCACCGCGACGGCCGCGGTCAGGTCGAGCTCGGCCCAGCCTCGCCCGGCGTCCATGTCGACGAGGGCAGTCCCCGACGCCTTCACCCACATCGAGCGACCGTCGGCCGACTTCACCGAGGTGTTGCCGCCGCCCCCCTGCACCTGGTCGGGGTCGGCGCCGGCGGCGCGCGAGAGCACGATCAGCTCGGCGAGCTCGGCGCGGACGTCACGTGGCAAGGGAGCACCTCGAACGGGGATCGGGAGCGCCGAGGCTAGCAGCGCTTTGGGGCTCCCGCCGGCGCCGCCGGCGACCGGCGAGCCTCGGCGAGGCCGGCGCCGGGGGCGCGCTACTGTGCCCGGCTCGTTTCGTTCGTCGGAGATCGCGGATGGCCCGTCCCGACCGGCTCGAAGTCCTGCGTGCGATCCTCGAGAGCGGCCTCGTGCCGACCCTGCAGTCCGACGATCCGGGGCTCGCGGCCGGCGTCGCGCGCGCGCTGGTCGCGGGCGGCGCGCGCGTGGTCGAGCTGCTCCACCGCGGCGACGCGCCTTTGGAGATCTTCCGCACGCTCGCGCCGGCGCTCCGGCGCGATCATCCCGGCGTGGCGCTCGGGATCGGCTCGATCGTCGACGCGCCGACGGCCGCGCTCTACCTGGCGCAGGGCGCCGACTTCGTGGTGGGGCCGGTCCTCGACCCCGGAGTGGCGCGGTTGTGCAACCGGCGCAAGGTCGCCTGGCTGCCCGGCTGCGGCACCGTGAGCGAGATCTCGCGCGCGGAGGAGCTCGGCGCCGAGATCGTGAAGCTCTTCCCCTCCTCCGCGATGGACGGTCCCAAGTTCATCCGATCGCTGCACGGCCCGATGCCCTGGAGCCGCGTCATGCCGACCGGGAACGGCGTCGCCTTCCGCGAGGACTCGATCCGCGGCTGGTTCTCGGCCGGCGCCTGCGCCGTCGGGACCGGAGCGGCCCTCCTCGACCCCGGGCTGGTCGCGGCGCGCGACTTCGACGCCCTTTCCCGCCGAACCGAGCAGCTCCTGCGCTGGATCGCAGCGGCGCGCGCGGCCCACTGACCGCGCGCCGGCCGCCGCGGCGCCGCGATCAGCGCGGAGCGCGGGGGACGGAGATCCGGTCGAGGAGCATGAGCTTCCGCCGGATCTTGCGCGAAAGGCCGTTGGTGAAGTCCTCAATCTCGTTCACGGCGCTCAGCACCACCGAGTCCTGCAGGTCCTGCAGGTAGTCGGCCGCGACCTTGCCGACCATCGCGAGCAGGTCGGAGCAGTGATGGACGTAGCGGCCGAGCTCGAACTGGGTGAGGTCGGGCTTCGGCGAGCTCGCCGTCGCGCGGAAGCCCTCGACCGTGCGCTCGGGATCCTTGGCGAGCTGGTGCATGTCGATCACGTGGGCGAGCATGCGCAGCTCGTGCAGCGCCTCGAGCGCCTCGCGGCGCCGCGAGCGTCGCGACGACGATCACCCCGGCGCCGAGGTGCACGACGTCCGAGAGAGTGGCCTCGATGGCCTGCACCAGGTCGAACGCCTCCACCGTGCCGGGCGGGGGAGCCGACCGGCGCCGGCGCCAACCACTTTGGCGACCCGGTGTTGAACGTCCGGCCCGCCACCGAGCTGGCCTCCGCGGCGATGACCGGCGTAGACTCCCCCGCTTCCGAACGGGCGCGCAGCCGCCGCGCCGACGGAGACCGTTCGATGAGCTTCCCCGGATTTACGCCGCCGCGCCTCTGGATCCCCGGGCCGACCTACGTCCGCCCCGAGATCCTCGCCGCCTGCGCGCGCCCGGTCGTCGGCCACCGCACCCGGACCATGACCGACATGGTGCTCGCCATCGATCCGCGGCTGAAGCGGCTCTTCGGCACGCGCCAGCACGTGCTCATGCTCACCGCATCGGGCAGCGCGGCCTGGGAGGCGGCGATCCGCTGCGGCGTGGCCAAGCGCTGGGCGTGCGTCACCAACGGCCACTTCAGCGAGACCTGGGCGCGCACCGGCCGCGACTGCGGGCGCGAGACGGTGAAGGTCGAGTTCGCGTGGGGCGACGGGCTCGATCCCGGCAGGATCGCGGAGGAGCTGAAGCGCGCCGGCCCGGTCGAGGCGGTCGGATTCGTGCACAACGAGACGTCGACCGGCGCGTACTGCGACCTGCCGGCGGTCGTCGCGGCGATCCGCTCGGCGCAACCCGACGCGCTCCTCTGGGTCGACGCGGTGAGCACGCTCGGCGGCGCGCCGTTCCGGTTCGACGAGTGGGGCCTCGACGTCGCGCTCGCCTCCTCGCAGAAGTGCCTCGCCCTGCCGCCCGGCTTCTCCGTGGTCGCGCTGTCGCGCCGGACGATGGAGAAGGCGAAGCAGATCGCCGGGCGCGGCTACTACCTCGACTTCGTGCAGCTCGTCGACGACTGGGAGGCGCGCCACCAGACGCCGGCGACCCCCGCCGTGAGCTTCTTCTACGCGCTCGACGAGCAGCTCGCCGCGATGGAGCGCGAGACCTATCCCGGCCGCTTCGCCCGCCATCGCGAGATGGCCGACCACTTCGACCGCTGGGCCAGCGAGAAGGGGTTCCCGAGCTTCGTGGCCGAGAGGTTCCGCTCCCCCACGTCGGCCAATCGCTCCGCCGACGGCTTCGACGTCACCGCCTTCATCGAGCGGATGCTCGCGCGCGGCCACGAGCTCAGCAACGGCTACGGCAGGCTCAAGGGGAGCGCCTTCCGCGTCGGCCACTTCGGCGACCACGCGCTGCCCGAACTGAAGGGGATGCTCGCGATCGCCGACGAGGTGCTGAAGTCGATGGGGCGGTGAGCGCGCGGGACGGCCTACTCGACCTCCCAGACGCGCACGGTGCCGTCGAGGCTCCCGGAGGCGAGCCGCGGCCCCTTCGGCGCGAAGCAGACGCTCGTCACGGTCATCGCGTGGCCACGCAGCCGGTGCGCCGCCGGCTGCGCGATCCGGCCCTCCACGACGTCGAAGAGGTGAACCCCGCGATCGGTGGAGGCGACCGCGAGCCGCGCCCCGTCGGGCGAGAAGGCGACCGCGGCGGCCGGCATGTTCACCGTGATCGGCGCGAAGCCGGTCGGCCCGAGCGCCGGAAACGAGAGGTCGAACCGGAGCGCCGCGACGCTCGCGAAGCCTGGTACGGCGAAGATCCTGGCGCCGGCCACCCATTCGGCGGCGGCGAGGAGCGACCCGTCGGGCGCGTAGGCCAGCCCGCCCTGACCGTGGCCCGGCACGGCCTTCAAGAGGCGGCCGCTCTCGAGGTCCCACACCTTGATCGGCGGGCTGGTCGCCGCCGACCGGCCGTCCGGCGAGAGGGCGAGGCCGAGGATCTCGTTCCCGGCGTCGAGGAGCGCGCGCACTTCGCCGGAGACCGGCTCGATCCGCCGCAGCCCGCCGTCGGTGCTGCCGGCCACGAGCGCGCCGTCGGGCGCGAACGCCACGGCGACCGACCAGTCGGGCAGCGGGACCGCGAGGAGCGGCGCCTCGAAGCCGATCTCCCAGAAGACGATCCGCCCGTCGAGGCCGCTCGACGCCACGAGGTCGCCGTCGGGCGCGATCGCCACCGCGTAGACCTCGCTGCCGTGGTCCCAGGCGTGCGCGGGCGCGCCGTCACCCGCCCCCCACAGCCGCACCGTGCCGTCGAGCGAGCCTGAGACGATCCACTCGCCGTCGGGGGAGAACTGCACGGAGGTGACGCCGGCGCGATGGCCGCGCAGCACCTCCGGATCGGGCGCCCTCTCGCCGGGGCGGGGCGCGTCGGCCGCGAGCGATCGCGCGGCGGCGCCGGCGATCGCCACGAGGCCGGCCGCGAGCGCGGCGGGGACGGCTCCCCGGGGGGGACGCCGCGGCGAGCCCGACCCCGGCCTCATCGCCCGCCCCCCGCGTCGGGGGGCGGCAGGATCGCCGCCGGCTGGCCGTCGCGCTCGAGTCGCAGGAAGCCGCCGCCCGGCACCACTCCCAGCGCGGCGAAGCTGCCCTGCCCGTTGCCGAGCGTGACGTGCGCTTCGCCGCGCTCGGAGACCCCGATGTGCACCGCCGCGCGGTTGATCTCGTCGAGCGTGAGCGCCGCGTCGCGCGACTCGTCGCCGGTCACGTAGCCGCCGCGCTCGTTGCCCTCGGCGTCGTGGATCAGGATCCCGGAGACCGCGTCGCCGCGCTTGAACCGCTTGCCCAGCATGATCGGGTCGGGCAGCGGCGCGGCGATGCGCACTCGCGGAGTGCCGCGCGCGTCGACGATCACGAGCTCGCGCAGCGTGAGGGACGCGGCCGCCTCCGATCGGACCGCCGCCACGCTGGTCGCGGCGATCGCGATCAGCGCGACGATGCCCGTCAGCACGCGGTTTCTCCGCTCGAGCGCGGCGACTCTCCTCTCGAACTCCGCAAGGCGGTCCGGTTCGCTCATGGCCCTGTGCTCCGCGGCCCCGCGCCGAGGGGCGTGGCGCGGGAGGCAGGAAGGCGACGCCTGGAAGGCTAGCGCGCTACAGTCCGCGCGCGATGCACGCGCTCGCGACCGCGCACGGACCGCTCCCTCTCCCGGCGTTCCTGCCGGACGCGACCCGGGGCGTCGTGCGCACGGTCGATCCCGCCGATCTCGCGGCGGTCGGCGTCACCGGCCTGTGCGTGAACGCGTGGCACCTCGCCCGCGAGCCGGGAACGCGCGCGATCGAGCGGCTCGGCGGCGTGCACCGCTTCATGGGGTTCGAGGGGCCGGTGCTGTCGGACTCGGGCGGCTTCCAGATCCTCTCGCTGATCGGGAGCGGCGCGCTCAAGGGATCGGCCAGCGCGAAGGGGCTGCGCTGGCGGGACGGGGACGGGGAGAGCAGGCTGCTCACGCCGGAGAAGTGCGTCCGCTGGCAGGCGCGCCTCGGCGCCGACCTGCTGGTCTGCCTCGACCACTGCACGCGGCCGCAGGCCCCGCCGGCCGAGCAGCGTGCGAGCGTCGAGCACACCGTCGCGTGGGCGGCCGAGTGCCGAGCGGCGCGCGACCGCATCGCGGACGAGAGCGGCCGGAGCTCCCCGCTCTTCGCGGTGATCCAGGGTGGCGACGACCCGGCCCTGCGCCGGGAGTGCGCGCAGCGGCTGCTCGAGATTGGCTTCGACGGCTACGCGTTCGGCGGGTGGCCGGCGGGCGCGGACGGCGGACTCGCCGACGGCGTCGAGCTGGTCGCGCGGCTGGCGCCGCGCGCGAAACCGCTGTGGGGTCTCGGGATCGGCCGGCCGGAGAACCTGGTGGCGGCCGCGCGCCTCGGCTACGTCCTCTTCGACTGCGTGCTGCCCACGCGCGACGCGCGCCACGGACGGCTCTACGTGCGCACCGGCCCTCCGGCGGCGCCGACGCGCGCGTCCGGCTGGTACGACCACGTCTATCTCGGCGACGCGAAACACGCGGTCGATCGCGAGCCGCTCGAGGCGGGCTGCTCCTGCGCCGCCTGTGCGCGCCACTCGCGCGGCTACCTCCACCACCTCTGGCAGGTGAAGGATCCGCTCGTGCGCCGGCTGGCGACGCTGCACAATCTCCGTTTCTACGCGCGGCTGCTGGAAGAGCTGCGCGCGGCATCGTGAAGCCGGCCGCGGACGACGCCGTCGCCGCGGCGGTCGCGGAGCTGTCGGCCGCGCGCAAGTACCGCCACGTGGTGGCGGCGGTGGTCGAGCGGATCGCCCGCGCGGCGCTCGCGGCGGGCGGGAGCCCCGCCGAGGCGGTCAAGCGCGCGAAGCGCCGGCTCCACCAGATCCATGCCGCGTTCGTCTCCGAGCGCCATCTCGCCGCGTGCGAGCGGCTGCTCGACGGCCTGCCCGATCCGGCCGGTCGGGCCGCCGTCGAGGCGGTCTGCGCGCGCGTCCTGCGCGGCCATGCGTCGACCCGCGAGCGGCCGCGCGACTCCGCGCCGCTCTATCGCGATCTCTTCGCGCTGACCGGCGCGCCGCGCAGCGTCCTCGACCTCGGCTGCGGGCTGCACCCCTTCGCCCTGCCGTGGATGGGGATCGCCGCAGACGCCCCCTACCACGCCGTCGATCTCGACCTGCGCGCGGTCGCCCTGGTCGGGCGGCTGCTCTCGCGGCTCGGCCGGCCCGGCTCGGCGACCGCCGCCGACCTGCTCGGCGACGCCCCGCTCCCGCGCGCCGACGTCGCGCTGCTCCTCAAGCTCCTCCCCACCCTCGAGCGGCAGGAGCGCGGCGGCGCCGCCCGGCTGCTCGACCGCGTCGAGGCGCGCGCGCTCGTCCTCTCGTTCCCGACCTCCTCGCTCGGCCGCCGCGACAAGGGGATGGCGCGCGGCTACGCCGACCTGGCGCGACGGCTCCTCGACGGACGCGGCGGGCGCGTCTCGGAGCTCTCCACGCGCGAGGAGCTCCTCTACGTGGTCGCGCCGGAGCGCGGCGCCCTCTGACGCGCGCTCCGGCGGCGCGCTCCCGCGCGGAGGCCGGCGCTCGGGGGCCGCCGCCGGCGCCTGCTTCCTCGCCCCGCCTCGTGGCGCGCGCGATACGATTCCGCCCCATGGTCCCGGGGAAGCCGCCGAAGGGGCAGGAGGCGCGCAGGAGCACCACGACCGGAGAGAGCTTCTCGCGCGAGGAGAAGCTCTTCCTCGAGGGGCCCGTCACCGTCTTCCGCTGGCGGGCCGCGGAGGGGTGGCCGGTCGACTACGTCTCCCCCAACGTGCGCCAGTTCGGCTACGAGGCCGACGACTTCCTCTCGGGCCGCATCCCCTACGCGGAGATCGTGCATCCCGACGATCTCGCGCGCGTCACCGAGGAGGTGAAGCGCCATTCCGAGTCGGGGGTGCCGTCGTTCGTACAGGAGTACCGCATCGTCAAGCCGGACGGCGAGACGCGTCACGTCTACGACCGGACCGTCGTGGTGCGCGACGCCGGAGGCGGGATCGTCCACTACGACGGCTACATCCTGGACGTCACCGACGCGAAGCTCGCGGCGGAGCAGCGCCGCCGCCTCGAGGTGCAGTTCCACCACGCGCAGAAGCTCGAGAGCCTGGGCGTGCTGGCGGGCGGCATCGCGCACGACTTCAACAACCTCCTCATGAGCGTGCTCGGGCACGCGAGCCTCGCGGAGGCCGACGTGCCGGAGAGCTCGGCGGCGCACGGACACCTCAAGCAGATCGAGCTCGCCGCGCGGCGCGCCTCCGAGCTGACCAACCAGATGCTCGCCTACTCCGGCCGCGGCCGCTTCGTGGTGGGTCCGGTCGATCTCTCGGCGCTCGTCTCGGAGATGGCGCGGCTGCTCGAGACGGTCATCTCGAAGAACGCCACCATCGAGCTCGAGCTCGCCGCCGACCTTCCCGCCATCGAGGCCGACGCCACGCAGCTGCGCCAGGTGGTGATGAACCTGATCACCAACGCTTCCGATGCGCTCGAGGAGCGCGCCGACCGCATCACCGTGCGCACCGGTTTCGTCGCCGGCGCCGGCGCCGGGCACGGCCTGGCCTTCGGCGAGACGCTCGCGGGAAAGCCGTGCGTCTTCCTCGAGGTGCGCGATCCTGGCTGCGGCATGGACGAGGCCACGCAGAAGCGGATCTTCGACCCGTTCTTCACCACCAAGGCGACCGGCCGCGGGCTCGGGCTGGCGGCGGTGCTCGGGATCGTGCGCGGCCACGGCGGCTCGATCCGCGTCGACTCGGCGCGGGGACGCGGCACCACGGTCGAGGTGCGATTCCCCGCGAGCACCCTGCCGCGGCCGCCGGCGGCCGATCCGGGGCAGGCCGCGCAGTCGCGCGCCGGCGGGCACGGCGGCCTCGTGCTCGTCGTCGACGACGAGCAGAGCGTGCGCAACGTCTCCAAGGCGATGCTCGAGCGGCTGGGCTTCCAGACCGTGCTCGCCGAGAGCGGCCGCGACGGGATCGAGATCGTGCGCGAGCGCGGCGGATCGCTCACCGCCGCGGTGCTCGACCTCACGATGCCCGGCGAGAAGGGGGACCAGGTGTTCGCCGCGATCCGCCGGATCGCCCCCGACCTGCCGATCCTCGTCTCGAGCGGCTGGCACGAGTCGGAAGCGGTGCCCCGCCTCGGCGCCAGCAGCCGGTGCCGCTTCCTGCAGAAACCCTACGCCATGCGCGACCTCGGCGAGGCGCTGGCTCGGCTGTTCGGGTGGGCGGAGGCGTCGCAGGGGTAGCGCGGCGGTCCGACGCGTCGCGGGATCCGCCGGTCTGGCGCGCCGCCGGAAAGCTCGTGGGATCGCCCGCGATCCGGTGTCATGGTGGGCATGGACGACGCCGACCCCCTGCTGCGGGCGTTCCGGGCGACGCTGCCCGACCTCTACTCCTTCGTCTCGCGGCGCGCGGGCGGGGCGCGCGAGCTAGCCGAGGACGTGACGCAGGAGACCTGGCTCCGCGCGATCCGGTCGTGGCGGAGCCGCGGCCCGCCGCGCGAGCCGCTGGCATGGCTCAAGACCACGGCGCGCAACCTGCTCCTCAATCACTTCCGGGACGAGCGGCGCCGCCCGGTCGCTCACGTCGAACTCGATCTCGACGGAGCCCTCCCCGTCGCGCAGCGCAACGGCGGACTGACGCCCGACGCCGCCGCGCTGGTGCAGCGCGGCCTGGCGCGCCTCCCCGCCCGCGACGCGGAGCTGGTGGAGGCGTTCCATCTCGACGGCCGCAGCACGCGCGAGCTGGCGGCGGAGC
>Ga0187893_10010233_pt1 | contig 14081 bp, 12 predicted proteins | sample MA1701074metaG_FD_139574 | JGI IMG/M metagenome (GOLD analysis project Ga0187893, IMG submission 139574) | White microbial mat communities from a basaltic lava cave in the Kipuka Kanohina Cave System on the Island of Hawaii, USA - MA170107-4 metaG ...
ACAGAAGTGGTACGGGGTTCAGCCAGCGATCTGGTGGAACTGGTTTTGAGTCGCGCAGACAGGGCCGGAATCGCCGTGTTGCTGTCGGTCAGTTGGGATATGACTCGCCAGTCGCCTTACCAGAAACGGATGGAGGAAATAAAGGCTATTTCGAGGGAGCTGCACCAACTCTACAAACACCATCCCTCGCTCGCTGGATTTTATTCCTACCAGGAAGGCAGTGGAACCTACTTTGTGGATTACGTCCGAGAGTTCAGCGGGCACATTAAGTCTTTGGACAGAAACCTACTCACAGCGTGCGCACCACATGTGGATGATCCGCTGCTGGCCGGTTACCTCAGCACAGTCGAAGCGCTGGATATAATCATCTATCAGGCCGGCGTGATGGCCAGTTATCGCACGGACAATCGCAAGAAATATCCCATACGGCGGGTAAAGGACTTTTGTGCTCTTGGTGCTGGGGCGAAGCGGTTGCAAAACAAGATAGCCATCAACCACGTAGAGCTCTTTGGTTACCTGGAAAAACGGCTAAATCCCCAAACCACTGCGACCACATATGAAAACATTTATCCCCAGATTTTGAGTGCGGCTACGGTCACCGGCGCTGACGGCATCTCATTTTTCACGTATCACGCTCACATCTACGAAACGAAGAAAAAGCTTCCTGCGGTTGACCAGAACAGCTCTGCTGTTATTGATGGCATGAAAGCATTTCGCCTGATTACATCTGAGATATCTTTCAAGCCAAACCAACTTGCTTTTTACTTTCCTTATTCTGACTGGATCATCGAGCGTTGGCATAACTATTTTCTGCCAGCCTTGGATGCATTCAGGATACTTGGCGTACCTGTCGATGTTCTGCCATATGCTCCACCACTGAGCGAGTCGGTCTATCCCTACTATCCGTTTCATATGAACCAGGATGTTCTTGCTCGGCTGCTAAAGGAAAATACTATTCTGGTCCTGCCTAACGTATCCGGTTTTCAACAGACAGACAGCGATCTGATCAAGGCGTTCGTCGAACAGGGTGGTGTCCTGGTCGCCTTTGGACCGCAAATTCCAATGGGTCGAAGTTATGAACGAGCAGACCTGTTCGGAATTGAGGAGAATGAAAAGACTGCGCAACACCGAGAAGTAATTGTGCAGCAGGCCGGGGGGAAGCGCCTGGAAGCAGGAAGCCGGTTCAGCTTTGTGAATGAGGCACCATCATGGACTGCGAAGGATGCCCGGGTGCTAGCAACCTTTGAAGATGGCTCGCCGGCTGTGGCTACGAAGAAGTTTGGAAAGGGAACAACGATCACAATCCTTGTAGATGCCTGGAACGCCGCGGAAAACCTGTCAGAGTTGGTTCGCGACGTTCTGGACTACGCCCTTTCCCTTAAGGATCAGGCTCAGCTGGTTGATATTGTTGGGACAACCGAGAACGCGGATATTGCAGTCACGCAAACGGCAACAGGATTTCGCGTCGCTATCGTTAGTTATCGATCCAGCGAATCGGAGGTGATCCTAAAACCTTTGCGCGTTCCAGTGGGAGCAGATTCGGTTTGGCTTGATCTGGTCACGAATCAGAAGGTGGCGGCAGGTCAAACCTTAAAAGTGCAGATTCCAGGCAGCAGCTTTCGCGCTTTAGAGTTCCGAATAACCCTAGGTTCATAGCCTTCCACGGAGACAGCAAGCAGGCAATGAGTAGTTCAAAAAATCTGCGTCTCTGGCACGTTGGAAACTGGTGTATTCACATCGGGCAGAAGTATGTCGAGTCGCCATTCGAAGCGCCAAGCAAGGATGTCGAAGTACTCAACTATGCGCGGCCGTTTGTCGAAGCGCTAATGTCCATTCCTGGTGCTGAGGTTGTCTCGCAGCCGTCCTGGGAGCTGTATCACATGTCCCCCGAAGTCTTTGACGAAAGACTCCGATGGGCAAATGTGATTGTTTTTGCCGACGTGGAAACAAAATGCCTCATGCTTCATCCGGATTTCTTTCAACGAGCCAAGTGGAGTGCCGAATCCCTGGTTTTCCCCGACCGTTTTGATTTGCTCCGCGAATGGGTCACAAGCGGCGGTCATTTTCACATGAACGGAGGATGGCTCAGCTTCGCCGGAGAATTGGGAAAGGGTGGCTGGGGACGGTCGCGGTTCCACGAGGTGCTTCCGGTCGAGTGCCTGCAACATGACGATCTAATCGAGTCTACCGCCGGATACCGGGTACGCTGTTCACTTCCTTCCCATCCTTCGGTCCAGGGTCTGGATTGGACCAAGGCCCCGCCCTTGCTTGGATTCAATGAATGCCGCACGCGCCCGGGCAGTAATTGCATTGTGGAAATCGAGAGTCAGGGAAATTGGCATCCACTGTTAGTCGAAGGCCGGGTTGGCAAAGGCCGAGTAACCTGCTGGACCAGCGGTGCCAGCCCTCACTGGGGTATAAACTTCATGCACTGGCTCCAGTACCGCCAATTCTGGTCACAGCTCTTCAGCGCACAGTAAGACTTGAACCCCGTGCGGGCAACCCGCACGAAGCGTTGCGCTTTGGCAACCATGGGAAACAGTCTTATCTAAAAGACTTAACGCTGAAAGCGTTTGGCTAATTTCAGCCCAAGGGTTGCGCTTTGGCAACCCTGACAACGCCCACCTACTCTTGTCGCAACTCTGAAGGAGTTGCGACCGCTAGAAGCAACTGAAGTTTGAGTGCTTGTTGCCGAGCGTGCACCTTTCACCAGGACCTTTGCCAACGCTCCAGCGTTAGGTCTTTTAGAGAAGCCTTTTCCCCCCAGGGTTTGCCAGAGCGCAACCCGGTCCTAAGCTGAAAGTGTAGGCGAGATCCTGCACGCTCCGAACGAGCACTCAAAACTTCAGTTGCTTCTAGTGGTCGCAACTCCTTCAGAGTTGCGACAAAAGTAGGTGGCGTTGCGTACCCAGGGTTGCCAAAGCGCAACCCTGGGCTGAAATTTGCCAACGCTTTCAGCGTTAGGTTCTGTGTGCCACACGTTCTAAGGTAGGTGTAGACCTCGAAGGGCGCTCTCATGCCACAGCACATTCACGAGGGCTGGAGCATTACCGAATTCCGTAATATTCCCAGTTTCTCGATTTCTACTTCCATAACGTCACCTGGTTGCAGGAAAACAGGTGGCTTGCGGGCAAAGCCCACACCGGGTGGTGTGCCCGTCGCAATTATATCGCCAGGCTTGAGGGTAATAGTTTCCGAGAGAAACTCCACGAGTTCCGGCACCCCAAAAATAAGCTGGTTTGTATTTGAATCCTGCATCGTTTTTCCGTTAAGGCGCATTTTGATCGACAGCTTATGTGGGTCTGAAACCTCGTCGGTGGTGGTGATGAAGGGTCCCAGGGGTGCAAACGTATCGCATGATTTGCCCCGCTGCCATTGCCCATCCGCGAACTGAAAATCACGCGCACTGACATCATTAATGATCGTATATCCCAGAATGTAGTCGAAAGCACGGTTGGCTCTGACACCTTTACAGTGCCTGCCGATCACCACGGCTAGCTCCGCCTCATAATCCACCTGCGCACTGCTGGCAGGCAGAACAACCGGATCGCCAGAGGCAATCACCGAACTGCTGAACTTAGAAAACACCACCGGCCGCTCGGGGACCGGCATTTTACTCTCGGCGGCGTGGTCGCGATAATTGAGGCCGATACAGATCACTTTCTCCGGATTCGGTACGGGGGCCAGCACTCTTGTTTGTTCAATTTTAAGAATCCTCTGGTCATCTAATGCTGCCTCAATATCCGAGCGGCCAGCTTTGGCAAACTTTTCGTATACGGTCCTGGCCTGCCTCAGCAGCGAGCTATCGAGGTCAAACCAATCCAGTAGGTTGACGCTGGCCCGTGCGCCCTTATCCGGTACGGTACGTTCAAAGTCCAGAACGTATTCCGTTCCCAGTAATGCTCCAACTCTTGGAGTTCCAGGATCGGAATTTGTCTTAGGTTCAATGAAAGTAAGAAGCTTCATAGTCAGTTCTGTTGAAAGTAGGCAAATATCCGTGTAGATTCGGGCGCCCCCGCTAACGCAGCCAGAGTTAGCCGCAGATTAACGCAGAACAACGCAGATCAGAAATACATTCACCTGAAGTTTTGAACTCCTAGATCGTGTATGGCAGCACCATGCCGCCATCGATGCGCAGCACGGTCCCGGTTATATAGGAAGAATCTTCCTCAGAAGCAAGAAAAACCACACCTCGAGCTATTTCTTCCGGGGTTCCCAGGCGGCCCAGAGGCAATCTTTTGCCAATCTCCGCTATTTGCGCTTCGCTGAAGGCCTTACGTTCTCCAGGGGTATCAATCCAGCCGGGCTCAATTGTATTGACCCGAATTTTGTGTGGGGCCAACTCGAGGGCCCAGGTGGCAGCCATATGATTGATGGCGGCTTTGGCGCCATTGTATGCGGTTGACAAAGCGTACGCTCTAAATGCGTGAATGGAACTAATGACGATGATCGCGCCGCCGCGGCCAGCGCGGATCATCTGTTGGGCGGCCAACTGACTACAGTGCAGAACCCCCCAGAGAGAAACGGCCCAGGTTCTTTCAACCTCCTCAACGCTGAGATCGACCAAGGCTTTTCTAATGCTGGTGGCGGCGTTATTAACGAGAATATCCACACTGCCGAACTTTTCTACGGCCTTCGCGATCATTGCTTCATCGAAATCCCGATTGGCTACATCACCTTTGAGGGCAATGGCTTCCCTGCCCAATTCCTTAATCAGCTGTACCAGCGAGGCCGCCTCTTCATCATTGGTAAGATAATTAAATACGACGTGCGCGCCGTTTCTGGCCAATTCGAGTGCTGAGGCGCGACCAATCCCCTGTGAAGCACCCGTAACGACCGCGACTTTGTCAGTTAGTTTCATTAGCTTGCCTTTAATGTCGATTGGGAGTCGGTTGATCCTCAAAAGAGCGCGTCTATCGGATGGAGCGCTGGCCGGCCGCCCAGCCATAGCGTCACATTGCGGTTAGCAAAAGAATTATGGCGTAGGCGCTGAGTCCCATCGTGGACCAAAAGGCAAACTCCTGGATCCAGATATGATGGCGAAGGACATGTGATGACGGAAGATCGTTCCTTGCGAAGATCATCACGTTATGAAGCTTCGACACCCCCAGGATAACAATGAGCACAGCCAGAAGGAAAATCGGCCACATGAATCTGATGTAATAGATTCGGATCAAAAAAAGAAACAGCAGTCCACCACACAAGATGAAGAGCGCGCCTAACAACCTTCCGAGTAGTGTATCTGGCAGCAACGATGAAGGTAGAGATAAGGGTGGCGTTATTGATATCGGAGCTTCATCCGCTCGGTTGCGACTCGCGTCGTAGGCTCGCCGGGCCGCTTCATTTCCAAGCACCCCATACGCTTCGTTAATTGCTTTCATGTACTCCGGGTCACCACCACGGTCTGGATGATGGCGGATTGCGAGACGTTTGTAGAGGCGTTCGATCTCATCTTGAGACGCATCTTCGGCCGAGCCGAGAATTGCATAATAATCTTTAGCTTCTTCACTCGAACGCATATTTCGCAACCCCTGTCAGGAACACAAACTGTTCCGTGCCCCGAAGCTAATTGCCTCAGCGGGATTCTCAAACGGGATCATCAAACCACAGAGTCTCTGCGGCCACTGAAAGAACTCAAATTCGGAACCAGCGAGTTTCGCGGTTAAGTCTTGCAGCCGTGTGTAATGGTGGCATAATGACAAAAGTTATCATGAGCCAAGAACCCCGCCATGGGCGCCTGCTGACCGCACTTCAGCTCGCATTCTATCCAGCTTTTGAGCCGAAAGCGAAGAAGCGTTTCCAAGCTCTGATAAGCGAAGCTGAGAATGCCAGAGCGTCAAATGAGCTAACGCGATCCGAGAAGCTCTATTTGAAGGCCATGGCCGAAGCTCAGAAATCATCCGATCCCTCACTTTTGGGTCAGACTCGCTATGGCCTGGCGCGGCTGTATCAGGAGCAGCAGAAATATGGTGAAGCCGAACGTATCTTTCTCGAGCAATTGGACGAGGCGCTCAATTCTCCGCGAGCAAGTGCCCAACTTCACGCTTGCCACATGAGCCTCGCGCTGCTCTATCAGGATGAGGGCAAATCCGCCGAAGCTGAGAAGCACTACAAAAAGGCCTTGGCAGAAACCGAGAGGGAGTTTTCGACTGAACCCGGGCTCTACTGTTCCACTGCCAGGTGGCTGGCGAAGTTTTACCTTGAGCAGCATCGCTACAGCGACGCCGAACCACTCTTTCAAGGAGTGCTTGAAATCTATGAAGCAGATCGCAGTCCCGATTCCTACCTCCCGCACCATCTTGGGGAGTTTGCACAACTTTACGAGGCTCAGGACAAGTACGATGCGGCAGAGGTGTTGTACCTGCGGGCGCTGAAGTTTTATGAAGCGTTTGGCGAAAGCCCCGGGAACTTCATGATTGCGCGGGCGCTTGATAATTTGGCTGTGTTCTATCAGGCAAGAGGCCGCTACGCTGAGGCCGAGGAGTATTTCCGCAAAAGTCTGGCAATTGTAGAGGATGCTGTTCAGGCTGCCCGATGTAGAAAAGCTTGGTTACGATGGCGCAATCGGAAAGAGTTTGAGGCGAGCATGAGCCGGAGCCAGGTGCCAATTAGCACCTCGCTCGATAAGCTTGCCGAGATCTACGAATGCCAACAAAAGTATGCTGAGGCGGAGCCACTCCGAAAGCGTTCGCTGGAGATCAAGGCAAGGGCCTGGGGTGAGGAAAATTCCTGGCTGTGGGTTGACTCGTTGGCCGCGTATGGTAAGGCCCTGCGCCAGATCGGCCGAGAGGATGAAGCGACTAAGATTGACGAGCGCGTGAAAGCGATACAGACGAATTATCCGCCGGGATCGGTTCAATCCTCTCTACGTTTCATGGCGATGCCTATTAAAAGAAATCTTCGCTGGCGATTCACTACCTTCATCAACGCGCTTCTCCACCCTACGCTTCGTTGAGGACTTTCACCTCTCTGACTGCACGCGCTCTCGGGCGACCACTTGCCACCCGCTCAAATAGAGCATACTTGTCTCACATCATTTAGGCTTCGCCCCACACAGGCAGAGTTCAAGTGGAGAAAATTTACACGTAGCGCGCGCCCAATCGTGGCTCCCAATTCAGTGAAGCTGCAATATCACAGTCCAAGTTGGCAAATTTGCCGGTGAGGAAGGGGGCAAGCGCTTTTAGCGCGCGCCCCCGCTTGGCGGCGATAGGTTCAAATTTGAGAATCCTGCTGTGCCAATTGAAACGCTGAAAAGCGTTAGGCAAATTTCAGCGAAGGACCGGGGCCCCCGGGCGGGCAGCCCGCACGGGGTGGTAGCGTTGCGCTTTGGCAACCCTGGGGAAAAAGGCTCTCTAAAAGACCTAACGCTGAAAGCGTTGGCGCTGCAGGATTCTAAAAATTTTCGGTTGAAACTATCGCAACCAAGCTGGGGCGCGCGCTAAAGCGCTTGCCCCCTTCCTCACCGGCGAATTTGCCAACTTGGACTGTGACATTGCAGCTTCACTGATTTGAGAGTTGAGCGGGGGCGCGCGCTAAAGCGCTTGCCCCTTCCTCACCGGCGAATTTGCCGACTTGGACTGTGATATTGCAGCTTCACTGAGTTGGAAGTTGAGCGGGGGCGCGCAGCTAAAGCGGTTGCCCCCTTCCTCACCGGCGAATTTGCCAACTTGGACTGTGACATTGCAGCTTCACTGAATTGGGAGTTGAGCGGGGGCGCGCGCTGAAGCGCTTGCCCCCTTCCTCACCGGCAAATTTGCCGAGTTGGACTGTGATTTTGCAGCTTCACTGAATTGGGACCCAAGCGGGGGCGCGCGCTAAAGCGCTTGCCCCCTTCCCTACCTGCAATTTTCCTTACCTGCAATTTTCCTTACCTGCGAATTTGCCAACGTAGACTGTGATATTGCAGCTTCACTGAATTGGGAGCCAAGCGGGGCGCTAAAAGCACTTGAGAGAACAACTTCTGCTCTACCTCACCTGAATATTTCTGTGCGCTGCTTCAGAAAATCGTGCTCGGAAATTACCTTTAGAATCGTAGTGACAATCTTCTCACCTCCGCGGACAGACGGCTCTATTTCGTTGGCATAATCGGCTTCGTCATTGCAGATCAAACGCAAATCCAACTGCGGTACTCCAGCCCGAGAGGCCTCAACAATAATTGCATCGTTAAAGATTGCCAGAGCCGCAACCGCTAATCTTTGCAACACCGGGTCCGGCATGCGCGGGTAGTAAACGCTGCAAACTGCTGTCGGGAGCTGATGGCTCAACACCTGCTCTAACATCTGGCGATAGTGCTTTTGAAATCTCTCGGCCACTGCGGCTAACCGGTTCAGAACATCCGCAGCTGACTGGGCTCTCTCGCTTAAGATGTTGGCATTATCCAAAGCATTATTTCCGCCAGCACTCACGACCAGATGAGTCGCGTCTTGCGGCAACTTAGTTAGCTGGCCTTCAACATCCTCAACCATACTCCCGTCGACCGCACGAAGAGTCGCTTGCCAACCGTCCGGTAGTCTTGCCCGTAAGTGGCTAATCACGTCCGGGCCTCCCGCCACTAGGCAGCATTGTCGAAGATCGAGTCACCTAAGAGTACAATATGAGACATCGCTGATCTCCCGCTACAACCACCTGAAAAGGGGAAAGTTTACTTCCCTTGTCTCCTGCTATAAGCAGCATAAGCCAACTTCTTCCGGCTCATTTTGTCCTCGCGCCTATCCTTCAGTGCCTCCGCGGATTCTTCCAGAGCCGCCAACTCCTCCATCACGGATTGTTTCGAACCAAATTCGGCGCAGGCAGACCGGGTTAAACACAAGGCGGCATCCAGAACATGCCCGGCGCCAACATAATCTCCCCGATCCATCAGGTTCATCGCTTCGTTCCGCGCTCTTGCGTTCATCAGGAATTGCACTGCCTTGACAACGTCCTGGTTTACAGGCAGTTTTTCAACTTCAGTTTTTGAGGCAAATTCCACCGTATGGGCCTGCTTCAACACGTCGGCATTTCTGGCATCCTGCGGCGTGTATCCCAGGCGCAGATCGAGTAAACGCAGCCGCGCTCCAGCTTTTTGTGCTCCCACCCTTAACTGCACAACGATTTCGAGCGGGGACTCTGACTGCAGGTTGGGTAGCCGATAACGTCCGGTCTCGGTCAGTTCAAAATCATTAAGAACGTCGACAATCTGTACACCGTCTGCCGGAATCAAAGAAAGTGAAACAGTGTGGGCAAACTGTGCAATCAAACCTTCAAGCTCAGTCTGAAAAATGCGTTGCATGTCCTCGGGTTCAGCTACGTGCCAGGCATTGCCACCAGCAGATTGGGCCATCCGCATCAGCAAGTCTTCATTGAAGTCCCTACCAATACCGATTGTCGTGGTGCTGACGCCCCGTTGATAGAGATTCAATGCCTGGCTGACAATTTCATCTGGATTGGTAATGCCTACATTTGCCAGGCCGTCAGTGATGAGCAGCACCCGATTGATTCCCTGCTCAAGCAATTCCTCGCTTACAGTCAAACCGCCCCGCACCCAGGCTTCGTGTAAAGCGGTTGACCCGCGGGCTGTGACCCGCGAAATCAGGTCCTTCATTGCCTGCTTGTTGGTGACTGGCTCACTCGGAAACAACAGCTCGATATAGTCATCAAAGGTGACTACACTTAGACGATCGCTGGCCAGCATCTGGTCAACGCAAAACATTGCGGCTTCACGGGCCCGAACCATCTTCTCTCCCTGCATCGACCCGGAACGGTCCAGGACCAAACTGAGATTGAGAGCCGGTCGGCCCGCACTGCTAACCTGCGGCGGCGGCGGTGTTATACGAATCAGGACCTCAACAGTCTGATCTTTCCCCGCTTCCAGCTGCTCGCGAGCTGTAAACATTTCTACTTTTGGCTGTAACTGCGACATATTTACTCCCTCACTTTTCCTAACATAATCATGCGCCTAAAACCTCCCTTACTGGGGCCTCCCTTACTGGGACCGCGGGCGTCGCTTACTGGGACCGCGGGCGTCTCGCCCGCCTCCGAGCGCGAAGCGCTCGGAAACCTCGGCGCCCGCTGCCTCTGGTAAATGCGCGAATTGCGCGTTGCCCGTATCCGCCCCAGACGCCCTTGCCAAACAACCGTTCTTATTCCTTTCCTTTCCAGTGCGCTCTCAGCGCACGTCGAATTCTCTCCGCAACACTTCGAATCCCCGCGCTCGTCATCGGCACCCTATAATCCGACCGTATATGCAACTCCAACCCCGGCTCAATTTCGACTCTTTGCCACAACAGCGGTGGCTCGGGAGCTTGCGGATCCAACGCACCCAACTCGAGGTAATAAAGGGCGGGATCTTCACTCGATTCCCCGGACTTAGAACTCAATGACAAAGACGGAGCCAGCAACGACTCGAGATACCGCTTCGCTTCGCTTTTCTGAATTTTTCTATCGGCGTTACTTACCCCCAAAAGCGTCTCCAATTCCTGCTCGCTCTTTCCCTTAACCAATTCCCGAATCTTGCGAATCGGCAAATGTTCAGCTTGCAACTTCTTAACGGCTACCAGCTGCAAAAGATTCCGGTAAGCGAACACCGATGCGGTTCCCTGCTTTTCTTCCGGCGGGGTAATCAACCCTTCGGAGAGGTAATACCGGATAGTCCTTCCATCGGGAACCGGATTAACTGTGCCTCGTTCCTGTTCAAAATTTAGTGCCGACAGCACCCTCTCGGCAACCTCTGCAAACTCCGGCAATCCCACATATGTACGCCCTCTTTCCTTCTCCAGCGCCATCATTTCCTGCGTATTATACTCTCGACAGTAGATACTGTCAACAATATATACTGCCCAAAACGTAAACTAAAGCAAAATAACGGGTTCAACGGTGGAAGCTGCAATATCACGGTTCAAGTTGGCCAATTTGCAGGTGAGGAAGGGGGCAAGCGCTTCAGCGCGCGCCCCCGCTTAACTCCCAACTCACTCAAACCTCAATATCCCAATTCAACTCGGCAAATTTGGGTAATAATATAGTTGACTGACCAAGGCGAGAACAAAGAGAAGGGTCGGTGCTTAGTAGACGCGCCTTTATGCATCTAGCTCAAGCTACCGACCCTCGTAGGTTTGGACTCCGTCCCTAATACCTTAACGGAATCGAAACAACTGTCTTCCGAGCTATTATGCTAAAATGCCGCAAACTCGCTGTCAAGCCCTGTTGCATATTAGCGAGTTTGCAGCATTTCTCAGAACCCCCGACGGGATTCGAACCCGTACCTTACTATTCGGAAGACAGTTGCTCTATCCATTAAGCTACGGGGGCGAGAAGAATTCTACCCTCCACTTCTGCTTTCTGTCAAAGCGATAAAATGGGCACAAAATGTATCGAAGTCAGTGTATACGGGAACCGTTATATACCCAGAACGTTACAGATGGGAAGCTTGCAAGTACGCGAATCTCATGCTGATTAGCCCACCTTATCGAGCCCCCATCTTAAAATCAGGTTGGTTAAAGATTCATTAACTTTTGGTCTTGTGCTAAACGGGAAAGTGATCCATACTGGCAAAAATCAAAACCGACTCTCGAATTCCGAAGTCATGGGGACCAAGAATCGTGAGCCGGTTTGATTGAAAGCGAGGTGGCCATAAGACCAAAAGGGTGGGGGTCGATTAAGTTCGACCCCCTGCCGAACCCTCGCAGTGTCTTTATAGCATAAAACCGTATGGAGGTGAAAAGAAAATGAGCGGTGACGCCGATTATCCGGCTGTTTTAGCCGATCTCAAGAAAAGACGCGACGAAATTGATGCTGCCATCAAAGCTGTGGAAAGCATTATTGCGACTCTCGGTATCACCTCCAGTCCACTGAAGGTTACAGGAGCGCAAGACATACCAAGGGATGCTTTTCTTACGCTTACCATTGCGGAGGCCGCCGTTAAATACCTAGGTTTGGTGCGTAGCGCTCAATCAGCTGCTCAGATATGGGAAGCTCTTAAAACAGGAGGCCTGCCCCATACTAAATATGCAGCCGTTTACAACGCCCTTGTCAGACGCCAAAGCCAAGCTGGAGACATTGTGAAATTGCCAGATGGAAACTGGGGTCTCAATGAATGGTATCCTCGAACCCCTTCAGTTCTACGGAAAAGTGTAAGACGGGATAAGCAAGGAAGTGCGTTGGAGGCAGTTTCAAATAATGGAACCACTCCGAATCTACCCCTTGAAGATTCAAAGCAACATTTAAGTATGGTCGATGCTTGTGAGCGAATCTTAAGTGAGGCAGCAAAACCGCTTCACGGCGACGAACTAGTGAAAAGGCTACGGGCATATGGTCGTCAGACCAGCAGCAAAAGCGTAGCGGGTTCGTTACCCCAAGACTCAAAAAAGCGGTTTAAGAATCTGGGTCGGAATACTTGGGCCTTGGTTAGATGGTCTGACAACGAAGGGGAGCGAGAAGCTCCCCTACGCTGACTGTGCGCCCGTAGCTCAATTACCCAGAGCCCGGTTTCGTAAACCGGAAGATGCGAGTGAGATCCTCGCCGGGCGCAAACAGTTTCTACTTCTTGGGCTTATGCTTTTTACGTTCGTATTCAGCGGCCTTTTTATCGATTTCTTTTTTGGGAACGGCCACTAGTCGACGGGTTAGATCTTGGAAACGGTCAAAAGCCTCATTACTAGTCGGCTTTTTCGTCGCAGGCTTTTTCATCACTCCCATTTTTGCCTGTCAGTTCATCATAAGTCAACCTCCGGCCTGTAACCATGCCCGCAACCTCAACAAACCGATCCGCATCCTTTCCTTGCCGTTTGTTGTAGCGAAATGTTTGTTCATCAAGATAACGGAATAGATGTTGTGGGTCTACAGCAACGTAGGTGCCTTTGATCGACCGCTTCAACAGAGTCCAGAAATTCTCGATTCCGTTGGTATGCACTCGACCACGAACATACTCCTCATTGTGTTGCACAAAATCATGGAAGTATTCAGGATTGAGACCCCTATACCCTCCGTGACCGTCTGTAAACACTTCTGAACCTAGCTCGACATTGTTTCGGATCTCGCGTTTTAGGGTTAACCCTTCCGTATTAGCAACTATTCTAGTGACAACCTCTCCATGACGTTCTAGCAATCCCATGACCAGCATTTTCCCCGTCGTTGGCCCTGGGGCATGAATTCTTGCGGCCCGCTTATTCTTGTGCATGTTTTTGGCTAACCCACCAATTGCGGTTTCGTCAATTTCCACGGTGCCGGACAGTTTCTTAAATGTCCCCGTTTGCATGGCTAATCGAATTCTGTGAAGTAGAAACCAGCCGGTCTTTTGGGTCACACCAAGCGCCCGATGGATTTCATAGGAACTAATGCCGTTTTTAGCATTGGCAATCAGCCAGATAGCAGCTAGCCACTTATCCAACCCAATTGGGCTATCCTCCATGACGGTTCCGATTTTGACAGAGAATTTGGCGCGGGGATGCTTGTTGTAGCATTTCCAAACGCGAGCCTTCGCTAGATAGGTGACTTTCTCGGAGTCGCAAGTAGGGCAACGAACGACGCCATCCGGCCACCGCATCATTACCATGAATCGGTGGCAGTTCTCAGGGTTTGAGAAGTAAAGAATGGCTTGCTGGAGGGTCTCAGGGAATTTGCTGTCGTTTTCCATGGCCCAAATGTACCATGGAATCCGTGGTCAGTCAAGTATATTATTACCCAAATTTGCAGGTCATCAGGAAGGGGGGCAAGCGCTTCAGCGCGCGCCCCCGCTTAACTCCCAACTCACTCAAACCTCGATATCCCAGTTCAACTCGGCAAATTTGCAGGTGAGGAAGGGGGCAAGCGCTTCAGCGCGCGCCCCCGCTCAACTCTCAACTCACTCAAACCTCAATATCCCAGTTCAACTTGGCCAATTTGCAGGTCAGGAAGGGGGCAAGCGCTTTAGCGCGCGCCCCCGCTCAACTCTCAACTCACTCAAACCTCAATATCCCAGTTCAACTTGGCCAATTTGCAGGTCAGGAAAGGATAGGGGTAGGGAGAGACGATTGGCTTCGCTCCCCCTCCCTCCGAACCGGACTGGCGGATTTCCCGCATCCGGCTCTCCGTTGGGTGGTTCACCTGCGAGAGGATTGGCGCAACGACGC
>Ga0187893_10010234_pt1 | contig 14079 bp, 7 predicted proteins | sample MA1701074metaG_FD_139574 | JGI IMG/M metagenome (GOLD analysis project Ga0187893, IMG submission 139574) | White microbial mat communities from a basaltic lava cave in the Kipuka Kanohina Cave System on the Island of Hawaii, USA - MA170107-4 metaG ...
TGAAGGTCTACCAGGCGGTCCCGGCGGAGAACGGGCGCGCGGCGCGCGCGGCGGAGACGCGGCTCGCGTTCCTGTACTACCTCCGGGCGCTGGCGGTGGTCCTGCTCGACCTCGGCTTCGTGGCCGCGGCGTTCACGGGGGCGCACCTGCTCCGGTTCGAGGGGAAGGGCGAGCCCTGGGCGCAGACGCGCTACTTCGAGGCGCTGCCCGTCGTGGTGGTGGCGAAGCTCGTGGCGCTGCAGGCGTTCGGGCTGCAGAGGGGGTTCTGGAGGTACTTCGGGCTCCGGGACCTCGCGGCGGTGGGGAAGGGGGTCGTCGCGGGGTCGGCGCTGGCGGCGGCGGCGCTGGCGGCGGTGTTCGGCTGGGCGGGGTTCTCGAAGCCGCTCATGGTGCTGGACGGGATCCTGCTGTTCCTCCTTCCGGTCGGGAGCCGGTCGCTCTTCCGGGTGGTGGTGGAGCACCTCGCGGGGTTCCCCGAGGACGGGGTCCCCGTCCTGCTCGTCGGCGCGGGGGCGGAGGGGGACCTGGCGCTGCGGTCGCTGCGGATCCGCGGGGGGGTGCAGCCGGTCGGGGTGCTCGACGACGACCCGCGGGCCCGGGGGCGGTTCTTCCACGGGCTGCCGGTGCTCGGGACGCCGGGGGACCTCGAGCGGGTGCTGCGGGAGCGGCCGGCGGTGAAGGAGGTCGTGCTGGCGAAGGCGCCGGAGCCGGGGGAGCAGGAGCGCGTGCGGGAGGTCGTCCGCGCGGCGGGGGCGCGGCTGATGCTGGCCCCGACGGCGCTCCGGTTCACGGAGATCTGAGAGAGAGGTCAGGTCTGCGCCGCCCCGCCGAGATGGCGAAGGCCGGGTCGGTGTCCGATGCGTCCTCGGGACGCGGTCAGTCCCGGTCTCGACCTGACCTCGACCTGACCTCGATCCTGTCCTCCACGAACCGGCGGTACGCGGCGCGGCCGAGGTCGAGGGAGCGATCGTCGAGCCACCCGACCAGCAGCCGCCAGGCGAGCCAGGGGGGCGGGGGGACGAGGCCGAGGGTCGCCCGGTGGCTCGACCACGGCCAGGACTCGGGCCGGGCGACGATCCCGGCGCTCACGGGGTTGAGGACGGTGTACCGGCAGGCCTCGAGCGCGTGCGATTCGTCCTTCACCGGCGCCGCGTCGTAGGGGCCCTCGAAGACGTGCCCGGTCCGCCCGTGGCGGCGGCGGAACGCGTAGGCGATTCGGCTGTTCAGGAGGTGCATCCCGGCGGCGAGGTTGGGGGACGGCGTGCGCACGACGAGGTGGTAGTGGTTCGGCATGAGGCACCACGCGACCAGTTCCCATCCCAGGCGGACGACGACGGGGCCGAGGAGGAGGGGGAACCGGTCGGCGTCGCGGCGGTCGAGCGCGATGCGGGCCCCCCCGTTTCCGCGGGCGGTGACGTGGTGCAGGGCGTAGGGGAACTCGACGCGCTGGCGGCGGGACACGACATCGAGACGCCGGGGTGTTACGCCCGTCGCGAGGTCCGAGGTCAGGTCGAGACGGGAGCGGCGCGAGGTCCGAGGTCAGGTCGGGACGGGGGCTGTGGGGTCGCGTGGGTGGAGGGGATGGCCGGCGGATTCGGTCGGACGCGGCCGGGTACCGCAGACCCGACCTCGCCGTGCTGAGCGAGGCCGTGCTGAGTACGGCGAGGTCAGGTCTGCGCCTCCCCGCCGAGATGGCGAAAGCCGGGTCGGTGTCCGCCGCACCCCCGGCGGGCGGTGGATCGCAGTCCCGACCTGACCTCCGAACCCGTTGCACCGGCGCTCTTTCGGGTTGGAGGGGTCGCGAGGGCGGTGCTATCCTCGCCCTCCTCCGGAGGGGTACGCCGGGGAGGAAGCGGTGCGTTCGCAGGACGCACGCCGACTCGCGGCGACGGGTCCGCCGCGTGCGACGGGGGGACGGTCCATGGCAGGGATTCCGGCGCCGACGCGCGCGATCCTCGGGACGGGTGCGCTCCTCGCCGCCGCCGGCCTCGCCTCGGCCGCGATCCAGGAGAAGGCCGCCGACGTCGTCTCCCTCGAGCGCCTCCGGTTCGAGGCGAAGTGCGTCTTCGAGATCCAGGAGTGGAAGGGCAAGGGTGCCGAGGAGATCTTCCTCCAGCGTCTCGAGGCCCAGCGCGCCGCCTACGAGGCGAAGCAGAACCCGTCCCTCCCGGCGCTCGTGGACATGCTCGCCGAGATCCTCTGGAACAAGCACCTCGAGTTCGCGAAGCAGGACGACGAGACGCGCGCGAGCGAGTACGCGGGCCGCGTCCTGGGCCTCGGCAAGGGCGGCGACCGCACCACCGGCATCCAGAAGCAGGCCGACGAGTACGTCGTCGGCCGCCAGTTCGCCGCCGCCGAGAAGGCGATGCAGGCCGGGCGCACCGACGACGCCAAGCGCGCCTACAGGAACCTCCTCAAGTCCAGCAAGGGGGCCGAGGCCCGCACCGCCATCGTGGGCATCGACCGCGGGGCCACCGACTTCGACCGCACGCAGGCGTCCGACGACCTCGAGGTCCAGATGGACGGCCTCGACCGCTTCGCGGCCGCGCTGGAGGCGACCCTCGGCGCCGACGCCCCCGAGGTGAAGGACCTCCGGGAGAAGAAGGCGGGCATCGAGGGCCGGATCCAGCGCGTGACGGTGTCGTTCTTCGACACCTCGGCCGCGGTCGCCCCCGTGAAGGTCGGCAGCCCGGTCTCCCTCGACGCCGCCACCGCCGGCTTCGCGTTCGTCCCGCGGGAGGGCGGGAAGGCGTTCCCCTCCGAGGGGGACTCCGCCGCGTTCCCCGCGAAGGGGACGCTCCTCCTCCTCCGCGGGACCTACGACGTCCGCGTCTTCGCCCAGGGCCAGCCGAAGCCGGTCGCCGTGTTCCCCGGCCGGGTCGTCGGCGACGCCCCGCTGGCGCTCGAGGTCCCGAACCGCGTCCCCGCGGGGATGGTCTACTGCCCGGCCGCCGTGCCCGGGGGCGAGGCGCTCTTCGTGGACCGCACCGAGGTGACGATCGACCAGGTCGAGGCGGTCGGGTCCCCCGAGACCGCGGAGGTCGTGAAGGAGAGCCGGCGCGGGATCGACGACCCGCGCGGGCTGCCCGCGTGGTTCTTCGACGAGAAGGTCGCCCGCGCCTTCGAGAAGGCGAGCGGGAAGCGGATCCCGACGGTGGCGCAGTGGCTCCACGCCGCCTTCGGGGCGAACTCCGAGACGCAGGCGAGGTACCCGTGGGGCAACGACGAGGCCGACGCGTCGAGGGCCCACGTGAACCCCGAGGGCGACGCGCTCCCGCGGAGGGTCGGCGGCCGCGAGCGCGGCGCGTCCCCCTACGGCATCGAGGACATGGCGGGCAACGTGGCCGAGTGGGTCCGCTACGGGACGGGGGACGCCCTCTGGATCCTCGGCGGCCACCACATGATGTCCTACGCGGATCTCGTCTCGCTCTCGGGCGCGAGCCCGCTCCGCAAGCCCATGCCCGGCAACGAGGCCTGGGAGAAGATGAGCAACGAGGAGAAGGAGACTTGGAAGGCGTACCGCTTCAAGAACTCGCCCGACGACATGGTCGCGTACGGGTCGGGCCTCAGGATGGTGGTACCGGTCAGGTGAACGCAAGGCTGAGGGCGCCCCGCGGGAGACGGAGCCCGCGGCGCACCCCGGGGAGGTTGGACATGCGCAGCGGATTGGGACTCGCGCTGGCCGTCGCGGCCGCGCTCGCGGGATGCAAGACGGTGGGCTGGGGGGAGAGCCAGGAGCGCGACTTCAGCGACAAGGTGACCAAGCCCGGCACGGCGGTCGGCATGGGCAACGAGAAGGTCACGGTCGTGAAGTTCGAGCAGGACTTCAAGTCCGACCCGCCGCGGGCCATCGTCACCCTCAAGAACGAGGGCGGCCCGCTCGAGCTGTTCTCGGCGGACGTGGAGTTCGGCTACGCCGTTCCGGCCGACTCCTTCGCGCCCTACGACCCGGACTTCTCGCCGCTCGACATCGCCGACTTCAAGGCCGGCGACACCCAGGTCGTCGCCGTCAACGCCCCCGCCGGCCGGACCGTGCGCCCGCTCTTCGCCAAGGTGGTCGTCACCGAGGGCGGCCAGGTCCGCATGACCGCGGGCCGCGAGAGCAGCAGCCGGGGGCTCCGCCGCGGGACGACGCTGCTGCGCGGCTCGGTGGAGGTCGTGAGCGTGAGCGGCAACCTCGCCCCGAAGGAGGGGGAGAAGCCCAGCCTCCTGTACGTCCTCGAGCACGTCGACGCCGCGAAGCCCAAGGAGGAGATCAAGGGCATGCGGTACATGGTCCAGTTCTTCGGGCAGGACGGCAACCTGCTCGACCTCGGCCGCCGCTTCTACGCGCTGAAGCCCGTCGGCAAGAACCTCTCCGCCATGGGCGACCAGTGCACCCTCGAGGTCTCGGGACTGGACGCCGTCCCCGGCCTCGCCGGCTCGAAGCCGGTCCTTCGACTGACCCAGTAGGCACGGAGACCGCGGACCCCGGAGCGTGGCCGAACTCCAGCTCACCTGCCCGAAGTGCCAGAAGGCGAACACGGTCGCCCTCGGCGCGGAAGTGGAGCACTACACCTGCGCCGCCTGCGGGGCGGAGAACTCCCTCGTCGAGACCGGCCCCGTCGAGGTGGCCGTGGACCCCCTCATCGGGGCCGTCATCTCCGAGTGCAAGATCACGGAGAAGCTCGGCGAGGGCGGCTTCGGCGCGGTCTACAAGGCGTTCGACCAGAACCTCCAGCGGTCGGTCGCCCTGAAGGTGATGCTCCAGTCGCTGACGAGCAACCAGGAGTTCGTCCAGAAGTTCATCCGCGAGGCGATCACCGCCGCGCAGCTCAACCACCCGAACATCGTCGCCATCCACAAGGTCGGCCGCGACGAGAAGCGCGGCATCCACTACCTGATCATGGAGCTCCTCGACGGGAAGACCCTCGAGAACGTGGTCCACGACCGCGGGGTGCTCAAGCCGGAGGAGGCGGTGCCGTTCATGCTGCAGGCCTCCGAGGCTCTGGCGGCCGCGCACGACAAGAAGATCGTCCACCGGGACATCAAGCCCGAGAACATCATGGTGGACAAGCGCGGCGTCGTGAAGATCATGGACTTCCGCCTCGCCAAGGTGGTCCAGCCGGACATGAAGTCCACCAAGGTGATGGGCACGCCGCACTACATGTCCCCCGAGCAGTTCGAGGGGAAGCAGGTCGACGGCCGCACCGACATCTACTCGCTCGGCGTCACCCTCTACTACATCCTCAGCCGCGCCCGCCCCTACGAGGGCACCAACACCGTCCAGATCATCTATTCCATCCTCACGAGCGAGCCCCGCTCGCTCCTCGACGCGAACCCGAACGCGCCGGGGGAGCTCTGGGCCATCGTCCAGAAGATGATCGCGAAGAAGCCGGAGGACCGCTACCCGGACTTCCGCGCGGTCCGCAAGGACCTCCTCGCCTTCCAGGAGAAGTCCCTCGCCGACCGCGTCACCTGCCCCCAGTGCGGCGCGAAGAACTCCCGCGGCAAGAAGTTCTGCCGGCAGTGCGGCGGCAACCTCAGCGTCAAGTGCCCCTCCTGCGGCGCGGAGGAGGTCGCGGGCGCCGCGAGCTGCTCCGGCTGCGGCGCGGCCATCGAGGCGCTCCTCGCGGTCCGCCAGAACATGGAGCGGGCCCAGAAGCTCAAGAGCGTGGGCGACCTGCGCCGCGCGTACCTCCTCCTCAAGGAGGTCCTCAAGGTCGATCCGAACCACGCCGAGGCGCAGAAGGAGTGCGACGAGATCGACGGGGCGCTGAAGGAGGTCGAGACCGTCAAGACCGAGGCGCTGGAGCTCGAGAAGACCGGGAACCTCGAGGACGCGCTCGGCAAGGTCGAGGAGCTGCTCGGCCGGTACCCCGGCTCCGACGACATCAAGCGCCACCGCGACGTCATCAAGCGCGCCTTCGACGGCCGGATCATCGCCCAGCACATGCGCCGCGCGGACGAGTCCATCGCGGCCGGCAACCTGAACGCCGCGCTCGTCGCCCTCGACGCGGCGCTGCGCCTCGACCCCAAGCGCGAGGACATCCTCGCCCGCCGCCGGGACCTCGAGGACAAGGTCCGGGCGGCGGAGACGGCCCGCACCGAGGCGACGGCCGCGTTCCAGTCGAAGCGCTACGCCGAGGCGTTCCGCCGCGCGACCGAGGTGCTCCGCGGCAACCCCGGCGACGCGGACATGCTGCAGGTCCTCGAGAAGTGCCGCGGCTTCCTCGAGTCCAGCGAGGAGTTCGTCCGCCGCGGCCGCGAGCACCTCGACGCGGGCCGACTCATCGAGGCCAAGCAGGAGCTCGAGGCCGCGGCCAACCTCCGCGAGGGCGATCCCGACGTCCAGGAGCTGCTCGTCGACGTCGAGAACCGGCTCAACACCTTCCGAGACCTCCTCGTCGAGGCGCGCACGGCCCTCGGCGACGCGAAGTTCGAGCTCGCCCGCGAGAAGGTGGGCGCGGTGCTCGTGAGCCTCCCCGGCGACCCCGAGGCGCTCGGGCTCATGGCCACGATCGCACGGCAGGAGACCGAGGCGGCGAGGGCGTCGCAGGTCCAGTCCGCGATCGACGAGGGGGACGCCCTGGAGAAGAAGGGCGCGCTCGAGGACGCGCTGGCGGCGTTCCGCCGCGCCTGCGAGGCGGACCCGGACAGCGGCCGCGCGGTGCAGGCGCGGGACCGCGTCGAGGCGAAGCTGCGCGAGATCTCCTCCATCCGGGCGCTGGCCGACGAGCACCTCCGCGACGGGCGCTTCGAGGAGGCGCTCCACTCCCTCGAGAAGCTCAAGGGGCTCCTCCCCGCGGACAAGGACGTCGCCTCGGAGACCGACGAGGCGCGGGAGAAGGTCGGGCACATCCGCGCGGCCCTCCGCAAGGCGGAGAAGGCGGCGGCGGAGAAGGACCACCGCGCGGCGGTCGCGGCGGCGAAGGAAATCCTCGACCTCAGCCCGAACCACATCCGGGCGCAGTCCCTCAAGCGCGACGCCGAGCGCGCGGTCAACGCGATCGACCGCCACCTCAAGGAGGCGGAGCGGCTCGTCGCCTCGCAGATCTTCGAGGACGCGCTCGAGCAGCTCAAGAAGGCGCGGCAGAAGGGCGCCCTGCCCGACCAGACCGGCCCGCTCGAGAAGACCGCGGTGGACGGCATCACCGCGGCGCTCAAGACCGAGGCCACGCGCTTCTACGCGGCGCGCGACTACAGCGCCGCGCTCGACGCCTACGAGCGGATCCTCGAGCTCCGCGGCACGGACGGCGACGCGAAGAAGGGGAAGCACGAGGCCGAGAAGCGCCTCCGCAGCCTGACGAGCGAACCGCTCTCCATGCGGTCGGTCGTCGCCGGCGCCGCCGCGGCCGTGCTCCTCATGTTCCAGATCGCCGCCGTGCGCTTCGCCACCACGCCGCCCCTCGAGCGGAAGTCCGACGGCGGGTCGGTGGCGGTGACCGTGACGATCGGCGAACTCCCCCTCGCGGACCTGCGCGGCCTCGAGGCGGCCCGCGACTGGGCGAGGGCCCGGGAGCTCTGGTCGAAGCAGGCGAGCGCGGCCTACGGGGAGCAGATGGCGGCCGCGGACCGAGTGCTCGGCGCCCTCGAGGCCGCCGCGGCGCCGGGGGACGACCTCATCGCCGCGATCCGGGCGCTCCAGGCCGTGGACGGCGACCTCAACGTCGAGCGCGACCCCGCCCTCCAGAGCGGACGCATCGCGGCCGCCGGCAAGGCCCTCGACGGGCTGATGGACGCCGTGCTCGCGCGCATCGACTCGCTCGAGACCGAGGGCAAGCCCCAGGACGCCCGCGCGCTCGCCGAGGCGGTCGGCGACCCGGCGCTCGTGGCCGACTCGCTGAACTACCTCAAGGCCGGCCGGGTGCAGCAGGCGGTCAGCATCCGGCTCGGCGCCCTCGGGGCGAAGACGAACGTCGCGCTGGCCCTCGACGCGGCGCGCCGCAGCGGGACGCTCGCCGGGTGGAGGAAGGCCGGCGAGGACATCGCCTTCGAGGCCGAGACGTTCAAGGAGCAGACCGACGAGGTCAAGGCGCTGGTGCAGGGCTTCCGCGAGGAGTATCGAAAGGCCTGGAGGGAGGACCTCCGGTCCCGGTTCGCGTCGGGCCTCGAGGGCGCGGCGTTCGTCGCCGGCGTCGAGGAGGCGGGGGCGTTCCTGGAGGAGTTCGACTTCCTCGGCAAGCCCGGGGAAGCGGAGCTGCTCTCGGCGCTTCGGGGGAAGTAGGGGGACCGGGGACACCACATGGCCGGCAACGCCAACTCCAAGGTCCGGTTCACGGCGGTCGGGACGACCGACGTGGGGCGGATCCGCGAACACAACGAGGACAACTTCCTCGCCGTGGACCTCGGCGCCGACAGGCGCGGCGCCGCGGGCGAGACGCTCGCGGGCGAGGTGCGGACGAAGGGCCTGTCCTTCGTGGTCGCCGACGGCATGGGCGGCGCGGCGGCGGGCGAGGTGGCGAGCCAGATGGCGGTGGACATGCTCCACGCGGAGTTCAAGTCCGCGGACCTCGGGGGCACGGTGAAGGCGGAGGCGGCGGTCATCTCGGTCCTCGAGGCCGCCATCCACAAGGCGAACGAGGCGATCTTCAAGAAGGGGCAGGAGAGCAAGGACCACCAGGGGATGGGCACGACGCTGACCGCGTCCGTGATCCTCGGCGACTCGCTCTACCTCTCGCAGGTGGGCGACTCCCGCGGCTACATCCTCCGCAAGGGCAAGCTCGTCCAGATGACGCGCGACCAGTCCCTCATCGGGCAACTCATCGAGGAGGGGACCCTCACGGAGGAGCAGGCCGAGAAGCTCGGCGGCAAGAACATCATCCTCCAGGCGCTCGGCGTCGAGGAGACGCTGAAGATCGACTCCAAGCGCTACGACATCCTGCGCGGCGACGTGCTCCTGCTCTGCTCGGACGGACTCTCCGGCATGGTCCCGGACCCGAAGATGGAGGAGATCCTCAACGCCGAGCCCGACCCCGCGAAGGCGGGGAAGGCGCTCGTCGACGCCGCGAACGCCGGGGGCGGCAAGGACAACATCACCTGCATCGTCGCGAAGTTCGACGGGGAGGGCCTGCGGGAGCCGCTCAGCCCGCTCACCTCGACGGAGAAGGCGGGCGGCACCTTTCGCGCCCCCGAGGCCCCCAAGAGCCGCGCCGGCCGCAACGCCGTCGTCGGCACGGCGGTCGTCATCGCGGCGGTCGCGACCTTCCTCTTCTGGCCGCGGGCGAAGACGCTCGTCCTGACGGTCGGCCCCGTCGAGGCGACGGTGACGGTGAAGGGGATCGGCGAGAAGGCCGACGCCGTCCCGGAGACGACGCAGGCGTCGAAGCCCGGCGAGGCGGTCCTGTTCCGGGTCCCGAAGGACATGGAGGTCGAGGTCTCGGCGGTCGCGCCGGGCTACGAGCCGGAGAAGAAGACGGTCAGCACGGCGGTGGACCAGGAGCAGATCCAGGAATCGCTCACGATGGTCCGCACGCCGGCGAAGTCGCTGAACCTGGAGCCGCCGAACCACCGGGGGAAGCCGCTCACCGGGGTCCGCGTCCTCCTCACCCCCCAGGAGGGGCAGATCGGCCCCGAGCAGGCGATCCTCGTCCAGGCCGGGGGCCCGCCGGAGTTCGACCTGCCGTTCCCGGCCGGGGACTGGGTGGCGCGGGCGAGCCGGGACGGCTTCGAGGGAGCGGAGACGCCCTTCGCCTCCCCGTCGAACGAGGCGAAGGTCGTGAACCTGAAGGAGATGACGGAGATCCAGGGCGACCTGCTGGTCCGGGACCTCCCGGAGGGGACGACGGTCACCGTCCACGACGGCGACGAGCCCCTGCTCGAGACCCCGGCGACGGTCCTCCCGTCCCGCACGACTCCGATCCTGAAGGTCCGCGCGACGACGGTCTGGGTGAAGGCCGAGAAGAAGGGGCACGATTTCCTCCCCGTCAAGGCGGAGGTGAAGAAGGGAGCGCAGGCCGACGCCTCGTTCGGGAGCCAGCCGGCGCGCGTGTCCTTCCAGAACGCGACCGGCCCCGTGCGCCTGCGCGGGCCCGCGTCCGTCTCGTTCCCGCCGAACCCGGGCGGCTCGACCGAGACGAAGACCGTCGCGCCGGGGACCTACCGCCTCACCTACCAGCCCGCGGACGGACCGGAGGTCACCCGGGACTTCAAGGTCGAGCCGGGGCAGATCCTCCTCAACTCCGACCCGGCGAAATGAGCCCGGCCGCCGAATCCCCGTCCGCCGACAAGCTGATCGGCCGCGTGCTCGCGGACCGGTTCGAGATCGCCTCCGTCCTGGGCGAGGGGGGCATGGGGAAGGTCTACTCCGCGAAGGACCGGGAGAGCGACAGCCTCGCCGCGGTGAAGGTCGTCCACGGGAAGCTCTCGGACAACGAGGAGTACGTCCAGCGCCTCAAGCAGGAGGCGCGGACGGCGGGGCGCCTGCGCCACGAGAACGCGGTGCGCATCCTCGCCCACGGCGAGACCGAGCAGGGCGAGGCCTTCCTCGCGATGGAGTACTGCCCCGGCCGGAGCCTCAAGGAGGTCATCGCCAAGGAGAAGCACCTCGCGGTGCCGCGCGCCTGCAACATCATCGCGCAGGTGCTCGGCGCCGTCGGCGCGGCGCACAAGCAGGGGATCATCCACCGGGACATCAAGCCCGAGAACATCAAGATCGCCCCGGACCCGCTCCGCGGCGAGGGGGTGAAGGTCCTCGACTTCGGCGTCGCCAAGTTCATCGGCGGCGACGGCGCGCCGGAGATGGAGAACGCGGTCAAGACCAAGACCGGGATCATCCTCGGGACGCCGAAGTACATGGCGCCGGAGCAGATCCGCGGCGAGCAGGTGGACGGGCGCGCGGACATCTACTCCTGCGGCGCGATCCTCTACGAGATGCTCTCCGGCACGCCCCCGTTCCAGGCCGAGGACGTGTTCGGCTACGTCTCGAAGCACCTCAAGGAGGCGGTCATCACGCTCGGCGACCGCTGCCCCGAGCGCGGGGTCCCGAAGGAGCTCGACGACCTCGTCATGTGGATGCTGGAGAAGAACCCGCTCCAGCGCCCCAAGGACGCCCAGCAGGTGGTCGAGGCGCTCGGGAAGTACGCCGGCGGGACCTCCTCGGCACGGATGCAGTACCTCCTGAAGGTCCTGGCGGCCTGGTTCCTCCCGGGCGCGGCGGCGGCCGCGGCCATCTGGACGCTGCTGCCCCCGTCGATCCCGGTCCAGGTGACCCAGGCCGGGGGGGAGGGGCAGGAGCCGCTCACCGCGACGCTCCCGTTCAGCCTCGACCTCCTTCGCATCCACGGCACGCTCGCCGCCGCGTTCCTCGGCATCGCCGGGACCGCGGGGGTGATGTGGCAGCCCCGCACCTCCGTCGCGGCCTACATGCGCCGGCTCGCCCTGGTGACGGTCCTCCTCGCCGTCGGCCAGGGCGTCGCCCTGGCGCTCCACGGCGCGCTGTTCGCGGCCGCGTCGTTCTTCCTGACCTCGCTCCTCGTGTTCGTGGCGTTCTCCCTGGCCTGGCCGATGGAGAGCCGGTTCCACCGGTTCCTCTGGGCCGGCGTCGCCGCCCCGGTGGCCGCCTGCCTGCTCAATCCCGTCCCGCTCCGGCTCGTGAAGGACGCCAAGGGCGTCGCCGGGGACGCGAGCCAGGAGTTCTTCCGGCGGGTCTGGGACCCCGAGCTCTGGCAGGGCGGGGGGACCGCGACGGTCGGCTTCTGGGCGGTCCTGACGGTGGTCCTGACGGGCCTCCTCGTGGGGATCGGGGCGCTCTTCCTGCCGAAGCCGGGGCGCGGATCGGCCTCCTGATCCCCGGCCCGCGGGGGCCGGGCGGAATCGGCGCAGGTGCTCGTGAATTCCTGCTTTTCAGATGCGGCGGGGGGGGCTATCCTTCGGGACCTAGGACCGCGGTCCCGGCCCCCGTGCCGGGCATGGAGGGAAGCGAGATGCTGAACCGGATTCGACTCGCCTGGGCCGCCGCCCCGGTCGCGCTCCTCGCGACCGCGGCCTCCGCCTTCGCCGCGGACGCCAAGTTCGCCGACGGGCGCGTCCAGAGGCTCCAGCCCGGCGAGGAGGTCTCCGGTCCGGCCGTCGTGACCGCGGACAACGAGAAGGACACCGTCGTCCTCCGCAAGGGCGCGGTCCTGCGGTACATCGGGAAGGAGACCGAGAAGGGCGTCGTCGTCGAGTCACTGTTCCTGAAGAGCGGCGCCGCCGACGTGGACACCTCGTTCAACACCCGCATCTCGACGCCCGCGTTCTGGGCCTTCCCGGAGAAGGCCGAAGCGCGGGCCGCGTTCTACGCCGAGACCTTCGACGGGAAGACCGCCTACGCCCGCTCGAAGAAGGCGTCGGGCCTGCTCCGCCTCTTCGCCGGCCAGGTCGGCGACAACCCGATGGAGGCGCAGCTCGGGGAGGGCCAGGGGATCACCCTCCAGCGCTCCGGCGAGTCGCTCTCGTTCACCACCGACCCGCACAACGAGTGGCAGAGGGGGCTCGTGCGCGTGCTCTACCCGCTCTCGACGGGGCTCCTCGTGGACCTCTACGTGCCGAAGGCCACGACGGGCGCCATCGGTCCGAAGCCCGGCACCTCGGGCAAGACCGACGTGTCCAACATGGTCACCTCCTGGAAGAGCGGCAAGCTTCGCATCCAGACGGCCCTCGGCGGTTCCATGACCGGCGAGGGGGAGATCGGCCCCGGCGTCACGGCCACGATCGACAACGCGTCGGGCCGGATCGAGGTCGGCTTCGTCAAGGTGGAGTTCGCCACGCTGAAGGCGGCGGTGTCGCTGACGAGCGAGTTCGCCTCGCTCGCCACGAGCAGCGTCGTCAAGCCTTGAGGACGGGCGCGACGGGAAGCGACGGGTAATCGCGGTCGGTCGCGCGGACGGACGACGGGACGCGACGGGGGACGCGACGCGACGGGTGACGACGGGTCGAGGGGGTCGGGAAGGGACCGGGTTCGACGGAGGGGAGGTCTGGGCTTCCCCTTCCGCCGGGCCCCGCGAAGGAAGGGCTCCATGAGGATCGATCGGACTCTCGCCGCGTTCGCCGCCTGCCTGCTGGTGGCGGCGTCGGCCGGATGCGCGTCCGGCCGCACGGCCAAGAATCCGCCTCCCCGGCCGGGCACCGCGAAGCAGGCCGATCCGGCCGCCCCGGCGGCGAAGGCCGAGCCGGAGCCCGCGAAGCCCGAGGCGAAGCCGGCCCCCGAGGCCGCGAAGCCCGCCGCGCCCGCGCCCGCCGAGGAGCCGAAGGCCGAGGCGCCCGCGAAGGCGGAGGCGCCCGCGAAGGCCGAGGCGCCGAAGTCCGACGCGCCGCCCCCCGCCCCCTCCGGTCCGACCCGCTCCGGCGCGTTCGACGACTTCATGCGCCGCACCGGCCGGTCCTTCGAGGAGACGAAGTTCCTCGGGACGCGCCTCCGCCCCCGCTTCTCCCTCGAGGTCGGGGCGACGGACAACGTCTACTACCAGGACGACGGCGAGCGCCTCGTGGTCAACAAGGACCCGGACGGGAACGGGGTCAACGCCCTCGAGAACGACGGCATCGACAACGACGCGGACGGGATCGTGGACGAGCCGGGCGAGTCCCTGGCGGAGCCGCGGGGCGAGGTGGACGAGATCTTCGTCAACGCGAACCTCGGCGTTGGCTTCGAGTTCGGGGTGAACTCCGCCCTGCTCACGGCGCTCGCGAAGACGGGCAACACGATGGAGGTCGCGCACATCGACGTCACCGCGGTCCAGTACTTCAAGGAGTCCGACAGCCCCGACGCCTTCAACTACAACGTGGGCGTCGACCTGCCCCAGCTGATCCGCCTCGCGAAGGACTTCAACCGCAACACCTTCTACGTCCGCCTCGAGGGCGACTACTCGCAGGTCACCGATCCCCTCGACGTCGCCATCTTCCAGTTCTCCGGCGCCAACCCGACCCTCGACACCGTCGCGGACCGCGCGGACTTCGACCGGACCGAGTGGTTCGTGAAGGGGACCCTCGGCTGGAAGGGCCCCGCCCTCGACGCGAAGGTGTCCGGCCGCATCTACGAGATGACGCTGGACGACGCCGACCTCGAGAGCGCCGACCACACGGAGGTCGGGCTGTTCGGGGAGCTCGGCTTCACCTTCCGCA
>Ga0187893_10010235_pt1 | contig 14078 bp, 10 predicted proteins | sample MA1701074metaG_FD_139574 | JGI IMG/M metagenome (GOLD analysis project Ga0187893, IMG submission 139574) | White microbial mat communities from a basaltic lava cave in the Kipuka Kanohina Cave System on the Island of Hawaii, USA - MA170107-4 metaG ...
CGTACGGGAACTGGTCGCGCGGAACGGGGAGCGTTTCGGCGAGTCGGGGGCGGCGCTCGCAAGGACGCAGGACGAAGGAAGTCACCAGCACTTTCGAGGACGAGGACGCAGCGAGCGCCGTCATCCGGCCGACGAAACGTCCGAGTAGTTCCCGTACGAGCCCTAACGCTGAGCCGCACCGGCTACCTGACGGTCGTCCTTCTTCGACGAGCGACGGCCGTGACGCTGCTTCGAGGCCTGGGCATACACGTCGTGGCGGGGAGCCCGGTTGAACACGACGCCCAGCACCGTGGTGTCGACCGCCTTGAAGCTCTCGATCGACCGCTCGAGCTCATCGCTGTCGGTCGTCCCGGCCGCGACCACGAGCATCAGGCCCTGTGCCCAGCCCGAGATCACCGCCGCGTCGGTGAAGGGAAGCACGGGGGGGCTGTCGATGAGGACGATGTCGCCCATGCCGACCAGGTACGGGAGGAACCTGGCGACCGCTGGCGACGACAAGAGATCCTGGTTCCCGCGACCGGTCGGTCCGGCACACACCACGCGTAGACGATCCTGGTTGGGCACGGGTCGAACGACCGCGACCGGATCTGCCTCGCCGTGCAGCAACGTCGTCAGGCCGGTGTCGTTGGCCAACCCGAAGAACTCGTGGAGCCGCGGCGTGCGCAGGTTCGCGTCGATCACCACCACATCGAGGCCCGACCGGGCCAGGGCCACCGCCAGGTTGGCTACCACCGTGGTCGTACCCTGCCCGGCCGAGGGGCTCGCCAGTTGGAGGACGCGAACCGAACGCTCCGAGTTCAGATGCTGGATCGCGGTTCGCAGACCTCGGAAGGCCTCGGCGGCAACCGAGTTGGGTTGGGTCACGGTTACGAGCTGGGTGGCCTTGCGACGCCGACCCGTCAACAAGGGAACCGCCGCGAGCACGGCCAAGCGGCTGGACGCCTGAAGGGCGGACCGGGTCCTGAGTGAGTTGTCGAGGTAGTCCCGAGCAAACGCCAGGGCGATGCCGACGACAAGACCGCCGAACATGCCCAGCAGGGCGGTGCGGAACGGCTTGGTCCCGGCCGGGTCCTCTGGCACGGTCGCCGCCGAGAGCAGGGAGGCGTTGCCGGTCTGCAGCGCGGTGTCGACGAGGAGCTCGCCCCGTCGGATCTCGAGCGTGTCGCGCTGTTGTACCAGAGACGTCCGGTCCTCACCGAGACGGATCATCTCCTGGCTCGGGCCGTCGTCCCGGAACGTCTCACCCTCGGCCTCGGCCGCAGCCTCCGCCTCGGCCGCGGCCTGGTTGTCCGCCGCGACCGCGGCATCGAGCGCCGCGTTCACCTCGCCGATCTGGGTCTCGAGGCTGGCTATGGCAGCCTCGAGCTCGGCCGACTGGGCGTCGAGGACGGCGACCTCGCGATCGCGCGCCAGCGTGAGGTAGGCCTCGACGTAGGCGTTCGCGATCTCGGCGGCGCGTTCGGGGTCCTCGTTCTCGACGGACACGTCGATGGCGTCGACGCCTCGAACGGCTTCGGCCACGACGTCGTCGGCATCCTCGCCCATCCTGTCGACGACCACCGCCTCCATCGTCTCACCTTGGATCACCAGGATCTCCCCGGAGATGAGGCGGTCCTCGTCGATGTTGCCTCCGGCGGTCTCCTCGAAAAGGCCATCGGCCCCGGTGTCGATTATCACGGTGGCCTTGGCCCGAAAAACTCGGTCCTGGGACTTCGAGAAGGCCAGAGCCACACCGAAGGCCAGCAGGGCCGTCAGGACCACGATCCACTTGTGCGACCACACGATTCGCATGTAGTGGCGCAGGTCGAGGTTCCTGGCGCTCGGATCGGGTGGTCCCGCCGACCCGTTGGGGACGACCGGCCACACCTTGGTGATGCTCGGGGGTTCAACCATCGCGTCGTCCTCGTCTCTCGCACCTATCGAGCGCTGTCAGCCCGAAGCACGTCCACGCCGCTTCGCCCCAGGTCGTCCTGCACACTCTCACGTTTTCTCCTACCGGCGTTTCGCGGCCCGGTCCCTGGCAAGCGCTCATGAACGCAACCCGGCGGTGGTCCCGATGTCCTGAGCGGCCACCGCCAGCATGGCCGCGTAGGTCGCCTCGGCCCGCGCCAGCAACGCTGCCATCTCCGGCCGGTTCAACTCGTCGGCGCGTGCTGACACCACCGCCCGGCGCTGGCGCCGGTCATCGGCACCGGCGTCGTAAAGCGGGTCCTCACCTCCGTGGTCACGGGCCGCCGGCACCGGGAAGTTCGTCCCGTAGCGCTGGTTGACCCTGGCCATCACCGCGCCGAAGTCGGCGGTGACCTCGGGGAAGTGCCCGACCACGAGGGCCTCGGCGCAGCTCAGCACGTGGCTGTAGTACCGCACGTAGTCTCTCAGGCCTTGGCCAAGGCTCAGCTCGGGCCATCGGCTGACCAGGGAGAGGACTGCGCCTCTCGGCTCGCGTAGGAGCACCAGCACCGGGATGCCCCGCCGCGTCGCCGCCACTACCTGGCGCGGGCAGTGGAGGTGGTGCGCGACCTCGATGTGGCGATCCTGCGCCCGCCGCAGGGCCGCGATCGAGTAGCTGTTGGCAGAACCCTGGAACCCATCGATGACCAGCTCGGTGCCGCGGTGGACCATCACGTGGGACCTGCGTCCTACCTGCAGCCAGTTGTCGAGCACCGCAACCTTGTAGAGCACGGGCGTTTGGGCCAGGACCACCCGGGCGCCGAACTTCACGCGTGTCAGGCGCGTCGTCGCCTTCGTTGCGAGCCGTGCCCTCCCAGGGCCTACTTTGACCATCGACCTGACCTTTCCGCCACGTGCTTCGATGGCATCGTAGCGACGTGCCGTCGTCGGGCGCGAACGCGGACCGGACGGAGTCGGGCGCGCGCTAGTGTCCCGTCAGGTTGGTTCGTCGAGTATTTCGGCGAGGGCTGGGCGTCGCTCGCAAGGACGAGGACGCAGGCAGGGCAGGCCCCCTGGTGAGGACGAGGACGCCGCGAGCGGCGTTCAGACCCGGCGAAATACCGACATGATCAGCCTGACGGGACACTAGGATCGGGATCTCGTGGCGGAACTCTCCAGAGCGGTCGCTACCGACGCCGAGGCGGTCCTGGCGCGCCCGGTGCTCATAGTGGGCTCGCCCCGCTCGGGCACCGCCACGATCGCCGGCATGCTGCGCGCGCACCCGGACGTGGCGTACCTGCGAGAGCCGCGCCTGGTCTGGCGGTTCGGTAACGACGACCGCTCGGACATGCTCGAGCCATCCGACGCCCGCCCCGAGGTGATAGCCCATATCCGCAAGGCGTTCGCCGCGATGGTGAGGGGCCAGAACGGCTCGAGGATGGTCGAGAAGACGCCTAGCAATGCCCTGAGGATCCCCTTCGTCGACGCCGTTCTTCCCGACTGTCGCGTCGTGCACGTCATCCGCAACGGTCCCGACGCGATCGTGGCCATTCGTCGGAAATGGTTGGAGACGCCGCACGGCGCATCGACGGTGCGCCAAAAGGACCGCGTGCGCCGGCACCTGCGGGAGATGGATTGGCGGCAGATGTCGAGCTACGCCAAGGAGGCGTCGCGCCAGTTCCTGCCCGCATCGCTGGCGCCCGTCCTCGGGCGCCGGACCTGGGGGCCGCGGTTACCGGGGATCGATGCGCTCGTGCGCGAACTCGACCTCTTGGAGGTCTGCGCCCTCCAATGGCGGACGTGCGTCGAGCGAGCGTGCCATTTCGGGCGCATGCTGGGCTCGGACCGCTACCTCGAGGTGCGGCTGGAGGAGATGACCGTCGACACGGCGAAGGCGATCGCCGTGTTCTGCGACCTCGACCATCCCGCAGTCGTCGACGGGTTCTCCCGTCAGTACGACCCCCACATGATCGTGTCTCGTGGTGACGCCATCGACTCGGCCGAGCGGGCCCGGATCATGGCCTGGATCGAACCGACGATCGCCTACCTGGACCAAACCTGACCCACGCGCGGCACCGGAGGTCCCGGGTCAGTAGCCGAAGGAGCGGCGGTGGCCGGCGGTGACCAACCGCGTGACCCGCTGGGCTGCCGGCGGGAGCGCGCTCCGCCACGCCTCGTCGAGGCGGACCTCCCGGCGCTCATGACGCATGGGGTTGCCGCCGACGGCGTGAAACGGCGCGGCCGACAGGCCCTGCACCATGTCGTCCTCGAAGCTGCACCCGATGGTGAGGCAGAGCTCGGCCAGGACCGGCCGGGTCTCGGTGGCCAGCCGTTCGTAGGGCACCAGCACGTACCGTCCGGCGGGCACCATCCGCCCGCACCGTCGCACCATGCGGTTCACCGCGACCCAGGCACCGCTCTTACGCGCCGCCAGGCGCAACAGGTCGAGGCCCCCGACCCCTTCGTTGGCCCGCTCCGAGTTGACGAAGCCGCGCGGGTCGCGTACGACATGGACGACCGTCAGATCGAACCGTCCGGACCGCAAGAGCCAGAGCAACCGGTACGGGTCCTTCGAGGAGTCGACCAGCCAACGCGGACGGGCGCCGGTGCGCTCCTGGGTGCAGTCGAGGAAGGCGCGGTACGCCCGGTCGTTGTTGTCGGCGTAGGTGGCGATGTCGTCGGGCACGCCTCCCGGGCCACCATCGGACGACCGAGGCACGAAGTCTCGCAGGCGGTCGGGCCGAAGGGTGCGCCCGCCGGTGTGAGCCTCCCGGAAGGCGTCGATGCGCGGGGCTGGTGCCGCCAACGGATCGACTCGCCGGCGCATCTCGTCCCAGAAGGGGCACTCGAGCATTGGCAGGCCACATCCGCAGGGCAGCCGGCGGCCGTGGCCCCGGATCTCGTGCGGCCACAAGTGGAGCTCGCCGACCGTGGCGATCTGGGAATGTGCCCCGAGGAGAACCTCGACGAGCGTGGACCCGCTACGGCCGATGCTCGCGATGTAGACGAGCCTCGTCCTGTCGTCGTTGTGGTCCACCGTGTGCCATCCTGCTATGCCGTTCTCGCCGTGAGCGGCCGGGGAGGGCGAGTGTAGGTGGTGCCGACGGGGGCTCGGTCTGCATCATCGATCATGAGCCTCGATCATGAGCCTCGACCCGGGTACCGACCGTGAAGATCGCGCTCTTTCACACCACGTTGCCCGAACCGGGGCGCAAGCCCGGCGGCGTCGAGGTCGCCGTGCACCATCTGGCCGAGGCGCTCGCGCGCGCGGGCGACGACGTCACCGTCCACAGCCTCACGGCCGCGCCCGCAGGCGCCCGTTACCGCCACCGCCACCGCTTCCGGGCGACGCCATGGCTTGGTCGGTGGATCCCGGCCCGGCTCGTCCTGCTACCGCTGGCCCTCAACGCAATCGACTTCGGTGACGCCGACATCGTGCATTTCCACGGCGACGACTGGTTCTACCTCCGTCGACGCCGGCAGGCAACGGTGAGAACGTTCCACGGCACCGCCCGCCGGGAGGCCAGCGCCGCAACGAGGCCGAAGGTCCGCCTCATGTATATCGCCGTCGGCCCCCTCGAACGGCTCTCGGCCCGACTGGCTGACCGCGTCCTGGCCATCGGCGCCGACGCAGCCGCCCGGTTCGACACCCCTCACGTGGTGACCAACGGCGTCGATCTCGACCGCTTCCACCCGGGGCCCAAGACGCCGTGCCCGACCGTGCTGTTCGTGGGGACCTGGGACGGCCGCAAGCGGGGCCGGCTCGTCTACCGCGCGTTCGTGGGGACCATTGCCGCCAGATTTCCCAGCGCCCGGCTCGTCATGGTGAGCGACCGATGCCCGGCGCACCCCCGGGTCGACCACGTGCCCCGCCCCGACGACGACGAGCTCGCCGCCCTCTACCGTTCGGCGTGGGCCCTGGCCCATCCCAGCCTCTACGAGGGCTTCGGCATCCCCTACCTCGAAGCGATGGCCAGCGGCACCGCCATCGTGACCAGCCCGAACGAGGGCGCCGCTTTCGTCCTCGAGCACGGGCGGTTCGGGCGGATCGCACCGGATCATGCCTTCGGGGCCGAGCTCGCGGCCCTGATCGCCGACGGTGACACCCGCCGCGAGCTCGAGGCGGCCGGGCTCGAACACGTTCGCGGCTTCTCCTGGTCGCGGGTGGCAGCCGCCCACCGCCAGCACTACGTCGCTGTGGTCGCCCACCGGGGCCTCGCCCGCCGTCGAAAGCCCGGTTCGCCGGCCAGAACGCGTTCGTAGACGGCCTCGACAACGGGGGCCAGGACCTCCGGTCGGTAGTCGCGCGCCCGGCGCACACCGGCCCGTCCGATACGTCCGCACAACTCGACATCTGCGGCCAACTCGCCGAGCCTCGCCGCGAGATCCCGTTCGTCGCCCATCTCGTACAGCAGCCCGTCCACGCCGTGCGTGATCACCTCGCCCGGCCCTCCGGCTCCCGCGGCCACCACCACCAGACCCGCGGCCATGCCCTCGACCACGGACATGCCGAACGGCTCGGGGATGAGCGAGGAGTGCACCAACACGTCGAGCTGGGCCAGCTCGCGATCGACGTCCTCGACATGGCCGGCGAAGCGCACGCGCCCATCCAGGCCGAGCGTGGCCACCAAGTCACGCAGGGAGCACTCGTAGTCGACCTCGCCGAACAGCGCCCCGCCCACGATGGTGGCCGTCGCCCCCCCCTCGGGAAAGGCGCGGGCGAACGCGCGCAGGAACAGGTCCTGGCCCTTCCAGGGGCACAGCCGGCCGACCATCCCGACACGCAAGGGCCCGGCGCGAGCGACATGGGGTCGGTCTCCGAGCCGGCTCGAGGGCACCGGCGCGGGGACCACCACCGGCGGGGGCCCCGTCGTGAGGCACGAAGCCGTGGCCCGCGAGTTGGCGATGACCGCATCCGGGAGGTAGCGAGCCAGCGCACGGACCAGGCGAACCGCGGAAGTCGGGAGGTAGTCGTCGGCCACGCGGTCGTGCAGATGCCACACCACCGGGACCCTCACCACGCGAGCTGCGAGCCCGCCGTAGATCGAGGACTTCAGCGAGTAGGTGTGGACGATGTCGGGTTTCAGCCGCCGGAGCCGACGGGCCAGGCGGACCACGTGAACGACCGTGGCAGCCGCACCGGTAACCGGTAGCCGTCGGGGTCGAACCTCGCTTCGATGCACGCCCCGGGCGCGCTCGCCCATCGGAAGCACCTCTACCGACACCGCAGCCGCCTCGAGGCGCCCGACCAAGGGCCCGTTCCCGGCCAGGACGACGTGAGCGTCGAATCCTTCGAGTTCGGGCACCATTCGCAGCAGCGAAACCTCCGCGCCGGACGGCTCGGCCGTGTGGTCGAGGAACACGACTCGTCGACGGCGGGGACCCGCGCCCTCGTCGACAGATGGCTCGCCCGCCGCCAGGGAATAGATCCGCCTGTGGACCTGGGCCGCGCGAGACCAACTATGGGACTCGGCCAACTCCCGACAACGAGCCGGCGCCGGGAGTGGCTGTTCCCCGGAGCGAGCACCGGCAAGGCGCAACGACAGGGCGGCCTCGTCGCCCGGCGGCACGACGAGATCGTGGCCGAGTGAGCGCACGATCGGCGCGAGCCCGCCGACCTCGGTGACGACCACCGGCGTCGCACAGGCGAGCGACTCCAGTACGACCAGCCCGAACCCCTCGAGCGATCGCGAGGGGACCACCGAGACGTCGCCCGCGCGCAGCACGGTAACCAGGTCGTCGAGGGGCACCTGGCCGAGGAACCGGACACGGTCCGCGATCCCGAGCTGCGCCGCCTGGGACTCGAGCGCGGCACGAAGAGGGCCGTCCCCGGTGATGAGCAGCCGCGCGTCGTCGCCGTCGAGCTGCGCCCAAGCTCGCAGTAGAACGTCGATTCCCGTCCGGGCCACGAGCCGGCGGCACGCGACGGCCACGAAGGCCTCGAGCGGGAGGTCGAGCCGCCGACGGGCGTCGGCACGCACCCCCGGCGAGAAGCGATCGAGGTCGACGCCAGGGGCGACGACGTGGACCCGCCATGGGTCGAGGCCGTAGTTCTCGACCAGGACGCGGCGGAACGAGCCCGAGAGCACGACCACGGCTGCCGCCCGCCGGTAGACGGTCCGCTCGAGCCGGCGCTTGGCCCGGATACGCAAACCCCCAGCCTCGCCGCCAGCGACGCTCTCCGCGGCCCACGGACCGTGGAAGTGGACCACGAGGGGCAGGCGGCGCACCGACGCCGCGGTCAGGGCGGCCGCAGCAAAAAGGGCGAAGTGGGCGTCGACCACCGTCGCTCCCGCGCTGGCTCGGCGCGCCGATGTCGCGTAACGCAACAGCCGCCACGGCAACGGACGATGGTGCCCGGCCGTGACCGCGTCGACCCAGGCGGGAGCGCCCGCGGCTGGGCCCACCACGATCACCCGTTCCGGCGGCTCCCCCTCCGCGTCCATGGCGGTGGTAAGGGCCTGCACGTAGCGGTTCAAGCCGTTGGCCTCGTCCTGGCACCAGCCCAGGCCGAGTACCAGCGGGCGAGCCGGGCCGGGCCGGGTCAACGCGGCGTGAGGACCGGGGCAGGGGCGCCCAGGGACTGGGCATCCCCGTGGACCAGGCCCGGTCCCGGCGACGGACCGGGGAGCTGGTCGGGTCGATCGAGCCAGCCGAAGACGGCCCACGCGATCACGGCCGCCGAGTACAGGCCCCCATTGAACCATTGCAGGGCGCTCACCGCGATGATCCCGATGGCCGCGACGCCCAACCAGTCCCGGCGATGGCGCGCCACCTCGACGGCGCGGGCGACCAGGCGGGCACCGAAGAGGAGGTACACCACTACGCCCATCACGCCCCACGACAGGGCGACATCGCCGATGTCCTGGTCGGCCGAGGCGCTGGTGCCGAGCTGCTTGCCCGCCTGGGTGGTCGCAGCCGTGCCGAGCCCGACCGGGTTGGTCACCGTATAGGTCAGGGCGTTTCGCACCGCGCCGACGTGCTCGCCCACCGTGGACGCCTCCGGGTTGAGCGGGTCGCTGATGCCGCCGACCTGGCGCCCGAGCAGCACGCCAGCCGACGAGCTCCCGAACGACGTCGGGGCGAACTGGAGCCCGACCAGCATGAGGCCTACGGCCAACGTGGCGAACACGACCAGGCGAGTGAGCGAGATGCGAAGCCGGACCCCGTACATGAGCCCGAGAGCGGCCACGGTCAACACGGTCGTGGTCCGTAGGGCCGACAGCGTGAGCGCGGTGCCCACGACCAGCGCGCCGGCTACTGCGAGCCATCGCGCCCGGCCGTGGTGGGTGAGGGCGATGGCGCCGAACACGCACACGGCGATGCCCAGGTTCTTGCCGAACTCGGCCGCCGATGACGCCAAGCCAATCGGGCGGGCGATGCCGCCGCCAACGAAGATGGAGTTGTAGGTCTCGCCAAGGGCGTCGATCCAGGCCTGGTCGAAAGCGAAGAAGAACCCGCCGCTCTGGTAGATGCCGTAGACAGCGGCAACCAGGTTGGTAGCGCCCACGACGACGAGGGTCCGCTTCAGGAGAGCGTCGTCGAGCAGGGCGCGACCTACCCAGAACCAGGCGACGGGGGTAAGGGTGATGGAGGCGCCGAGGAGCCCGACGATGGGGCTTCCCTGTAGCGGGTTGAACGCCCCCACGAGCCCGATGACGAAGATGAGCAGCACCGCGCCGGTGAGCGGTCCCCTTCGAGCCAGGGCGCCGTTGCGGACCGCTATCAAGAACAACACCGCGGTCAGGAGTGGGGGGGCCACGAGCAGGGGGTCGATGAAGGCGATCTCGCCCCAGGTGTACTCGGACCAACGTCGGACGGTGCCCAACACGAGCTGGAGCGCCACGATCGTCGGGATGGTGATGCGATGGTCCACCACGGTGAGGACGACCAGGAGCGACAGGATGGCCAGGTACGGGACGATGGCAACCAGCGGGGTGACGACCAGCACGCCCATGACGACCCCGGCGACCACCCCAGCCACGCCGAAAAGGGGCCGCCCGGCGGAGCTCCGGGTCGACGGGACCGGGCGCAACAACAGGCTCACGCGCTGACCTCGACTACACGGACCACTCCGTTGCTCCTGACCGCCGATGATCGGCCCCTGCCAACCGGCGTAGGAGTCTAGACCCGTGCTCCGCCGGGACGAGTCGTCGGCGCAGCGTCCCGGAGCGTGTGCGACACTGCGCCCCGGAAAGGTCCGTGTCGGCGGTGACCTCGGGTGGTTCCGACGCGGGAGATCGAGCTGTCGGTCGTGGAAGGGCGGTCATGGTGACGGCGGAGCTGGCAAACCATCATTTCCTGTTCGTCGGCGGGCTTCACCGCAGCGGCACGACGATCATCACCCGCTGCCTGGCAGAGCACCCCGAGATCAGCGGCTTCAAGGACACCGGCGCCCAGGAGGACGAGGGCCAGTTCCTCCAGTCCGTCTACCCGATCGGACGGGTGCACGGCGGGCCGGGCGCCTTCGGCTTCGCGCCTGAGGCCTCACTGACCGAGGAATCACCGCTCGTGTCCGTCGAGAACCGCGACCAGATGTTCTCCGGCTGGTCGCGGCACTGGGACCTCGGTCGACCCGTCCTCATGGAGAAGTCACCACCCAACATCATCCGGACGCGGTTCCTCCAGGCTCAGTTCCCACGATCCTGGTTCCTCATCGTCGTTCGTCATCCGGTGGCGGTGACGTTCGCCACGTTCACCCGCCGGCCCAAGCGCACCCGGGTGGACGAGCTACTCCGGCACTGGGTGCACTGCCATGAGATCCTCGAGCGCGATCTTCCTCACCTCGACCGCGCGCTCATCGTCCCCTACGAGGGCTTCGTCGCTGATCCCGACGCGACCCTCGGCCGCGTCTACGACTTTCTCGGGCTACCGCACCACCCGAACCCACTGCCGATCAGGGGCGAGACCAACGACCGCTACTACCGGATGTGGCGGGAGCAGACAAGCAGGCGGGTGGCTGGCCGGCGCACGAGGCTGGCCGCGACGCAGCTGGAGGCTCGCGTGCGTCGCTTCGGCTACAGCCTCGATGACCTCGGCTTCACGGGACCTGCCCCGTCTTTGACCACCTGAGCCGAGATGCCCCGTTGGCCGAGCTCTCATGGCCGAGGCCCGCCACTTTGGCGTGGCGGGCGGGACCGGCGGTCGCGCCGCCCTGGGACAGGATCCCGACGATGCCGTCGGTCACCCGCTGCAGCGAAAGGTGCTCGTCGTAGAACTCCGCGGCGCGCCTGCGGTAGCACCTCCGCAGGTCGGTTGACTCCCACAGGCGCTCGATCGCGCTCGCCATGCTCGCCCCTCGGGGGGGTACCACCACCAGCGCGTCGGCGTCGACCAGCCGCTGCCAGCGCAGCAGCCCGTCGACCGAGACGATGACCGAACCATGAGCCAGGGCTGCGGCCAGCGTGCCCTTTCGACTCGACGGTCCCTGCGCGTTGGGCAGGATCACCACGTCGGCGCGGGACAGCCAGCGCGCGAACTCCTCCGGGTCGACCACGCCGGTGAAGCGCAGGCGCTCGGGTACGCCGGCCGCCTCGGCGAGCGCCCGCCATCGCGCCCCGGTCCGAGATTCGGCCCCGGGGGCACCGAGCAGGACGAGGTCGATGCCTGCTCGACGGGCCAGGGCTCGAGCCGCGTCGATCACGACGTCGGGCCTTGCGTAGTCGGCCGCGTAGTCGAGGACGACGGCCAAGGGCCCCTCGGCGGGGGAACGACCACCGGCGCCGTTGTGGGCGCGCCCGGACCGGGGCGGATCGAAGTTCGAAAAGACCGGCAGGAAGTGGGCCCGGAACCCCAGCGTGCGCTCGAACAACCGCAGCCATCGGGCACGGTTCTGCGTGGTGGCAACCACATCGGGTACGCCGGCCAGGACGGCGCCCAGCGCGATCAGCTGACCGGCCGCGACGACCTTCGCCTTGCACCCGGGCAGACCCAGCGGCTGGGCCATCTCGTGGAGCACGGCCACGGTCCGGGTACCACGCACCCTGAGCACCAGGCCGAGAAGCAGCCCGGGCCCGGGGATGCCGGCGGCACCGAGCGAAACCGGCGCGTAGTTCCAGATCACCACCGTTCCCGCTTCGATACGCCACGCGGTCGCCAGCAGCCGCAGGCCGGCTTGAAGGCCCGCGAGGGGACCGCCGGTGTTCTCGTGCCAAGCCACCGTCGCGCGGGCGCCGCGCTCGGTCAGTTCTCGCCCGAGCAGGTCGCCATAATCGCGCATGCCGCCGGGCCCCGCGGGGACCACCCCGGTCACGACCACGGCCAGGTCCGGCCGGACGGCCGCCGTTGTCCCCTTGGTTTCCTGACCCGGTGCCGCCACCTCGGGCGGGCGGCCGCACGCGGCGTCTCTGGCCCCTAGTGACGCCGTCGCCCACCGGAGCCAGGACCACGGTTCGCCATCCCGCCGGGTCGGGAACGGGCCCGGTGTGCCGCACGGTCGGGCCAGGGCGGCACGCACCCGGTCGAGACCGCGCGGCCGGCGGGCTCGGTACCCGACCTGCGCCGGCGCCCCGGAGCGCGCCCGGTCGTAGGCGGACCGATAGATGAGGTCGAGGCCGGGCGCGACGGTGCCGCCCGGCCGGGAGGAAGACTCCGGGCCGGGTACTTCGGTCGTCTCGTCTAGGGAGTCGGGCACATTCGAAAGATTACGGGCTCGACGCCCGGAGCCCGGTTGCGGTCGGCCCGAGACCGCGACCGACCCGTCCCCCGTCGGCCGACCATCGACGGTCGCCAGCCGAGCCGGTCGGGGTCGCGCCGTCTCGTCCAGCCGTGCTTCGCCCCGACCGCCGACTATGGTCGGGCTCCGCTGCACTCGATCCCAACAGGAGGCGGAAATGCGATCACCGACCGGCAAGGGACGTCTGGCGTCCCTGGGAATTGGCGCCGGGCTCGGGGCCCTGCTGGTGGCTGGCGCCAGCGCCGGCGCCGAAGCCCCCGAGGCCGTCTCTTCCCTGGCGGCGAGCTTCCCTGCGGGCAACGGGCCCGCCGGGGTGGCGGCGGGTGACCTCAACCGGGACGGCCGTATCGACGTGGCCGTCGCCAACCGCCTCTCCGACTCGCAGGGGATCCTCTTCAACCAAGGCGGCGCCACGTTCGGAGCGCCCGATCAGGTCCTGCGCATCGGGCGCAGCCCCCGTGAGCTCGAGATCGCCGACCTCAACGGCGACAAGCGCCCGGACATCGCCACGGTGGCCGCCGAAGAGGACATCGTCGCCATACGGCTCTTCACCAACGGCGGCTACGCGGTGCAGACGAACTTTGCCACCAACAGCCAGCCTCGAGGGATCGCCGTGGGCGACCTCGACGGCGACGGCGACCGCGACCTGGTGATCTCGAACCGGTTGTCGGACGACATCTCGTTGCTGTTCAACGCCGGCGACGGCACCTTTGCCGCCCCCGTGAACATCGCCGCCGGCGTCGGGCCCATCTCGTCGAGCCTCGACGACCTCGACGGCGACGGCGACCTCGACGTCGTCGTGGCCAACAGCGACGGCTTCAGCTTCTCGGTGTTCCTCAACGACGGCGACGGCAAACTCGGCCCCGACAGCCAGTACCCGGCCGGCAACGGCCCTCGGGAACTCGCCGTCGAGGACTTCGACGGCGACGGCGCGCTCGACGTGATGGTGGCCAACCGCTACAGCGACGACGCCACGCTCATGTTCGGCGACGGGGCCGGGGGCTTTGCCAACCTGGTCTCCCTGCCGGCCGGTGACCGTCCTTCGGGCATTGCCAGCGCCGACTTCGACCGTGACGGTGACCCCGACGTGGTGATCGCCAACCGCAACTCCGACGACGCCACGGTGTACCTGAACGACGGGGACGGCACCTTCGCCGCGCCCGTGGCCGTGTCGGCGGGCGACGGGCCCGAGTCGATCGCGCTCGGCGACTTCGACCGCGACCGGGACGTCGACGTGGTGATCGCCAACCTCAACGACGACACCATCTCGGTGCTCGTCAACGACGGGAGCGGCAACTTCGGCTGACGTCGTCGGTCCGCGCTACCGGGCCCGATGGCGGCGCCCGGTAGCGAGGACCGCTCGCGTCAGTGCGGCTCTTGGAAGTCACGCACGATGCCGCAGGACCGGCCGCTGTTGAGGCACTCGGTGACCAGCTCGGCCTGCACGGGAGGGTTCCAGGCGTTCATGAAGTCACCGTGGAAGCTGGTCGCGTTCCCGGTCGAGAAGCTCACG
>Ga0187893_10010236_pt1 | contig 14077 bp, 11 predicted proteins | sample MA1701074metaG_FD_139574 | JGI IMG/M metagenome (GOLD analysis project Ga0187893, IMG submission 139574) | White microbial mat communities from a basaltic lava cave in the Kipuka Kanohina Cave System on the Island of Hawaii, USA - MA170107-4 metaG ...
CTCGACCCGCTCGCCGGGCGTGATCACGCCGGGGCAGTTGGGGCCGAGGAGCCGCGTCGGCGAGCCGGCGAGCGCGCGGTGCACCTTCGCCAGATCCATGACCGGGATCCCCTCGGTGATGCAGATCACCAGCGGGATGCGCGCGTCGGCCGCCTCGAGGATGGCGTCGGCCGCGAACGGCGCCGGGACGTAGATCACGCTGGCGTCGGCGGCGGTGCGCTTCACCGCGTCGGCCACGGTGTCGAACACCGGGAGCGCGCCGCCGCCGATCTCGAGGCTCGTCCCGCCGCGACCGGGCGTGACGCCGCCGACCACCCGGGTGCCGTACTCGATCGCGGTGCGCGTGTGGAAGCGGCCCGCCTCGCCGGTGATCCCCTGGCAGAGGACGCGCGTCGCCTGGCTGACCAGGATGCTCACGGCGCCGCTCCCGGCGTCGCCGACGGCCGCGCGCCCGCGAGCGGCGCTCGCCCGCGGGCGAGCTCGACGACCCGCGAGGCGGCCTCGTCGATGGCCGAGGCGGTGACGATCGGCATGCGGCTCTCCTCGAGCATGCGCCGGCCGAGCTCGACGTTGGTGCCCTCGAGCCGCACCACGAGCGGCACGCGCAGGTGGACCTCCCGGGCGGCGGCGAGGATCCCGTCGGCGATCACGTCGCAGCGGGCGATGCCGCCGAAGATGTTCACCAGCACGGCGCGGACGCTCTCGTCCTGCAGGATGAGCTTGAAGGCGGCGCTCACCTGCTCCCGGGTGGCGCCCCCGCCCACGTCGAGGAAGTTGGCCGGGCTGCCGCCGGCGAGCTTGATGGCGTCGAGGGTGGCCATCGCCAGGCCGGCGCCGTTCACCATGCAGCCGACGTCGCCGTCGAGCGAGACCCACGAGAGGCCGTGCTCGCTGGCGGCGCGCTCGCGCGGATCCTCCTCGTCGCGGTCGCGGTACGCATGGACGTCGGGGTGGCGGAACAGCGCGCTGCCGTCGAACGACATCTTGGCGTCGAGCGCGATGAGAGCCGGCGCCGGGGCCCCGCGCGTGACCACCAGCGGGTTGATCTCCACCATCGACGCGTCCTTCTCCACGAAGAGGCGCGCGAGGTTCTGCAGCAGCGGGAGCGCCGCCTTGAAGGCGTCGCCCGAGAGGCCGAGCTCGAAGGCGAGGCGGCGCGCCTGGAAGGCGGCCAGCCCCTGCAGCGGGTCGAACCACTCGCGCACGATCTTCGCGGGGCTGCGCGCCGCCACCTCCTCGATCTCGACCCCGCCCTCGGCGCTCGCCATCAGCACCGGCCGGCGGGCGCCGCGGTCGACGACCGCGCCGACGTAGAGCTCGCGCGCGATCTCGCAGCCCTCCTCGATCCACACCCGGCGCACCGTCGCTCCCGCGGGGCCGGTCTGCGGCGTGACCAGCGGGGCGGCGAACATGGCGGCCGCCGCGGCGCGCGCCTCGGCGGCCGACTTCACGAGCTTCACGCCGCCCGCCTTCCCGCGGCCTCCCGCGTGCACCTGCGCCTTGACGACGGCGAGCCGGGCGCCGAGCGCGTCGAACGCCGCCGCGGCGCCGTCGGGATCGGCGGCGAGGCGGCCGCGCAGGACCGGCACGCCGAAGCGGGCGAGCAGCTCCTTGGCCTGGTGCTCGTGGATCTTCACGCGCGATCGCCTCCGCTCAGCTCAGCAGGCCCTGCTGCCGCAGCAGCGCGAGGTCCTTGCGGATCGCCTCGGCCGACCGGCGCAGCGAGGCGAGGTCGGCGTCGCCGAGCTTGAGCTCGACGATGCGCTCGACGCCCTTGCGTCCGAGCACGCACGGGACGCCGAGGTAGATGTCGCGCAGCCCGTACTGCCCGTCGAGCCAGGCGGCGCACGGCAGGAGCCGCTTCTGGTCGCGCAGGATCGAGTGGGCCATCTCCACGACGGAGGCGGCCGGCGCGTAGTAGGCCGACCCGCTCTTGAGCAGGTTCACGATCTCGGCGCCTCCGTTCCGGGTGCGCTCGACCAGGCGCTGGATGGCCTCGGCGGGAAGCAACTCCTCGATCGAGATGCCGGAGACGGTGCAGTAGCGCGGCAGCGGGACCATCGAGTCGCCGTGGCCGCCGAGCACCATCGCGTGCACGCACTCGGACGAGACGCCGAGCTCGAGCGCGATGAAGGCGCGGAAGCGCGCCGAGTCGAGCACGCCCGCCATGCCGATCACGCGCTGCGGCTCGAAGCCCAGGCGCGCGCGCATCTGGTACACCATCGTGTCGAGCGGATTGGTGACGACGACGACGACGGCGTTGGGCGATCCCGCGCGCACGTAGTCGGCGACCGCGTTCACGATCTTGCCGTTCACGCCGAGCAGGTCGCTGCGGTCCATCCCCGGCTTGCGCGGCACGCCCGCGGTCACGATCACGAGGTCGGAGCCGTGGGTCTCGCGCGGATCGTTGGTGCCGACGACGCGCGCCGAGTAGCCGCGCACGGGACCCGACTGCACCAGGTCGAGCCCGATCCCCTGCGGCTTGCCCTCGATCACGTCGATCAGGCAGACGTCGGCGAGGTCGTCCTCGACGATGCGCTGCGCGGTCGTCATCCCCACGAATCCGGAGCCGACGACGGTCACCTTCGCCATGGAACGATGCTCCTCGATTGCGGTCCCGCCCGCCGGGGGGCGGACCGGCCCGCCGCGCCGCGCCGCGTCACAGGCGCGCGACGATCGCGTCGGCCATCTCGCGGGTGCCGACCGGCGGACGCGAGTCGCCGGCCCGGCGCAGGTCGTAGGTCACGTGGACGCCCTCGGCGATCACCGCGGCGGTCGCCCGCTCGACGCGAGTCCCCGCCTCCGTCTCGCCCAGGTGCTTGAGCATGAGCGCGCCCGACAGGACGAGTGCGGTGGGGTTCACCTTGTTCATCCCCTTGTACTTGGGGGCGCTGCCGTGCACCGCCTCGAACATCGCGCCCTGCGTGCCGATGTTGGCTCCCGGCGCGACACCGAGCCCCCCGATCAGGCCGGCGCACAGGTCGGAGACGATGTCCCCGTAGAGGTTGGGCAGCACCAGCACGTCGTAGTCGTGCGGCCGCTGCACCAGCTGCATGCACATGTTGTCGACGATGCGGTCCTCGAACGCGATCTTCGGGTGGCGGGCCGCCACCTCGCGCGCCACCTCGAGGAAGAGGCCGTCGGTGTGCTTCATGATGTTGGCCTTGTGGACGGCGGTCACCTTGCGGCGGCCGCTCCTCTCGGCGTGATCGAACGCGAACTCGACGATCCGGCGCGACCCCTCCACCGAGATCGGCTTGATCGAGATCCCGGCGTGCTCGCGGATCCTCGACTTCGGCTGCAGCTCCTTCACCAGCTCGATCAGGCGCGCGCAGTCGGCGGTGTCGCGCTGGAACTCGATGCCCGCGTAGAGGTCCTCGGTGTTCTCGCGCACGATCACGAGGTCGATGTTCTCGAAGCGCGACTTCACCCCCGTCCAGGTCCGGCACGGCCGCAGGCAGGCGTAGAGGTCGAACTCCTTGCGCAGCGAGACGTTCACCGACCGGAATCCGGTCCCCACCGGCGTGGTGATCGGCGCCTTCAGGCACACCTTCGTGCGGCGCATCGACTCGAGCACGCGCTCGGGCAGCGGCGTCCCCTCGCGCTCGTTGACTTCGACGCCGGCCTCCTGGACGTCCCAGTCGATCTTCGCCCCGGTGGCGTCGAGGACGCGGCGGGCGGCCTCCGCCACCTCCGGCCCGATCCCATCCCCGCGAATCAGCGTCACCTGGTGACCCATCGTGCGCGCTCCGTGTGCGCCCTCTTCCCGAAAAAAGGTCGCGCGATCCTACGGAAGCGCGGCGCTCCGCGCGACGCCCTGCGTGCGGGCGCGCGAGGAGTCGCGAGGAAGCCGGCCGCCGCGGCCGCCGGGCGCTACGACCGCCGGAGCTCCCGCGCGGGGGCCAGGACGACCCACCGGACGCCCTTCATGCGCAGGAGGTCGTGCTGGCGGGTGAACTCGTCGCCCTTGCGCGTGACGTGGATCGCGAGCGCCTTGTCCTCCACCAACGTCCGTCCGCGGTCGCGGTAGACGCGGTCGGAGAGGCCGAGCACGTGGACGTCGAGCAGGTCGACGTTGGGGTCGATCCTCCCGAGCGAGACGAGGATCTCGACCGACTCCCCGTCGGCGAGCGGCGACTCGCGCGCCTCGGTGAGCGTCTTCCACTGCTTCCCGGTGCGCCGGACGACCTCGGCGTGCACGACCGGATCGACCGTGCCGCGGTAGGTGCGGCCGGGGACGTCGGTCTCCGCCCAGACCCCCAGGCTCACCGGCACGTCGCGCCCGCACGCGTTGCTCACGGTGAGAGTGAGATAGGCGTAGGTCCCGGGCCCCTCGACGCCGCGGACGGTGAGCGTTCCGAGCGACCCGGGCTTGCAGTCGAGCTGCCAGCGCACTTCGGCGCGCAGCGCGGGTGCGAGAGCGCAGACGGCGGCGAGCGTCGTGACCAGACGCGTGGAGCGCATGGAGGGCTTCCTTCGGGATCGTTTCGGGGGATCGGTGCGGCCTCGGTCGCGCGGCGTCCGGGCGCCGAGGCGCAGCATTCAGCCGGCGCGCCCCGGAGGTGTCAAGGAACCGGCCGCCGCGGCGCCTCGCTCAGTCGACCGCCAGCTTCTTGAGGTTCTCGTCGGGCGAGTCGGGCCCGACCGGGATCCACTCCTGCTTCTCGGGCAGCTCCCCCTTGTACTTCGAGGTCTGCACCGACCCGATGTGGCCGTCGGCGTAGACGAAGTTGGTGATGCCGCCGTGATTGGGGCGTCCCTCGCCCTGGTACCAGTTGTCGTCGGAGGCGATCACCTCCTCGCTCAGCCGGTCCTTGCGGATGCCGAACTTCTCGCCGTCGCGGCCGGCGTAGGAGATGCAGTCGGGATCGATGTCGTTCCAGTCGCTGATGCCCGATCCGATCGGATCGCCGTCGGTACGACGCGTGTCGTCGTTGGTTCCCGGGCAGGCAAACTTCTTGAGGTCGTCGCCGCGGATGTAGTCGTCCTTCACCATCGTGAGCAGGAACCTCACGCCTCGCTGCTTGGGCCAGCGCCCTTCGAGCCGGCTGTCGACGTACATCTGCATCACGCCGGCGATGTCACGCAGCTGCAGCGCGCAGGCGTTCTGGTTGCCGGTCGCGCGCGCCTTGCTCACCATCGTGAGCGCGAGCCCGATCAGCAGGCTCAGGATCGCCATCGCCGCCAGCAGCTCGATCAGCGTGAAGCCGCGCGCGGTCCTGCGCGACGCGTGGCGCCTCGTTTCCATCGCGGATCCTCCTGCGGCCCCGCCGCCGCGCCCGGAGGGCGGGCGGCGCGCGGTTCAGGCTAGCGTCCGCCGTCGGATAGCGAGCGCTCCCGCACGCGGTAACGTGAGCCCGCGCACTTTTCCCGCCGGCGCCCTTGCGACCCGGCACTCGTCACGGAGCGCCTCCGCCTTGTCGGTGCGCTCCCAGGTGAACTGGCTGCGCCCGAAGTGGCCGTGGCGCGCCGTCTCGAAGTAGATCGGCCGCAGCAGGTCGAGGTCGCGGATGATCGCGCCGGGCCGCAGGTCGAAGAGCTTCGAGATCGCGCGCTCGATGCGCTCCTCGTCGGCCGCGGCGGTGCCGAAGGTGTCGACGCGCACCGAGACCGGCTCCGCCACTCCGATCGCGTAGGCCACCTGCACCTCGCAGCGGCCGGCGAGTCCGGCGGCGACGACGTTCTTGGCCACCCAGCGCGCCGCGTAGGCCGCCGACCGGTCGACCTTGCTCGGATCCTTGCCCGAGAAGGCGCCGCCGCCGTGGCGCCCCATCCCGCCGTAGCTGTCGACGATGATCTTGCGGCCGGTCACGCCGGTGTCGCCCTGCGGGCCGCCGATCACGAACCGGCCGGTGGGGTTGACGTGGATCCGGGTGCGCGCGTCGAGGAGCTTCGCCGGGATCTCCTTGCGGATGACGTGGCGGATCATGTCCTCCCGGATGCGGGCGGGGTCGGCGTCGGGCTCGTGCTGCGTCGAGACCACCACCGCCTCCACGCGCACCGGCGAGTTCCCGTCGTACTCGACCGTGACCTGGCTCTTGGCGTCGGGCCGCAGGTACTTGAGCCGGCGGTCGAAGCGCAGCTGCGCGAGGCGCATCATCAGCCGGTGGGCGAGCATGAGCGGAGCCGGCATCAGCTCGGGCGTCTCGTCGCACGCGTAGCCGAACATGAGCCCCTGGTCGCCGGCCCCCTGGTCGAGCCGCACGCGGCGGTCCTTCGCCACCCCCTGCGCGATGTCGGGCGACTGGTTGTGGATCGCCACCAGCACGCCGCAGGTGTCGCCGCAGATGCCGAAGCGGTCGTCGGTGTAGCCCACCTTGTTGAGCGCGTCGCGCGCGACCTGCGCGTAGTCGACCTGCGCGGAGGTCGTGAGCTCCCCCGCCACGACCACCTGCCCGGTCGTGAGCAGCGTCTCCACCGCGACGCGCGAGCAGGGATCCTGCGCCAGGCAGGCGTCGAGGATCGAGTCGGAGATCTGGTCGGCGAGCTTGTCGGGGTGGCCCATGGCCACCGACTCGGAGGTGAACAGCGTGCGCTTGGCCATGAGACGTGCCGACTCCGGGAAAAGGGCCGCGATTCTGCCGATCGTACGGCGGCGCGGAAGGTTCGATCCGATCCCTCAGCGGCGGTCGAGGAGGGAGAGGACCAGTTCGAGGCTCCTCCCGGTGCCCCCGCGCGCCGAGGCGACCGCGGCGCGTCCGCGCTCTCCCAGCGCGCGGGCCGCCTCCGGGTCGGCCAGGAGGCGCCCGATCTCGCCGCCCAGCTCCTCGACTCCGGCCACCTGCCGCCCTCCCTCCCGTCCGCACAGGAGCCGCACCTCGGCGGCGAAGTTCTCGGTCCGCGGCCCGAACAGGGTCGGCTTCCCGAGCGCCGCCGGCTCGAGCATGTTGTGCCCGCCCTTGCGGATCAGGCTGCCGCCCACGAAGACGACGTCGGCGAGCCCGTAGAAGGTCTCGAGCTCGCCGATGGTGTCGGCCACGACGACCGATCCGGACGGCGGCGGACCGCGACCCGCGCGCAGCGCCGTCAGCCGCGCCGCCGCGCGCCCGGCGCGCTCCACCGCGCGCACCACCTCGGCGGCGCGCTCCACGTGGCGCGGCGCCAGCAGCAGGCGCACTCGCGGGCAGATCCGCTCGAACGCCGGCAGCAGCGCCAGCAGCGCCTCCTCCTCCCCGGCGTGGGTGCTGCCGGCGACCACCACCCTCTCCTCGGGCAGGAGGCCGAGCTCGGCGCGCGCGCGCGCGAGCTGCTCCGCCGGCAGCTCGGTGCTCAGCGTGTCGTACTTGAGGTTGCCCGTGGTCACGATCTGCCCGGCCGGCACGCCGAGCACGCGCAGCCGGCTGGCGTACTCCTCGTTCTGCACGGCGTAGCGCGCGATGAGCTCGAACTGCGGCAGGAGCTGCGCGAGCAGCCGGTAGCCGCGGAACGAGCGCGCGGAGACGCGGCCGTTCACCACCGCGACCGGGATGCCGCGCCGGTGCGCCTCGTGGAGCAGGTTGGGCCAGATCTCGAGCTCGACCAGCACGATGAGATCGGGGCGGACGCGATCGAGCACCGTGCGGATGATCCAGCTCAGGTCGAGCGGGAACTGGATGACGAGGTGGCGGTGGAACAGCCTGCGCGCCAGCGCGAGGCCGGCCGAGGTGGTCGAGCTCACCACGATCTGGTGGCCGGGACGGGCGCCGGCCAGTCGCTCGATCAGCAGCCGCGCCGCCTTGAGCTCCCCCACCGAGACGCCGTGGATCCAGACGCAGGGCCGGTCGCCCGTCCGCCGCGGTCCGCGCCCGAACCTCCCGCCGAGCGACGCGCGCACCGCCGGATCGCGCAGCACGCGCACCAGGAAGTAGGGCAGGCCCACCACCAGGAAGAGCAGGAAGAGTCCGTCGTAGCAGGCGTGGAGCGCCAGCATCCCGAGCGACGAACGGCGCCACGCGGTCACGTCAGGTCGCGCTCTTCCCGTGGCACTTCTTGTACTTCTGTCCGCTCCCGCACGGGCAGTCGTCGTTGCGGCCCACCTTGGGCACGGCCCGCTGGATCGGCGCCGGCGCGCCGCCGACGGTGCGGCTCGCCGCCGCGTCGAGCCCGCGGCGCGTCTGCTGGTGCGCCGCCACCGGCGCGCCGAAGGGGCTCGGCGGCGGCGGCCGCACCGCCTGCACCGCGGGCGCGGACGGCAGGACGAGCGGGCGGGCGGGCGCCACGGCCGGGCGGCCGAGCGGCGAGCGGGCGGCGGCCGGCGCGAGCGGAGCGTCCGCTCCCGAGAAGACCGGAGCGGGGCCGAGCGCCGGCCCGGTCACCGGCCCCCGCGGGCCGGAGAAGGAGGGGGGCGGCCCGGGCGACCGCTGCGGCGGCGCGCCGGCGGCGGCGGGCTCGGCGGGCCGCACCCGGTAGAGCAGCGACAGCACCTCGTCGCCGATGGCCGCCAGCATCTCCTCGAACAGCCGGAAGCCCTCCTTCTTGAACTCGTTCTTCGGATCGATCTGGCCCCAGCCGCGCAGCCCGATGCCCGAGCGCAGCGCGTCGACGTTGATGAGGTGGTCCTTCCACTTGGTGTCGATCACGTTCAGCATCAGGTAGCGCTCGAGGCGCCGCATCACGTCGGCGCCGAACTCGCGCTCGCGCTCGGCGTAGACCGCCCTGGCCGCCTCGCTGCACGCCTGCGCCAGCGCCTCGCGCTCCTGGCCGAAGAAGGCGCCGCCGTCCACCTTGGTGCCGAACTTCGCGTTGACCGCCTTCGCCGCCTCCTCGTACTGGGTCCTCTCGGGCTTCTCGTCGACGTAGACCCGGACGAGGCGGGTGACGTCGTCGGCGATCATGTCGAGGATGCGGTCCCTGACGTCGCCGCCCTCGAGCACCTCCTGGCGCAGCCCGTAGACGGTGCGCCGCTGCTTGTCCATCACCTCGTCGTACTCGAGGAGGTTCTTGCGGATGTCGAAGTTGCGCGCCTCGACGCGCTTCTGCGCCCGCCGGATCGAGCGCGAGACCATCCCGCTCTGGATGTCGACGTCCTCGGTCATGCCGACCAGCTCGAGGATGCGTTGCACGCGGTCGTTGGCGAAGATCCGCATCAGGTCGTCTTCGAGCGAGAGGTAGAAGCGCGAGCTGCCGGGATCCCCCTGGCGCGCGCAGCGGCCGCGAAGCTGGTTGTCGATGCGGCGCGCCTCGTGGCGCTCGGTCCCGAGCACGTGGAGGCCGCCGGCGGCGATGACCTGCCGCTTCTCCTCCTCGCACTGCGCCTTGAAGCGCGCCAGGAACTCGTCGTGGCGCTCGGGCTGGCCGCTCTTCTTCACCTCCGCCTTGGCGAGGAACTCCGGGTTGCCGCCCAGCACGATGTCGGTGCCGCGGCCGGCCATGTTGGTGGCGATGGTGAGCGCGCCGAGGCGGCCGGCCTGCGCCACGAACTCGGCCTCCCGCTCGTGCTGCTTCGCGTTCAGCACGTTGTGCGGGATGCCCTCCTTGACGGCGTCGACCGCTTCGGCCGCGTCGGCCACCCCCTCGATCCAGAAGGCGAGGTCGGCCTTGGGGGCGAGCTCGACCGCCTTCGCGGCGAGCGCGCGCGCCTTCGCGCCGTCCAGCCGCGCAGGACGCGAGAGCGCCTCCTTCAGCTGCGCCTCGAAGTCGTCGGGGAGCTTCGCCTTCGCGAGCGAGGCCTCGGCGTGCTTCGCGCGGCGCGCCACCACCTCGGTCATCAGGGCCGGGTCGGTGAGATGGCGCGACAGGAGCTCCGACTTCTCGATGCTCGCCGTGCCCACCAGCAGCGGCTGCCCCTCGCGGTGGCGCGCCACGATCTCCTGGACGACGAACGGGAACTTCTCGCGCTGCGAGCGGTAGATCACGTCCTCCTCGTCCACGCGGACGTTGGGACGGTTGGTGGGGATCTGCACGACGTCGAGGCCGTAGATCTTGTTGAACTCCGCGGCCTCGGTGATCGCCGTCCCGGTCATCCCGGCGATCTTCTTGTAGAGCTTGAAGTAGTTCTGGAAGGTGATCGTCGCGAGGGTCTGGTTCTCCTCGCGGATGCGGATGCCCTCCTTGGCCTCCACCGCCTGGTGCAGCCCGTCGCTCCAGCGGCGCCCCGGGGTCATGCGGCCGGTGAAGGGGTCGACGATCACGATCTCGGGCGCGCCGTCCTCGCCGGGACGCTTCACGTAGTCCTTGTCGAGCAGGTAGAGGTGGTGGGCGCGCAGCGCGCACTCGATGTGGTGCGGCCAGTCCATGTGGGGGCCGTCGTAGAAGGTTGGCACCCCCACCAGCCGCTGCGCCTCGTCGATCCCGTCCTCGGTGAGGGTGACCGTGTGCTCCTTCTCCTTCACCTCGAAGTGCACGTCCTTCTTGAGCCGGCGCGCCACGCCGTCGGCGACGTAGTACTTGCGGGTCGACTGCTCGGGCATCCCCGAGATGATGAGCGGCGTGCGCGCCTCGTCGATCAGGATCGAGTCGACTTCGTCGACGATCGCGTAGTGCAGGTGCTTCTGCACCTGCAGCTCGACGCGCGACTTCATGTTGTCGCGCAGGTAGTCGAACCCGAACTCGTTGTTGGTGCCGTAGGTGATGTCGGCCGCGTACTCCGGCTGGCGGGTCGACGGATCCATGGTGGACTGGATGCAGCCCACCTTCAGCCCGAGGTACTCGTGGATCGGGCCCATCCAGTCGCGGTCGCGGCGCGCGAGGTAGTCGTTCACGGTGACCACGTAGCAGCCGCGTCCCGCCAGCGCGTTCAGGAAGCACGGGCTGGTCGCGACCAGAGTCTTGCCCTCGCCGGTGGACATCTCGGCGATCCGGCCCTCGTGCAGCACGATGCCGCCGATGAGCTGCACGTCGAAGTGGCGCAGGCCGATCGTGCGCCGGCTCGCCTCGCGCACCAGCGCGAACGCCTCGGGCAGGATCTCCTCCAGGACGCGCGCCTGCTGCTCGGCCGGCGTGTCGCGCAGCCGCTCCCTCCAGGCCGCGGTCTTCGCGCGCATCGGCTCCTGCGGGAGCTCGCGCACCTGCGGCTCGAGGGCGTTGATGCGGGCGACGATCTCGCGGTAGCGGTCGAGCAGGCGCGCGTTGCGCGAGCGGAAGACGCGGCGCAGGACGCCGCCCGACCGCTCGCCGAGCACCTCGAGCCGCTCGCCGATCCAACGGCCGAAGCGCTCGATCAGCTCGACGTCCTTGCTGACCCGTTCCGTGTCGCCCATGCACCGTCCCGCAGGCCCGCCGCGCACCGCCGCGGCGGGCGAAGGCGCGACAATCTACCCCAACCGTCGCGGCGCCCGTCAGCGCCGGAGCAGGCTCTCGATGAAGTAGAGCAGGGCGTCGGCCTGGAACGGCTTGACCAGGAAGGCGTTGGCCCCGGCCGGCGGCTGGTCGCCGAGCGGGCGCATGCTCGACAGCAGCACCGGCAGCGCCCGCCTCTGCGGATCGCCCTTGATCTCGGCGCAGGCGGCGAGCCCGTCCTTGCGCGGCATGTCGACGTCGAGGATGAGCAGGTGGTGGCGGCGCGCGTCGGCGCGCTCCACCGCCTCGACGCCGTCCCGGGCCAGCTCGACCTCGAAGCCGCGCGAGCCGAGGAAGGCCGCGAGAGTCTCGGCGGCCACCTCGTCGTCGTCGACCACCAGGATGCACTGGTTCCGCGGCCGGAGCGCGCACACCTGCGACGTGGAGAGGTAGGTGCGCAGGTCGCGAAGCGTCGGCAGCCGCGCCTCGCTCCAGCGCTCCTCGATCCGGCGCTTGAGCTCGGCGTTGTAGGCGCGCAGTTCGGCGAACTCGGCCACCTCGCCCGGATTGGACGGATCGGCGGTCAGCATCCACTCGTGGGTGTCGACCGACAGGAAGTACTCGCCCACGATCAGGTGCTCGCCCAGCACCAGCTTCATGAAGGCGTAGCGCGGGTTGCCGAGCCGCAGCGTGTACTGGTCGACCAGCCGCATGTGCAGCTTCTGGCGCTCGGCCGCGGTCTTGGGCGCGATCGGCTCGCCCGGCTTGGGCGGCTCCAGCCGCTCGGCCGGCTCGTGCGCGAACAGCTTCAGGGCCGGCGGGAGCAGCGCCTCCGCCGTGCGGCCGGCCGTCTCGGGGAGCGCCGGCATGCGGGCGGCCCCGGCGGCCCCGTACGCGATCTCGAGGTAGATCTCGACGGCGCGCTTCAGGTCGCCGGCGGACAGCTCACCGACCTTCACGCCGGCGCCCTCCCGGTCGCGCGATGGGCGATCCCGACGTGGTCGAGGACCGTGCGCGCGCCCGCCTCCTCGAGGAGCCCGGGCAGCCGGCGGACGATCTCGCGCAGCGCGAACGGATTGCGGAAGGTGGCGGTGCCGACCTGCACCGCGCGCGCGCCGGCGGCCAGGAACTCCATCACGTCCTCGGCGCTCTCGACGCCGCCGGCCGCGACGATCGGCATGCCCGTGCGCGCGAACGCCGTGTGCACCAGGTAGACCGCCTGCGGCTTGAGCGCCGGGCCCGAGAAGCCGCCGTGCCCGGCACCGAGCCGCGCCCTCCCGGTGCGCCAGTCGAGCGCCATGCCGAGCGCGGTGTTGCCGAGCGTGAGCCCGTCGGCGCCGCCCTCCCGGCAGGCGAGCGCGATCTCGGCGATGTCGGCCACGTTGGGCGCGAGCTTGGCGAGCAGCGGGACGCCGATGCGGTCGCGCACGAGACGGACGCACTCGCGGGCCATCGCCGGGCTCTTGGCGAACGGGAAGCCCGACTCGACGTTGGGGCAGCTCAGGTTGAGCTCGACGGCCTGGAAGTCGCCCGGATGGGAGCGGTGCGCGGCCGCGAGCTTCCCGGCGATCGTCCCGAACTCCTCCACGCGCTCTCCGGCGACGTTCACCACCAGCGCGGCGCAGCGACCGCGCATGCGCGGCAGGGTGACGCCGATCAGGTGGTCGATCCCCTCGTTGGGGAGGCCGATCGAGTTGAGGATGCCGCCCGGCACCTCGACGATGCGCGGCGGCGGATTGCCGCGGCGCGGCCGCAGCGTGACCGTCTTGAGCACGACCGCGCCCGGCTCGCGCAGGTCGATCCAGGCGGCCATCTCGTCCTCATGGCCGAAGGTGCCCGACGCGGAGAGCACGGGGCTCGAGAGCCTGAGCCCTCCGACCTCCGTCTCGAGCGTGGCCACGCGCTTGCTCCCCGATGGCGCCCCCGGTGCGCGGCGGGCGGTCCGGGCTCACGAGGCGGCGGGCGCCTCCGTCCTCTCGTGCTTGGAGCTGCGCATCATGCCAAGCGCGAGCACGGCCACCCCCACGCAGATCGCGGAGTCGGCGACGTTGAAGGCGGGGAACGGGTCGAACACCGGGATGTCGAGATCGACCTCGAGGAAGTCGCGCACGCCGAGGTAGCGGAACGAGTCGTAGATGTTCCCGAGCGCGCCGCCGAGGATCCCGCCGAGCGCGACGCGCGCGCTCCGCTGCTCGGCCGGGAGGCCCGAGAGCAGCACGAAGATCACCAGCACCGCGAGCGGCCGCACGACCTTGAGCACGGCCGGGTGGTCGCGGAACGCGCCCCACATCATTCCGGAGTTGAGGAGCGCGACGAACCGGAGCCAGTCGCCGGCCACCTTCACCCGCGGCACCGGGCCCACCGGCTCGGCCGACGTCGCGCTCGCCGGATCGAAGCCGAGGTGGTCGAAGACCGCGTCCTTCGTCCACAGGTCGAGCACCAGCACGACCGTGGCCGCGCCCCAGAAGAGCAGGGAGCGCCGCGCCGTGGGCTTCAGGGACGGCCCTCCCGCTTCTGCTGGCACTCCACGCAGTAGCGGGCGAACGGCAGGATCTCCAGCCGGGCGAGCGGGACCGGGACCTGACACGCCTCGCACACGCCGAACGAGTCCTCGTCGATCCGCACCAGCGCCTGGTCGACCTCGCGCGCCAGCGCCTCCTCGCTCTCGATGAGCCCGAGCGTGAAGTCCTGCTCGTAGTTGTCGGTGCCGGTGTCGGCCACGCTGTCGGAGGAGTTGTCCTGCGCGGTGACCTTGAGCGCCTCGTCCTGCATCAGGCTCAGGTCGCTGCTCAGCCGCACGCGTCGCTGCACGAGGAGCTCGCGGAAGTGGTCGAGCTGCTGGGGGGTGAGCTCGGCGGACCGCCGCTTCCGGGCGGCCGGC